>Ga0307438_1002339_pt1 | contig 11120 bp, 11 predicted proteins | sample SalMarWE160110MG_FD_202144 | JGI IMG/M metagenome (GOLD analysis project Ga0307438, IMG submission 202144) | Salt marsh sediment microbial communities from the Plum Island Ecosystem LTER, Massachusetts, United States - WE1603-110 | ecosystem: Environmental > Aquatic > Marine > Intertidal zone >...
ACGGTATTTATCGCAAACTATCGGCAAAAAAACATTGACAGGGCTATTATCCCGTGGTACAAGGATATTTAGGTCACCTTCACCGTTTCTTCAGGCATTATACATTGTTATCGCTCGTTCCGCAAGTTTCACAAGTTGTCCGCTTACAGTCCATTGTCTCGCGGGTGATCGCCGCATATGGGTACAAGTCATAGGGCGGCGGACAGTTGTTTCCCGGTACGACCAGCCTGGATGGGACCGCATTGATCAACTTGACGCCCGACATCCTACGGGAGACGTATCCTCGCGGTGGGCGAAGGCCCCTTGTGCTTAACGGCGACTACGAGAACGTCGCATTCGTGACAGGAGGCATGGAACTCTTCCTCCGCAATGCAGATGGCGCACGTATCGTGGTCCTGTCGTGGTGGGATCAGGTTTCAGATGAGATGGTCCGCGAGCTTTTCGCAGAGACTGGTTTCCCGGGGTGGGATGTGGAGCGTGCGGCCCTTACAGAAACCTCCCTCATGCAGTACTTCACCCCTGAATTGGTTCGAGAGGACAAAGTCATTGACGACCAGAGCGAGCGAGTGCCGACCTACTTTGTCTTCCCTCCGCCAGATGACATTATTCCGAAGTCTGGTGTCCTTTATAAGGCGACCTATGCTTCGTGCAAGAAAGGAGAGAGGCTGGCAAAGCAACTGGTGGATACAATCGTTGGGGTTGCTCGAGAAGAGCTTGGATCGTGACGTGAGCTGTGTAGCATCCTCGAGCATACAAAAAGGGAGGTGATGGTAGCGAACTTTGAGTGGAAGCATCTGTTGTAGAACAATCCAACCACGAACATACTCTAGAACGAGGAGGAGAGCAATGAAAACCAACCTGTGGAAACTCTTGACTGTAATGATCGTTCTGACGTATCTTCTCAATAATCTGGGGTAGGGGCAGGTCTTGCACCTGCCCGTCAGGGCGACCGCAAGGGTTCGCCCCTACATTTTGAGAAGATACGTTCTGACCACACTTGTTACGGGCCTGGCGGCTTGCGCGCCAAAGGAGACGCCGGCGCCCACGGAACCACCCCCGGAGGAGGCCACCGAGGCACCCCCAGAGGAAGCCACTGAGGCACCCCCAGAGGAGGCCACGGAGGCACCCACGGAAATTCCCACCGAAGCCGAGCCCGTCACCCTGCGTGTCGGCGTAACCACCATTTGGGACGCCATAAACCCGGCCACCGGCTGGGAATCCTACGCCCTTCGCTATTGGTTCCACGACGGGCTGATAGAGTGGGCTGAACTGCAGACTTTTGAGCCCGGTCTGGCCGAGAGCTGGACCGTCTCCGACGATGAACTGGTGTGGACATTCAAGATCCGTGAGGGGGTGACCTTCCACGACAGCACCCCCTGCACCGCCGAGGACGTCGCCTGGAGCCTCAACTTGCTAATGGAGGGGATGATCGGGCCCCTGGAACTTTACGTGACAAGTTTCGAGGAAGTGGTCGCCCTGGACCCCACCACCGTTCAGATCACCCTTTCGGAACCGACGGCGCTCATGCTCAGTGCCCGGCTGCACTATGCCTGGATCCTGCCACGGAGCGTCTGGGAGGGCATGACCTACGACGAGATCATGGAGTTCGAGGATCCCGCGGCCGTCATCGGCACCGGCCCCTACAAGCTGGTGGAATACGTGGAAGACGAGTACATGATCGTGGAGGCCAACGAGGACTACTATCGTGGCAAGCCGGTGATTGACCGCATCGTCATCCAGCAGTATGCCACCGAGGACGCCATGGTCCAGGCGCTTCTGGCCGGCGAGGTTGACTTGATTGATGAAGTCCCGTTCACGGCGGTACAACCCCTGCAGGCAGCGGAGAACGTCGAGGTAGTGATCATGCCGTCGCTGTCTCTAGATGACCTGGTCATCAACTCCAACGCGAACGGCACCCAGCCTGAGAGCCTCAATGACCCGGCGGTGCGCCTGGCCATGGACTATGCCATTGACAAGCAGGAGATCATAGACGTGGCCTACGCGGGCTATGCTGAGGTAGCTGCAAGCATCCTCCCTCGGTATCTTCTCAATAATCTGGGGTAGGGGCAGGTCTTGCACCTGCCCGTCAGGGCGACCGCAAGGGTTCGCCCCTACATTTTGAGAAGATACCTCCCTCCGTCCTTTGGTGACTGGGTCAACCCCGATATCCACCTCCCCCACGACCCGGACGAGGGCAACCGCATCCTGGATGAGGCTGGCTACCTGGACAGCGACGGCGACGGGATCCGCGAGGACGCTGACGGCAACCCGCTGGAGTACCGCCTGTATGCGGAGGAGATCGGCACCTCTGCCCGCGTCCTGGAGATCATCTCCGATGGCTTGCGTGAGATCGGCATCTCGGCCCCACCCACGCTGATGGACGGTGACGCCCTGTACGACTTGCTGGAGCCGGATTGGGACTTTGATATGATCTTGTGGGGCTGGGGGTGGGACCCAGACCCCGACTTTGCCGTGTTTTGTTTCACCTGCGATTCGATAGCAGATTGGCTTAGCGACTGTGGCTACTGCAACGAGGAGTACGACGCGATATACCGCGAGCAGGGCATCACGACGGATGAGGACGAGCGCCGCGAGTTGATCTGGGAGGCGCAGGAGATCCTGTTCGAGGATCGCCCCTACATCAACCTCGCCTACCCGCCGACGATCCAGGCTTATCGCAGTGACCGCTTCACCTTCACTGACTTCTCCGCGGGAGGCCTTCTGAGAAAGTGGACCCTCGTGAAAGACCCTAAGCCCGTACAGTAGCGGCGAGCCACTCAACACCCGGTCGGTCCGGCCTCCTGCCGGGCCGACCGGGTTCCAGGTGAGGTTTCTATGCAACGGGGCGACTACCTGATCCGCAAGATCTTTTTTGCGCTGGCCACCCTGGTCGTGGTGATCGTTTTCAATTTCTTTCTCTTCCGCATTCTACCCGGCGACCCGATAAAAGCGATCGTCCGCAGTCCACGGCTGACACGCGAGGCTAAAGAGAAGCTCCGAGGCGATTTCGGGCTCGATAAACCGGTCTTCTTCGACGCCGAGCAGTTGAGAGAAGGGGACGTGACAGGCGCATTCGACACCCAGTTCGCCGCCTACGTGCGCGCCCTGCTGCGTGGCAACCTGGGCATCTCCTTCCATAGCCGGCGGGACGTGGGCGAAGTGTTGGCGGAACGGGTGTGGCGCATCGTGGTGTTGGTGGCGGCCGGTGAAACGCTGGCCCTTGTTTTAGGGATGACCATGGAACTGGTGAGCGCGTGGCGGCGCGGCACGCGGCTGGATATGACCATCTTGTTGTGGGCGCTGTTCAGTTGGGGGTTGCCCACGTTCTTTCTAGGAATTATCCTGCTCATCCTGGCTCGGGGCCACCTGCCCACCGGCGGGATGGTCATCCCTGGCCTGAAGCCAGAGAACGGGTGGGCCTATTGGGCCGATGTGGGGAAGCACCTCATCCTGCCCACACTCACCATGGCCATCGTCTACACCAGTTCGTACGTGATGATCATGCGCTCCAGCGTCGTGGAGGTGCTGAGCGAGGACTATATCCTGACCGCCAAAGCCAAGGGGTTGAGCACCTTCCAGATTCTGCGCGACCACGCGCTCAAGAACGCCATGTTGCCGATGGTGACCATGATCGCGCTCAACCTGGGCTACACCGTCGGCGGGGCGATCCAGGTGGAGACAGTCTTCTCCTGGCCAGGGATCGGCCGGCTGATGTACGACGCCGTGATGAAGCGGGACTACCCCGTGTTGCAGGGCTGTTTTCTGCTCCTGGCGGTCAGCGTTATCGCCGCCAATTTTCTAGCCGACCTACTGTACACGGTGCTGGATCCCAGGGTGCAGCCGAAATAGAGAGGCGTGTGAAGATGGAGCAGTTCAGAGAAATCTGGCGCACCTTCCGGCGCAGACCGATAGGCATCGTCGGCGCGTTAACGCTTTTGTCCGTGGTGTTTGTCGCCATCTTTGCCCCCTGGCTGGCCCCCTACGATCCCGACGAAAAGATAGACGTGGAACCCGGCGACCTCCTGGCCCCGCCGGATGCCGGGCATCTGCTGGGCCGGGACGACGCGGGCAAGGACGTGTTGAGCCAGCTCATCTATGGCGCACGGGTCTCGCTGACTGTTGGCTTCGTCGCTTCCTTCATGTCAATGTTCATCGGCACCACAGTGGGCCTGGTGGCCGGCTACTTTGGCGGACGGATCGGCAACGCGTTGATGCGGGTGGTGGATTTCCTGATGGTGATCCCCGACCTACCGCTGATGTTGGTCATCATCTCTTTGTGGGGGCGGGGTCTGTGGAAGATCATCCTGGTGATCGGCCTGTTGGGTTGGACCTACACCGCGCGGCTGGTGCGGTCGCAGGTGCTTTCGATCAAGGAACGTCAATTCATCCTGCGCGCCCGGGCCATCGGCGCCGGAAGCCTGCGCATCATCGCGCGCCACGTCTTTCCCCAGGTGCTCCCCCTCATCCTCGCCGAGGCTGTGCTCGACATATCGGGCGCCATCATAGCCGAATCGTCGCTCAGTTTCTTAGGACTTGGCGACCCCACGCTGGTCAGTTGGGGCATGATGCTCAACTTTGCCTTCGAGCGGGCCATCAGCCGCATGGCGTGGTGGTTCTTGCTGCCGCCCGGCTTCGCTATCATCTGGGTCAGTCTGGGGTTGGTCTTGATGGGCAGCACGCTGGAGGAGATCGTCAACCCCAGGCTCAAGAGCCACCACCTCTTTGACCCACGGCGGATGGTGGCGCTGGTAGCAGGCGAGTCAGCGAGTCAGCGAATCAGCGAGTAGCGAGTAGCGAGAGACAGAATGGCGCTGTTGGATGTACGGAATCTCTCCGTGGACTACCTGACCGACGACGGTACCCCACTCCGCGCAGTGGAGGACGTGAGTTTCAGCCTGAAGCAGGGGCGTTCGCTGGGGCTGGTGGGGGAGAGCGGGTGTGGCAAGACCACGGCCATGCTGGGCGTGCTGCGCTTGCTTCCCGCCGAAGGACGCATCGTCTCCGGCGAGGTTCGGTACAGAGGGGTGGACCTTCTGCGCTTGTCCGAGCAGGAGATGCGCAAGCACCGGTGGAACAAGATAGCCATCGTCTTCCAGGGCGCGATGAACGCCCTCAACCCGGTGCGCACGATCGGCGATCAGATCGCCGAGCCGATTATGCTCCACGGGGCGGCCACGGACAAGAAGGCGGCCAGCGAGCGGGTTGGCGAGCTGCTGGAGATGGTGGGGATCACCCCGGAGATGGCCCGGCAGTACCCCCACCAATACAGCGGCGGGATGCGCCAGCGGGCGATGACCGCCATGGCCCTGGCCTGCTCTCCCGACATCCTCATCGCCGACGAACCCACTACCGCGCTCGACGTGATGATCCAGGCTCAGATTCTGGACCTGTTCCAGCATCTGCAGAAGCAATTGGGGCTGTCCATCATCCTGGTGACCCACGATCTGGGGGTGGTGGCCGAGATCTGCGACGATGTCCTGGTCATGTACGGCGGCAGGACGGCCGAGTACGCCAGCGTGGACACCATCTACAACGAGCCGCTGCATCCTTATACCCAGCGTCTCATGCAGGCCTTCCCCGACATTGACGGCCCCGCGTTGAAGACCTCGCTGGCCTCCATCCCCGGCTACCCACCGCCGCTCGATGCGCTGCCACCAGGATGCCGCTTTGAGCCCCGCTGTCATCGCAAGAGCGATGTCTGCGCCGTGGAGAGTCCGCCGTTGGTGGCCGTCAAGCCTGGCCACTACGTTGCCTGCCACTTTGCAGAGGGCTAGTAACTAACCCTCCCGCAGGTTTAGGAACAGTTTCGAGTAACGATATGCTTCAACATCAGGTTTGATTCGATTGAGCGGGATGATTGGTGAACCTGCGGGAGGGTAGCTGAGTAAACACAGAGGGTTAGCTGGATGGCACAGAACACACAACTACGTGAGACAGTTCTGCAAGTCAATAATCTGCGCATGCTCTTCCCCGTCTCGCGGGGCATTGTGGGCACCTTGTTTGCCAGGCCCCGCCGCTTCGTCCACGCCGTAGACAGCGTGAGCTTTTCGGTGGCCAAGGGCGAGATCCTGGGTCTGGTGGGCGAGTCGGGCTCGGGCAAGACGACCACAGCCTTGAACGTGCTGGGGCTGGTCGAACCGACGGAGGGGGAGGTTCTATTCAATGGCCAAAGCGTTCCCGCGCTGGTGCACAGCCACGAGCGCTTGAGGCTGCGGCGGCAGATGCAGATCATCTTTCAAGACCCCTACGAATCCCTCAACCCCCGCCAAACCGTGTTCGCAACCGTGGCCGAGCCGCTGGAGGTGCACCGGCTGGTCAAGAGCCGCGAGGAAAAGGTCGAGCGGGTAAAGGCAGCCCTGGATGCCGCCAGTCTGAAACCTCCCGAGACCTTCTTCGACCGCTATCCACAGGAACTCTCCGGCGGTCAGTGGCAGCGAGTAGTGATCGCCGGGGCGTTGGTCCTAAACCCACAATTGCTCGTGGCTGACGAGCCCGTTTCCATGCTGGATGTTTCCATCCGGGCCGAAATCCTCAATCTGCTGCGCCAGTTGCGCGACGAGCGTGGCATCACCATCCTATACATCACGCACGACCTGGCCACGGCGGCCTACTTTACCGACCGTGTGGCGGTGATGTACCTGGGCAGGATCGTGGAGATCGGCCCCACAAAGACAGTGCTGAGCGACCCCAGGCATTCCTACACCCAGGCCCTCCTTTCCGTGATCCCGGTTCCCAATCCCCGGCGACGGCGGAAGCGGATGATCCTTACGAGCGAGATACCCAACCCCATTGATCTACCGTCCGGCTGCCGTTTCCACCCGCGCTGTCCGGTGGCCTCTGACCAGTGCTCTCAGACCGAGCCACACTTGCAGCCTGTAGGCGACAATCACCAGGCGGCATGCCTGCGTGTTTAAACCAACGAAGGAGATATGACAATGAATTTCCAAGTTTTGTCTTTCACGGATGCCCCCTTGATCAAAGTTACCCCGCCCGGGCCAAGATCGAAGGAGTATCTCGATTATCAGTCTCGCCGCGAGAGCTCGGCCGTTTCTTACCCGAAAGGGATGCCAATGGCGTTTCGCCGGGCCAAGGGAGCTACAGTGGAAGACGTAGACGGGAACATATACATTGATTTTTTCGCTGGGGCTGGGGTAATGGCCGTGGGGCATTCTAACCCGGAGGTAATAGAAGCGATCCAGAAACAGCTCGTGGAGCTTACCCACGCTCTCGATTTTCCCAACCCCAGTCGCCGGGCTTTGGTGGAAGCCCTCATCGAGATTCTCCCCCAGGGACTGAGCCGGGTCTTTTTCGGAGGCCCCACCGGCTCCGACGCGGTAGAATCGGCGGTGAAGCTGGCCAAGTACAACACGGGGCGATACCCGATGATCGCTTTTCAGGGTTCCTACCACGGGATGACCGCAGGAGCCCTCTCGCTTTGTAGCGGCCTCAGTTTTAAGGAGGACTTTCTGCCGCTGATTCCCGAGGTCCACTTTATCCCTTATGCTTACTGTTACCGCTGCGCCTTTGGCAAACAACCTGAAAGCTGTGATATTAACTGCGCCAGGTATCTGGATTTTACACTCGACGACCCTCACTCTGGGGTCGGGAAGCCGGCGGCCGTCATCATTGAGGCGATTCAAGGGGAAGGAGGTTCTATCGTTCCACCGGAGCAGTTTCTCCCCAGAATTCGGGAGATTTGTGACAAGTATGACGTCCTGATGATTGACGACGAAATCCAGGCAGGTTTCTGCCGTACCGGTGCAATGTTCGCCTGCGACCATACCGGTACCATTCCCGATATCATAACTATGAGCAAGTCGCTCGGTGGTGTAGGTCTTCCGATTTCTGCCACCGCGTACAAGGAAGAATTGAACACCTTCCCCAAGGGCAAACACATCGGCACCTTTCGGGGCAACGTCGTCGCTTGTGCGGGCGGAGTCGCAGCTCTAGGTTTTATGATCAGAAACGAGCTGGCCGAGTACTCCCTCAAGCTGGGCGAGTTGATGCTCTCCATGCTCAAGGAGATCGAGAAGGATTCAAAGATTGTGGGGGAAGCCCGCGGCAAGGGGCTTATGCTGGGAGTAGAGTTCGTCCGGGATAAGGCTACGAAGGAGCCGGCTCCGGAACTGGCGACGAGCGTGCGAACTCTGTGCCACCGTCGGGGCCTCTTGATCGAAATCGGAGGGCACTATGACAACGTCGCCCGATTCCTACCGCCTCTGATCCTCACCGAGGAGTTGGCGAAGAAGGGCATAGAGATACTCGCGGACTCGGTACGAGAGGCAGAGAAGTCGCTGTAGATCGTAAAGTAGCCAAAGGAGGCACAACTGCAATGAAATTCGATGATGTCCTTGCTATCCTCAACGACGTCCCTGATTATCAGGTCTTTCTCACGGTGGACGAACTGAAAGCCAGCACCCACCGACTGGCGAACAGGTATCCCAACAGCGTGGAAATCCTGCCCATCGGCCATTCGCGACAAGGCGATCCTATTGAGACGATCAAAATAGGCAATGGGCCCAGGCAGGCGTTGCTTTTTGCCATGCCTCACCCCAATGAGCCCATCGGCAGCATGATGCTGGAATATCTGTCGCTCCGGCTGGCAGAGGACGATGCCTTGCGTGAGTCCCTGGGCTATACCTGGTATTTGGTCAAGTGCATTGATCCCGACGGCACCCGTCTCAACGAGGACTGGTTCAAGGGGCCATTCTCGCTGGAGAACTATGCTCGTCACTATTACCGCCCGCCCGCCTGCCTACCAGCAAGTGGCGTGGACCTTTCCCATAGATTACAGGACTCTCCACTTTCACGACCCGCTGCCCGAAACGCAGGCGCTGATGGCTCTGATCGAGCAGGTGCGGCCTGATTTCATGTATTCACTGCACAACTCGGACTTTGGCGGGGTGTACTTTTACTTATGGGAAGAGTCGCCGCCGTTGTACGAACCGTTCCACAAACTGGTCGAAAGCCAGGGCCTACCCCTGCACCAGGGTGAGTCGGAGAGACCTTATGAGATAGAGTACGCCAATGCCATTTACAAGGATTCATCATTGCCGCTGAGTACGATTACCTCGAAGAACAGACCGACACCGATCCGGCCGAGATCATCACGGGAGGCACGCTCAGTTTTGAGTATGCCCGGGCGGTCTGTGATCCTTTCACCCTGATATGCGAAATGCCCTACTTTTACCACCCGGCGATTAACGACACCTCGGCCTCAGACATGGTGCGCAGGGATGCGATTCTGCAAGCGATGGCAGAGACCAGAGAGGACGCTAACTTTCTGCAAGAGCTGTACGACGCTGTGAAGAGCGAACTGACGGTGGTTTCGCCCTTCCGCGATGCGATCGAGGAGACCTTAAGGACTTCTCTGGCAGAACTGGCTGCCGAGGAGAACTGGGCGCGAACAAACCCCAGGACCGCTGAGATGGCGACGGTGGCGGAGAAGTTTGACAACCTGGTGATCCAAAGATCCTACCGTCTGTTTGGCCTGGGCATGTTTGTCCGCATGCTCGACGCCCAGATAGCGGCGACGGGCGAATCACCGTCGCTGTCCTCCGCGCGCGAGGCAGCCAGGGCAGCCTTCGAGGCGCGCGCTGCTGACCTGGAGGCTGAATTGGACTACACCGTGATTCCTATCCAAAAGCTGGTGCACGTGCAGTTGGGTAGCGCGCTGCTGGCGGCGGATTACGCCGCCGGGCGACAGGCACAGCGTCGGGTGGCAGAGCGATAGAGGTGGGTTTCTGCCAGACTCCAGTTAGGCGCTCCACAGATTGGAGGTAATTGTGCAACCTGATTCGACAAACCTGATCGAGAAGATTGGGCTGAAAATTCCCCTCATAGGGTTCTATGATGCGCCCGACGTGAGTTCATTCGAGCCGTTGGTCGAGCCCGAGCCAGGCGAGTGGGCATGTGTTTTCACCTTCTACAAGCAGTGGCTTGCCGGGAAGACATTGCACATTACGAAGGATAATTTCCGCTGCCCTGGCGCCGGTTACTGGATTTTCAGTGTGGTGACAAGGTCACGGGAGGACTTTGTCAGATTCCTTGTGGATGATGAAGGACTGAAGTCATCACACGATTTGATGAATCAATGGCTGGATCACCGTAAGAGTTACAAGCCGGAATACCCCCACCTTCTTATCGGCCCGCTGCGCGAAGATCAATATGAATATCTCAGGAGCGTGACATTCTATGTGAATCCTGATCAGCTAAGCTGGACTTTGTCCAAAGGTCACCTGTCCGGAATTCCAGGACACAACATTAGTTCCACCTGGATTGTCAAATCCAGGCCCAGAATGGGCAATTCGATGTACAAACGAGTCAAAATCACCGTCGAGTCGCATAACACAGGGCATCGGTGAAACGCTTCAGCAAGACAGGCGGTATTTTTTGCATGTCTGCCTCGGATACTGACGTATGAAAAATCATCGCTTGCCACAACTGGTACCGAACGATAGCCAACGCATCCGAAAAAGTCGGCAAGAGCTTGTCATACCAAGCCGCCTGACGGATAGGCAACTTGCCTCGTCGTGTCGAGCAGTGAGCCAAGAGGGTCACCAGCGAGAACAAGCCCAACAAGGCTGGTGTAGTGCGTGCAATAGCCCAATCCGACCACTGCCGTTGAGTCTCAACGCCCAGATGAGTTCTCACTTCCCGAAAGGTGACTTCGAGTCGCCAGCGCATCAAAAACCACTTCACGATCTGTACCGCATCAATGTTCAAATCGGTACACAACAAAGCTTGAGACCTGAATTTACCTTTCGGGTCACGGATCAGCACCCAACGAATAGGCAGAGGTGGTTTACCCGAGTGATACCAAACGGCGGTGCGCGATACGATCTCTATCTGACGGCGTTTCTCGCCATACCAATCTCGAATCGTCACCTTCTTCCAAACCGTCTTCTTGTCTCCCAGTATGTGCTCAAGGGTTGGCAGGCGAGTCCCTTTCAAACGTGGTCGCCCTTTTTTGCCCGGCTTGCGGGTCGGGGCTGGCTTGTACAGGGCCGCGTCCAATCTGAGGCGTGTCACCATGCAAATCGGATTCGGCAAGCGTCGCAAGCGTTCCAGAAGCAGAATCGCCGCGAAACTGCTGTCGGCCACGACGACCAAAGCTCGTT
>Ga0307438_1002341_pt1 | contig 11111 bp, 11 predicted proteins | sample SalMarWE160110MG_FD_202144 | JGI IMG/M metagenome (GOLD analysis project Ga0307438, IMG submission 202144) | Salt marsh sediment microbial communities from the Plum Island Ecosystem LTER, Massachusetts, United States - WE1603-110 | ecosystem: Environmental > Aquatic > Marine > Intertidal zone >...
CAGGTGCCGCCGTAGTGGGATACCCCTTGCCCTTCTCGTATCGATCTAAGAGATCGGCGAACTCCTCCAGGGTCATCACACCGTCATCCATACTGCTGTCCGCGCCGAAGTTGATGGTGTAGGGCACCACCGTAAGGCGTAACTTCTGGGCGATGTCCGGCGGCAAGTCGTGGCTACTATCGCAGACGATGGCAAACGGATCCACGCCTCTCGCTCCCTCCTTCGTGCATTTTAACAACTAGGGCCCAATCCCGCTAGCCCCTCAAGACCCGCCGATTGACACAGCGGCCCGCCCCTAGAGTATCATGCGTGGCAAGAGGTTACTGTGGCAGAGACAAAAGCGGCCAAGGTCTACGTCACACGGGAGCTTCCCAGCGCCGCCCTCGACCTGCTGGCAGAAGCGGTGACCATAAGGGTCTGGCCCGGCGAGTTGCCCCCGCCGCCAGAGGTTCTGTTGGCGGAGGCGGCAGATGCCGATGCCCTCCTCGCCCTCCTCACCGACCGCATCGATACCGCGATCATGGCGGCAGCACCGCGGCTGCGGGTCATCAGCAACATGGCCGTGGGCTACGACAATATCGACGTCGAGGAGGCCAGCCGGCGGGGGATCCTGGTGACCAACACGCCCGGCATCCTGACCGAGACCACGGCCGACTTCGCCTTTGCCCTCCTTCTGGCCACCGCCCGTCGCGTGGTGGAGGCCGACCGCTACACTCGCCAGGGTCGCTGGAAAACCTGGGGACCGCAGACCCTCCTAGGGCAAGACGTGCACGACGCCACGCTGGGGGTGGTGGGCCTGGGTGGAGTCGGTCTGGAGGTGGCCAAGAGGGGACGCGGTTTCGGCATGCGCGTCCTTTACTGCGATAGCACCCGCCGGCCCAAAGAGGAACGCCGCTATGGCCTGGCCTACGCGGAACTGGAACAGCTTCTGGCAGAGTCCGACTTCATCAGCCTGCACGTGCCCCTGACCCCCGAGACTCACCACCTTGTCGGCGAGCGAGAGCTGTCGCTTATGAAGCCCACAGCCGCTCTCATCAACACCGCCCGAGGGCCGATAGTGGATCAACGGGCCCTGGGGCACTTCCTCGAGGAGAGACGCATCGCCGCCGCCGCCATCGATGTCAGCGAGGAGGAACCCATCGCCCTCGACGACCCTCTCCTGGGGCTGGACAACGTCATCATCACGCCCCACATTGCCAGCGCCAGCGTCGCCACCCGTCTGGCCATGGCCAAGATGGCAGTGGAGAATCTGCTCACGGCCCTGCGAGGCCAGGTACCACCCCAGTGCGTCAACCGAGAGGCCGTCCGCCGCTGGCGCCGAGCCCTGCCCAGATGAACCAGGAGCGTCACAGCTTGACAGGGCCTAGGGGTGGTGGTATCGTTTTGCCACCCCCGAGGCCTCTGCTCGCGGGGGCTACCTCTTCTGCGGCGAGGCCCTCTTTAGTTGGAGCAGAGACGAGACGATATGGGCCGTTCTGCTCGCGCTGCCGGTAATCTGTGGCTAGCCAGAACCCTGTGGGATCTGGGGGCCATCCAGTTCGGCGATTTCACCCTAGGAAGGACAACCCTCCACTCCCCCATCTACGTCAATGTGCGCCTACTGATCAGCAAGCCCAGAGCCCTGAGGCGGGCGGCTCGCCTGATGTACGAGGAGGTGCGTACTCTCCAGAGGATGCTCCACCCCCGCGGCGCTCCCTTCGATCGAGTGGCGGGTATCCCCTTCGGTGGATTGCACCTGGCCACCGTCTTCTCCCTCATCGCCAACGTGCCCATGGTGTACATCCACCCCTCCAAGGACCGCGACGCCAGCACTCCTTTCCTAGAGGGCGCATACGAACGGGGTGAGACAGTCCTCCTTGTCGACGACCTCGTCACCGGCGGTGGCAACATTATCGAGACGGCCGCCTTCCTGGGGATGGCTGGCCTGAAGGTGAAGGACGTGGTGGTGCTGCTGGATCGCCACGAGGGAGCCAGGGACCGCCTGAAGGCCCACGGCTACAACCTCATATCCATCCTCGGCCTGGAGCCGATGCTCAACTACCTGATGGCCAGCGGCAAGATCGAGGAAGACTGGTACCGCAAGAGCATCGACTACATTCTCTCCCGTCGCGTCGATTGATTGACAGCCATCGAATCGTTGCAGCACCAGGGGGAGTGTTCGTCTTCCAGGGGATCGCAGAATTCAAGGGATGGGTCTAGCTTTGACCTAGCCTACCCGAAGTGCTAGACTTCCCGCGGTGTAGGCCTGCCTACCGGCAGGAGGGAAGGAGTCGAGCATATGCGAATCTTAGCTCTTGTCATGGCTACTATCTTGGCAGTTGTTTGTCTGGCAGCCTGCGGGGGAGATGGAGATGAAGAGGGTCCACCAGCGGCCACAGTAACTCCTGCCGCCGCCGGGACGGAGACACCCCCCGCCGGGGCAGAGACACCCGCCGCTACGCCCACCCCCGCCGGGGCGGAGACACCCGCCGCTACGCCCACCCCTTCCGGGGCGGCCCCGGCCCCCGGTGACCTGACCACCCTGAACAGCTACCGCTACACCATGAAGATGGAACTGGAGGGATTGGAGAGCGACCTTACCGAACAGATGGCCGCCCTGCCAGGCCAGGATCCTATGGCCGAGAGTCTGAAGATGGAGATTAGCGGGGCGTTCGTGGCGCCGGACAAAGCCGAGAGCCGCATTAGCATCAGTGGCGGCGACGACGAAATAGCGCTGACCGTCATTGGCGACCAGCAATGGGTGGAGATGGGTGACATGGCCATAGGCCCCATCCAAGCCACGGGTGACGTCTCGGAGTTGGACTTCGCTCTCATGATGTGGGAAGGGTTCTCGGAAGGGGCCGGCGGGCTGACCTGCGCCAGCGAGAAGAAAGAGAAGGTGAACGACGTTCCCACCAACTACTGCGGCATTGACCAGGCTACCTTCGAGCAACTCTCCTCTCTGTTTGGCGGCACGGAGGAAATGGGCGACATAGACGAGATGAATCTCGAGATGTGGCTGGCGGAAGACGGAGGCTGGCCCGTGCGTCTACGAGTCCAGGTAGCAGGGACCGATGAGACCGGCCAGGAGTACGAGGCCAAACTGGAGATGGACATCACCGACGTCAACGAGGACATTGAGATCAATCCCCCCAGCTAGCAGTAGCCGATGGGAACGCTCAAAGGAGGCGGCGGACCGGCTTGCGGCCGGGACGGGGATCGTAGTTGGCTTTGAACATCTCTAGCTTATCTCGCTCGATGAGGTACTTGCCAGCGAAGAGAAGGGCAGGAACCTTCTTCTGCTTGATCAGTCGCCGCAGGCTCTGGGGGTGAATGCCCAGGATTCGCGCTGCTTCCACCAGATCCAGGTAGTTATCGAACGGGGTGTTGACCATTCCCCTCCCCTAGTCTACTAACGCGCTAACACGCTAACACGCATGAATGATTCTACCACATCTGTCAAGCCTAGTGGCCTATGTGAATCAGCGTCTTGATGTCACCGGCGGCCTTCTCCAGGGCAGCGGGAAAATCGGCGAGGGTGAGGCGGCGGGTGACAAAGCGATCCAAAAGGCCCGGCCAGCGGCCCTCCATCTCGGCCATGTGCTCCAGACCGGTCTCAAAGTAGCGCCGATTGGCGTTGACGCTGCCAAATACAACCCTGTTTCCCAGCACCAACTCCCTAGCCAAACGACCTACGGGAGCCTGCGGCGGACTGTACGGCGGGTATATGCCGAGTAGAGAGAGGACGCCGTTGTTGCCCAGGACGGCAGCGCACTCCAGGGCGACCTGGGCATTCCCCGTAGCCTCGACGACGATGTCGATGTTGCCCAGTTCCTGGGTCAGGCTGGCCAGCGGGTGCTCGCGGCTACTCCAATAGGTAGCTCCCATCGCCTCTACCATCTGCGAGGCAGGGGTGCCCCTGGGGCTGCGGGCCAGGGCATAGGTCTCTAGGCCGCGCAGGCGCAGAAGGGCCGCCGCCAGGAGCCCGACAGCCCCCGCGCCCAGGACAACGGCCGTCTGGGGGCGCCAGTGCAGCCGCCGCTGGATGGCGAAGGTCTGGGATACCGCCTTCTCTGCGATGCTCAGAGGCTCCAGGAGGACGGCTACGTCCTTCAAGGCGGGCAGCACCTTGACCAACCAGGTCGGCGCCTCCACGTAGTACTCGGCGAGATAGCCATGCATCCCCTTAATGCCCCGCTCAGTGTAGTCGCCCGTGAGGCACATATCGCTCTCGCCGCTGCGACAGTTGAGGCAGTTCTGAGGACAAGAACGGCGCACGGTGGCCACCACATAGTCGCCTACCGCCAGGCCTCTGGCCCCTCGGCCCAGACCCTCCACCCGCCCCAGCGACTCGTGGCCCAGGATCAGATGGTCGCAGCCTGGGGGAGCCTCGCCGATGAGGCCGCGGTTGATCTCGACATCGGTGCCGCAGATGCCCACCTGAAGGGTTCGCACCACCACCTGGCCCGGCCCGAGTTCAGGCCTCTCCACCTCTACAGGCCGCACACTATTGGCCACGCCTGGGGTTACGACAACCGCTTGCATCTCTCCATCCCAGAGCCAGAAGAAGAACCCATCGTTACTAAAACGATAGCTGGTATGTTATCCTAGCGGTAGCCCCCTGCCGGGCGGAGATAGACGGAGGGGAGAGGAAGATGTACGACCCCACCAAGCTGAAAGCACTGTCGCAGCGGCGGGCGGCCTGGGAGAAACGAATCGAGGACGGCGACCGAGAACGCCAAGAGCGATTCACCACCACCTCCGGTCGGCCTATCCAGCGGCTGTACGACCCCAGCGACATCGCCGCAATCGATTATGAACGAGATGTCGGCTGGCCTGGGGAGTATCCCTTCACCCGCGGCGTCCACCCGACTGGCTACCGCGGCCGCCTATGGACGATGCGCATGTTCGCCGGCTTCGGCAGCGTCGAGGAGACCAACGCTCGCCTCAAGTACCTGCTGGAGCACGGCCAGACGGGCCTTTCCATAGCCTTCGACCTGCCCACTCTCATGGGTTACGACGCCGACGGCCCTGAGGCTACCGGCGAGTTCGGGAAGTGCGGCGTTTGTGTATCCTCTCTGGCTGACATGGAGATCATGCTCGCTGGCCTGCCCCTCGACGAGATAACCACCTCCATGACCATAAATTCGCCGGCCGCCGTCATCTGGGCCATGTACATCGCCGCCGCCGAAAAGAAAGGTACACCGCGGCAACGATTGGGAGGAACCATCCAGAACGATATCCTCAAGGAGTTCATCGCCCAGAAGGAGTTCATCTTCCCGCCCGAGCCCTCCATGCGCCTGGTGACGGATACTATCGAGTTCGGCACGCGTGAGATGCCCCTATGGAACACCGTCAGCATCTCCGGCTATCACATCCGCGAGGCTGGCTCCACCGCCGTCCAGGAGCTGGCCTTCACCCTGGCCAACGGAATGGAGTACGCGCGCTGGGCGCTGGAGCGGGGCCTGGACATCGACGAGTTCGCCCCCAGGCTCTCGTTGTTCTTCAACTGCCACAACGACTTCTTCGAGGAGGTGGCCAAGTTCCGCGCCGCCCGCCGCATCTGGGCCCGCGAGATGAAGGAGCGCTTCGGCGCCCGCAATCCCCGCTCCTGGTGGATGCGCTTCCACACCCAGACGGCTGGCTGCTCCCTCACTGCCCAGCAGCCGGAACTGAACCTGGTGCGCACCGCCATCCAGGCCCTGGCAGCCGTAATGGGGGGCACCCAGTCGCTGCACACAAACTCCTGGGACGAGGCCCTGGCGCTGCCCAGCGAGAAGGCGGCCCGCCTGGCCCTGCGTACCCAACAGATCATCGCCCACGAGTCGGGAGCAGCCAACACGGTCGACCCGCTGGGGGGCAGCTTCTTCGTGGAGAACCTCACCAATCAGATGGAGGAGGAGTGCTACCAATACTTCCGCCAGATCGAGGACCTGGGCGGCGTCATCCCCGCCATCGAGGCCGGCTTCTTCCAGCGGGAGATCGCCGAAGCATCCTACCGCTACCAGCGGGAGATCGAGACCAGGGAACGGATCAGCGTGGGTGTCAACGAGTACGTTATGGATGAGCCCATCGAGATCCCCATCCTGGCGATGGACGCCGAGGGCGAGCAGCGCGAGCGCCAGCGCCTGGCCCGCCTCCGGCGGGAGCGGGACAGCGGGCGGGCCAGCCAGTGCCTGGAAGCACTGCGAGAGGCCTGCCAGGGCTCCGAAAATCTGATGCCCTACATCCTCGATGCTGTCAATGCCTACTGCACCCTGGGCGAGATCTGCGGTGTCATGCGCGAGGTCTTCGGGGAGTATCAAGAGGGACCGGTGCTCTAGCCTCCGCCGATTCTATTCACGCCGAAGGAAGGGCTGGCACAGCAAGCTTTCGCACGCTGCCCTCATGAGTCGAGACACTGGTACAGTAAATCTGAGCCCACCCAACTATGAGTTTCCCCGCCTGCCTCTTGCCGGCTTTGGCCTAGACCTCCTGCTGGGGAGGAGACGCTCCTTTCTGAAGGACAGCCAGAGGGTGATGGCGGCCAACCATTACCGCCGCCAGGCGCAAGGGCTGGAGAACGTACCCTCCGAGGGCCCCTTCGTTCTGGTGACCAATCACTATGCCCGCCGCGGCCTACGGACTTACCACTGCGCCATGTTCATCACGACCGTGATCGCTGAGCGGCGACCTCTTTCCCCAGCCATCCGCTGGGTGATTACCAGCGAGTGGTATGGATACCGTATCGGCCCTATTCCTATCCCGCTCTGGCTCATCCGCTGGGTATTCAGACGGGTCGGCAAGGTATACGGACTGCTGGTTATGCCCCGCCAGGCTTCTCGGGCCGTGGGACGGGCTGCTGTTCTGCGACGCATCGCCAGGGTCGCGCAGAGAGAGACGATCGGCGTCACGCCCGAGGCGGGCGGTTCGGGCATCCTCAGAGAGCCCCTGGAGGGCAGCGGGCTGTTCCTGCAGGCCCTGAGCGAACGCGGCCTGCCGCTGGTGCCGACAGGCGTGTGGGAAGAAGATAGCACGCTGATGGTCAGGTTCGGGGAGCCCTTCGCCCTCTCGGTAGCCAGAGAGGGCTCGCGCCAGGAACAGGACCGCCGGGCGCGGGAGCAGGTGATGGTTGCCGTGGGCCGCCTCCTGCCGCCGGCCTACTGGGGGCACTATAGGGAAGCCATCCAGCGCTCCTTTAGTCAGGGCTGACCTTCCCCCAGCGCTTGGTTGATCCTATCTCCAACCTTCCCTATCATAGGCACCACCTGCGTGTCGCAGAAACGAAGGAAGGCATGAACTCCCATGAGCACCATCGAAATCATCGATAGGGCCAAGAGCGAGGGACGTACCATCCTCACCGAGGTGGAATCGAAGCAGGTCCTGGAAGGGGCAGGCATCCCCATCGCCAGCGCCCAGCTCGCGGCCACCCGCGAGGAGGCCGTGGCCGCCGCAGGCCAGATAGGCCTGCCCGTCGTCCTGAAGATCGTCTCGCCCGACATCAGCCACAAGAGCGATGTGGGTGGCGTGAAGCTCAACCTGGGCTCGGAGGAGGAAGTGGCAGCGGCCTTCGACGAGATCGTTGCGGCGGCCCGCCGCGCCCAGTCGGGAGCCACCGTCCTGGGCGTATCGGTGCAGAAGATGGCCCAGCCCGGCGTCGAGGTGATCATGGGCATGACCAAGGACCCCCAGTTCGGGCCGGTGCTCATGTTCGGCCTGGGGGGTGTCTTCGTGGAGGTGCTGAAGGACGTCGCCTTCCGCATCGTCCCCCTGGAGCCGCGAGACGCTCGCCAGATGATCCGCGACATCCAGGGCTTCCCCGTGCTCGAGGGGTTCCGGGGGCAGGAGCCCGCCGACCTCGCCGCCCTGGAGGACATGCTGATGCGCCTCTCAGCCTTCGTGGAGGAGCACCCCGAGATCCAGGAGCTTGACCTGAACCCCATCTTCGCCTACAAGGACAGCGCCCTGGCCGTGGACGCCCGCATCGTGCTGTCCTGATGCAAGGAATGTCCCCCCACACCGACCCCTCCTCCCGGCAGACCAGCCTGACCGCCGCCAAGGAGGCGCCCGATTGAAGGACCTGAACCAGAAGCTGGAGCGAGCGTTCAATCCCCGCACGATAGCCGTGGTCGGCGATAAGCGGGCCATGGGCTACCTCTGGCTGAACGCCCTGAAAGACTTCGTGGGCAAAGTCTACTCCGTCCAGATCAACGAGGACGAGATCCCCGGCATCGAGGCCCTGGGCATCCCCAACTACATGAGCCTTCTGGACATCCCGGACGAAGTCGACTACGTGGTCTGCGCCGTCCGCCGGGCGATCAGCCCTCGCGTCGTAGACGACTGCATCCGCAAGGGGGCGACCGCTGTCACCCTGTTCACCTCCGGCTTCGCCGAGACGGAGGAGGAGGAGGGCATTCGTCTTCAGCAGGAGCTAGGCGATATGGCTCGCAAGGCCGGCCTGCTCCTCATCGGGCCGAACTGCATGGGCATCTACAACCCCGGGTTGGGCATTCGCCAGAACGCGGAACAGCCCTGGGGCGAAGCGGGCAATGTGGGCCTCATCTCCCAGAGCGGGACCCACTGCATCAACTTCAGCCACCTGGCCTATGTCCACGGCGTCAGGTGCAGCAAGGCGGTGAGCTACGGCAACGCCGAGGTGCTGGACGTGGACGACTACTTGGACTACATGACCCAGGACCCCCAGACCGAGGTCATCGGCCTGTACGTGGAGGGCCCCCGCGATGGCCGCCGCTTCTTCGACGCCCTACGAAGGGCTACCCGCCTGAAGCCGGTCGTGGTGTGGAAGGGCGGCCAGACGGAGGCCGGCGCCCGCGCTATCTACTCCCATACCGCTGCTCTGGCCACGGAGAACGCCCTCTGGAACGCCGCCATGCGCCAGGCAGGGGCTGTCACCGCCGACAGCCTGATGGAGCTGGTCGACGTGGTGAAGGGCCTTCTCTACATCAAGCCTGGCACCGGCCGGCGAGTGGGGCTGGTGGCCATGACCGGCGGCCAGTCGGTGATCATTGCCGATGCCTTCGGCCGAACCAACCTGGAGGTGCCCCTCCTCACGCCCGCCTCCTACGAGAAGCTGGCCTCCTTCTTCAACATCATCGGCGGGAGCTATCGCAACCCCCTGGACGCCGGCGGCACCATGCTCATGGGCTTCCGCATGGACAACCTGGAGCGCATGCTGGACATCCTGGAGGAGGACGCCAACGTCGACGCCATCGTCCTGGAGTCGGCGGCTACCTTCCTGATGAGCCACAGGCTTATGACTCCCACCCTGATGGACAACCTGCTGGATTTCGTGTCGGACTACAAGGAGCGCTGTCAGAAGCCATTTCTGATGATCCTTCAGCCGTGGCACCTGGAGGGAGCGATGGTGAAGATACGCGGCAAGTTCCTGGAGCGGGGCATCGCCACCTTCGCCGGCTTCCAGCAGGGGGCGAACGCCCTGAGCAAGGTGATAGGCCACCACCGCTTCCGGGCCGGGCTAGACTAGCGGCCTGTGCAGGGCGGAGGCGCCTCAACGTGACGGAAAAAACAGCCTCCGATGTTCGCCTGGTGGTGGGCCTGGGCAACCCCGGCCAGGCCTACGCTGGCCATCGCCACAACGTGGGCTTCTGGTGCGTCAGGCGACTGGCCCGCAACTGGAGCATTCGCTTCAAGAGCAGCCGCTGGGCCAGGGTGGGCGAGGGGCAGGTGGACGACCAGCCCCTGGTACTGGCCAAGCCCCGAACCTTCATGAACCGCAGCGGCGATGCGGCAGCCGCGCTCCTGCAACGCTACAAGCTACCGCCGCAGGAGATGCTGGTCATCTGCGACGACCTTGAGCTGCCGGCGGGAAGGATCCGCCTTCGGCCGCGCGGCGGCGACGGCGGCCACAACGGCCTGCGCGACATCATCTACGCCATCGACAGCGAGGACTTCCCCCGCCTGCGCATCGGCATCGGCCGGCCGCGCACGGCGGAAGGAGAGCCGGTCACCCACCCTCTCGTCGTCGCCAAGTACGTCCTGGGCGAGCCCGAGCCCGAGGAGCAGGAGGCGCTGGAGGCGGCGGTGGAGCGAGCGGCGGAGGCGGTGGCCTGCGTCCTCCGCGAGGGGCTGGCGGTGGCGATGAACCGCTATAACTAGTCGGGTTGCCCGCCTGACGGGCGGATTGATACAATCGCGCAAGAAACTGGTTGCACAATCCTAAGTGTCGGGGAGCACTGAAAACTCCAAGTCTCCATCGGTCTGCAAGAAGTTCTTTTCATCCCGTCTAAAGGGCTGCCTTAACCTAAACGTTTTCTCTTCCAAATTAGCATTGCTCGCCGATATGCTCACTACAACCGCATACTCTTGATCGTTTAACGTAAATTCTTGGCCTTGAAACTCGACTGTCCAGAGTCGATACAGCCCCGTCTTTGTGTCTTGTACGAAATCAAAGAGAAGATCATCGCCGGGGTTAATCCAGTTCGGCAATCCGCCCTTGATGCCGAGCGGGCCCGGATAGGGATTCAAGGACAACGGATCAGGATCAATTCGATGAAGCTTGACCACTACATCCTGAGCTTGGACTGTCTTGCTGGCGTTGTGGACGCAGATTCTATGCCAGTCGAAGCCCGTTATGGTTTCCTTCCGTGTGGAGATTCTAAGGTCTGCTTGCGTGCTGCGTAGCGCCTGTATCTCGCCATGCTGTTGAACAATGCGCCAATAGACCAGCCCAAAAAATATCACGAACGCCACGGCGGCAAATAGCGCCCAACGAACACCTTGACCGGAGTTGGGCTCCTCCACTTGGCGCAAGCCAAAGCCATCCGCGACGAGAAACATCGCCGTTAGGAGCGCAAACAAAAGTTCCGCTCCCAGTCGCAATATCTGGAGAACCCGCCGCCGCATGTGCCTACTCTACCACGGCTCAACCTTGAATCAAGTATGTTATTGCCGATACAATATCGTCTAGGGGCTGGTCGAAGCGGCCAGCCCCTAGAGGTGTTTGGCAATGAACCTCTCCGGCCTGCTGCCGCTGATACGCTCCACCAGCGCCCTCGGCGACGCCCTGGCGGCCCTCGAGCAGGGCTCGCCGCGACGCCTGGTGCTGGGGGTGAGCGACGGTGCCAAGGCGGCCACAATCGCCGCCCTGGCCCAGGGCCTATCGTGCCCCATCC
>Ga0307438_1002351_pt1 | contig 11094 bp, 9 predicted proteins | sample SalMarWE160110MG_FD_202144 | JGI IMG/M metagenome (GOLD analysis project Ga0307438, IMG submission 202144) | Salt marsh sediment microbial communities from the Plum Island Ecosystem LTER, Massachusetts, United States - WE1603-110 | ecosystem: Environmental > Aquatic > Marine > Intertidal zone >...
TTGTCCCCATTTCAGCCCCCATGTTGGTAATAGTGGCCTTCTGGGTAACAGAAAGGCCTTCCGCGCCTTCACCGTAGTATTCAAAGATCCTGCCAGTTCCTCCCCTTACGCCGAACCTTTTGAGCATCTCAAATATAACATCCTTTGCCGAGGCCCAACCCCTAAGTCTTCCCGAAAGCCTTACCCCGACCAGGACAGGAAAGGGAATCTCCCAGTGGAGCCCTGCCATAACCTCGGCCGCATCAGCGCCTCCCACCCCCACGGCAAGCATGCCCAGCCCCCCGGCATTGGGGGTGTGGGAATCGGTGCCTATCATAAGACCACCCGGAGCCGCGTAATTCTCAAGGAGTACCTGATGTATAATCCCTGATCCGGGTCCCCAGAACCCCATACCGTATTTGGCTGCAGATGACGAAAGGAAGTCATAGATCTCTCGGTTAGACCCTTCCGCCTTTTCCACATCAACGGGGGCCCCCTCATCAGCTGTAATTAGATGATCGCAATGGATAGTCGCCTCCACCCTTGTTCTTTCCCGCTGCGCTTGCATGAACTGGAGCATTGCCATCTGGGCTGTGGCGTCCTGCATGGCTACCCGGTCCGGGTAAAGCCTTATCTGATCCCTTCCGGCAATTAAGGCCTTTTCTCCCGGCCTCCCCGCCTCGTGCAAAAACAATATCTTTTCGGAATAAGAAAGCCCACGGCCCAGCAGTTTCCGCTTTTTTGCCAGGATCTTCTCCGCACTATCTCTGTTTAGATGTCTGTCCATAATCGTCTAGAGCATACAAGAATATGCTGCTTTCCCTTTCTATTAATATCAGGTCAAAGACTAGGAACAATCTGAATAGGAGTCAAGAGATGACTTAATAAAACTCAAATTGCCCCATATTCAAGGGATAATAAATAAATTGACACCAATATATATACTCTGATACCCTTATATCCAAAGAATAATATGTCAAAAGCACAGACTAACCGAGAATAAATCAAATTCTTAAACGGAAATAGACCTATTTTTCAAACAACCCTTTATTTCATCAATAGCCAAAAATCAATTTCTAATTTAACCTATAACATCCAATATCCGGGGACAAAAAAGTCAATCATTATGTATTATACTTATTCAACTGGAAGGCTTCTGTCTTTTTGTTAAACAATAAGGAGGTTTGCCTATGCCCGAGGAATTAAAGGTAGGTTGCGCGAGGCCGACCGGAGGGCCGGTGGGAGAATCAAGTGAAGAAAAACCAGCTAAAGAGGAAACTGTAACCAAGGAGGCTAAAACCATGATAAAAGTAGGAATAAAAGCACCTGATTTCACTGCACCTGCATACCATAAAGGGAAATTCGTGGGTACTAAACTGTCTGAGTACCTGGGAAAGTGGGTTGTCCTGTGCTTTTATCCGGGTGATTTCACCTTTGTCTGAGCAACAGAGATTTCAGCAGTTGCTGAAAAATTTCCTGAATTTCAAAAGCTGGGTGTTGAGATATTATCTATGAGCATTGACAGTATATACGTCCATAAGATGTGGAATGATCATGAGCTGTCAAAGATGGTCTCAGGCGGTATTCCCTTCCCCATGTTATCAGACACCGGAGGTAAAGTGGGCACTGCATTCGGAGTGTATGATGAAAACGCAGGAGCGGAAACCAGGGGCAGGTTTATTATCGACCCTGATGGCATCATCCAGGGATTTGAGGTTCTAACGCCTCCTGTCGGAAGGAATGTAAACGAAAGCCTGAGACAGATCCAGGCTTTTCAGGTTGTCAGGAAAAGCAAGGGCTCGGAAGCCACACCATCCGGATGGAGGCCGGGCAAACCGACCCTTAAACCGGGACCGGACCTGGTGGGAAAAGTCTGGGAGGTATGGAAGACTGATATGGCTTTTGATTAAGATTAGTACGGGGTCAGCCCCTGCCCAAGAATCAGACCGGTTCCTGAAAACATAACTAATGAGTAAAGACTTCAATCCTATATCCCAAAAAACATGACTCCTATCCTGTTACCACTCACCACCCCTTAGGAAAGGCTTAAGGTTATGATCGCGGCCTTTGATGTACATTACCTGGGGGATGACTGCGCATCGGCTGCAGCTCTGCTATTCTCGGATTATCGGGATCCGGAACCTTTAACAGCATACACCCAATCCCTGCCCGGAGCGGCGCCGTACCTTCCGGGGCAATTCTATAGACGTGAGCTCCCATGTATTCTCACATTGCTTCAGCAAATTAAAGACCCCCCGGATGAAATAGTTGTTGACGGTTATGTGATGCTCGGGAACAGGCCGGGACTCGGGCGTATCCTCTTTGATCATCTTGAAGGCAAGGTAGCCGTAATCGGGGTGGCTAAATCCAGGTTTGAGGGTTCATCAGCCTCAGAGGTCTACCGGGGAAGGAGTAAAAATCCTCTGTACATCACCTCTGCCGGAATAGATATTCTAAGCGCATCAGAGAGGATCAGGATGATGCGCGGACCTTACCGAATTCCCACTTTGCTGAAGCGGGTTGACCTTTTGGCAAGAGGAATAATAAAGAATTAATCTAATTATTATATAAAGGGAATAGGTTCCAGGGTTGCAAAATCGAGCCGCATCAAGATAGGCACTTCCCAAGCACAGGCCGAAGATGCCAATTCAAGGACCAAAAAGATCCGCTTGGCGGGCTAAATCTTCCGGTCTGAAAGCGGATATAAATTTATCTGGAACCACAAAACCATAAATGATAATATGAATATGATTAAGAAAAGTATCTTTTGAACAGACATAAGGGGGCATAGATGTTTGGAGGCGAAACCAAACAAGAAGATAGTCAACAACAAGGATTGGAAGATGTTATGGCCCAGCTACGGCCTGTTTTTGAGAAATTCCCTAACGAGATACCCCTGCTCCTATTCACCGCTCCGGGCAGTAATGAACCCTTCAACCAGGGAACAAGGCAAATCATCCGTGCCCTGAGAGAGTTAAGCCCGAAAATAATCCTGCATGAATTCGACCTTGCCCATAAGGAGGCCCGCAAATGGAACGCAGATTACTCCCCCACCTTGGTGTTTGATCCCGAACATTACAAGGTGAGATGGTATGGAGCCCCGCTGGGAGAAGAGGCCCGGACCTTTGTGGAAGCCCTAATAATGATCGGTTATGGAGAGACCAATTTAGGGGACCAGGCAAAAAAGATACTGAATAAGATGAAGGGTCCACGTGATATAAAGGTATTTGTCAGCACTACCTGTCCTTACTGTCCGCAGCAAGCGGTCAACGCCCTGAAGGCTGCCATTGAAAAACCGGAACTGATTACCCTGGAGATAATTGATATACAGGCCAACCCCCAGCTGGCGGAAAAATACTCCGCACAGAGCGTTCCACAGGTTTATGCCAACGAAAAACTTATAGCCATGGGCGCTCAGACAGAAGACCTATTTATGTTATCCCTGGAAAAGATGGAGCAACAGAGTTTTTTTATACCGGACAGCGATGCCCAAGAGGTTACTGCGGATCTTCTTATAGTGGGCGGAGGGCCTGCCGGCCTGACAGCGGGCATTTATGGGGCAAGAAGTGGCCTTAAAACAGTAATCATAGAGCGGAATATCCTTGGCGGCCAGGTTGCCAATACACCTGTGGTTGAAAACTACCCTGGCATTACCCAGATAGGAGGAAAGGCCCTTGTTGACCTCATGGTTACCCATGCACTGGAATATGTAAATGTCTTTCCCGGTGAAGAAGTCATAGGAATTGAACCCGGTGATACTATTAAGGTATTAACGAACAGGCGGCGTTTTAATTCAAGGGCCCTTCTCCTGGCCACCGGCGCCAAGTACAAACATCTGAATGTACCGGGCGAATCCCGTCTCTCGGGCCATGGCGTTAGCTATTGCAGCACCTGCGACGGCCCTTTGTTTAAGGAAAAGAAGGTGATCATGGCGGGAGGTGGAGACAGCGCGGTTACAGAAGCCCTGCACCTTAATAATATAGGCGTGGACGTAACCATCGTGCATAGAAGAGATACACTACGGGCACAGGAACATCTCACAAAAAGCCTGTCAACCAGTAACGTCAAGGTCCTTTTTAATAGGGAGATTGTAGAGATCAAGGGGAAGGACAGGGTCGAGGAAGTGGAACTACTCGACAATCAGACAGGGGAAACCTCAACAATATCCGCGGACGGGGTATTTATCGCCATCGGCTACAGTCCTTCTGCGGAGCTCGCAAAGAAAATAGGACTGGAAATCACATCCGACGGCTATATAAAACACGACTCCAGACACAGGACCAGCATCCAGGGCATCTATTCTGCGGGTGATGTGGAAGGAGGCTATAAACAGATCGTGACGGCTGCCGGTCATGGCTCTGAAGCCTCATTGACTATCTTTGAAGACCTTGTAAATCCATACTGGAAAAAGGAGAAATTGTAATGCAAGGCTTGATACTATGGAAAAACGAACGCATCAATAGATTGCGGAGAGATATGGACCGCCTTTTGGAGAGGATGTGGGGAGAATTCGGCCCCACACTAATATCCGGCGTAACCGGAAGAATACCTTTTTTTGATTTAACAGAGACCGACAAAAATCTCATTCTCACTGCTGAGATTCCGGCGGCCGACCCGAAGGCCCTGGATATTGATATCCTCGACACCGTGCTTACCATCAAGGGTGAGATAAAACAGGAGAGAATATACAGATCCTTCTCCCGCACGATACAACTCCCCTGCAAAGTAGGTATAGATGATGTTAAAGCTACTTTCAAAAAGGGGATATTAAAGATCACTATGCCTAAATGCCCTCCTGAAAAAACCAAGAAAATAAAGGTAAAAGTATCGTGAGTTTTTGTTTAAACCCTCGGGGGCATATCCCTTTAGGTAATAACTTGTTTGTAATTAAAGAAAATGATGCTCCCCGCCGCCCTGATAGCCGGCATCTTCGACAAGCGGCGTGGTATTCTGGCGAAGATGAATAAACAGTCTAACCCGGGAGGTTGTATATGCCTAGAAAGAAAACAGGCAAAGAAGTAGCTGCTGATGACCTGAGATGGAGGCTAGATCCAAGTACCCTTCCTTTTAAAAACACTGAAGACCTCAAGCCATTAAAAGAGATTATCGGCCAAAATCGGGGTGTAGAGGCGTTTCGCTTCGGAGCAGGCATGAACAGAGAGGGATACAATATATTTGTAACCGGAGTCGCGGGTACCGGAAGGTTATCCACTGTGCGTAGGCTCCTGAAGGAGATCTCGGAAAAGACGGGAAAAGTCCCGGATGACCTTTGTTATGTAAACAACTTTAAAAACCCGGAAGCCCCTGTTCTAATCAGATTCAAGGCAGGGCTGGGGAAAAAATTCCAAAAAGATATCCACGATTTCGTTCAAACCCTTAAGAAAGAAGTGCCCCTTCTGTTTGAAGGCCAGGATTATATCAACAGGAAAAAAGAGATAATGTCGGAATATGAGAAAAAGGGCAAAGGCTTTTTCAAGGAACTGGACAAAAAGGTAAGAGATGAGGGTTTTACCATTGTTGATGTGCAGGTGGGGCAGATTAAAAGGCCTGAAGTAATGCCCCTGGTGGACGGAAACCCCACGCCCATAGACCAGGTAGAGGATATGGTTGAAAAAGGCAGGTTTCCCAAAGAAGAGTATAAAGAGCTGAAGAAAAAGCATGCCGCCCTGAGAGAAGAGATCGACAAGATCTTTCTAGAACTAAGGGACCTGCAAAAAGACGTGCAGAGGAATACGGAGGAGATGGACCGTTTATTATTCATGAAAATGGCCAAGGACCGGGTGGCGTCGCTGAAGAAGAAATACAAGGGGCAAAAGGTTGATAATTATCTCAATGAGATGCTGGGTGATATGAGTGAAACCCTGCATATATTTTCCAGCCAGTCCCAAGAGGCGGTGCCCGGCTTATCTCTCGGCCTACCGCAAGGCGATCCTTTTCAGCCCTATCAGGTGAATCTGCTCGTTGATAACGGCACCCAGAAAGGGGCCCCCATTATTATTGAATCCTACCCCACTTACAGAAATCTTTTTGGAAGCATAGAGAGGATAGTTGACCGGAGCGGGATCTGGAGAACGGATTTCAGCAAAATCAAGCCAGGTTCCTTTATCAAGGCCAACGGTGGATATCTGGTTCTGAATCTTCTTGATGCCGCCATAGAACCGGGCGTGTGGCCAGCACTCAAAAGATCTTTAAAGACAAATAAAATGGAGATTCAGACCTACGACCCCTTTTACCTGTTCACAACAACGGGACTCAAGCCGGAGCCCATCGAGATAAATACTAAGGTAGTTATCATCTCAAACACTCATTTATATCATATGCTGATGGCCTATGACGAGGATGTCCCCAAGATCTTTAAGGTGAGGGCGGATTTTGATACAACCATGGAAAAAAACGAGGAGTCCATCCTCAAATTTGCCGAATTTGTAAAAATGAAGAAGGATGAAGAAAAACTGAAGCCTTTTGACAGGTCGGCGGTAGCAGCCCTTGTTGAACAGGCGGTACGCATGGCAGGACGGCAGGAAAAACTATCCGCAAGTTTTCCTGTACTGACCGATATTATCCGGGAGGCGGATTACTGGGCCGGCAATGACAACAAGGCCAATATAACATCTGAACATGTGGAAAAGGCTATAGATTCCAAGATATACAGATCAAATATGATTGAAGAACACCTACAGGAAATGATCGACAGGGGGACCCTGATGATCGATGTGGATGGAGAAATGGTGGGACAGGTAAACGGCCTTTCTGTCTACAGCCTCGGAGATCATGTGTTTTCAAAGCCTTCCCGCATTACCGCCTCCACATCCATGGGCCGGGCCGGTATTATCAATATCGATAGAGAAGCCGACATGTCGGGCAATACCCATAATAAAGGTGTCTTAATCCTGGGGGGATATCTCAGGAAAAAATATGCCCAGGATAAGCCCATGACCATAAGCGCCAGTATTACCTTCGAACAATCCTACGGGGGTGTGGATGGTGATAGTGCTTCTTCAACCGAGATATACGCCATCCTGTCAAGCCTATCCGGTGTTCCTATTAAGCAGAATATCGCTGTTACCGGCTCCATAAACCAGAAGGGAGAGGTTCAGGCTATCGGAGGGGTTAATGAGAAGATAGAAGGATTCTATGATTGCTGTCGAAAGAAAGGCCTAACAGGAAAGCAGGGGGTTATAATACCTCAAAGCAATGTCAAGGATCTGATGTTGCGCAAAGATTTGGTGGAAGCTGTAAGAAAAGGAAAATTTTACGTCTATTCCGTAAATAACATAGACGAAGGCATGGAAATCCTTACAGATAAAAAGGCCGGCCAAGCAAATACAGGGGGCAGATACCCCAAGGGGACCATAAACTACCTTGTTAATGAAAGGCTGCAGCAGCTTGCCTATGGCCTGACCAAGTTCGGAAAAGAAGACAACAAACAGAACAATAAGAAGAAACCGCCTAAGAAAAAAGGTGGACAGACGTAACACTGTGCATGGCGGGATCCTCGCTTCGCTACGACAAGTCACAGACTATTCTAGCGAAGGCGAATAAAGTGCTTCAGGATCCTCCATGGTGGGAAAGCATATCACAAAAAGGAGGTATGGAAATGTCCGGTTATTTGGTCATTGGTAACGGTGTTGCCGGTACCACTGCCGCAGAAAATATCCGCAAGAATGATAAAAAAGGTGAAATAACCATCGTAACAGACGAGGATACCCCTTTTTATTACAGGCTACGATTAAACGAATACATAGGGGGCGATATCACTGAACAGGGTCTAACGGCAAAAAAGGATGATTGGTACGGCCGTGAGGATATTAAACTAATGCTAAAAACCCGCATCACCGGAGCGGATCCTGCGGAAAAGAGCGTCATAACGGAAAGGGGCAAAAAGCTCTCTTATGAGCAGCTACTGATTGCCGCAGGCAGCCATTCATTTATTCCGCCATTCAAAGGTGCGGAAAAGGAAGGTGTGTTCTCCTTGCGAAATATTCAGGACGCCCGCGATATAATCAAACAGGCCGGAGAGATTGATAAAGTTGTGATCATAGGCGGTGGCCTGCTCGGCCTGGAAACGGGGAATGCCTTTCAAAAGCTGGGGAAACAGGTTACGGTGGTAGAGTTTTCGCCCAGGCTTTTACCCAGACAACTGGATCCGGATGGCGCCCAAAGGCTGGCCACCATTATGGAACGGATGGGATTTTCATTCCGGCTTGGAGCCAGCACCGAGGAGATCACGGGAAACGACATGGTTAATGGTGTTCGTCTGGAAAGTGGAGAAACCCTTTCCGCTCCTATGGTTATCATTTCAGCCGGTGTGCGGCCTAATATGGAACTTGCCGAACCGCTGGGCCTTCATTATGATAAAGGCATCAAGGTGGATGAGCGTCTCCGGACTAACCGGCCCGGGATATATGCGGCAGGAGATGTTGCCGAGTTTAATGGAATACCTTACGGCATCTGGCCCGCCGCCATGGAGCAAGGGAAGATAGCGGGGATAAATATGGCCGGAGGAGACATGGTCTATGAAGGAACCGTCATGGCCAATGTATTAAAGGTGGTAGGGATTGATCTTGGCTCGGCGGGTGAAATAGATCCGGAAAACAAGCGGGAATCCAGGATCTTTTCTAATCAAGATATCTACAAAAAGATAGTTCTGGACAACAATCAGATAATCGGCTGCATAATGCTTGGAGATACAAAAGGATTCACCAAGATCACCGGCGCCATGTCTGCAAAAAAGGATATCTCCGTTATAAAAGACAAGATACTATCTGAAGGCTTTGATTTTAACCAGCTGAAAGATATTTGATCCATATGAGTGTGATTAAATAAGGATCATAAAAGGAGGGAGACCTGTTAAGATGATATTTAAGAATGTGTTATGTGTTTACCCATACAGGCAGGAACTTAAGTCCGTTAATTTTCTGCCGCCCATCGGCCTTGAATACATAGCCAGTGCGATAAAAAACCTGGTAAATACTGTTAAGGTTATTGATCTAAGATATGAAGAGAAGCCCCTATCCTCATTTATTGATAAAGATGTTGATCTGGCCCTCATAAGCTATAACTGGAATGTTGAAAGCGACTTTGTAAAAGATACCATAAACAGCATTCCTGAAAACATAGCCGTGGTCATAGGGGGAAGGTTCGCCACGGAGAATGTTAATGAACTTTTTGACGTTATACCACGGATAAACGGCATTGTGCGGGGCGATGGCGAGGACCTTGTAAAGGAGATTGTTCAAAAGGGGATTTCACCTGACATCGACGGCCTCTCTTTCAGGTCAAATGGGAGGGTACAGCATAACAGGAACAGACATCTCGAGCCTGTTCACAGTGATTTTTTCCCTGATAGGACACTCCGTCGCTACAAGTACTTGGTTAAGCTGGACAAGTTTGTTTCAGATATCCAGATAGACCTCATGCTGGGATCCAGGGGCTGCCCATATAATTGCAAATTCTGCGATTTTAAATTTAATCCCCTGGGTGAGAAAAGGAAATGGTCCGTCAGGACCCCGGAATCTGTTATATCGGAGATAAAAACCATAGAGGCTGATGTGGTTGGTTTCGCCGATGACATCTTTACCGCGGACATGGACTGGGTTGGAAGGTTATGCGATCTCATAGTTGAAGAGGGGATAAAAAAGAAATACGCCATTAACGCCCGCTTAGAAATCGCCAAAAGGCCTGATGTACTCGAAAAGATGTATAAGGCAGGCTTTATGGCCTTTTTTGCGGGGATAGAATCCACGCAAGACAGGACCCTCGCCTCCATGAACAAGGGTTTTGATATCGCGAAAGTTAGGGAATATTTTAAGGTACTCCGTCAATTCGATTTTATCTATCATTGCTATTTTATCATCGGCAACATAGGTGAAACAAGACAAGAGATGTTGGATATCGTGGAATTCGCCCATGAACTCGGGGTCGATACCTTGGGCCTGTCCATCTTAAGGGCCACCAAATACTCTCCCCTGAAAGAGATGCTCAAGGATTATGGCAATTACCACGTTGACAGGGAATCCGGGAAAGTCTTCTCCGACATGTTATCCTTGGACGACCTTCAGCAAATACGAAGGGATGTAAATGCATCCTTTTTCACCATACCCCAGATCCTGCGGGTACTGAGAAAGATGGTGATACACCGGTTATTAACCGTGGGTCGTGTGTATGAGATAATCCTCTTTACCATAAGAAGAAAGATACAAAAGATGAAAAAGAAAAAGGAGGTAAAGTCAGGGGTACCGGTTTATCAAAAGTAGGGAAATGCGCGTCCTTCTCCCAACCTGTTATTCGCAGCACTGTGATCTTATTCTAAAAACTGGACTTTGAGAAGCATCACTGCTCTTTATATGCACGGAAATAGAGAACGCCTCCATTTGCCCCTACACGATCATAAGTAAGCCCTTTGTGCGAACACACAGCCTGAAAATCCTCTTCCTTTAATGAATGAAGGTGGCGAGGGCGAGCTATTCTTTCCCATAACGCATCAAATTCCTTGTTGATCCCGACAGTCGGAGAACTGCAGATGAGATGGCCCCCCTTTTTAAGGGTCCTGGTAATCTCTCCAACGCATTTTTGTATTGTGGTATCATGTGTAGGGATGTGTCTATTAAGGCACAATCAAACTTTTCTTCCCCAAAAAGCAGTTCTTCCGCGTTTCCTTCAACAAGCGTATATCTACTAAACCCCTTGCTTTTTGCCTTTTTTACCGCCTGTATAAGCATGGCATAGGATAGGTCAAGCCCGGTATAGTCGTTGCTACTATCAAAATGTGGAATTGCGGCGCCGGTGCCGCAACCTATGTCCAGGACAACGGCCTCTTTCCATGGTGCAATCAATTCATGCATAATCTCCCAGTGCTTTTTTGCACTTGCCTTATGTATACGCGGACGGACCCAGTAGTCCTGCACAAAATCGTACACGAACATAAAAGTGCCGAACTTGACGATCCTTTTACTGTTTTCTTCAGACAGGTCTTTCGGCAATACTCGTATGATACCGTTCCTGTCTGGAATGGGAAGATTCTCCCGCTTCATGAAGGCCTCCAATTCCTTTGTACAAAACCCCCTGGTTTAGAATGGTTCCCAGGAGAGCGCCTGCAATTAAAAACACAATCTT
>Ga0307438_1002354_pt1 | contig 11089 bp, 9 predicted proteins | sample SalMarWE160110MG_FD_202144 | JGI IMG/M metagenome (GOLD analysis project Ga0307438, IMG submission 202144) | Salt marsh sediment microbial communities from the Plum Island Ecosystem LTER, Massachusetts, United States - WE1603-110 | ecosystem: Environmental > Aquatic > Marine > Intertidal zone >...
CTTGGAAGCCTTAGGCGCGGAGGTTATTGATAACCCAAACAGAACGCAGTGTTGTGGCAGTTATCACACGGTTGATAGAAAAGACATAGTTGCAAAGCTAACTTACGACAACTTAATCTATCCGATAAGAAATGGCGCAGAAGTCATCGTCACATGTTGTCCACTTTGCACTTTCAATTTGGATTTCAGACAAAAAGAAGCAAGAAAACTCCACAGAGACTTAAAAGAAATACCAGTAATGTATTACACACAGCTTATGGCAATAGCCTTTGGGTTGGATAAACAATTTTATGGTGTTGACCTTGATTTACATCATGTTGATCCGAAACCGTTGCTTAAAGCTAAAAATCTTTATTAGAAGGCTGATAAAAGTGCTATCTTCTCATGATTATTTGAGCTCGGTGTGAAAAATGAGTGAAGGAAAACAAGAGGAAAAGGATAAGGTTCGAATATACATAATGGGGCGAGAGTACGGGGTTCCAACAGGCTTAACGATCATGGAAGCCATGGAGTATGCAGGTTATAGATTTATAAGGGGCTGTGGTTGTCGAGGAGGCTTCTGCGGGGCATGCGCAACAGTTTACAGAATGAAAGGTGACTACAAACTGAGGATGGATCTCGCATGTCAAAAGGTTGTAGAGGACGGAATGTATCTTGTGCAGCTTCCGTTTACACCCGCCGAGAAATCACTCTACGACATAAAAGAATTAAGTCCGTCAGCGAACGTGCTTCTGGAGTACTACCCCGAAATCGCGAAATGTGTTAGCTGCAACACCTGCACAAAGGCATGCCCACAAGACCTAGAAGTCATGGATTTTGTTCAAGCAGCCATCAGAGGAGACATAGAACAAGTAGCTAAACTATCATTTGACTGCATCATGTGCGGCTTATGCGCAATGAGATGCCCAGCAGAAATCGTACCATACAACATGGCCCTACTAGCGAGAAGACTGTACGGAAAGTACACCATGCCAAAGGCAAAGCATGTTGAAGAGAGGATAAAGGAAGTAGAAGAAGGTAAATTCGACGGGGAGATAGACAGATTCGTCAAAATGAGTTTAGAAGAACTGAAAGAAGAATACAGAAAGAGGGAGATTATAGAATAATGGAAAAAATGGTAAGAGGCTATACGGAGAGCATGCAAAAATCCATAGAACTCGTGGAGAAGACAAGAGACGAAAGACTGAAACATGTGATGGCTGAATCCTACAGATTTCTAACCCTTGAAGAAAGACAAGAACTGCTACAGAAATATCATCCTGACTACAAGGCAGAAGGGAAAAGGCGTCTGAAAATCGGACCGAACAAGGGTGATTCGGTGTCACATGAGGTTGCAGATATACTTGAGGCGCATCCAGCGGTGAAACCTGAAGACGTAGACTTATCTCGCGTAGACTATGACGTAGACATCCTGATAATTGGCAGTGGCGGAGCTGGGTTAGCTGCTGCTCTTTGGGCTTATTACAGTGGAGCAAGTTCTGAAAGCATGCTAATTGCAACTAAGCTGAGGCTTGGAGACGCTAACTCAAAGATGTCTCAGTTCGGCATCCAAGCGGCTGACAGACCTGAAGACACGCCAATGACGCACTACTTGGACATCTTGGGAGCTGGGGGATTTGTTAGTGACCGTGAAATGGTGAGAACCATGGTCATGGAGGCTCCTATGATAATAAAGTGGCATGAAGAGCTGGGAGTCATGTTTGATAGAGAGCCTGACGGTTCCATGGTTGAGAAGATCGGAGGAGCCCTGTGCCGGAAAAGGTTGCATTTCTGCAAGGATTACACGGGCTTAGAAATAATGCGGAACTTGATGGATGAAGCCCAAAACATAGGAATACCCATTCTAGAGTTTTCACCCGCAATAGAACTCACCATGGATGACAACGATCAGGTCGCCGGAGCAGTTCTCTGGAACATGGAAACAAGTGAATATCACATAGTGAGAGCAAAATCAGCGATTTTAACCACTGGCGGCTTCGGAAGACTACACATACAAGGCTTCGCAACAACAAACCACTACGGAGCAACAGCCGACGGAGTTGTCCTTGCTTACCGAGTAGGCGCTAAACTAAGAGACATAGACTCAGTTCAATACCACCCAACAGGTGCGGCTTATCCAGAAGCAATAGTTGGTCTGCTGTGCACCGAAAAACTAAGAGGGATGGGAGCCCAACCCGTAAATAAAAACGGTGAACTATTTGTTAACCCTCTAGAACCCAGGGACGTAGAAGCCTCAACAATCATCAGAGAATGCTACAAAAGAAACAACGGAATTATAACACCTACGGGGATGAGAGGCGTTTGGCTCGACACACCCATGATAGAGGCAATAAACGGTGAAGGCACCATAGAAAAGAACTTCCCAGCCATGCTCAGACAGTTCAACCGTCAAGAAATAGACATGAAAGTGGACCCAATCCTCGTTTTCCCAACACTACACTACCAGAACGGAGGTATAATCATAAACTTGAAAACCGAAACCGTAGTTCCGGGGTTGTTCGCAGCAGGAGAGGTAACGGGCGGCCTCCACGGAAGAAACAGGCTAGCCGGAAACTCATGGATGGAACTCCAAGTGTTCGGAAGAAGAGCAGGGATAAACGCTGCAAAACATGCCAAAAATGCTAAAATCGGCAAACTAACGTTAGGTCACGTAACAAAATACGAAAAAATGCTGAAAGAAGCAGGAGTAGAAACTGACAGAAAAGCACCAATTCTGCTACCAGAATATAGAGGAGAAAAAGTACTCTCAAGAGCACTAGACATCTTCTAAACACAGTCTTTTCTCCATTTTCCACGACTGAAATCTGAAAACATCTTCGGAAACCAGAAAAACCAAAAATGCAATCTCAGTGTTTTCCCAAATAATTTCAAAGCCATTTCTGAGGGTACCTGTTCCGCATGGGTTCGTGAGTTCGAAACCCCCGTTCTCGCAATAGGCGAGCAAGAGTAGTACTTATCTGAGGATTTGTTTGGCAATTTTCGTTCCGTATTCTTGACACATTTTGCTGACTTCTTCCTCTTTGTCACCTGATGCCCTTATGATTCCGCCAACCATCTTTAATTTATGATGGAAGCCAAGCGTTAACTCCAACATCCTAACGCAATCTTTGCCATCTCTACGTGTCCCTGCAGATGTAAAACATCCACCAACCTTGCCCCTCAGTTTATGCCCCTTTCTGTAGAGGGTTATTGACTCGTCGATGAGCTTCTTCGCTTGCCACGCTACATTGCTGAAATAAGTGGGAGACCCCATCACGATTCCGTCAGCCTCAGCCAAGCCACTAAGCTCACATTCCTCAACACTTTTTACCTGCACATTAACTCCTAACTGTTCAGCTCCTTTACCGATCTCCTCAGCCATCCTTTTTGTATTACCAGTTCCAGTGTAATATACAACAAGTAATCGCTTAGTAGCCAACTTTTTCACCTACCTCAAGACATACATGAATCCATGCTCATGCAAGCTATAGCTTTTTTTGTATCTGTCATGATCGTTTTTCGTGTTTGTAAGCAACATTCCAAAAGACGTTTTAATAAAGCTAGGTACAATAGAGATGAAAGCTGAGGGAAAGAGTTAGAATGAGAAAAGTAAAGGTTGCCTTATATGGTGTTGGTGCCGTTGGCAGTTTAATTGCCGAGTTCATATCGGATAAAGAAGGAATAAGCATAGTCGGCGCAATTGACATAGCTAAAGACAAAGTTGGCAAAGATTTAGGTGAAGTCTTAGGCTTAAACAGAGAACTCGGAGTAAAAGTTTCAGACAACGTTGATTCAGTGCTTCCAAAGGTTAAAGCGGACATCGCTGTTCATGCAACTTCATCCTTTCTTAAAGACACATATCCGCAGATAGCCTTAATCGTGAAACACGGCGTAAACGTTGTATCCACATGCGAAGAACTCTCGTATCCATACCTTACTGAACCTAAACTTGCAACGGAGCTTGACGCACTTGCCAAAAAACATAATATAACCGTTTTAGGAACAGGCATAAACCCAGGCTTCTTAATGGACACTCTTGTAATTACACTTACTGCGGTTTGCCAGAAAATCGAAAAAATTAAGGCTGTAAGGGTTATGAACGCCGCCACAAGACGTTTACCGTTCCAGAAGAAAATAGGTGCTGGTTTGACGGTTGAAGAATTTAAGCGGAGAATTGAAAGCAGACGAATTACTGGGCATGTGGGACTCAAACAGTCTATTGCGATGATTGCTGACGCTTTAAAGTGGAATCTTGACAAAATAACTGCTGAAAACGTTGAGCCTGTAGTTGCCAAAAAACCAGTTGAAAGCACAAATATAAAAGTTGGAGCTGGAGAAGTTGCGGGTTTGAGACAGAAAGCAAAAGGGATAATGAAGAATAAAGAGGTCATTGTTTTAGATTTTCAAGCGTACATTGGTGCAGAAGAAGAATATGATGCTGTAACGATTGAAGGTGTTCCAAATATTAAACAGAGGATTCAGCCATGCGTTCACGGCGACAAAGGCACAGTAGCAATGATTGTCAATTCAATCCCAAAAGTCATCAATGCTCCAGCAGGCTTACTCACAATGAAAGATTTGCCAGTTCCATCAGCAGCCTTAGAAGACATGCGTAAATACGTAAAAACGTGAAACCGCTTGCGTGGCGTGTTAACAATTGACTAGGTATCGAGTAGCTATCGACATTGGCGGAACATTCACGGATCTAGTTGCCCTAAATGAGAAAAGCGGAGAAATTCTAAACATAAAATTGCCTTCAACCCCAAGAGAACCAGCAGAAGCCGTCATCAAAGCTTTCCAAGAATTTCTAAGAAAAACAAACAACACAGACGTTTCAGTTATTATTCACGCCACAACTATCGCTACGAACGCCTTGCTAGGTCAGCTAAACCTAGAATTACCGAAAACAGCGCTCATAGCAACGAAGGGTTTCCGTGACGTAATTGAGATCGGCAGACAACGCCGCCACGAACTCTACAATCTTTTCATACAAAAACCACGAACATTGATTCCACGAAGACTCCGCTTTGAAGTTGAAGAACGCACAGGACCAAAAGGTGAAATTCTGACACCGCTCAACAAGAATCAACTAGAAAGTTTGGCGAAACAACTAGAAAACGAAAATGTCAGGTCTGTCGCGGTTGCTCTACTTTTCTCTTACATAAATCAAAAACACGAACGCGAAATCGGAAAAATACTAAACAAATCGTTGCCGAAAACTTACGTTTCTCTTTCATCGGAAATCGCGCCAGAATATAGAGAATATGAACGAACAAGCACAGCGGTCGTTAATGCAGTTTTGATGCCCATAGTATCCAGTTACCTCGATGATTTGCAACGAAAAATCATAAAACTAAGGGTGAAGGCTCCATTATGCATAATGCAATCAGACGGAGGAATAGCCACAAAAAACGTTGTCTCAAAAAAACCTGTGAGCATGGTTGAATCAGGTCCAGCAGCAGGAATCATAGCATCCGCTTTCTACGGAAAACTCCTTGGAATAGAGAACATCTTAAGTTTTGACATGGGCGGAACCACAGCCAAAGCCGGAGCCATAAAAGAAGCTACGCCAGAAGTCGTAAGTGAATACGAAGTCGCCGGAAAAGTCCACAGCGGAAGAATAGTCAAAGGAAGCGGCTACCCAGTAAGATACCCATTCATCGATTTAGCTGAATGCAGCGCCGGCGGAGGAACAATAGCTTGGGTTGATGAAGGAAAAGCGCTACAAGTAGGCCCCATCAGTGCAGGTGCAGAACCGGGTCCAGCATGCTACGGCAGAAGCGGAAAACAACCAACAATAACAGACGCCAACATTGTGCTCGGAAGACTTAACCCCAAATACATGCTTGGAGGCACAATGAAAATTTATCCAAAACTTTCAGAAAAAGCTATTTCAAAAGAGATTTGCAGAAAAATCCAGTTAGAATTGACTGAAGCAGCATCTGGCATAATCAAAATCGCGAACTCAGCCATGGCGAAAATTCTGAGAATTGTGTCCGTAGAGCGAGGCCACGACCCAAGAGATTTCGTTTTAATGTGTTTTGGCGGAGCCGGCCCAATGCATGGTTGCGCACTAGCCGAAGAGCTGAAAATTACAAAAATAGTTGTTCCCCATAATCCAGGTTTGTTCTCTGCTCACGGGTTGTTAGCCGCTGATTTCAGAAACAACCTTGTAAAGGCAATTATGAAGTTAACGGATGAGGTTGAAGTAAAGAAGGTTGAAGCCATTTTTCAAAAGCTAGAGCTTCAAGGAGCCGAGTTACTGGAAAAGCAGCGTGTTCCAAAAGTGAATATGCATTTTATCCGTCAGATGGATTTAAGGTATTTTGGCCAGAGCTATGAACTAACAATTCCAACATCTAAGCCATTTACCGAAAAAGTTCTTCATCAAACAATTGAAAACTTCCATAGAAAGCACCGAGCAATTTATGGTTACGCAGTAAAGAGTGAAACAGTGGAATTAGTGAATGTTAAGCACATCGCAGTTGGCCTTGTTGAAAAACCAAAACTTGAGGAGAAGCCTCTACATAGAAAAAAGCCACTAGAAGAGGCGGTAATTGCAAAACGAAAAGTCTTTTTTGAGCAGGATAACGGTTACGTTGAAACTTCAGTGTATAGGCGGGAAAGACTGAAAGCTGGAAACGTGATTGACGGTCCAGCAGTTGTTGAGCAGTACGATGCTACGACGGTTGTTTATCCATGTTGGACTGCTTCTGTGGATAGATTTGGAAACATTGTTCTTTCAATTGGGAGTGGAGGGAATTAGAATTGTCATTAGATTCGATAACGGTTGAGGTTATAAAGGGAGCTTTGACCTATGCAGCAGAGGAAATGGGAATAGTTCTTCGAAACTCAGCATACTCGCCTAACATTAAGGAGCGAATGGACTTTTCATGCACCCTCTTCGACCACAAAAAACGTTTGGCAGCGCAAGCAGAACACATTCCAGTTCACTTAGGTTCAACGCAATTAGCCGCCCAAAAAGGTCTAGAGAAGTTTAGAGGAAAACTTGAAAACGGTGACATGATACTTTTCAACGATCCATACATCAGCGGAACCCACCTGCCAGACTTAACCCTAATCCGCCCAATCTTCCATGAACACAAAATTGTCGCGTATTCAGCGAACAAAGCTCATCATTCAGATGTTGGTGGAAAGGCACCCGGAAGCATGGCTGGAGACGCCACCGAAATATATCAAGAAGGCATCATCATTCCGCCAGTGAAGTTCGTTAAAAGGAAAAGCATTGACGAGGAAATCGCAAGCATACTTCTAAGTAATATCAGGACCCCTGAAATCAGATTAGGCGATTTAAGAGCGCAAATGGCTGCGAATCTCCTCGGCAAAAAACGTGTTCTAGAACTTGTTGATAGATATGGCGTGGAAACCTTGCATAGAACCATGGAAGAAATTATGAATTATTCTGAACGGCGAATGCGAATTGAAATAAGTAAAATGCCTAAGGGAAGCTATTCAGCAGAAGACTACCTTGAGAACACAGGAACAAGCAACAAAAAGGTCAGGATAAAGGTCAAAGTAACCATCAAGAAAAACCAGGTGATCATTGACTACACGGGAACCGACAGGCAAGTAAACGGTCCGGTCAACGCTGTTCTGGGCGTAACCTTGTCTGGAGTACACTATGTTCTAAGGTGTTTGACAGATCCGTCCATACCCATGAACGACGGATGCTACAGACCAGTAGAAATTCACGTACCCGAAGGAACATTAATGAACCCTACTCCACCAGCACCAGTAGCTGGAGGCAACGTGGAAACTTCTCAAAGAAACGTGGACGTACTGCTGAAAGCTTTTGCTCAGATACTTCCAGAAAAAGTTTGTGCTGCATGCCAGGGAACAATGAATAACATCGCGGTGGGCGGAATAAACCCGGAAAACCGTAAACATTGGACCTTTTATGAAACAATAGCTGGAGGGTTCGGAGGTAGAAATGGAATCGACGGGGTAGATGCAATACACACTCACATGACGAATACTATGAACACACCTATCGAGGCAATAGAAACCATCCATCCGATACGCTTCCTTAAATATGAATTACGCGAAAACAGCGGAGGCCCAGGAAAATGGAGAGGCGGAGTAGGCTTAGAAAGAAGTTGGATGTTGCTGTCTTCTTCAGCTACTCTTTCAGTGCTTGCCGAGAGAACAAAGATATCACCATGGGGATTATACGGAGGAAAAAGCGGAGTCAAAGGTGAATACTACATTATAAAGCCGAACGGAAAGCGAATAAAGCTAAAGTCCAAATGCACAGTCAAAATTGAGAAAGGCGACATTTTCGTTGTAAAGACCCCGGGTGGGGGAGGTTATGGAAATCCGATGGAAAGAGAACCAAAACGTGTGCTTCACGATGTGTTAAATGGACTTGTTCCCTTGGAGGCAGCTAAAAAAGATTATGGAGTAACGATAGACCCCGTCACCATGAAGATTAATCAGAAATCCACCCAACTGGTCAGAGCAAAGCAGAAAACATAGCAACTTAATTAGAGAGCTTACATTACAATCTGCAAAGTGTTATTAAGCATTCCATGAAAATAAGATAGGAACGGAGATGAAAAGCTTGGAAAAGAAAAGCTACACATGGTTTGAAAGACGAAGAAGAACAAAAGCGTTGGATTTAGCTCAAAAACAAATAACAAAAGCCCTAGACACAGTTACGTTACTTCACTATACAGTACAAAACATGTCAGAAGCAAAGAAAAAAGAAGCGATGCGACATGTTGACAACATCTTTAAAACAGAAAAAGAAGTTGACAAACTGCGAACAGAAGTTTTTAGAGAGTTATCGAAGGGCGCAGCCTTATTTGCGGAATACCGTGAAGACTTGATGCATCTTGTGAAGCGGCTTGATACACTTGCAGATCATGTAAAGGATGCGGCGAGATGCGCGAAAATGCTTGTGGATGCCGAAATCCCGAAAGAACTGTGGGAAAAAACCGTCCACATGGTTTCCACCCTCGTGGAATGTGCTCAGGCTCTTCGGGGGAGTATTGAAAAAATTGCTGTAGATTCAGCAGCAGCCGTAAAAGGAGCCAAAAAAGTCGAACAAATTGAAGGTGAAATCGACGAAGAATACCTTGAAACCAAATCTTTATTCGTTAAATATGGAGATCAGATGAACAGTGGCACCATGGTAATATTTGACGATTTAGTTGAATTTATTGAACATGCTGCGGACATGTGTGCTGACACAGCCGACTATATTGTGATACTTGCAAGTAGAGAATAAAATACGCTAGAATGGAATGTTACCAATTCAACTTAAACATCAGCCACTGTAAAGTGCCAGTTGGACTTGGATATTCAAGTGATTTCCTTCATGTTCTCTAAATGCCAGAGCAATAATTTCTCGCTACGACTTTTCACTCATGGCTAATTTCCCTTAGCTGCAACATTATCTTTTCATGCAGCTCGTTCGTTTTTTTGCATTTTTGCTTTTATTATTGTTAGGTTTGTAGTCCTTATGCCAACCTGCTGAACCTTTACAGCATCTAAAGTTATGTAGAAGCAGAGATTTTCCAACCGAGATTCCCAAGCATGTCTTTCGGTATTTTCAGACTTCGCATTTTCTCTTGGGCGCATTTCAAGGGTGAAGTGAACATCTTGTGGTACCAGTATTTTTAGATAATGAGAAAAATCGATCTTTCCCACTAGCGCGCTCTCTAGGATGATGAGCAGATCGGGAATACAAGCCTTAAGCTTCACGAATGCTTGGGCGCTCCCATACTTGTTGTGGGATGGAGAAGCAGTGGAAGAGCCTGAACTATTAGCAGAGAAAATCGGAAAATTCGTTAAGGTAGATACATGGCAGAAACGAATAATAAGACTGTAACTTTAGTGTAAGCGTTAAAAGAGGTGGGGAATTGGCTGTTTCAAAGGAAGAACTGGCAAGGATTATAGATTCTACGAATGTTAAGGCTACAGCAACCAAAGGTGATATTGAGAAATTGTGTGAAGACGCTGTGGAGTATGGTTTTGGATGCGTGTGTGTTAATCCAATTCATGTGAAGTTGGCTGCAACACTTTTGAAAGGCTCAAAAGTTAAGGTTTGCTCAACAATAGGATTTCCATTTGGGGTTACGCTTTCGGAGATAAAGGCTTTAGAGGCTGTTAAAGCCGTGGAAAACGGAGCAGAGGAACTGGACATGGTTATTAATTTGAGTGCGTTGAAATCGGGTGATTACGAAGTTGTGAAACGGGATGTTGCGGCTGTTGTTGATGTTAAACGGTTATCAAACGAAATAGTTGTCAAGGTTATTATTGAAACGGCCTATTTGACAAAAGAGGAGAAAGTAATTGCTTGTAGGCTTGTTAAAGAGGCTGGCGCAGATTTTGTGAAAACTTCAACTGGGTTTTTTGGGAAGGGAGCAACTGTTGAAGATGTCAGGTTGATGCGGGAGACTGTGGGCAGTGATTTTGGTGTTAAGGCAGCGGGTGGCATAAGAACGTATGCTGATGCCTTGGCTATGATTGAGGCTGGAGCGAACAGGGTTGGAACAAGCACGGCAACCGCAATAATTAAGGCTGCTCCATAACCTTACATTCGTTTAGGTGCTACTATACCAATTAGGTTAAGCGCGTTTCTCAGCACTATTCTTGCAGCGTCAACTAAGGCGAGTCTCGCGTCGCTGAGTTCCTGCGGCTTGGCTTTTATTACTGGTAGAGCATTGTAGAATGTGTTGAATTTGTCGGCTAAAACGTTGGCGAAGTCAGCGATTAGGTTGGGCTTGAGAAGTTCTGCGGCTTCAATGAAAACGTCTGGGAAACTTGATATGGCTAGGATTATTTCATGCTCCAATTTTTCTTTTAGTAGGTTGTACGCTGGTTTTTCTGGTTTTCTTTGGGCTTTTCTTAGGATGCTACATGCCCTTGCATGGGAGTATTGAATGTAGGGTGCGCTGTTTGTTTCGAAGTTTAGTACTCTGTCCCATGTGAACACGACGGGTTTGGAGGGGTCAACTTCTACGAGGGCGTATCGTACTGCACCCATGCCGACGAAGTTTGCAATTTTTTGTTTTTGTTCTTCTGATAGTTGTGGGGAACGCTTCGAAACTTCTTCGTATGCTCGTTTTACTGCTTCGTCCATGAC
>Ga0307438_1002355_pt1 | contig 11089 bp, 8 predicted proteins | sample SalMarWE160110MG_FD_202144 | JGI IMG/M metagenome (GOLD analysis project Ga0307438, IMG submission 202144) | Salt marsh sediment microbial communities from the Plum Island Ecosystem LTER, Massachusetts, United States - WE1603-110 | ecosystem: Environmental > Aquatic > Marine > Intertidal zone >...
TGCTGATATTCCGGTCCAAGTAATTCTCTGAGCACCTTCTCTATTGGGCGCGCCCACATGGCTGTTGGCATGGGCCAGCGTCTGTTCTCGGAAGTATACCCTTTAAAGAGTCCCTTGTAGTCAAATTGTTCCAGGTAGCGTCTATACAAAGCCTGGTCAAGCCTATGTTCCAGAGGAACCCTTTCCCAGAAATGCAAGAACTCTGCGTCCCAGTGTGGGAGCTCCCACGCCAGGTCTAAGAAATCGTACATCCGTTGCCCATTTACCACGAATTTGCACTGCCGTTCCTGCCACTCCCAGTACTCGTACAGCGCGGCCAGCTGTCTCCTAGACAGGAATGCACCTTTTGAGCATTGTAACAGGCGCAGGATTTTCGCCTCGATTCGCTTCAGATTTGCGCCTGTCCTCAAATGCGCCCAAACAGTGAAATGCTTGCTGACAATGGCATCCAAGAGGTCCCTCACAGAAGGGTTGCCTTGTACGAGGCTGATTGGGATGTGTCCACCGGTCAGGTAATCTCCACTCTGGCCGTTGACCAGTACAGCGTCGTCAGGCAGTTTTCCTTGCTCGCGTAAGGTGAGCAGCACTTCAAATTCGTTCATCACAGGAATACTGGAAAGCCCGTCGGCAAAGGCCCAGTACCGCCTGCGGATCGGCGATAGAAAGAGATTCCTGGCTTTCTTATGCTGGGGAGGCACGTAAATCCATGGTACGTCAAGCCTTTCGGCCACGTGCCTGGCTGCCATGGCCTCGTAGTTGCCCCGTGGGCCATAGGAGAACGTCGCCAAGCGATCATAGCCAAGTTGGTGCAGCTTGCAGATGACGAGCCTTGAATCCAGGCCGCCGCTCAGGGGAACCCAGATGGGAGCACCATTGGCATTCTCAATAACCCGGCGAAAAACTCGATCTGTTACTTCACTCAACCGCTCAATGTATGCGGCCTCACTTTCTCGACAGACTTCCTGTGGATAGTATCGGTAGTAGCGCTCAAGAGCGAGGTTCCGCTCCGTCTTATCCCAGAGGAGCAACTCTCCTGCCTGCAACTGAAAGAGGTTTTCGTAGATGGTCTCCCTGCCGGTCACGTAACCTGCCAAGCTGAATTCAAGCACGGAGGTGCGGTTTGGACTCGGTGTTCCTCCTTCATCCCGGGCTAAGCGCGCGGAGTTGGACAGGATCAGGCTCTCTGTACCTTGAGTGTAGAAAACGGAATGGCTTCTAACTGTGTCTACAAAGGCCAGGATAAAATCTGGGGCTTCAATAATAGCTGCGAAGTTCCCTATCTGTTGGCTGAGAATCTCTCCGACGCGGCTGGGGGATGGTTTGTCACGATTCTTCAAACAGTCCAACACCGCATTCACAGGTTGCTCATGACCTATCCTGTGCAGGACGAGAGACTCGTGTTGGGTTGTTCTCCAGTTGTAACTCGAATCAAGAACGATCTTCACTATATCGCTGCCTCCTGAAGTGCGCCCTAAAGATCCGACACGGCGCCAAGTTCTCTCGAAGCGTCCCCTAGCTCTTGCAGTTTTACGAAGCCATAATATCGTCCGCCCAATGCAACGAGTTCCTCGTGCGTTCCCTGCTCAACTACCCGTCCCTTGTCTAACACGACGATATTATCTGCTTCTTGAATGGTGGACAGCCTGTGAGCGATGGTCAGGACCGTTCGCTCTTTGCTTATCTGTTCGATGGCCTGCTGCACTTCGCGCTCGGCCTTGCTATCCAACGCGCTGGTGGCCTCGTCAAAAATCAGCAATTGCGGATTGGCCAGAATCGCTCGAGCGATGGCGATGCGTTGCCGTTGCCCGCCGGAAAGCCGCACCCCCCTTTCCCCTAGCAACGTGTCGTATCCATCCGCGAATTCCGTGATGAATTCGTCGGCGTTCGCCAACCTGGCTGCTTCAACGATCTCCTCATCTGTGGCATCCAGTTTTCCAAAGGCAATGTTGTTCCGTACTGTGTCATTGAAAAGAAAGGTGTCCTGACTCACCACCGCAATGCTTCGGCGCCAACTCTGCACATTGAACTCCCGGAGATCTGTGCCATCTACCAAGATACGTCCATCCTGAGGATCGTGGAGACGCGCCAGCGAATCTACCAGAGTAGATTTGCCCGATCCTGATGCACCCACAATCGCGGTTGTTTTCCCTTTGGGAACCTCCAGCGACACCTCTTGCAAGACTTGCCCTTCCTTCGGGTCATAGCAGAATGTCACCTTGTCGAATACAACCTCATTCTCCAATGAAATGAATGGGATGTTCCCATCGGGCAAGAATGTCTTATCACCTCGTTGAAGAAAGTCGAACAAAGCTCTGATCGAAGGCTCATTGCTGGCTACAGATACCCGTGCCCGGTTCAGCGCCCCTAGCGGATCCGTCACCCGTAGCAGGATGACGATAAACAACACCGTCAACTCAATCCAGGCATCTACAGAGCCAGGCATCAGCAAAGAACCGGCGATGAGCAAGAGGCTGAACATAAATATGTTGGTCGTAACGAAAGCCGGTCGTATCAGACTCTCTACCTTGCCAACGTCTAGTCTTGTCTCTTGCAGAGTGCACAACGCCCTCTCGAACCTCTGACGCATGTGGTCTTCACGCGCAAAGAGCTTCACCACCTTGATGCCTGCCAGAAACTCCAGGCCTTCTGCGTACAGTTGTATCATTTCCTCTTTGAGTTTGTCACCCAAGGCCCTGGCACGTGAGGTGATGCTCTTAAACATCCAACTGATGGCCAGTGAGAAGATCAGGGTCAATATTGTGAGCTGCCAAGACAGGATGACAAGCCACCCCAGATACACCAGAATGACAAACAGATGTATCGCTTGAGCTAACAATATCTGGGCCATATTGCTGGTGCGCAGTGTATACGCATCGAGGGTCACTATTAGATTGGCCGTTTTCTGGCGGTAGATATAGCCAATCTCAACTTCTGCCAGGTGGTCAAATACCGCCAGGCGCAAGCCCCTCTCAACCGCGATCTGAAGCTTATACGAAAGCCAGCGGTTGATATACTCGAACACGCCTTTGAGTAGGGCTATGAGAGCGAGGCCTATCGCCGCGGCCTGAATCTTTCCCGCCGGCGTCAGATTCGCAAAATAAGGGGCGAGGAAAGCAATCGGTGAGTCTTGCGTGATTCCACCAGCCCCTTCACCCCCAACACTCTCGAGGATCGGCAAAAACATCCCGATGCTCAAGCCATCAATGAGAGCGCCCAGGATGCCCGCCGTCAGGGCGATGCCGACGATCCACTTATGCCGCTTGATTGTGTAACAGAGGAGGTCTCTCATGAGTGCCTCAAACGGCTTTGCGCGCGATCAAGTAAGGAGGTAAGAACAACTTGGTTCTCACGGCACTATGAAATGGAGAACACAGCAATGAAGAACACCCGATTCTTCGCACAAAATCCGTCTCGTTCTTGATGCGGATGGGAATCCCAAAACCACGCGGTTCAAGTGGATCACTAACTTCAACGTGAAGCGCAATACCGTCATCACCTTAGCCAACGAAGGAGGTAGGCTACGCTGGAAAATCGAGAATGAAGGTTTCAATGTGCAGAAAAACGGCGGATACGGACTGGAACACGCCTACACCCGCAATGCAACTGCCAGCAAGGTGTTCTACTACTTGCTTCAGATTGCACACATCATCGCTCAACTCATCCAACACGGCAGCCTGTTCCGCAAGGCCTTTCTTTCAGGGGGTAGGATCGGCCAAGAACATTGCTTTTCGCTTGTTAGAGGCCTGGCGCAATTTCCGTCTCACGGACGAACAACTTCACCAAATGCTCTCTGTGCGCATCCAGATTCGCTTCAAGCCACCGTAACCTCTCCCCCTCTGTGTTCCAGTTGCCTTGCTTGCCCCCCACAACTGAATCTACCTCTGCCCATCCCCGGCTCAATATGCTCCCCGCCGGACATAATCCCCCATACCTTGGTCTCAATCACTCTCTTTCCTCGTCCCCTGTCTCACCCTAGCGCCTCATCATCAGCCCGCGTATTCTTCATTGCTGTGGAGAACATGTACTTCTTGACAAACTCATCGTCTGGTTCCTCTGGTTTTCGCATCAAGACCTCGGCGAACGCGTCTTCATCAAACATAAGTCTACCATTAGCATCGAACCAGGAAGGGACAACGCGGCAACGCTTCCTTAGAGATTCGCGTACCTCCTGCCATACGCCCTCAAGCATAGTGTCGAGTATAATGACCGGCTTGTTCGTAAGCAGGGCGAAGGGGAATGTCGTTGAAACAATGTGGGGGCAAAAGTAAGCGTCCGCGACATCAAACACTTCTTCGAATGGGATGCTAATCAACTCGTCAAAGTAGTCGTCATAGAGATTCTCTGACTCCTTCAGTCTATCCGGGTGTCTCTTTAGAACTGTTCTGATTCCTAACTCGCGAGTGAAAATCGCCACACGCAAGAGCAACTCAAGCTGATACGCCCAAAAGGTGTAGACAGCGTAATGCCGATGCGGAGTCAATGGGTACTCGATGAACATAACCGTCTTGATTGAAGATGGTGGTGGTTTCGTTGAGTTCTCCTTCCAAAGCTCCTCCCAAGCCGGGTTGTTCAAAGAAACGATCTCGACTCGCCTACCGTGAGGTAGCGGGTACTGATCCTGTGTTTTCATAAAAAGCGCGGCACTCCCATTCGTCGGCGCCGCATAAACATCCGCCATCGAAAACTCCTGATGCACCACGAGACTCGTATTATCCTGACCAATGTTGTGACCATGTGGAAAACCTACCACTTGGTTCCCTTCATGCCGGTTTGCAACGCAGAAACATCGGCTCAGAAGACTGCCTATGTTATTTGTTAGAATGACCGTTTTATCTTGCCGGCGCACTTTCTGCTTTATACCTTCAACATAAGTTCCCACCTCTCGTAGACAATCAGCTGTCAATGATCTTAGGTATTCGGAGTGTGTTTGCTTGAGAGAGACTCCATAGTTTGCAGTGATGTCTTGCAGACTTTGCACCAGATCATCCACCACTAAATCGCTGCCCAGCAGGGCGGTCGGAGGTTGGGCAGCTTGAAGTGGCATCCACTGCCGCGGATGAACAATTGTGAATTTCTTGTTCTGGGCTTGCGCGTACAGTACTCGATCACGTGTGGGCCGACCCCACGCTAGAATCTGTGGCCGCTTGCGAGTTCCCAGGTAGTACACTAAATCTCCACCATGGTGTTTAATCTCCTCCAAAGAAGCCCATGTGTGTGCCTTGAATCTCTGCCAACCAGATGGCTTCGGTGGCAATTGTCCCAAGCTCAGTCCGACGATCTCGCGGTCATCGTTTAGCAATCCATCATAGTAGGCCATTGCAGGGTCATGCAGAATTGAGAGCCCCGCGCTTCGTGCTCTTTCGACGACTATCACGGCGTGGATGAACATAGTGTAATGAAGCGTCAATGAGTAGAGAGCAAAAAGCATATCACCGAGTTCAGGGGTGGTCTTGCGAATCGCGTTAGCGTAGGCTGCATCCACGGCTTTCTGAACGAGCAGGAATTCGGTCTCTGGAACAAGCCAGAACAGCTCGGCACGCCATTTGTCAATGCCGTATTTCTTCACCGACCAGATGTCTACTGGGAAGTAGCGAGGCATGTCTTACTCTATGTCCTTTCGCCATCTAGGATCTCTCATGATGAACCGTTTGACTCTTCGAACCGGCTTGTAGATGTGCAGTGCCTGCAATAGGTTATGAGGATATCGAGAGGCTTTAAACCGATTGAAAATCTCCAGGGAACGACAGACCTCAGATCCCTGGATTAAGTTAATACCTCGTTTCTTGCCTTGCAAGACCAAAGCCCTACTGTAATCACAGCCAGTTACTTGCTTCCCTTGATGGATGAAGGGTATCAAGTTGGCCCCCCCACCTGCACCCACTTCGCATACTGAGTCAAACTCGATTTCAGCTTCGTACAAGAAATCCAAGAAACTGAATAGTCTATACTTTTCCAGATTGAGAGGTTCGTACTCGTAGCTCTCCGCTACCTTGTACTTCTGATCATTCCTGACCAAGAAATCCACATCGTTATAGATGATTCGATAAGTATCTGAAGAGTAAAATCGGACGGTGCTTTCTTGATCTAACCTCGGGGAGCTAAAGACCAGACTGCAGTTCGTGCATATTACAGTCTTCTGTCTGATTCCATATCTACCATTGGCAAAAATAGCTTCCTTTCTGAAGAACCGCAATGCGCACATGGAACATTCTCCAGGGAATACTCCCCTGAGTCCAAGGCTCTGTTGAACCTCTTAACGAATTCTACTCGCCTGGGCGGGATTTCTCTGACTGGATACCTATTTAGGAGTAGGAGCGTCTTTAGCAAATCGCCTGTGTCCAAGATTGTCTGCCTCGACTATACGTCGCTCAATGGCCTTAAGCGCTGAATCATCTCCTTTTCCGTACTTGTGACGCGCTTAACCCCATCACCTAGCGCAAGCTCAACCACCCGAATGTAACGAACCAGCCGCACCAAACCACCCGGCTCCACCGAGGCGCTCTGATCGCTGCCCCACATTGCGCGATCCAAGGTAATGTGCCGCTCAATCATGCAAACCCCCAGCGGAACCGTTGCGACTGTCGAGGGTAGGCCTACCTCATGACCAGAGTAGCCAATCGGACAAGGGAACACTTCTCGCAGAGTCGTGATCATTCGCAGGTTCAAGTCCTCCAGTGGACAGGGATAGCTGCTAGTGCAGTGAAGCAATACCAGATTGTCCGTCCCAAGAATGGCAACCGCTCGCCGGATTTCTTCCATCATTGACATCCCAGTTGAGAGAACAAGAGGGCGACCGGTATCCCTGAAGTGCTTCAGTAGCGAGGTGTTAGTCAGCATTGCCGAGGGAATCTTATGACAGGGAGGATTGTAACCATCTATGAACTCCAAAGAGCTCTTGTCCCAGCTCGATGCAAACCAGGTGATGTCTAATTCCTTACAGCCTCTGTCAATCTCGTCAAACTCGGCCTTTCCGAATTCTATCTTTTTCCGATACTCCATATAGCCAATGTATCCCCAAGGCGTTTCTCGCATTCGATCGCGTTGTGCTAGAGGTACGCACGCTTCAGGAGTGCGCTTTTGAAACTTCACTGCATCACACCCAGCGTCCTTGGCAGCCTGGACCAATCGCTTGACGATGTTCAGATCGCCGTTGTGGTTGATTCCGATTTCGGCGACGATGTAAACTGGGTGACCATCGCCGACGTATCTGTCACCAATCTTGATTTCTCTGGTCATTTTGTCCTCTCTGAGAAAGAATCATATCACTCAATTCGCGCACAGCACCGTATCCACCCGGACGAGCCAAAACTATGTCGGCATGACGCAGGACCGCGGGGTGTGCATCGGCTACGGCCACGCCACATCCTACAACCTGCATACATCCCAAGTCTGGAAGGTCATTGCCAACATAAACTACGGAGTCTAGACTGATCTCTTGGCGTGTGACGAAGTCCTTCAGCCACATTACTTTGTTTCCAATGGATTGGCAACACTCGATCTGGAGTTTGGCGCAACGAGCTGTCACCACGGGGTTGGTCTCGGCGGACAGTACTACTACTCGCATCCCATTTCTTCGAAGCTGGCTGATTCCAAGCCCATCGGCCCGACTGGCGAATACCGCTTCCGTGCCGTCTTGATGGACCAAAACTCTGTTGTCCGTCAACACGCCATCAAAATCTAGCACTATCAGTGCGACAGACTCTGGCAATGAGCTGTCACTGCCTGTTGATGGCTTGATCGCGGGTTTGGTCATTTCAAGTTCAGCAGTGGCGATCAATCTCTCGGCTTGTTGCCAATCACGGAGCGTGTCAATGTCCACGCAGTAGTCCAGAGACACAAAACATGGCAACACTCGACTGCCGGTCAATGATTTCCTTTCAACTATCGTACGTGCCCAAAACACATCAACGTGCCCGGTCTGCCAGTAGGCCCGTGGTAATTCCTGGCGGGGCATGTTGTAGGGTTCAAACAGATCCGTTTCTAGCAAGGGCAGCAGCCTGTTGTCCTCCAACTGCCACATCTTGTAGGGCGTCTGCTTGGATTCAACCACGCTTCGGACGCTGTCGTCTCCAGGTGAGCTGAGTAGAACATTGACTGCCCGGTCCACCAACCCTGCCGGGCGTATCGGTGAGGTGGGGCGCAATTGAACAAAGACATCCGGTACAGAGCCTTCCTGTTCCCTGAACCAAGCCAGAGCGTGCTCAAAGACCGAGATATCCCTCACTGCATCGCTGGCCAGGTGAGCCGGGCGCAGAAAGGGAACCTCTGCTCCGTACTGCCGGGCGATCTCTGCTATCTCCTTGTCGTCGGTGGAAACGATCACTCGGTCAACCGTGTGGGCGTTCAAGCCTGCCGCTATGCTATACGCAAGGAGCGGATGTCCTGCCAACGGCTTGATATTCTTCCGAGGGATTGACTTCGATCCCCCACGGGCCGGAATAACGGCAACGACGTTCACCTGTTTTACCAAGCTGTCCATCCTCCATCCACCACCAGATTGGCGCCAGTCATGTAGGACGAGGCATCTGAAACCAGAAACAACAGCGCGGCACACAGCTCAGACTTGTCGGCCATTCTGCCCAACGGGGTGCGGGCTGCATACCGCTTGACGAATTCGTCACCCTGCTTGTTGTAAACCCCACCGGGCGTGAGGGTATTCACGCGAATGTTTCTCCCGGCCCAATACGTCGCCAGATAGCGAGTGAGTTGGATGATTCCCCCCTTGGTCACACAATAGCTGACAGGCTTGAACAGCCTTTGTTCTTCCTCACCTTCGGATTTGTAGAGCCGCTGGTCTGGTCCGACCAAGCCGTACGTGGAGGCGATATTTACTATCACTCCGTAATCTTGCTTGACCATTATCTTCCCCACTGCTTGAGCACACAGGAAGGCGCCTGTCAGATTCACGGCTAGCGACTGATTCCAAAGATCCAAAGGGTAATCCTCAAAAGTGTTGGCTTGGCGGTCTGTGACGTCGGCGTCGAATTTTGGATCAATGGCGGCATTATTCACCAGAATATCAACCTTTCCCCACTGATCTAACGCCGCGTTCACCATAGCTTCGACACTGGCTTTGTCGGTAATATTCATTTGTAAGTCAACTAGCTGTCTCTCGTCAATATCAAGATTCGCGATCGAGGACAACGGGAATGCGACGATGTCAGCAACTAATACATTCGCACCGTGCTCCAGCAATGCACGCACGTACTCTCGACCCAGTAGGCCAGCTCCTCCTGTGACGATTGCCACTTTGCCTTGCAAGTTAAACGAGTGCTGGATTTGCGTGTTTTTGCAGAGCATTCCCTTTTGCCTCGATAGCTATCCTCAAGGATCTAGCGCCTTCTTCCAAAGGTGTTTGAGTGGCTTGGTGGCTTGTCAAGCACTCGATCAAATGCTGCATCTCGGCGAGAAACAGGTGGTTTCTGGAGAACCCTCCGGGGACTGTTTCGGTCTCAACATTGCCATTTGTGTCCAGCCACTGTAGGATACCCGTATGAAAATCTAGGTGTGCCCGACCTGCGTCCCCCCAGACCGTTAAGGTATGAGTGGGGGGACTCTGAATGTAGTCCAAGTGGACGTGTGCCACGATCTCGTTCGAAAACTCCAATGTAATCTCTGCCAGGTCATCCGTGACCTGCGTCTGGAGAGTGGGTATTCGTCTGACCGAGGCGTGAACTCTCCTGACCGGACCAAAGAGCCATAGCAAGTAGTCCAGTGGATGGATCAGTGTCAGAACAACTCCTCCTCCTAATGCATCCTTGGCAGCATAACTGGTGCGATAATCCTCCCACGGGTGCCAATGCGGCAGATACTCTCCCCACTCGGCAAGGGCTCCCAAGACCTGTCCAATACGCTCTGACTCAAGCTGATTGCGCAAGCTCGTTAATAAGGGATGAAATCGAAACTGGAAACCTACCATTGTGATGAGGGCTCTATCTTGCGCCGTTTTCAGCAGTCTACCCACGCCCTCCAAGCTGTGAGAGAGTGGTTTTTCAACAAATAGATGGCAGCCTGCCTCAGCAATCTTCTGTGCCACGGGGACGTGTAGACTTGTCGGGTTGCAAACCAATGCCAGGTCTGGCTCTTGATTCAGGGCAGCTTCTAGTTGTGAGAACGCTTCGATGCCATAGTGTGTGGTCAAGTCAACACCGTGCTGCGCGGATCCTCCGTCTTGCAACAGGACATCATTCCCTAAGGCGCGAAGTGCGATAGGGCGCAGATTGCCTTTCAGTATCTGTCTCAAGTTCCTGAGATGCCGCTGACCGATTGAGCCTAAGCCTACAAACAGGCAAGTGAGTGTTTTCATCTGTCTACTACACAGTGCTTCTGAGCTATGACCAGAAGCATCCATTCCTTTGAGAATCGAACGAGTTTGTATCGTTTCAGCGAATCTGGAAGCAACGACAGAACATTGCATAGAGGATGCAACCACGGATATCTCCAGACGATCGGTAGCTGCCGGAAGCGTTGTGCGTGTAATATATTGAACCCCTGGCTTTCATGAAGTTGAACCAATCCCACCAGCGTGAAAGGTCGAATGTGAGTGTAGTCATCGTAGAAGTGTCGCCACTGCGCTTGCCAATCCGGAACCATTGACAGGACAGTTCCTGACGGCTTTAGAATGCGTCTTATTTCTTGAAGGACAAACTCTACGCTGGCGATGTGCTCCAGTACCGACTTACTAAAAACTATGTCATACGAACTGTTTGCAAAAGGCAGCGCCTGGTTCTCAAAGTCCCCCACTGCGATCGGGTCATGAAATCGTCGCGGTGTCATTACCTCTCTATCAATACCGTGAGCCTCAAAGCCAAGCCTTGTGAAGCCACTAAGAAACTCGCCGCGCCCAGACCCCAGATCCAGCAAACGGGCGTCCTGGGGATGCCGTGTCAAGAACCTGTGGGCCAGATAACGTGTCAGTTTCTGGGGGTAATCTGTGTACTCGTGCTTGCCATAGCGGATGTGCAGGTAACTTTGTTCAAGCGCCTCAAGGTTCTCATCACTCATCTATCAGGTAACCTCACTTATATACGATCGTCCACGCGCCCATCACACGTCGGCGAGCGAGGGAAGCAAGACAATGGCGATTCCC
>Ga0307438_1002364_pt1 | contig 11075 bp, 12 predicted proteins | sample SalMarWE160110MG_FD_202144 | JGI IMG/M metagenome (GOLD analysis project Ga0307438, IMG submission 202144) | Salt marsh sediment microbial communities from the Plum Island Ecosystem LTER, Massachusetts, United States - WE1603-110 | ecosystem: Environmental > Aquatic > Marine > Intertidal zone >...
ATGGATCATCACGAGGCGCTGTGTGTCCACCTGTTCCGCCCGCTGGTGGGGGCCGTGATGGATATCCCTTTCGCCGAACGCGAGGCCATCCACATCCGTTCTGCTGACACACGAGAAGCCCACGCACCTTATCCGCAAAGCACGCTTATAGAGGGCATCACATTCGGCGACCGGATCATCGACGGTGTCACTAGTGGCGATCAGTGGGCAATGACTTGGTCGGACAACGGGCTTCTATATTCGGCTTGGTGGGACGGGACGGGTTTCGGTTACCGCGGAGGCTGGAATACCGCAGGACGTTGCAAGAGCGATGGCCTTTCTGGAATCGGAATATGATTGATTTATTACCGGTGAAACCATTGACATCAATGGTGGCGTTTATTGTGCTTAAAAGAGGATGTAATATGCCTTGAAATGATAAGGAGTTTTACGATGGTGAAGAAAACTAAACATCTGACACGACGGGGATTTTTACAAAGCACTCCAGTTGGATTGGGTCTAGGTCTATGGGCCAACTCCCGGACATCAGCCTCTACAGCATTAGCACAGAACAGGCCAAAACCACGCGAAAAGCGCCTGCCGCGTGAGGTCTGGGTGGGCACCGTCACTCAGAATTTGATAGGGGCCAAAGATTATAAAGATATGGTGCGCAAGATGCTGATGCGAGTGGAAGAGATGGTATCTTTCGAGCCAGATATAATCTGTCTGCCGGAGGTGTTTGCCTTTGAGAATCTTTCCACGTCTAGCCCGCCAGTCTCACAGGTGGCGGAAGTGCCGCTCGGCGAAATTACGGGGCCCTTTGCCGAGTTTGCCCGTAAGCATTACTGCTATGTGGTCTGTCCGACCTATACAAAACAGGACGGCCGCTATTACAACTCGGCGGTCTTTATAGACCGGCAGGGCAAGGCGATGGGTGAATATCACAAGATGCATCCGACAATCGGTGAGATGAACAAAGGTATGACACCAGGTCCTTTGGACCCACCTGTCTTTCAGACGGATATTGGGGCGGTGGGAGCGCAGATTTGTTTCGATATCGAGTGGTATGACGGCTGGCAAAAGCTTCGGCAGGCCGGCGCAGAGATGGTGTTCTGGCCTTCGGCCTTTGCCGGGGGCAGGGCCGTCAATACCAAGGCGTGGCAGAATAAATATGTGGTGGTATCCAGCACCCATAAGGACACTGCCAAAATATGTGACATTTCCGGCGAAGTGATTGCCACCACCGGCCGATGGAGTGACTGGATCTGTGCACCGGTGAATCTGGAAAAGGCATTCCTGCATACCTGGCCTTTCTGCCGGCGGTTTAACGAGGTGCAGGCCAAGTACGGCCGTAAGATTCGTATTAAAACCTTATATGAAGAAGAATGGACCATTATTGAAAGTCGCTCCCAAGACGTCAAGGTTGCTGATGTGCTGAAGGAATTCGACTTCCAAACCTACGAAGATTTCATTGAGGGGGCTGACAGGATGCAAAGGAAAAATCGTGTTTGACAATCAATCAATAACAGTCATTTTGAGAGCTTTACTCTCGATTGTTTTGTCGGGTGGTTCGGGTATGGCTAAAGCTGTGGAGCTCTTGAAGTTCGATTGGGTTGGGACGGCTCGTGTGTTTCTTATCGATGCCTACGGGACAGTTTGCTGGATGACCCCTTATCGTCAGGCCTATATGGATTTGGTAAAACATGTCGTTTGCGATTATGAAATTGACGGCATGTATTTCGACAAATGGGTTCCTTTCTATTTCTGGCCTGAACCGCCGAGCGGCTCAACTCTTTCGTTATTGGCTGTCACATTTCGTGCGAGACGACGGGACCTTCAAATACTACGGGCCATCCATCACTGAATACGGCCAAATTCTTCATACGGCGGCATTATTAGAAAAAAGGGCCGGCCCGGCAAATTGGTGGCATGAGGTTTTCAAGGCACTCGATCGAATTTGTGAATACCTCTTGCAGCTTCGCGCCTACGTGGTCAAAGACGATGGGCTGATCAGCGGAGTTCCTGAAGCGGACACCAGAAAGGATACGGGCAAGTATTTTCACAACAACGCTTGGGCGGTCAAAGGTCTTCGGCGATGGGCCGATCTTTGCGAACGTCGGCAGGCCGCTCCCACAACAACGATACCCACAATACGAAAAGTTTGTATGGCACTGGCTAACGACACACTCCGTGCCATCCAGAATACATGGCCCGATGATTCGTCGGACTGGTGGTTGCCTCCGCGCCTCGAGCCTCTGACAACGCCAACCAGTCTTACCGGAACCAGGGAGGCGTCCTATACCAATTACCGCTATTGGCCTGAACTACTATCGAGCGGGCTTTTACTGGGCAAACGGTACGAGTGCCTTTCAGGAAAGAACACTCATTAACTCTGTCTTTTTGGCAGAAGATTCTTTCGTAGCTGTTTTTCACTTTCAAGCAGTGCCCGGGTCATCGCAGGGTACTAACCGATGTACTGAGTTTGCTTTGTATCGCATTGCCAACGGAAAGATTGTTGAGGGCTGGTCCGCCCCTGCTATGATTTCAGTTGATGTTTCACAATAACCTTTTTGGGAGCTTATGAGTTCCGAATCCCCACCAACACTTGAAACCGCCGAATGTAATAAACTCCTTGACACTTTGCTCAACAATGCCAGTACACCTAAGAAAAAACTCAAGGCAGTCCGTAACCACTGCATGGCCTTGCTGATTGGCATTTCGTTTACGGTAACTACTGTCCGGTTGTTTGATTTGGAAAACGTCATAACGATTTAAATAACATTAGGTTACAAGAAAAAATGACTGTGGCAAAAGGAAACTTTCAATTTCGTCGATTGTACTCTCATCCAATAGACAAATCGACCGGTTTGCGGTGCGATCAGACAATTGTGCTGACAGGTTTTTATTCATCGAAAGATTATCCCGAAAGACTTCGGCGGATCCGCTATGTGGACAAAGAAACAGAACAGAATCTGGTGTTTATAACCAACTGTTTTACATTTCCAGCGATAACTATCGCTCAGCTTTACAAGTGCCGCTGTGCTATACGTTATAAGCTGGGAAGAGCGACGAGTTAATTTAGTTTTTAGTTATGAATTTTTAGTTTTTAGTTAACTCAAAACTCATCACTAACAACTCAAAACTACGGGACTTTGGCACTACCGAGAACGCTGTGAAGACACAGTTGGATTGCAATCTCGGTTTATGTGTTGGTAGCAATAATAAAAAAGCAACTGAACCTGGATTTGAATCTCTACACAATTCTACAGATTTTGAGTGTAACCTTATTCGAGAAAGTGTCTATTTTACAAGTACTTATGGAAGCTGGTTACAAAACTGACAACACATGTATAGTAATTTGAGATTTAAAATCTGAGATTTGAGATTTTGGACTCTTTTGTTTGTGGTCAAATAATCTACGTCGGGCGGGTTTAATACCGAGCAACTAAATCCTCCAGTAAGTCCTTGCCGTCATCCGGGCCATATCCTCCTTGTTTTTTGGTGTAGTAAATAAGCCAAATGTCTCAGTCCTTTACATCCTTGGGCCGCTATTTCTTAGACTCCATTCTGTGGGCAGGCCCTTCAGAATCGGGTGGGAGGGCTGGTCGTGGATCACTAGAAATTCACGCATGCGTCCATGTTCACCGCTGGGTCCCTCATTAGGGGAAGTGGCCATCCATTTGCCATCGATCTTGCGCAAGAGATAGCCAGACTTTCCCGCCTTACGGCCGCCACAGACACCCACGCCGATCATTTCGTTGTAAGCAACCCAATCAGCGAAAGCGTTGTCCGCAGCATGTATGGGTACAAAACCACCGCCTTCCCTGACGAATTTTTCAAAATCTGCTCTCGTCTCCGATGACCAGAGGGGTTATTTTGAGAGCAAGGTCGTACTGCTCTGGCGGCTTCAGCAATGTCAGGAACAACTGAACTGTCCGCACATCAGCCCACATCGTAGATGCGAACTATGCGCACCCCAAATCACAAACTACAGGTTGTGCTTTATGCCCTGCGTTTTCTCGGCAATTCTAACCCGCACCAGGCTGAGCAATTATCGGGCAGGTAGTCTACTCGGTTGCCGCAGCAGCCTCGTTGGGCTCAGCAGACGGGGCAGGCTCAGATTTCTTACAGCCATTCAGCACAATCAACCCGACCACCAAGAGACTTGCCAGGAGAAGGATTGTCTTAAATCGTTTGGTTTTGCCATTCATTTTGGTCTCCTTTCAAAGAGTTTTGCCGAACTCAATTTGGTACAAACAATCTACGATACAACAAAAGCTAATCTGACATCTCCCATTTGACGTCAGATTCTTCTTATTTCTCCAAATTTACCGTTCTGTAATATCAAACTTCCCTCAAAAATACAAGCAAAAATAAAGCTCTCAAGTCATTTGCTTATCCAGATTCATAGGCCCGCGTGGTCGCGGCCTGGAGCTTTCTCTGCGAGTCTTCAAATTTATTTGGATGTGACCTCACATCCTCCCGGCAGTCCAAAGGATTGCTTGCTTGACCCGTTGTGGTATTAGAGAGAAAACAACAAAATATTTGATTAGAAGGGCCTTGTTTGTTAGACTACTCTGAGTACACGTTGGAGATGGCTAATGTCAATAGTAACAAATAAAGAACTCGTTGACCGAATTGCTCAAAGCACTCAAACAAAGCGCGTGTTGGTTAAGTCAGTAATTCAGCATTTTCTCGACGAGATCGTTGCTGAGCTTGTCGAGGGAAACCGCTTAGAATTCCGTGATTTTGGTGTTTTTGAGACCAGGATACGAGCAGCCAGAAAAGCACAAAACCCAAAAACTATAGAACGAGTTCAAGTTCCAGCCAAGCGAGCGGTGAAATTCAAGATGGGTCGGATCATGAAGCAGACGCTAGGCAACAACCAGGAGTAAGAATAACGGCTATTCCGGATGACAATCCACTCTCCCTGTTCGCCTTGCCCAGCGATTTGCATCTTGGATTATCCGCAAGGCGTTTTTCTCCATGTACTGTCCAGGGTGTGTTTTTGTTGTTTCGCTCTTGAAAGGGAAGAAATGCCGGACTTTGACAGACAGAAATTTAGAGAATACTGGAGCAGCACTGAGGTAATTAGAGAATATCAACGGATGCTTTTTACGTTTGGAGACATGGAATTGCCTTACGTGCTCGTTGCTGAACACAACCGATTTAAGGATAGGGCTGTTGTGTGGAAAGGCGTTGTTTTGCTTCAGAAGCCACACATACTATTACCCCCATATTATAGTGGGCCAGAGTTCACAGAAGGTTTTGAACATGCAAATGTAATTCCCCCTGAAGCTGTACATCTCCTTAGAGCCATGCAAATGCCTTACTCTCGAATAACCAATAAGCCAGTTGCTGAGGAAGAGATGGAATATGGTAGTTTACAGAGTGTATTGGACAGATTTAACAGGGAGATGGAAAACCAAGAGGACATAGAAACCGGGCTTATAAAGGGAGTTCTTAATGGAGCAGATATCTCCTTGATGAGATATTCGTTGGGGCTCGCGATCAAATCAGCCCCAGGAAATGTGAAGGAATTTTTTGAGCACCTAAGGAGGCGAAGGGGTGAGCCAATTAGGCCTGATGAAAGGATTACGGATGAGGATATAAGGAGATTGTTCGAGTAGAATAATCGGAGGGACGTAGACCTTGTCTTAGTTTTGAGTTCTTAGTTTTGAGTCAACTAAAAACTGAAAATTCAAAACTCAAAACTATTTGTCTTAGCTTTGGTTGGGTTTTGCCCTGCCCGCCAAGCATAGTAATTTGAGATTTCAAATTTGAGATTTGAGATTTAAAGATGCGGAAAATAATTCCTCCTTTATAGACACCCGGCCAGAGATAATTTCAAATTTCAAATTGTTGGGGAAGGCTTTTGACTGCCAAATCGGTCCTTAAATTTCAAATTTCAAATTGTTGGGCAGTTGTTACGGCAGGCCAGGAAAACAGGCTGGTGAATCATTTTGGTTATGGATCGAGGCAATTCCCACCATTTCAGATCTCTACGACGTCGTCGCATCATTACAGTGCGGAAAAACTTGCTCATAGTCCATTAGCTAGATCGCTCATTTTCTCTTGATTAGATCTTTCCACTCATCCAGAATATGTCCATCGATTGCATGCATGTCGGGGCACATTTTCTCCTTTGTCGGATCTCCCCAGACAGGGACACCCGGATATGCCTTTATCACCCTTAAATTTGAAATTATGTCTCATTATCTTTCGTGACCCGATTTAGAAGTAGGGAGAGGCACTCGTCCCTTTTTTGGCGTGCATGCTTGGACACAGCGTGACAAGCAAAAACCCGGACATGTGGATCCAAATCATCAAGGAGTTTCTTTGCTATCTGAAAGAGTCTTTCTGCATCGCTGGGTTTCAGTTGCCTTGGTAATTGGAGTCGTGCAACCCTCAAGGCGAAAGTTGGAGCATAACATTGTCCTGCTGGTTGATAGGTTGGTGCCCCAGGTGCGGGACTTTTTAACTGAGTGCATTTTGGTCTCTATGTTCACGTATCGGATCGAACACGGAGAAAGATTATGAAGCGCATAGCAATACTTCTGGATGATGTCACCGGGCTGTTCGCAGTCCAGAAGCAGCAGAGAATCCATCAGGATTGATAGAACACGATGCTGCTCAGATTAGAGAAGATGATGAAGGTGTGGTTTGGTTGTAATACGATCGCAAGGAATTGCGAACCGAAAATTAGAAACAGGGATGCTTGTGGGAAATATAAGATGTCTTGAGAGTGCTGATGTTGCCCAAAGAAGAAAAAACAACCTATACATTCATAGTAGCTGCTGTTTTATCGGATGGCAATGGTGGCTTTATACCCTGCCCAAAACTCTTCGCAATCGAGAAGTGAAAGCAAGATGGAATCCTTATTACTATCTGTTGAAGATTCTGCTGAATTGCTTGGAATCGGCAGGACCCTTTTTTACTCGATGCACTCATCGGGCAGGCTGGGACCGTTGCCAGTTAAGCTTGGCCGACGTGTTTTGTGGAATCGTAAAGAGCTTGAGGCTTGGGTAGAGGACGGTTGTCCAGCGAGACTGCAGTGGCGAAATAGAAAAGCAGGGGAAAATAAAAATTTTAGTTGACACAATAAGGATTTTTGAGGAAAATGTCGGTATGGAACCAGTAGTTTCAAGTCTATATGACAATCTGAGATTTATGGCCAGGGCAGACCTATCCGTAAGGGCGGTCGCGCTTCAACTATTGGGCGTCATTAACCCCTGGCCTCTTTTAAATTTCAAGGAGCAGTGAGATGAAAGTTTACAAGCCAACATATAAAGATAAGAGAACCAGGAAAAAAAACAATGTCGAAAGTATGTTATTGATTTTATCGACAATAACAAAATCAGGCAAAGATTGCCAGCTTTTCCAAACAAGCGGGAAAGTATGCTTGCTGCAGAAAAAATCGAATGGTTAATATCCTGTTATGGCAGGCCGTTAGACCCAGAACTGTCAAAATGGTTATCACAAATCCCGCCAAAGATGTACGGGCAGCTTATTGAGTTTGAATTGTTAGATGCCAAGCAAGTGGCTGCAGGAAAGCCGCTAATGGAACACATTGACGATTTTGAAAAGTCGCTGTTGGCAAAAGGGAGAAGCGAAGAATATGCCAGGTTGACAACGGCCAGAGTCCGGCGTGTAACTGAGGAATGTGGTTTTGTAAATTGGTTTGATATATCAGCAAGTACAGTATTGCAAAAGATAGATGATTTACGGAAATATGTTGAAGTTGTAAAAAAAGTAGAAAAGATTAACGGCAAGAAGGTTAAAAAGAAAGGACCAAAGGACCTTGGGCCGATATCAGCAAAAAGTAAAAACTATTATCTACAGGCCGTTAAGCAATTCGGTAAATGGATATGAGTTGCGAAGCCTTAAAAAGTTATCATTCGATTTTGAGAACTGTACCGTTACGGTTAAAGTCGGATGTACCAAGAATAGTAAGAAGGCTGTTTTGCCGCTGAGAAAGAATACTGCTGTGGCATTGCAGCAATTTTTAGCCGGTAAAATGCCGAAAGTACCCGTCTTTAAGATGCCAGGTAAGTATAGGATGGCTGATATGATCAGGGCAGACTGTGAAGCTGCTGGAATCGATTATGAGGACAATGGACGGGGAAAGATAGACTTTCACCGCCTCAGACATACGACCGGAAGTCTTTTGGCTGCGAGTGGCGTTCACCCAAAAGTGGCACAATCAATAATGAGGCACAGCGATATAAATCTGACAATGTCAATATATACACATACGCTAACAGGCCAGGAATCCCAGGCCATAGATAGCTTACCGGATTTGTCATTGCCAAGTAAATAGAAGCAAAAAACAGTTGCAACTGGAACTGATGATGTCACCGCAAATGACTTGACATATACTGGCAAAATTGGCGTCCGGCAACGTATTTCGGCGAACTCTAACGAACAGAAAAACCGCGGTAACAATAGCGAAACCGCGATTTTGACCACGCCCGGCAGGACTCGAACCTGCGACCTACGGATTAGAAATCCGTTGCTCTGTCCGGCTGAGCTACGGGCGCTTTAACCTTAACTCTTTATATTATAACGACTTCCTGCATAAGGTGTCAACCATTTTTTTGCTTCAAAAGGGGCGCGCACCAAAATGCACCAATTTTTGACGCAGGCCCTGGGCAGTTGCGACCCTTGCACGGTCCACCAAATCGTCCGCTACTGCCAGATAGAATTTATGGGTCGTGGCAAAACTTGAATGTCCTGCAAGAACCATCACATCATACTCACTCATAGCATTGGCGAACCACGTGCTTATGGCTTTCCTCCTGATATCATGAAAAGTTCCTTTTTTGGTACCAGCTTTTTCGCGGATTTTATTGAACTGCCGGCTAAAGTTGTTTACTACCTTCATGGAGGCATCTACAAGGGTCCACCTGCCTTTTGGCCTGAGTACGTTCTGAATATATTCATATCTCGCTGTGGGAACGAAAACATATGGATACCCCGGCTGCTGGGCTTGGTGGTCTATGAGCATCTGGACAATATCCTTTGTCAATGGGAGCGTTCTGTGATCTGCATCTTTGATAAGCCATTCCCATGTATCCTTGGTGTTTTCCTTGGTGTTGACTTCGATAGTCTGTGCATCGAAATCAACATCTGTCCAGGTGCAGTTCAAAAGTTCTGCACGTCTCATGGCAGTAGCCAAGCCAACTACGATCATCAAATCCCACTCTGCTTCCTTAGAATTATATCAACGTTGCCGGATTAATCAAAAAAAAATAAACCCGGAGCTGGAGTTTGCTCATATTGTTTTGAATCCTAATCGTGGATTGGCCGGTGCTTCTACCCCCTGGCGTCATCAGGGCGTCAGTTTCTATCTGACTCTGAATCCGGGGATTCAGTACGCTATGACTATGCTGTTACCTGACAGCCAGTTTTATGATATTTTGAGCGAATATAAGTGCAACTAAAACAACCGCTTATGGAGCGAGCTACGGCCAATCAATCCGTGCGTCATTTTATGAATTGAGAGCATTGGATAGTTGTGTTCCAAGCGAATCTGGTGCGAGCAAGCTGGACAATCCAGCATAGAGCAATCAGTTCCCTCAGCTTGGGTGATAGCGCACCCGTACCTTTAAGTTCGTCGGCGCTTTTCGTACCATCAATAATTTCACGAATCTCAGTATATATCTCTGTGTATTTTTGCTTTAAGTTATCAGAAGAGTTATTAGAGTTTTCAACCATTTGCATTACCGGCCTCCACTAAAGAACAGACAATTTGCATTCCTTGTTCAATACTTTTAGTTATATGACAGCTGTCAGCTGCTTCTAAGATACCTTGCTGCTGTTTTTGGGACAGTTTTGCGCCAAGGCAGATTTTGGCATCGATTCTGTTGGTGCGTGATGGCTTGGCCTCCGACGGGGTCGGTCCCGGGGAGCCGGCTTCTATCCGGCGGCTTAGTTCGATCGTCATATCCTCATATGGAATACTTTGCTCTTTGCAGAACTTGGCAATATAGCCACCAATGCACATCCCAATCGAGGCTTCAAAAAGCTATGCTGGCCACATCCCGTCTCGCTTCTTATCTCCATCCTCACCACGTCCACTTGTCACTGTGTATCCTTTACAGATCGCCGAAAAACGGAATCCGTTTTCATACTTAACCAGCACTTCCATTAGTTATCCCTCACAGAGCATTTTATGAATTCCCTCTGCTGCTAACTTAGCGTCGGCAATGGCAGTAACTGCATCTAAATTCAGATTTACTATGTCGCCGCCGGCAAATACCTTGGGAATTGTGGTCATACCGTTGTCGTCAACCTTCACTTTTCTTTGGGGCGTAAACTCCAGTTTTTCGAAGATAACTTTTGGTATGAACGAAAAGTCAGGGGCCTGGCCAATGGCCTCGATTATCATATCACCCTCCAAGAACATTTGCTTTTCCTCATAGAAAGTGGGGCTGAACCGGCCCTGTTCGTCAAATACCGACTTAACCTTCATACATAACAGTCCCTTAATTTTGCCGTCTTCGACTTTAACCTCTTTTGGACCCCAGGCGGGATTAAATTGAATTCCTTCTGCCTTTGCCTCTTCGATTTCATCTTCCGTTGCCGGCAACTCGTCCCAATCTTCCAGAGAAACCGTTTTAGTTACTACCTCTTCATTAGGATATTGCATATATTGCAAACGCAGGGCCTCTCTTGCTACGTCCATAGCCACATTTCCACCGCCTATAACGATTACTTCTTTGCCAACCTTGACCGGCTCTGCGATTTTGTTCGCCTGTAGGAATGGAAGAGCCAAGTGGGCTTTATCAATGTTTTTGACCCTTGTGGAACGGCTTACAGTTGTTCCTATACCAAGATGAATTGCGTCATATTCTTTTCGAATATCTTCAAACAGAACGTCTTTGCCCACTGTGGTATTGAATCTAAACTCAACTCCCAGAGAAGCAATATGATTGACATCCTTGTCTATCGCCTCAATAGGCAATCTGTAAAGCGGTGGACCTATCCGCATCATTCCGCCGCCGCCGGGCAAAGAGTCAAATACAACTACCTTATGACCTTTTAAGGTGAGAAAATAAGCTATAGATAAACCGCTCGGCCCTGCACCTATAACA
>Ga0307438_1002368_pt1 | contig 11059 bp, 7 predicted proteins | sample SalMarWE160110MG_FD_202144 | JGI IMG/M metagenome (GOLD analysis project Ga0307438, IMG submission 202144) | Salt marsh sediment microbial communities from the Plum Island Ecosystem LTER, Massachusetts, United States - WE1603-110 | ecosystem: Environmental > Aquatic > Marine > Intertidal zone >...
CCCAGGTGGGCGACAACCTGGGCCGCCTCAGCGAGGCCATCCGCCGCGCCTGGGAGCGCTCCGACCTCATCCTCACCACGGGCGGGCTCGGCCCCACCGAGGACGACCTGACCCGCGAGGCCATCGCCGCCGTCCTGGACGAGCCCCTATCGGTGGATGGCGAGATGGAGGCCCAGCTTCGCGCCTTCTTCGCCGGCCGTGGTCTGGTCATGCCCGAGCGCAACGTCAAGCAAGTCACCCTCATCCCCTCCGCCCGTCCCATCGCCAACCCGCGGGGCACTGCCCCCGGCTGGTGGGTGGAGCGCGACGGGCGCATTCTGGTGGCCATGCCCGGCCCGCCGGTGGAGATGGAGCGCATGTGGGAGAAGGAGGTGGCCCCCAGGCTGGCCAAGCTGGCGGCGGGCGGGGTTATCGTCTCCCGCACGCTGAAGACGATGGGCATCGGCGAAGGCAGCGTCGACGAGATGGTCGGCCCCCTGCTCCGCTCCACCAATCCCAGCCTGGCTGTCTACGCCAAGCCCGACGGCGTGCATCTGCGCATCACCGCCAAAGCCGCCAGCCGCGAGGAGGCCCAGCGCCTCATCGCGCCCATGGAGGAGGAGGCACGAGGCATCCTGGGAAACGTCATCTGGGGCGCCGATGACGAGACGCTGGAGGACGCCGTGGGGGCGATGCTGCGAGAGCGAGGGCTGAGCGTGGCCACCATGGAGTCGTGCACGGGCGGCCTGCTGGCCAGCACCATCACCGACGCCGCTGGCAGCTCGAGCTACTTCAAGGGCGGCTTCGTGGCTTACACCGCGGAGATGAAGATAGCCCTGGGGGTGGACGAGGAGCTTGTCCGCCGCCACAGCGTGGTGAGCCAGGAGGTAGCGCGGGACATGGCCCGCGCCGTCCGCGAGCGGCTGGCCGCCGACTTCGGCATCGGCATCACGGGGGTGGCCGGCCCCGAGCCCCTGGAGGACAAGCCGGTGGGCAGCGTCCACATCGCCCTGGACGATAGCCTGGGGCCGCAGGCGATCAGCTATACCTTCGCCCAGAGCCGGGCGGCCATCAAGCGCCGCGCCGTGACCACGGCGCTTTTTCTGCTGAGACGGGCTCTGCTGGCACGATAGCCATGCAGCCGCAGCCGGTGTAAAATAGCCTCTGCGAGCGGACTTTATCCGAGATTAGCTTCCGGCCGGAGGCGCCATGAGAGGAACAATCGTCCTGGCAGTGAGCGCGGCCCTCGCGCTGCTGGCCGTCGCCTGCAACGGCGACGGTGAGACGCCGCGCACGGCCACTCCCACGCCGTCCCCCACCGCGACGCCCACCCCCACGGCGACGCCGACAGCGGCGGTGGAATACCCGCCCAAGGTCTCGCTGACAGAGCGAGGCGTCTATCTGATCCGCCCCGACGGCACTGGCCTGCGCAACCTGACACCAGGGGAGGAGGCCCGCTACGGGTTCCGCTGGTCTCCAGACGGCTCGCGCATCGCCATCGCCGCCCGCGGCCGCGACACGCTGCGGGTCTCGGTGATCGATGTCGATGGCGGGGCCGAGTTGACCGTGTTCGACGGCAGCGACTGGGGGGAGCCGTGGATCGGGACGCCGCTGTGGTCGCCCGATGGCGGCCAGCTTGCTGTGCCAACCGGGCCGTATTGGGAGACCGCGGGATGGCACACGTACCTTGTTGACGCTGACGCCAGCGGCGAGCCGGCTAAGGCCTTCGAGGGCCTTCCCTTCGACTGGTCTCCCGATGGTACCGCCTTGGCGTTCGTCGAATACTCAGACAAAGGCGTCACCCTCAAGACGTTCGATCTGGACACCCACACCGCTACCGTTATTGAAAGGGGCCTGGCGTTGCATTACGTCGCTTGGTCGCCAGACAGCCAGCGGATAGCTTACAGCATCCAGCCACGGTCTTCAGCCCCTGAAGAGGTCGTGATCATAGACCGCGACGGGTGGAATCGCAGAGTCATTGCAGAGCGCGGCTCCAGGCCGGAATGGTCGCCAGACGGCAAGTATCTCGCGTTTGCTGACTCCACCGGCTGCCTCGCCGTGGCCGAGCTGGCGAGTAGCGCCGATCCTGTCTGCCTGGCGCGTGGCCGGGTGTTGAGGTGGTCGCCAGAAGAGGACGCCGTCCTCGTCCGGCACGAAGCGTCGCTTAGGCTGGTGAGCCTTGCGACGCATGAAGCAGCCGAAGCCATCGATTTGGCTCCCGGTGTTCTAATCACGGGCCGGGTATCCTTGTCTCCGGACGGCCAGCAATTGACTTTCGTCGGCCACGAGCCGGGCTGGTCAGGCTACTATCCAGGAGACCTGTTTGTCGCTAACGCCGACGGGACAGGGTTGGAAAAGCTGGTTGAGCCCAGCACCGGCATCCCTTGGGGGCCTGAGTGGTCCCCCGACGGGCGCTACATCGCCTTCGTCGACGGCAGGACGGGGATCAGCTGACCGTAGGAGCTCACGGCCTACTCGGTGAGCCTTCGGTAGAGGGTGGTGATGCGGGAGGGGAGGGACTCGATGTGGGCATCTGCTGGCGCGATAGTCAGAGAGTTGCAGCCGGTGTAAAATAGCCTCTGCGAGCAGACCTTCTCCGAAGTTCGCTTTCGCTGAGAAGCGCTATGAGACCCCTTGCCTGCGCAGTCATCGTCCTGCTGGCCGTCGCCTGCAACGGCGGCGGACAAAAGTTGCTCACGCCCACGCCGTCCCCGGTCGCCACGCCCATCGCTACCGCCACGCCCTCCCCGACCGCCACGCGCCAGGCCACAGCGACGCCCTCAGCAACACCCACGGCGGCGGAGTATCCACCCAAGGTCTCGCTGACGGAGCGAGGGGTCTATCTAATCCGCCCCGACGGCACTGGCCTGCGCAACCTGACACCAGGGCAGGTGGGTTTCACCGGCTTTAGCTGGTCTCCAGACGGCTCTCGTATCGCCGTGGTCAGCAGCGCCTGCTCTTCGCCGCGCGTCTCGGTGGTCCATGTCGACGGCGGAGGCACCGTGGAGGTGGCGGCATTCGACGGGAGTGCGGGCGAGCCGGAGTGGGTCGTGACCGCCCCGCAGTGGTCTCCGGACGGGCGGCAGCTAGCCGTGTCGGCACGGAGCTGGCAAGAGGTCCCATCACAGCAGACTTTCCTGGTTAACGCCGACGGCAGCGGCGAGCCGGTTGAGGCCTTCGAGGGCTTTGGCCTCAGATGGTCGCCGGATGGCGAGAGCCTGGCCTTCTCCACACACTCAGAATCAGGCGCGACACTCAGCATATTCGATATGGCCACGCGTACAGCCACCGTCATCGATAAAGGCAAGCGCTTTGGCTACCTCGATTGGTCGCCTGACGGCCAGCGGATGGCCTACAGCATGTCGCAGCCAGATGCGACCCACGACGCCCTCGTGGTGATAGACCGCGACGGCGAGAATCGTAGAGTCGTCGCAGAGCGCGGCTCCCACCCGCAATGGTCGCCAGACGGCAAGTACGTGGCCTTCTCCACGGGAGGGGTGGGAATCGGCTGGGACATAGCTGTGGCCCCTGCTGATGGCAGCGAGGAGTACGCGCGCCTCGCGCTTGGCCAGGTGTTCAGGTGGTCACCAAAAGGAGATGCCATCCTCGTCTGGAACGTGGGGCCGCACCTTAGGCTGGTCAGCCTGGCCACGCATGAAGCCCACGACCTGGTTGATGATATTCGGCCCGTTCAGCCCTCGTCTAGCATGTCCTTTTCCCCCGACGGCGAGCAGCTAGCCTTCGTCGGGTCAGATCCCCAAGAGGAAGCCTACAACGCCCACAACGCGCTCTATGTCATGAACATCGATGGAACGGGCCTGCAAAAGTTGGTGAAACCAAGCACAGCTGTCGGCTGGGGGTTTGAGTGGTCCCCCGACGGGCGCTACATCGCCTTCGTCGATACTATCATCGGGGGCTGCGAGTAGAGCACTCGCTACTCCGTGAGCCGGCGGTAGAGGGTGGTGATGCGGGAGGGGAGGGACTCGATGTCGGCCACCACGGCGTAGCCGATGTCGTCGCACATCTGCTTCAGGTAGTCGTGGCCGTAGCGGTCGACCGTGAGGCAGAAGGGGATGATTCCCTTGCGCTTGGCCTCCTGGAGGGCCACGTGGGTGTCGTGGATGGCGTACTCCTTCTCGGTGCGGTCGCGGCCGTAGCCGTGGTCCTGGGGACGGCCGTCGGAGACCAGGAAGAGGATACGCACCTTGGCATCGTGGGCGTCGAGCTTGGTGATGGTGTGGCGGATGGCCGGCCCCATGCGGGTGGAGCGCACCGGGGCGACCTTGTCGATTCGCCGCTTGATCCGCTCGTTGAAGGGCTCCTCTAGGTCCTTGATCACGTAAAACTCCACGTTCTCGCGGCCGTATCCCGAGAAGCCGTAGATGCCGTAGGTATCGCCGATGGTCTCCAGGGCCTTGATGAGGAGGACGGTGCTCTCCTTCTCCAGGTCGATGATGCGCTTGGGCGGGGTCAGCATGTCCTGGGCGCGCCGCGACATCCACCAGGAGAAGTAGCGGCGGGGGTCATCGTCGAAATCTTCCTGAGCGTAGCGGCGCTCGTGCTTCATGATCTCCTCGTCGGTGGAGGCGCTCATGTCCAGGAGGAAGGCCACCGCCACGTCCCGCTCCACCTTGTTGCGCCGCCAGTAGACCTTGCCCGGGGGCTGGTGGCCGCTGTGACGCTCCACCAGGAAGTCCACCACGCTGTCCAGATCGAACTCCTCGCCGTCCAGCAGACGCTTGATCTTGCGGAACACCTCGGGCCGCAGGAGCTCGAACTGACGGCGGGTCTGGGCCACTAGGCTGGAGTGCTTCGTGAGGGTCCGTTCGAAGAACTGCGCCTCGCCCTCGGACAGCGAATACTCGGCCACCCGGCACCAGCGGGGCTTGTAGTCGCTGGCCCGGAAGTCCCACTCGTCATAGTAGAAGTAGTTGGGTTCGGGCGTCAGTTCTCCCTCTTCGCCCTCCCTGGGCATGCCCAGGGGAGGCTGCCCTTCGAGATAGGGCAGGCGCTTTTCGGGCCGCTGGGGGGTGGTCTCCTTCAGGAGGTTGGCCAGGAAGAGAGCGGAGCTTTCGGAGAGGTCACCCTCGGCCATCTCGTTGAGGGTTATCTCCACGCTCTTGTCCAAGAGTTGCTGCAACTGCTCCGGCGACAGCGCCGGAGGCGATGCCTGGGTCTGCCTGGCTTCTTTCTCCTGGCGCAGGCGCATGAGGAGCTGCACCAGTTCAGGCTTGAACTCGCCCCTGAACTCTACCGGCTGGGGGCTCTCATAGGACTGCTCCTGGCCGCTCTGCATAAGCTGGGCCAGGGCCTGGCCTAGAGCGTCCATCCCCTGGGGCAGCTCCATCTCCTCCTCCAGGCGTTGCCAGTCCCTGTCCAGGTCACTGACGATGTTGGGGATCTTCTGGGCCAGGCTGTAGAGGCGGACAGTGGCTTCGGCGGAGTCCTCCACGGTGGCTTGAGGCTGCTGGACGCCTCGCAGGAGGCCAAGGGCGTTGCGCATGAGGCCGAGCATGGTCACAGGCCAGCGAATACGCTGGAAACCCTCCAGGCTGGCCAGGATCAGGTTCTCCAGGAAGGCTTGACGCAGGGGCAGGTCTTCCGGCTGCGGCCGCTTCTCCAGTTCCCTATCCTGAATGCGCCGATAGATGGAGCGAATGCCACAATACTCCTGGCCTACCAGACGGTCGATACGGGCATCCTCCACAACGGCGAACAGGTCAGACGCCAGGCGGCGGTCATCGAACAGGTCGAAGAAGCGCTCGATGTCGGTTAGGGCCTCTTTAGGCCCGCCCCGCTGCTCTTCCAACTGGTGGCGCTGGTCGGGGAAAATGTGCCCGGGCCTCTCGAACAGGAAGCCAAAGCTACCGAACTCCAAGTGGCCTGCCTGATGGGTAGCGTATACCTTGTAGACGGCGAAACTCTGTGCCTTGTCCTGATACTCGTCCACCGCCGGCGGCAGATAGATGGCGGTGCCCTCAGTGGAGGGACGCTCGCTGGCCACCCAGCCGATGTTCTTCTCGGCAAGGGCGTCAGCGGAGTGAATGGCTACATTGCTACCAGTCAGGGCCTTGCAGTACATTCGCAGGACTTCCGCCACCCTGCTCAGTTCCACCCGTGAGGATAGGGACTCCAGAACCTCATCGCTTTTGCTGGACTCCAGGCGGAAGAAGGCTCTGCCACCCTCGATGCTGGTTTCCAACAAGGCCAGGCCGAAGGCGTGCCAGTGGTGCAGATCGTCCACGCTGATGCGAACGAGCACCTGGGGCAGGCTTCTGAGGAACTCCATGGCCGCCACCGGCGAGCGGGCGGCCAGCTCTTCGGCCAGGGAAAGCAGGTAGGGGTGGTCATCGCCTTCGAGCTGGCCTAGGGCGCGCGCCCCTTCGGTGAAGAAAGTGAAAGCCTGCCGTCCTTCCTGGCGAGCCACCTCGCGGGTAAGGTTAAGGAAGCGCTGCCGCTGGGAGGCCTGGATCTGAGTGAGGAGAGTGGGGCCCTTCTCCAGATAGGAGCGGGCATCAGCCCAGCCGGTGTAGGCCAGGACCTCAGCGAAACGTATGAAGGCCTCACGGTCCTGCCGGGGCAGTGGCGATAGGGACGTGGGCGTAGTCGACAAGCAGTGGGTGGCCAGATCGTAAGAGCGCTCGGCCAGGACATCCACGAATCGCACCAGGGCCCTGAGCTCGTCCAGAGAGAGTTGGGACAAGAGGGCTGGGCTCATGTCGAAGAACTGCACCGCCAGGGAGGCCGAGCGCCAGGTGCCCTTGTAGAGGCGCTGGCCCTGGGTCACCCAAACGTCTATCTGGGACGCGGAGAGATGAGGCAGGGTATCCGGGCTGGCACGGAAGTAAGCGGCGGCCAGGGATGACGACAGATCGACCAGATCGTGTCCGCGCTGTGCCCACTGCCGCAAAGCGACGAATCCCATTAGGGGCAGCACCTTGGGAGTGGCTCGGAAGTACTCGCTGGCCGCCTCCCAGGAGCGCCAGGAACGACGGGCCAGTTCCAGGCCATCCTCGGCCCACAAGGCCACCTCCTCCGGTTCCAGCAGATTGCAGGCCGCCTCGGCGCTGCAACGGAACTCTGCTGCCAGGGCAGTGGAGAAGGGAGCCAGTTCCTTTTCGAACCGGCCTACCAGGCGACGTAAAGAGGAACTACTCAAAGATAGAGGACACCACCTCTTCTATGCTGCGTTGCACCTCACCGTCATCGGTGAGGGCCCAGACCACCGCCACCTGGCAAGCGCGGCGAGGGGGTATGCCCTTCTGTACGAGCCTGCCAGCGTAAATGAGCAGGCGGGTGCTCACCCCCTCCGCCAGGCCGTGCTCCTTGAGGTGGCGCACTTTCTCGCCCAGCTTGGCCAGCTCCACGGCCAGGGAGCCAGGGACGCTGGCTTCATGCTGAATGATGCGCGCCTCCAGCTCTCGTGACGGGTAACCGAACTCGATGGCCATGAACCGCTGGCGAGTGCTGTGCTTCAGGTCCTTGAGGGCGCTCTGGTAACCAGGGTTGTAGGAGATGACCAGCAGGAAGCCGTCGCGGGCTTCCACTATCTGGCCAAGCTTCTCGACGGGCAGGATACGGCGGTGGTCGGTGAGGGGGTGGATGAGCACAGTGGTATCCTTGCGCGCCTCGACGATCTCGTCCAAATAGCAGATAGCACCGGCCTTGACGGCGCGAGTCAGGGGCCCATCGATCCAGCGGGTGGACTCCCCCTCCAGGAGATAACGGCCCACCAGGTCGCTGGCCGTTAGGTCCTCGTGGCAGGCCACGGTCACCAGGGGCAGGCCGTGGTGGGCAGACCCCTCGGGTTGCGCGGTGACATCCCTGACGATGGTCAAGGGCCGGTCGAGCCGGTAGGCCATGTACTCGATGAAGCGAGTCTTACCACAACCGGTGGGGCCCTTAAGGAGTACCGGTATCTTCTGGTCGAAGGCAGCCGTGAACAACTCCACCTCATCCTTCAGCGGCAGGTAGAAGGGCTCCTCGCTGAGAACATACTCTTCGATGGCGTACTGCCTGTATTCTGCGTGCTCGGCCGGCGTCCCCATATCTTCTCGCTACTTCCCTGCCTGTCGACAAGCGATATTATGTCGTCTTTGCTGCCAATCGGCCAATCAAATCATCCCAGAGCTCATCAACCCGCTGAGCCACCTCTGCCAGGGAGCAATTGGTATCGATGATCACCTGGGCGTGCTTGACTCGCTCTTCGTTGGAGAGCTGCGCGGCGATGCGGGCCTCTGCCCGCTCGCGACTGAGGCCGCTGCGCTCCATCGACCGCTGAGCGGCCACCTCTGGCGAAGCCACGGTCACCCAGACCTCGTCCGCCAGGTGAGCCCAGCCGGCCTCGATGAGGATAGCGGCCTCAAGCACCGCCACTCTGGTGCCTTGCCGTCGCAATTCCTCCAGCCTCTCGGCCATCATCTGCTCCATGGGCGGGTGAGTGATGGCATCAAGGCGCTGGCGAGCCTCCGGGTCGCTGAACACTATCTGGCCCAGCTTGCGACGGTCGATCTGGCCGTCGCCGCCCACCACCTGGCGGCCGAAGGCGGCTACCACCTGCTCCCAAACCAGCGTGCCCGGCCGATAGACCTCGTGGCCTATCTGGTCGGCGTAGACGGTAGCTGCACCCTTAGCCCGCAGCATGTCCGAGACGGTGGACTTGCCGCTGCCAATGCCTCCGGTAAGGCCTATCACAAACATAGCCATATCCATGTTACAAGAAATTGGCTATAAGGGAAACCGACGCCCCTATCTCTACATAGGCGGCTCTGAATCGTAGCAACGGCTCTCCCCATAGGGGTCAAACCAAAAAGGGGCATGGACCCGGGCCTCTGCGGGCTCATGCCCCTTTTTGCTGGCGGCAGAAAAGCCTATTGCCCTTTGAGCTGGCGAACCTTGCTCAGGAAGGGCGGAACAACCGTCTTCCAGTCGCCCACAATGCCATAGCGACAGTAACGGAAGATGCCCGCCTCGGGGTCTTTGTTGATGGCGACGATGTTCTTAGCCCCGCTGAGACCAGCCATGTGCTGGCTAGCACCGGAAATAGCCACCGCTATGTAGAGGGTGGGACTGACGACTTTGCCGGTGAGCCCTATTTGCTTCGCTACCGGATACCAGCCCATGTCGCAGGCAGTGCGGGTGGCGCCTACTGCGCCCTTCATCAGGCCGGCCAGTTCCTCCAGCGTCTGGAATGCCTCGACGCTGCCCATGCCACGGCCTCCGCCCACGATCACCTCGGCGTCCTCCAGACGTATGCCCTCTGCCTCCTCTTTGCGCCTACCAGTGATCTTGATGCGCACGGCAGAGGGATCGATATCGGCAGCTACCTTGGCCACCTCCCCTTGGCGAGAGGTGTCCGGTGCTAGGGGCTCCTGCGACTTGACCCTGACGGTGGCCATTTGGGGCATGGTCTTGCAGGTATGCTGAGCATTGGCGTTGCCCCCATAGCAAGCGCGGGTCATCACCAGACGGCCGTCGCTGATGTCCAGGTCGAGGCAGTCCATGGCCACCGCTGTCTCCAGGCGATAGGCGAGGCGAGGGGCCAAGTCACGTCCGATATCGGTCTGGCCCAGAAGGACGATGGACGGATTGGCCTCGCGGCAGACCTTTTCGGCCGCCGGGACAAAGGCATCGCTCTGGTATTCCGCCAGGAGGGGATCGTCCGCTACGTAGACCTTATCCGCCCCTGCGGCGATCAACTCCTGGGCCAGGGGCTCCACTCCCTGCCCCAGAAGGGCTACCTGGACGGGCTGGCCGAGTTCGTCGGCCAGCCGCCGAGCGGCGCCTAATACCTCCGAGGTGATGGACGCCAGGGCACCCTCGACTACTTCCGCAACAACCAGTACTCCGCTTTCATTAGCCATCGTGCATCTCTCCTTGCTCCGGCCTGCCTGCCGGCAGGCAGGCTCCTAGATGAGCTTCGCTTCCCGAAGCTTGGCGGCCAGCTTTTCGGCTGCTTCCTCCATGGCCTCTGCCTCGATGAACTCGCATTTGGCCTCGTGCACAGGCACATACAGGCGGTCCAACGAGAGGACAGAGCCGGCGAGACCCACCTGCGATGGGTCCACGCCCAGATCGGCAGCCGACCAGGCGGCTACCGGCTTCTTGGCAGCCGCCATGATCTCTCGCAGCTGGGGATAGCGTGGCTCACCTAGCTCGTTGCTGATTGTAACCAGGGCGGGAAGGCTGGCCTCCACCGTCTCGAAGCCGTCCAGGAGCACCCGTTCCACCTGTAGGGTGCCATCGCTGACTTTTACCTCGCTGGCACGGGTCACACAGGGCAGACCCAGCATGTCAGCCATGATTGAAGGCGTTACGCCTACGTCCCAGTCCGGCGCCTGGCGACCACAAAGGACGAGGTCGAAGGGCTCCAGCTTCTTGATGGCCGCTGCTAGAGCGCGAGCGGTAGCGAAGCTGTCGCCATCTTCGAAAGCCTTATCGGTAAGCTGTATGCCCTCATCGGCACCCATGGCCAGGGCCTTCTTGACGGCATCGCGAGCGGCCTCAGGGCCAAGGCAAAGGATGGTGATCTTGGCCTCGCCCAGAGCCTCGCGGATGCGCAGAGCGGCCTCCACCCCCAGGATAGCGAACTCGTCGGCCACCGGATCAATGCCTGGCACCGGCAACACCTTCTTGGCGGCCTCGTCCACCTTGAACTGGGAAGCAGGCGTCTCCGGGTCGGGCACCTGCTTGACGCAGCAAATCATGTGAAGCATGATGTACCTCCTCCCTCAGCCCCGCCTGTCTTGGGGCGGGGCGCGGTTCTATTGCCCAAACTTGTAAGATTGCTGAGCCCGCCTGCTGGCAGGCGCTACGGCAAACCGCCGATGATCTTGATGGCGCCGCGCACGCACTGCTCCATCACGCGCACAGGGGCTGCAACCCTCACTGAGGCGGCTCCGCGGCCTGATCCTGCGGCGGGTCAGCCTTGGCTGCCTCAGGGACGGCGGGCGCAGCGGCCACCGCCATATCCAGCAGCTCCACCACGTCGTAGACCTTCATCTCTCGCTCAGCCGCTTCAGGCACGGCGCCGATGCCGTCCTCGAACATCTGCAGGCAGAAGGGACAAGCAGTGGCGACG
>Ga0307438_1002369_pt1 | contig 11057 bp, 13 predicted proteins | sample SalMarWE160110MG_FD_202144 | JGI IMG/M metagenome (GOLD analysis project Ga0307438, IMG submission 202144) | Salt marsh sediment microbial communities from the Plum Island Ecosystem LTER, Massachusetts, United States - WE1603-110 | ecosystem: Environmental > Aquatic > Marine > Intertidal zone >...
GGTCATCGACGCCCTCGGTCTCGGCCTCGACGAGTGGGAAGGCGCGCTGCGGGAGGTGAGTCCGGCGGGCGCCCTCGTCGAGAGTGGCCGCTATCGCCTGCGATTGCCCACCGCCAGCGAGGGCGAGGTCGTCATCAACCAGGTCTTCGTCCGTGAAGAGGGAGACCTGGGGGCACCGGTCGTCTACCAGTTCCTGGGGACAGGCCCGCCGCCGCAGGTTCCGCCAGAGGCGGGACGGTGACCCATGTTCGACAGGATTCGGCGAACGGCCTCGTCCTTGAGGGGGCGCCGCGCGGCGGAGAACCCGCTGGTGAAGGTGGCCGGCACCATCCACCAGGTGGAGGTGGACGTGTGGCAAACGGCTCTGGAACGCCAGGGGATAGGGGCAACCGTCCGCGAGCTTGCGCCGGAGGCCGCGCCGCCGGTCGGTCGACCGAGCTGGGAGGTGTGGGTGCGGCAGAGCGACGAGCCGCGGGCCCGCCTGATCCTGGGCCTTTCGGGGCGCAGCGTCCTCCGCCTGCCGCGGCGGAAGGCGGAGGAGTGAGCGCTGGGGAGGCGGTTGAAAATGTCTGACATGACGGGGAGCGGAGCGTGTTCATTCCCGAGAACCTTGAAGATTTGGAGCGCATAGTCCAGGAGCGGATCGAGGAGAGCGCGCGGCTTGAGTTCAAACGCCAGCTACCTGAGCCGGGCCAGAACGACGATCTGGCGAAAGATATGGCCGCTATCGCGAACACAGAGGGCGGAGTCATTATTTACGGGATCGAACCAGGATAAGACAGGCCGAGCCAAGGCGCTATGCCCTTTCGCTGTCGCGGGTGTAGCCGAGCGCGTCACTCTAGTAGCACAGAATGGTCTCGACGAGCCCCTTGCCCTCGGTTCAGTCCGTTCTATCATTTCTGAAGACCAGGAAGGTCTAGGGTTCCTAGTAGTGGAGGTGCCACGAAGCGAGCGTGCGCCGCACTTTTTTCAGGGCGCTGCCTGGGGACGCACGTCCAAAGGCAACGCGCCCCTCACGAGGCGGCGTGTTGGAGAACTGTTTGCTCGATCACCAGGTTTTGCCGGGGAGTTTGGGCTGGTCGTCGGTCGCCCTGGCCGTGTCTTTGCCAAAGCGCTGACCGAACCATACCAGGAGACTGATTGGAACGGTCGGCTGCAGACGAGAGAACGCCACTATTTGGTTTTGGGGAACGATGGGGAGGCAGATGTTCTAGAGGCGATGTGGGAGTGGGTGACAGCGAATGGGCCGGAAAGCTTAGTTCCGTCTGCGCACGAAGATCCCTTCCCCCTCGAACTGTTGCAGCCGGGCGTACAGGTGCGGGTTCAGGTTATTCGCGCCGTGGGCGAGCCGAGCAACCTGAAGGTCCGAACTCGTTGGCGAGATAAGGACGGCAAGCTACGGGAACAAACCTGGCCCGTAACATGGTAGCGTTCCGAAAGCTATTGAGGCCAGCAGGCGGAGATGCTGTGATGACAAGACCTGTTGTCAACGTGTTGGGTAGCGGCTTGTTGGTTCGCGCCCGGTGGGTGAGCTTTCCGACCCCGCGGGATGAATCCCGCGGCACCATCATTCGATTCCCGCAAGCCGCGGGTTTACGGTCATGAACAAAATAGCTCGACACAAGGCAGGGCTGAAGCCCTGCAGCTACGACCCTGACTGCTCTCTACTTCGTAGCTGCAGACCTTTAGGTCTGCCTGCAAAGGACAACCTGTACTGTCGCACTACCAAGTCAATGGCCATAACACTGGGGCATGGGGAGGCGGATCCGATGCCCCAGCCTTCAGGCTGGGGTTGTGTGCAAACCCGGAAGCCAGGATCCCACCAACGGCGAACCACTTACGGTGACATTTCATGACCAGCGCCGTCTCTGAACTACAAACCAAGGGCCAGGCTGCGCGACAGGCGGCGCGCCGGCTGCCCCGCCTGTCGACGGAGGTGAAGAACCGCGCCCTGCACAGCATCGCCGAGGCCCTTCTCTCGCGCCAGGAGGAGATCCTGGCCGCCAACGCCGAGGATCACGAGGCGGCGAAGGCCTCGGGCCTCTCGGCCAGCGTCCTCGACCGCCTCCTCCTCAACCCCGACCGCCTGGCGGCCGTGGCCGACGGTGTGCGCACGGTGGCTGCCCTGCCCGACCCCGTGGGCGAGGTCATCGACATGCACACCCTGCCCAACGGCCTGGTCGTCGGTCGCCGCCGCGTGCCGTTGGGGGTCATCGCCGCCATCTACGAGAGCCGCCCCAACGTCACGGTGGACATCGCCTCCCTCTGCCTGAAGAGCGGCAACGCCTGCATCCTGCGCGGCGGCAAGGAGGTCATCCGCTCGAACACCGTCCTGGCGCGCGTGCTGCGAGAGGCGGCAGCGGCCGCTGGCGTGCCCCAGGGGGCGATTCAGCTCATCGAGAACACCGACCGCGCCCTGGTGGGCGAGATGCTCAAGATGCGCGAGCTTATCGACCTCGTTGTCCCCCGCGGCAGCGCCGAGCTGATCCGCTTCGTGGCCGAGAACGCCCGCATGCCCGTGCTGGTGGGCGGCACCGGCGTCTGCCATACCTATGTGGATCGCGCCGCCGACATCGATATCGCCGTGCGGGTGGTGCACAACGCCAAGTGTCGCCGATACAGCATCTGCAACGCCCTGGACACCCTCCTGGTGCACGCCGACATCGCCGAGGCCTTTCTCCCCGCCATCGCCCGGGCGTGGCCAGAAGCTGGCATCGAGATGCGCTGCGACCAGCGTTCGCTGGCCATCCTCCAGGCGTCAGAGGTCGCCGGCCTCTCGCTCAAGCCGGCGCAGGCTGATGACTTCGGCAAGGAGTTCCTGGCCCCGATCGCTTCCGTCAGGGTAGTCGACTCCCTGGATGAAGCCATCGACCACATCTACGAGCACGGCACCGGCCACTCGGACGCCATCATAACCGAGGACTACTCGGCAGCCATGCGCTTCCTGGACGAGGTGGATACCGCTGTCGTCTACGTGAACGCCAGCACCCAGTTCACCGACGGTGCCCAGTTCGGCCTGGGGGCGGAGATCATCGATTCCACTCAGAAGACCATCGCTCGCGGTCCGGTGGCCCTGCGGGAGATCACCACCTACAAGTGGATCGTTCTGGGCAGCGGCCAGACTCGCCCTTAGGATAGGAGGAGGAGATGAGGGATTACTACTTCGAGAGGGAGTGTCGCACCCCCTACTCCGAATGCTACGCCATCGAGGTGGACGGCAACGAAATCGGGCGGGTCGACATTCACTTCACCGCCAGCGTGGCCTATGCCACCCTCTGCGTGGGGGGAGACCTGTCCGAGGAGGAGATGCGAGACCTTATCGGCGAGATCGACGAGAAGCTGGTGCTAACCACCGACCCCTTCCGCGAGGACTTCGTGGTCACGGTCTGGGCTGGCCGGGAGGCGGCTGTCTACTCCGACGAGGACTTCGCTGAGGAGGAGGAAGAGGAGGAGGCCGAGGAGGGGAACGGCCATCGGGCCTAGCGCTCGATGTGTTCCACAGGCCCCCGATAGCGGCCGTCGTCGGGCTCGGCGTGGATGGTGATGATGGCGCCCGGCAGCCGCTTCTTGATATCGGCCTCGATCTGATCAGACAGGTCGTGCACCTCCTGGATGGTACGAGCAGGGTCCACCAGGAGGTGCAGCTCTACGTAGCGTTGGGGGCCGGAGCGGCGGGTGCGCAGGTGGTGAAATCCCCGCACCTCGGGGTAGTGCGCGAGGATGCTCTGCTGGATCTGCCTTTCGTCCTCCTCGGGCAGACGCACGTCCATGATCTCACCCAAAGCGCCCTTGACCAGCCCGAAAGCCATCCACCACATGTAGCCAGCCAGAGCCAGTGCTACCAGGGGATCGAAGATCTCAGCGCCGGTGAAGCGCACCAGCAGCAGGCCGGTGATGACCGCTACTGCCTGAACGACGTTCGTCTGCAAATGGCGGGCCTCGGCGGAAAGGGCCAAGGAGTCAGCGCGGCGAGCGGCCATCCGCATGTAGGCTGACACCACCACGTTGAGCAGGGCGCTGGTCACCATTGCCGCGAGGCCCAGGTTCACGTCGATGGTCTCGGGGCCCTCTATGATTCGTCGCAGGGCCTGATAGATGATGAAGCCGCCGCCCAGGCCGACCACCCCCGCCGACACCGTCGCCGAGAGGCTCTCCGCCTTGCCGTGGCCGTAGGGGTGCTCCCAGTCGGCCGGGCGGGCGGCGATGCGCACGCTGAACAGGGCAGCGGCGGCCGCCAAGAGGTCCTCCCCGCTGTCCAGGGCGTCGGACAGGACGGCGATGCTGCCGCTGATGAGACCCAGGGCGAGCTTCAGGATCAGGAGCCCCAGGGTGACTATCAGGGAGAGGGAAGCAGCCCGAACGGCGATACTCATGTCGCTCCAGCGGCCGCGAATGAAGGGCTTGGGCTAGCCTTTCTTGCGCGCGACGACACTACGCGCCGCCTCGGCGATCTTCTCGGCGCTGAGGCCGTAGTGCTCCAGCAACTGGTCCCAGCGGCCGGAAACGGCGTACTGGTCCTGCATGCCGATGAAGGCCATAGGGGTCGGCTGGTGCAGGGCCAGCGTCTGGGCCACAACGCTGGCCAGGCCGCCATGCACCAGGTGATCCTCGGCGGTGACGATGGCGCCGGTCTCCCTGGCGGCTGCCAACACCGCCTCCACATCCAGGGGCTTGAGGGAGGACATGTTGAGAACGCGGCAATCGATTCCCTCCGCGGCGAGAAGCTCAGCCGCCTCCAGGGCTTTCCAGACCATTACCCCGATGGCCATCACGGTCACGTCCTTGCCGGGACGAATGAGGTGGGCCTTGCCCAACTGGAACTTGTAGCCCTCATCGTAGATGATGGGGATCTTGGGGCGCACGCAGCGTACGTAGAAGGGACCAGAAGTGCGGGCGGCCACCTCGATGGCCTGCTCCGCCTCCACCACGTCGGCGGGCACAATAACCCGAAAGCCAGGAAGGGAGAGCATGAGGGAGAGATCGTCGATGGCGTGAGCGGAGGCGCCGTCCTCACCGGTGATGATGCCGGCGTGACTGCCCACCAGCTTAACGTTCAGGCGAGGCTGGGCGATGCCCAGGCGGATCTGGTCAAAGCAGCGGCCGGGAGCAAAGACAGCGAAGGTGCTGATGAACACGGTCTTGCCCGTCGCCGCCAGGCCAGCCGCCACGTTCACCATGTTCTGCTCAGCCACGCCCACCGCGAAGAAGCGCTCAGGGAAGACCTTGCCGAACTCGCGGGCGGTGGTAGAACTGCCGAGGTCAGCATCCACAACCACGATGTCCAGCCCCTGACGGCGCAGGCGAATGAGGGTTGGCCCCAAAGCCTCGCGAGTGGCCGCAGCTTTGGTGGTCATCCTAAGCCAACTCCGCCAGGGCCTTCTCAGCCTGCTCCGGCGTGGGCGCTTTGCCGTGGAAGGCAGGGTTGTTCTCCATGAAGCTCACGCCCTTCCCCTTGACAGTGTGAGCGATGATCACTGTGGGCCGCCCCTTGGTCCCCTTCGCCTTCTCCAGCGTCTCGATGAGGGCCGAGAGGTCATGGCCGTCAGTCTCCAGCACCTGCCAGCCGAAGGCCCGCCACTTCTCCTCCAGAGGCTGGAGCCCCATGATATTTACCGTGTGGCCTTCCTCGTTCACCCAGCCGCCCATGCGCTGAGGCCGGCTCTTGTCTTCGTAGCGGCTGTAATCGGAGAAGCCGTCGTTCTGGATGCGATTGTAATCGATGACGGCGGTGAGGTTATCTACCTGATGGTGGGCGGAGGCCATGGCAGCCTCCCAGGTCTGACCCTCGTTCAGGTCGCCATCGCCCAACAGGCAGTAGACGCGATAGTCCTTTCCGTCCAGACGAGCCGCCAGGGTCTGACCGAGGCTGAAGGACAGGCCCATGCCCAGAGAGCCCGATGTCATCTCCACGCCCGGCGGCCTGCCGGCCACCATATGCCCCTCAAGGCGACTGCCCAGCTTGCGCAGGGTGGTGAGTTCCTCTACCGGCAGATAGCCGCACTCGGCCATGACAGCGTAGACGGCGGGCGCGGCGTGACCCTTGCTCAGGATGAAGCGGTCGCGGTCTGGCCACTGGGGGTTCTGAGGATCGTGGCGGAGGGTGTGGCAGTAGAGGGCAACCAGGATATCCACACAAGACAGCGAGCCGCCGGGGTGACCACACCTGGCGGCAGCGGTCATCTCGACGATGTGACGTCGAACGCGCTTGGCTAGAGCTTCCAGCTCCTTCAAGGAATCACCAGTTACAGGGGTCAAGAGCGCCTACTCCACTTCCAGTCTATCCGCCCTCAGGCACTGTCATTATAAGAATCGCCCTTCCTAATGTCTACGGCCCGATGCTATTATGGCTGCATGGTGGTCGACTTCCACACCCACATCTTCCCACCGCAGGTGCGCGAGCGACGGGAGGACTATCTGCGCCGCGATCCAGTTTTCGCCCAGATGTATAGCAGCCCAAAGGCCCAAATCGCCACCGCTGAGGAGCTTCCGGCCAGTATGGAGGAGGCGGAGGTGGACACGAGCGTGGTCCTGGGCTTTGCCTGGTCGGAGCAGGGGCTGTGCCGGGAGCACAACGAATACCTGCTGGAGGCGGCAGCCCGGAGCGGCGGAAGGCTCATCCCCTTCTGCGTCATCCAGCCGCAGGCCGGGGATGAGGCCCTGGCGGAGATCGAGCGTTGCGTTGGGGGCGGCGCCCGCGGCCTGGGCGAGCTTCGGCCCGAGAGCCAAGGCTATTCGCTGGAGCAGGGTGCCGGTGGCATCCTGGCCGAGGCGGCCCTCCGTCACAACCTCGTACTCCTTTTCCACGTGAGCGAGCCGGTGGGCCACGTCTATCCGGGCAAGGGTGGCCTGGCCCTGGATGCCTTCTATCGATTCGTGAGCTGCCATCAGGGGCTGACGGCGGTGGGCGCTCACTGGGCGGGCGGCCTTCCCTTCTATGCTCTCATGCCCGAGGTCAGGGAGACGCTGGCCCACGTCTATGTCGATACGGCGGCCACCCCTTTCCTCTACAGCCCGGCGGTCTATCGGCAGGTTGCCGAACTGGTGGGGGCAGAACGTATTCTCTTCGGCAGCGACTACCCACTCATATCGCAGCGGCGCCAGCGACAAGCCATCGAGGAGAGTTTTAGGGATGATGAGGACGGCAGGCGGCTCGTGCTGGGAGAGAATGCCTGTCGACTGTTGAGGCTAGATCATGAGGGGAAGAGATAGCGAGCCAACGCTGCGCCTGTTCGTGGCCTGCGAGCTGCCGCCGGAGATGAAGGCGGCGCTGACGAGCCTGCAAGAGGCGCTACGCAAGAAGGGGGCGCCACGCCTGCGCTGGGTGCGGCCCGAGGGCATCCACCTGACCCTGAAATTCCTGGGAGCGGTGCCCCAGGAGAAGGTGGCCGCCATCTGCGAGGCGCTGGCCCCCACGGTCCAGGGAATACCACCGCTGGCGCTATCGCTGGCGGAGGTGGGCACCTTCGGCGACCGCCGTGGCCCTCGCGTCCTATGGGTGGACATGCAAGGCGACCTGGAGCCTCTGGCCCGCCTGCAGCAGCGGGTGGATAAAGCCCTGGAACCCCTGGGCTTTCCACCCGAACGCAGGGCCTTCTCGCCCCACCTCACCCTGGCCCGCGTGCCGGACAGCATGGGCAGCGACGAAAGGCAGACCCTGCGGGAACTGGCCAAGACCATCGAGGTGCCGCCCGCGCGAGCCGTGACCATCCGCGAGCTCAGCCTGATGCGCAGTATCCTCGGCCCTGGCGGCGCTGTCTATGAACGGGTGGCCGCTTTCCCCCTGAGCTAGACCTGAGGGCTGGTGCTGGAGGGCATCGGGGAGGGAGACGTTAGGTCACATCCCCGAGTTCCTGGGCGAGTCCAATCGGTTCAGAGAAAGCCTGCGCAGAGAGGGGAAAACGAACAGCTAATGGCCGCGCCATACGGTGGACCCCAATTCCCTTAACACTCACACGGTGGGGATATCAAGGAACCAGTATCCGTTCCTCTGCACCCTGACCCCGTATGTCGCTTGCATTCGCTTACGAAACAGCGGGCCATCCAGCACGAGAGTGTGATATTCCCCCCGCTCACCACAGACATCTACTTCTTTTTCCTGCCCCAACTTTTTCAGGTCAGAAAGCTGCGGTCTATCCTTCGGCCCAGCCATTCCTCTCCGAAGATGTCCGCCTTGGCTGAGATTACTATGGCCTCAAAGCCTGCCTGGACAAAATCACTAAGCACGCGTTCCGGAGTCATGCCCCATAGAGGCAATATGGGGGTGATACCTATCTCCGTGCAGACCCTTTCTATCCAGTCCCTGTGCTCTTGCAGGTAAATATCGCCAAAAACCATGCCCTCTGCGCCTTTGCGCTTCAGGGCTGATACGGCTCTCCTGAACCGCTGTTCATAGAGAGCCATGTCCGGCGGAACAGTGTATTGAACCAGGGGAATCCCGATGGCCTGCGCCTGGCAGGAGATCAGACGAGCCCTGGTCCCATGAAAGGAGACCCTCCGAAACTCCCCGGATATGAAATTGAGGAGGTAAGAGACCTCATGGCCCCCTGCCAGCGCCCTGTAACAGGCAAAGCAGCTATCCTTTCCTCCGCTCCAGGAAGCGATGACTTTCATCGTATCTATTTCCTGACTCCGCTCGACGCGATTAGCCGTAGCCGTTGGGGTGCTCGCGGTGCCAGAGCCAGGCGCTCTCGATGATCTCCTCGAGGGTGGGGAACTGGGGCCGCCAGCCCAGCTCGCGGCGGGCCTTCTCTGCTGAGGCCACCAAGGACGGCGGGTCGCCCGGCCGCCGCGGCTCCTCCCGCACGGGGATGGCCTGGCCGCTGACCCTGCGAGCGGCCTCGATCACCTGGAGATTAGAGAAGCCCTGGCCGTTGCCCAGGTTGTACACGGCGCTCCCCTCTTTCAGGCGGTCGAGGGCCAGCACGTGAGCGCGAGCCAGGTCCAGCACGTGGATGTAGTCGCGGATGCAGGTGCCGTCCGGGGTGGGGTAATCGGTGCCATATATGGGAACCACCTCTCGCTGGCCCAGGGCCACCTGAAGGACGATGGGGATAAGGTGGGTCTCGGGCCGGTGGTCCTCGCCCAGGGTGGCGGTGGCGCCGGCGGCGTTGAAGTAGCGCAGGGATATGTAGCGCAGGCCGCACTGGCTATCGTACCAGCGCAGCAACCGCTCCACCATCGCCTTCGACTCGCCGTAGGGGTTGACGGGGTTGATGGGCGCGTCCTCGGGGATGGGCACGGTCTGCGGCTGTCCGTAGACGGCAGCGCTGGAGCTGAAGACGAAGCGTCTCACGTCGTACTCCAGCATGGTGTTCAGAAGGCAGATGACGCCGCCGACGTTGTTGGCGAAGTAGCGGCCGGGCTCACTCATCGACTCGCCGGCGACGATGAAGCCGCCGTAGTAGACGACGGCATCGATGCGGTGGTCGGCGAAGACGCGAGCCAGCATCTCCTGGTCGCGGACATCTCCCACCACCAGCTCGGCCTCGTCAGAGACGGCAGCGGCGTGGCCGCTGATGAGGCTATCGCAGACTATCACCCGATGGCCGGCGGCCAGCAACTCGGCCGTAGTCACGCTGCCGATGTAGCCAGCGCCTCCTACTACCAGTACGCGCATCGCCTACTCCCCTTGCCCACCGACGGGCAAATCGAAGATAGCTTCCCCTCGTTCCTCATGAAACCATCGTGTCACTCTAGCTGGCCGGCACCGACAGGCCCAGCACCTGCTCTCGCGCCTCGGCCACCACAAACAGCGAGCCCACCACACAGATGAGGTCGCCAGGTTCAGCCAGGGCCCGGGCTCGATCCAGGGCCGCCGCCACCGTAAGGCGGGTCTCGCTGGCCACGCCCCGAGCAGCGAAGGCGGCCGCCACCGCCTCGGGCTCGGCGGCCCGCGGGTGCTGCGAGCGGGTGGCGATGAGCAAGTGAGTCACGGGCGCTAGCTCTTCAGCCATAGTTGCTATCGTCTTGTCCCCCGATACGCCCATCACGAGAATGGCGCGGTCGAAAGCGAAGTGATCTCGCAGCGCCTGTCGCAGGCGGCGGGCCGAGTCGCCATTGTGGGCGCCATCGACCACTATCAGAGGCTTGTCCCTCAGCACCTCCAGGCGGCCCGGCCAAGACAACCGGCTAAGGCCCTCCCCTATCGATTCTTCAGATACGGCGATGCCTCCGCTCCCCAAGGCATCGATGGCAGCCACCGCCGTGGCAGCGTTCTCCAGCTGATGAACGCCCAGGAGGGGCAGCCACAACTCCCGCGAGCAGCCAGGTTCCGCCAGTCGAAAGCTCTGTCCTGTCAGGTCCCAGCCCAGACGCTGCACAGAGTAGGTTCCGCCTACGTCCAGCAAGGGAGCGCCCAGTTCCATTGCCGTCGCTCGTATGACGGCGGCTGTCTCCGGGTATGGCTGGGGCGCCACCACCACCGTCGTCCCTGGGCGAAGGATGGCCGCCTTCTCCGCCGCTATCTTCTCCACAGTATCGCCCAAGACGGTCGTATGCTCCAGGCTAATGGGAGTGATGACGCACACTGCCTTCTCATCCACCACGTCGGTGGCGTCTAGGCGACCGCCCATGCCCACCTCCAGCACCTGCCACCGGGCATCCCTCTCCTGAAAATAGAGAAAAGCCAGAGCAGTCAGCAGTTCGAAGGTGGTGAGCTGACCGAAGCGGCCGTCTTCATTCTCGGCGGCTACCTGGGGGGCGAGGGCTTCGGTCAGATGGCCGAATTCGTCCTCGCCGATGGGCTGGCCATCCACAACTATGCGCTCGCGGATGTTGTGGAGATGAGGGCTAGTGTACAGGCCGCTGCGGTATCCGGCCGCTTGCAGGATGGAGGCGATCATGACGGCCACGCTGCCCTTTCCCTTGCTGCCAGCGATGTGGATGGTCTGGCGGCCCAGGTGGGGATTACCCAGACGGGCCAGCAGGGACTGGACGCGGCGGAGGTCGAAGTTGGCGGCGGCGAAGGCCTGAGCGGGCGCTCTCTCCCAGTCGGTGAAGCTGAGGACGTAGTCGATGGCTTGGGAATAATCCATGTCAGGCGCCACCCCTCCAGCGGC
>Ga0307438_1002377_pt1 | contig 11039 bp, 10 predicted proteins | sample SalMarWE160110MG_FD_202144 | JGI IMG/M metagenome (GOLD analysis project Ga0307438, IMG submission 202144) | Salt marsh sediment microbial communities from the Plum Island Ecosystem LTER, Massachusetts, United States - WE1603-110 | ecosystem: Environmental > Aquatic > Marine > Intertidal zone >...
CTATCGATTACGCGATGGTTACTGCGTCAACAATAGAGGAGTCCTATACTCTGGCTGAAAAAGCAAAGGAAATGCCTTCTTTTTCGATGGTTGAAAATATAGGAGATTTCTGCCCTCCGATTGAGAAACAGAGAAAGAGGATCGTTTACATAAATAAAATCAGGAATTTATTAGATGAAAACAAGCAAAATCTTCCCATCTCATCTGGTAACCTGCAGGATTTAATAGGGCAGTTAGAGCGGCTTGATATGAATATATATGAACTTTCACAGCTCGCATTTTTAGGCGGTCAGGATAAGGTCGATGAAAAATGTAAAAGCATTATTGGCGATCCCGAAGCCGAGAATCCAGAGAGTATTATTTTGAATCTCGTAGATAAGATAACGAAAAATCCCGCGGTTTCGATCAGGAGACTCAACAAATTCCAAAAGTTATACGAGCCTTTATTGAGAAAGAAAATTTATGATATGGCTACTCTTGAGTTTTTAACTCTTGATAACATCCCAAAAAATATTAAAAGCCGATATGTCAACGATGATGAAGATCTTTTTCTTGTAAATATATATCCGAGAGAATATATTTGGAATTTTGAAAACATGAGAAGATTCAGCAAGCAAGTCGAATTGGTAAGTGAGAGGGCTACCGGTCTACCTCCTCTTTTCCTTCGTTTGATTGAATTAATTGGCAGAGACGGAAAAAGAGCAACGGTACTTACGTTGTTTATAGTTGTCCTTCTTTTATGGTTGGATTTTCGAAGTCTGAAACTTGCTCTTTTAGGCATTATACCTCTAATAGCCGGAGGTTTGTGGATGCTGGGGCTTCTTTCGACCTTTGGAATGATGCTTACAGTGGTAAACGTAATCGGTATACCCATGATTGTTGGGATAGGGATCGATGACGGGGTTCATATATTACATCGGTATAGGGTAGAGGGATTTGACAAGACCCCACATGTCCTTTTAAGTACAGGTAAAGCGGTTCTCCTTACTTCTCTTACTACAATGGCTGGTTTTGGTTCTCTTATGATTTCCAAATATAGAGGTTTTATAGGTCTTGGAGCGCTTCTTGTTTTCGGAGTCGGCGCTTGTTTTATTACAACTGTTCTTTTTATGCCTTCTATAATAAATATCGCGGAAAGAATAGTTAAGAAGAAAACTTCTAAAAGCAAATAAAAACGACGGAGGATAATAAATATGTCAGATAGGATTTCGTTTTGGGGTATAGGGGTTAAATTCGCTGTTTTATCTTTGGGATTTTCTGCTGTAATTATTTTTATTCATTTTTTTACTTATCCCTTCTTTCATATAAAATTCTTACCATATAGGGCATTTTTAATTCCGGGTATTTTCCTTATAGTTGTTGGAATTTCGTTGTATTTCGGTTCAGCTTTTTCTGTGCGTAAAGCTTATTTAGAAGATACCTTAAGAACAAAGGGCGTTTATTCTATATGTCGGCACCCTTTATATTCTTCTTTTATTTTTCTTATAGTGCCGGGAATTTGCCTTTTATTTAAATCCTGGATAGCATTCTCTGTTCCTTTCGTAATGTATGTATTGCTAAAGGTATTAATAAAGGAAGAGGAAGATTACTTAAGTGAAAGATTCGGCGGTGAGTATGAAAAGTATAAAAGCGAAGTGCCTCTGGCGTTTCCGAGAGTTTGGAGATACGAAAAATAATTAGGTGAGTAAGACAATCATCTTTTTTAGCGCAACAGCAGATTTCAATTTAATTAAATGAAAATTTGTATTAAGTAAGCAATAAGAAGTGCAAGAGAAAAGCTGAAGAGCGTTCCGATAAGAATATACTCTGCTTCTTTTCTCCTTGAGTGGTCTTTTATTTCTCCGAACCTGAAAATTGTTTTGGCTGTTATCAAAAAAGCGATTGCCATTACATTACCGCTTAACACAAAGATGTAGATTAACGTTCTCTCTAAAATCCCAATCCACAGCCCTGCTTTTTCGAGACCTTCAGCTTCTTTTATTTGTTTTCTGAAAGGCTCGGTGGCAAGCCCAATTATGTATCCGGAGGGCCAGATTAGTATAATAAATCCAAGGATTACTAATAATACTCTCTTTGAATTCCATAAGATTATTACGAGACCAAAAAGGAGAGATAAATAGTTTTCTGTAAGCAAAAGCCATATTGCGACTAGTGCAAATATAAGCAATATCTGACTTGCAAAGAAATTAATAAGATTTCTTCTTTTCGGTATCATAATTAAGCATGCCAGAAAGTGAGCAACAAATCCGAGCGGCAGAATCCAAAAATCCGCCCAGGAGGAAGAAATGAGGTATATTGATAGAGAATAGATCGCCGACGAAATATACAGCCACTTAGATTTTATCTTTTTCTTCCTGACCTCATTCGTTAAATTTTTAGAACCGAATATTAAACTAACTGCCGAGTGAATTATGAGTAAATGTAATAAAATATTAATATCGTTCATAATAACCTCTAACACTTATAATTGATTTTATATACTTCATAACTTATAATTTTTATCAAGCAAATGTTTGAATAAATCGAAAGATTCGCTTAGTGTGAAATGCCCTCCAAGCTGCAATCTCTGATTCACTGCAGGTTGAGAGATTCCTAGTTTTTTACTTATAGATATCTGTGTAGAGCCTTTAAGCCATAAAACTATAGCTTCAGCCTGTTCGGTAGACCAGCGCCGCGTTATTGAGTCTATAGAAGAAGAGATAAATTTCAGTTGACTGTTCAATTCATCGATGCTGGACTTTATAGAGAGCCTTCTGTATTTTGATATGTTATCGAGAGCGCTGCCGGATAATCTGAAAGCCTCGCCGTCGCTTTCCTTTATGTTTTTTCTGTTAAGCGATTCTGTCTTTCCGATGCCTATGGCAATTCTGGCATCAATAACTTTTCCTTTTATAGTCTTGCTTAAAAGCTGAGCTTTCAGGTATATTGCTATTTCTAAAGCAGAGGCTGGCTCCGAAATTACTATTTGAAAGGAATCACCTCTAAAGATATCAGAGACGCCTCCAATACTCTTTTTCTTGAAATTACTTAAAGAGTTAAGGGCATCTTTGAGAGTTTTTAAAGCTTTCTCTCTTTCTGAACTGAATTTTCCGGATTTTACAATATCCCCGGTAATAACCGCATATATCTTATTTTTCCCCATTATAAACCTCTAATATTATATTTGCTATTATAACCCTAAAAGCCTATAATGTCAAGAGGGGATTTGTTTTTTTAAAAAAATAGAAAGGTCTTGATAAATGGAATTTTTAATATATAGTTAAACTGGTTAAACATAAACTGGCATGTAAAAATTGAAAGGTAGACTTGAGTTGCATTGTTGCTCATAACAACCGAGGTGATTAGGATAATATTACGATATAAATGATTTTCTAGCCTTTCCTGTAATAAAAAAAAATGTATGCCATTTCCAAAAACTTGTAAATAGGAGTCTATATGAATAAAAAAGAATTTAAATTTATTTTTGCGCCAATCGGGGTTGCTTTTGGAATAACAATGTTTGTCAGTGTAAGCATTCTGATATCAAAGGTACTAAATATACAAACTATAACAGAATTTATTCCTTTTATTCCGACCTTTATATTCAAAGTTTTGGGTGTTATATTCTTATCGGTATTTTTGCCAATTTTTATTTCTGGCATATACTATTTAGACCGTAGAGGCGCTGTTGGGCAATCCGATACATTAAGAACTTCTGGTATTTATAGATATACCAGGAATCCAATGTATGTTGGAATAAGTATGACTATAATTGCAGTAGGGTTGATTCTTCTTAATACTGGTGTGGTTATAGGCGGTGTTATTTGGTTTTGTATTACTTTTATACAGTGCAAAAGGGAAGAACGGGATTTATTAAATAGGTTTGGAAAGGAATACAAAGATTATAAAAGAAGAACTCCAATGTTTTTACCAAACATTAATTTAATGATTAAAGATATTTTAAAAAAAGGAGAAAAAAATGAGATATAGCAGTTTTATCATAATTGCATTATTAGCCTTCTGCCTAAATGCACATACGCTGCAGGGTAAAGAAATTGAAAGAGGGAATATTATTGTAAAAATAAAGAACCTGAAAAATAACAATGGTAAAATTAGAGCATGCTTATTTAATTCGACCGAAGGCTTCCCTGATCATCCATCCAGAGCATATAAAATACTTAAAAAATCAATAAATGATGAAAAAAATGTTTGTTCCGACTTTCATATTGATGAATTTGATGACGAGTTGTCTGTCAAAGAATTATGCGATGAAATCAAAGAAGATAATTATGATATCCAATTAACCAGTTGCGACAAAAATATTAGAATTTTGAATGAGATTTTAACAAAAGAGAAATTCTTTGATATATGGCGTAATAGTGCATCAGCGTGGGAGATTAACTTAGAGGATAAGGAGATAGTAGAAGAAATAAAAAAATTAGAAAAAGAAACAAGGTTTCGTGATGAAAAAGCTTTTTCCAATATGTCCGCTCCTGAAAGAGATAAAATCAAAAGGTTAAATAGATTGATATTAGAAGTAACTTGCCCTCAGAAATGTCCGAAAAGCCGAGAAAATGTAAAGATAGAATTCGAGAATCTTAATTATGGGCAATACGCAATTGCAATATTGCATGATGAAGATTCTAATGATGAAATGAAAACCGGTATTTTTGGAATACCCAAGGAAGGATACGGTATTTCAAATAATGTTAAAGGTAGATTTGGTCCTCCAAGTTTTAATGATGCAAAAATAAATCTTAAAGAAAGTAGAATGGTAATCACTATTAAAATTAATTATTAGTTACCGGAAATGTTGCAAAACAAATCTTTTCGGGTTTAAATGAATTTTTGCGTTTTGTGTTTGGAAAGGGGCTAATGATGTGGCACTCACTCTTGACAAATAATTTTGGGGTTTTATATTCATAAAAAATGGGAAATAAAAAATATAAAAGAATTGTAGTGAAAGTAGGAAGCTCTACGATAACTCACTCTGTCGGCAAACTAAACCTTACGATGATAGATAATATTGTGAGACAGTTGGTCGACCTCAAGAATAAAGGTAAAGAGGTTATTCTTGTTACTTCGGGTGCGATTGGTGCTGGTATGGGCGAGTTAGGGTGTGAGAAAAGACCCAGGTTGATACCAAAACAACAGGCAATGGCGGCAATAGGTCAGGGGCTTTTAATTGGTGTATACAATAGACTTTTGCGTGAATACGGAGAAAAGGGAGCTCAGATTTTGCTTACTTCCAGTGACCTTGAAGATAGAGATAGGTATTTAAATGCTTTTAACACTTTAATAACTCTCCTGGAGTATGGGGTTATACCCATTGTTAACGAGAATGACACTGTAGCTACGAATGAGATTAAATTTGGTGATAATGATACCCTCTCTGCCAGGGTGGCGAGTCTTGCCGAAGCTGATGTCTTGATAAATTTAAGCGACGTTGAAGGACTTTATAAAGGGGATCCTGCGCTAACCACCGAATCGTTGGAAATTATACACAAAGTCGAGGAAATTACTCCGGAGATTGAAAGCTTAGCCGGAAGTAATAAGGGGAGCGAAGTTAGTACCGGAGGGATGTCAACTAAGATAGAAGCGGCAAAGGCAGCTGTTGATTCAGGTATAATAATGGTTATTGGTCCCGGCTATAGGAAAAACGTTATTATCGATTTGGTAAATATGCTTGAAAATGAGGAAGAGTATAATCTGGGAACAACTTTTTTGCCTTCTGGAGGAAGCCTTTCCAAAAGGAAACAATGGCTAAGTTTTAATGTTCCTATTTGCGGTGGTATTAGAGTGGATAAAGGAGCAGAAGAAGCTCTTGTTAATAAGGGGAAAAGTTTATTGCCTGGAGGTATTAAAGAGGTGATCGGGGTTTTTTCCACAGGAGGTTTGGTTAGAATACTTAATGAGGAGGGAAAAGAAATAGGGAAAGGACTCGTGGATTACTCGAGTGCCGAGATAGAGAAAATTAAGGGGCATCATTCCAGTGAGATTTTTTCGATTCTGGGCTATATAAATCAGGAAGAAGTAATTCATAGAAGGAATATGATTATAGGGGGTTGACAAATGGATGTAAAGAAAGCGGTTATTGCTCAAGGGAAAAAAGCAAAAGAAGCTTCAAGGATATTAGCTAACACCTCGACAGATATTAAAAACAGGGCTTTACTTAATATCGCCCGGAAACTTGAAGAATCATTGAAAAAGATAATTTCAGTTAACGATAAAGATATGAGTGCCGGTAGGGAAGCGGGTCTGGCAAAAGCACTTTTGAACAGGTTGGAACTGAACGAAAAGAGAATTAATAGTATGGCAAAAGGTCTCCGTGAAGTGGTACAATTAGAAGACCCCGTTGGTGAAGTGATAGGAGTTAAAAGGAGACCCAATGGACTTGAAGTGGGTAAAATTAGAGTTCCCCTTGGAGTTATAGGCATTATTTATGAGGCAAGACCTAATGTAACCGTGGATGTTGCCGGGCTCTGTCTTAAAACCGGCAATGCCGTACTCTTAAGGGGAGGTTCGGAAGCATTTAAATCGAATCAGGTTTTAACAAGCATAATTCAGGACGCTATTGTTGAAGAAAATTTACCTCGTGAATCGGTTCAATTGGTCCAGACCACCGATCGTGCTGCCGTTGAAGTTATGTTTCAGATGAATGAATATCTCGATGTTTTAATTCCCAGGGGCGGAGCAGGTCTTATCCAGAGAGTGGTGAAAGAATCGAGCGTTCCCGTTATTGAAACAGGTGTGGGTAATTGCCATGTGTATGTTGATTCTTCGGCTGATATCGATATGGCTCTTAGAATTGTTTATAACGCAAAGACCGATTATCCCGCTGTTTGCAATGCCGCTGAAACTCTTCTTATACATAGAGATATCGCTGAAGATTTTCTTCCCTTGATCTATAAAAAGTTTTCTGAAAATAATGTGGAGTTGCGTGGTTGCTCCAAGTCGAGAAAAATAATACCTGATATTAAAAAAGCTACTGAGGATGACTGGTATGAAGAATATCTGGATTATATAATGGCGGTTAAGATAGTGGACAGTATCGATGATGCCATAAACCATATTTACAAATACGGCTCAAAGCATTCTGAGGCTATAGTAACCACTAATTACAATGGTGCGAACAAATTTTTAAAAGAAATTGACGCAGCCGCCGTTTACGTTAATGCTTCTACTCGCTTTACCGATGGAGGAGAATTCGGCATGGGTGCCGAGATAGGAATAAGCACTCAGAAGCTGCATGCGAGGGGTCCTATGGGCTTAAAAGAACTAACCTCCACAAAATTCATAATCAGAGGCAGCGGACAGATAAGGGAAACCTGATCTGATTGGTCGTAAGTAGCTGTAGAGTAGCAAACAGAATGATTCATTCAATCGTGTTAAGACTGTCAAGATAAAAATTAAATATCAAAAATCAAAAAGCAAAATGACATATAAAAATGTAAATATTAAAATATTATTATCATTTGTGTGATTCGTTGTTTCTTTTTCTTATTTTTGAACTTTGATTTGTATTTTTCCATTTTAATATTTGATTTTTAATTTAATGTAAGGGGTTGCAGAAAAAACTAAGACATATAATTTATCTGTGTAATTTTAAAATTAAGGAAGGACAAGGGAAAATGGATTATGAGAATAAAAAAATTAATGGTACTTTAAAACAGGATTACCAATTTTTCTCGCATGGACTTGAAGGCGTTGCCGCTTTCGAAACATCTATAAGTTATATCGACGGTAAAGACGGGATTCTGATTTACCGCGGTATACCTATAGAAGAATTGGCTGAGAAATCTACTTACGAAGAGACCGCTTATTTCTTGATTTATGGCAACCTTCCAACGCAAGCTGAACTAAAAAAGTTTTCTAACGACCTTGAAAATCATATTTCTTTGGATACTGAGGATATAAAATGGCTTAAGGATTTTCCTGTGGCGGCTCACCCTATGGATGTGTTAAATACATGTGTTTCTCTTATGAGTTTACCCGAAGGCGGGGAGTATGAAGTAGGCACGGAGAGCGAATTAAAAGCTGGAATTCAAATTATGGGTAAGATGCCTTCCCTCATTGCCGCATTTGACCGGATAAGAAAAGGAAAGGAGCCTATTCCTCCCGATAATAAGCTTTCTTATGCGGCTAATTTTCTGTGGATGCTTAATGGTGTGAAACCTAAGGAAAAAGAGGCGGAAATCCTGGAGCTTTGTTTAATTCTTCACGCTGAGCATGGTGTTTGCGCTTCAACCTTTGCAACACTGGTTACTTCTTCGACTTTGGCCGACGTCTACTCTTCAATTGTTTCTGCTATAGGTACGCTTAAGGGATATCTTCATGGCGGCGCAAACGAACAGGTTATACGGATGCTGGAGAGAATAGGCGGTCCTGAAAATGTTGAGAAATATTTAAACGAAGCTACGAAGAAAAAAGAAAAAATAATGGGTTTCGGGCACAGAGTGTATAAGGCTCTTGACCCGAGGGCTCGTATTCTTAAAAAATATGCCAGAGATTTAACCGGTAAGAGAGATGAAATTTTGTTTAAAACTGCGCTTAAGGTTGAAGAAGTCATGGAAAAGAAATTTGGACCGAAGGGTATATATCCAAATGTCGATTTTTACTCTGGTTTTGTATATAAGGCACTTGGTATACCTACCGATATGTTTACTTCTATTTTCGCTATGGCGCGCTCTGCGGGCTGGATAGCTCATATTCTTGAATACCGAGAATCTAACAGAATATTCAGACCTCGCGGCATCTATAATGGACCGGTTAATGTAAAATACATACCGATTAAAGAGAGATAAAAGTTGGGTAAAACAATATCTGAAAAAATCATCTCTGAACACGTGGGAAGAGATGTGAAGCCCGGGGAGTTCGTAGTCGCAAAAGTAGATGTAGTTATGGCTCAGGATGGTACTGGTCCTCTTTCCGTGCAGGAATTGAAGAAAATGAATATGGAGAGAGTCTTCGATAAAGATAACTCAATATTCTTTATCGACCATGCTTCTCCGAGTTCGCGGAAAGAGTTATCGAACTCTCAGAAGTTATTGAGAGAATTTTCAAAAAAGACGGGAGCTTTCCTTTCTGATGTCGGAGAAGGGATCTGTCATCAGAGACTTGTAGAAGATTGGGTGAATCCGGGAAATCTGGTAGTAGGGGCTGATTCTCATACCTGTACTTCCGGCGCACTGGGAGCTTTCGCAACCGGCATGGGTTCGACGGATATAGCACTCGCTTTTGCCTTAGGTAAAGTCTGGCTTAAAGTACCTGAAACGCATAAGTTTGTGGTAAAAGGCAAGCTTCCCGAGGGAGTCTATTCAAAGGACATAATTCTTCACATAATAGGAAAGATTGGTGCGGATGGTGCAACTTATAAGGCTATAGAGTTTGAAGGAGATACAATAGAAAATCTTTCTATGTCTTCGCGTTTTACAATAACAAATATGGCTGTCGAAGCGGGAGGAAAAACTGGACTTATCTCTACGGATGAAACCACAAGGAAGTATCTCGAAGAAAGAGGCAGAGGAGTTAAATTCAGGGAAATAAAATCCGATTCAGATGCGAATTTTGAAAAGGTACTTGAGATAAAAGCGAATAAACTTGAACCTTTAGTTGCTTTCCCTCATACGGTTGATAATGTCAAGGGTATTTCTGAGGTTGAAGATGTAAAAATAGATCAGGTTTTTATCGGAACCTGTACGAACGGAAGACTTGAGGATTTAAGAATAGCAGCGTCGATTTTTAAAGGTAAAAAAAGACATCCGGATACGAGGTTAATCGTTATTCCTGCTTCAAGAGAGGTTTTTTTAGAAGCGTTGCGCGAAGGCCTGATCGAGACTTTCTTGGAAGCGGGTGCTTCTATCGAATCCCCCGGATGTGGTCCCTGTGTAGGAATACATAAAGGAGTTCTTGGGGATGGAGAAAGAGTTCTTTCGACGCAGAATAGGAATTTTGTGGGAAGAATGGGTAACCCTGAGGGCTTTATCTATCTCAGTTCTCCGGCAACTGCCGCGGCTACAGCTATAGAAGGTAGGATTGCGGATCCAAGGGGGTATTTAAAGTGAATTCTAAAATTTCCGGAAAAGCCTGGAAATTTGGTGATAATATTTCCACTGATCATATAACTCCGGGAAGATATTTCCATCTCCGGAGTAATCTCGAGGAACTCGCAAAACACGTGCTTGAGGATGCCGACCCTTCTTTTTCTTCAAAAGTTAAAGCCGGCGATATTATTGTGGCGGGCAGAAATTTCGGGCTAGGTTCTTCAAGGGAACATGCTCCCCGCGTGATTAAGATTGCCGGGGTTTCTTGTATTATCGCAAAATCTTTCGCGAGAATATTTTACAGAAATGCTTTTAATATAGGTTTGCCCTTATTGGTCAGTGATACTGATGGAATCGATGACGGAGACAAGCTTAAGGTCAACCTTGAAAAGGGAGAGATCGAGGACGAAACAAACGGTAAGGTTTTGATATTTACGACTCTTTCTCATTTTATGAGAAAGTTGATTGAGAATGGCGGGATAGAAGAACACATTAAGAAATATGGTGATTTTAAGGTAGAGTGATTTGAGGAAGAATAGAAGTGGTTCAGTTTAATAAGCTTGTTTTGCCCGATAGGGGAGTAAAGATAGAAATCAAAGATGGGAAGGTAAATGTTCCTGATAACCCTATAATACCTTTTATTGTTGGTGATGGGATCGGTTCTGATATAATGAATGCTTCGATGTTGGTCTGGAATGAGGCAGTTAAATTAGCCTATAAAGCAAAAAGGAAAATCGAATGGTTTGAAATATTTGCGGGTGAAAAAGCAATAGAAAAGTATGGAGAGCCATTACCGGAAGATACCCTGAAGGCTATTAGATATTTTAACATAGCCATAAAAGGACCTCTAACGACTCCCGTGGCAGGGGGATATAGAAGTCTCAATGTATCTCTAAGGCAGTTGTTGAACCTTTATGCGTGCGTAAGACCTGTAAAATACTATAGAGGTGTTCCATCCCCTTTGAGGAATCCAGAAAAGATGGATATTGTTATTTTCAGAGAAAATACTGAAGATGT
>Ga0307438_1002379_pt1 | contig 11033 bp, 8 predicted proteins | sample SalMarWE160110MG_FD_202144 | JGI IMG/M metagenome (GOLD analysis project Ga0307438, IMG submission 202144) | Salt marsh sediment microbial communities from the Plum Island Ecosystem LTER, Massachusetts, United States - WE1603-110 | ecosystem: Environmental > Aquatic > Marine > Intertidal zone >...
TTTATTTTATTCTTTCGGCTGTATACATGAGGATCATCGCAAAAATGGATACTTGGTGATTCCGTTGTTTTTTTATATCATCCAATATGAAAGGCTTAAATTCTTAATAAATAGGAGACCTTGAAGAAAAACCCCCGCTTTGTCTCTAGGAAATTGTTACTTTCTACATACTCACGGTTTTCCCATTGAAGCCTTTTAAATACCGATCCATATCCAATGTGAATAACAGTCCCTGGGATATAGGTGAAAGAAGCAAGAAAATCAGTCGTTAACTTCTCCCAGTATGTGTTATACTCCACGATTCCTCTGAAAAAAAGATATTTGTTAACCTGAAATGTGGTGTGGTTGCGAAGAAGAGTGTAATCATATATTTTTTCTCTGTCAGATTCGCGGTAAAAGTCGCTGTATGCAAGTGAAAAACTGGAATTTAATTTATCAAATGGCTGATACATGATGCCAAGACTCATACGGCTTCCGTATCCTTGGTAAGGGTCATCAGGGTCATAAAATATTGATTTTGTATGCCTGAAATAAAGGCTTAAATACAGGTGTTTTGTTAACTGAGAATAGGTCCGGAGACCTAAACCGCTTGTGTTAAAACGCTGACTCTCAAAGACTTCATTAGCAAGGATTGTGTCTATACGGAACTGAGTGCTCCTTGGTAGAAGGAAACGAAGAGTAAAAAGGTTGAAGCTTTCAAACATGTTTGAATATTTGTCATGGATATGGTAACTCCAGTAAAAAGGTTCGATTTTTTTAAAAAAATTGGATTTAGGATAGATCTGATACATAGAAAAGACAGCCAGGCGGCTTATACCTGTACGAGTTATAAAACCGCTATCTATTTGAAAATCCTTTGATATATCCTGAAATCCAAAGTCGAGAACAACCTTGCGTGTGCCGTAGTTGTATCTGAGCGCCAGTGCATGACCACTATTGCTATGATCATTATCTGGATTTTTGGTTAATGAGCCGATAATGTGGTATTCAGCCACCACACTTTGAGTGAGCCGAAGCAGTCCGTCAGAGCCAAAAATCCTGTTGTATCCGCCTTCCTGGCTCTTGTCCGAAAATAATCCGCCGATATAAGAATCATCTTTCAGTGAATGACGGAGTCTAAAGATGGAAAAATTAGGACGTACTATTCCATCCTCAGATTCAACCTCATCACGTGCGAAGATAGCTGCGATTGAATTGGGCTGCCCGAGTTTGCCGGCCAGTTTAATTCCGAATCTAGGATTAATGATGTTCCTGGTATGTACTACTGCCCAGAGTGGAGCCTCTTCTGTATTTCCTGCAATCTGGAAGTTTTCATTTCCTTCAAGAAAAAAAGGCCTCTTTTCGGGAAAGAAAAGGTCATAGCGCAGATTTACATCAACCTGTCCTGCATCGGCCTCAACCTGGCTGAAGTCCGGGTTAAGAGTAGCATCCAGAACCAAGTCTGATGTAAGGCCTATCTTTGTTGTCATACTAAAATCACTTCTGCTCTGCTCTTCATCAAGCTTTAAAAGGCCTTCATCGATGGCCTTTTTCCTGCTGCTGGTTATGGCGGGTAATATCTCGACGACACGCTCATATTTCAATCCTGAAACAGAAATAGGCTGAGACTGGCTGAGGATAGCCCCTTTATCGGGGTATAGAGGAGGAAAAGAAGCTGCTTCAGAATACCGGACAAGCTGGCGGAAAATACCTAGTCTCATAGTGATTGCCTTTTTATTTGAAAAACGGATGCTCTTTATCGGAATCCTACATTCTATGGAATAACCTTCATCGTCGATTTGACCCTTGCTGTACCAGATGAAATCCTGACTGGATTCAAGATTGCCGTTTGCAGTCATCATCCCGTCTCCCTGGATTCCTAGAGGATTTATAAGAAACCCATATCCGCTTTGTTTATCGTTAAATGTATCGATGATAATACCAACAAAATCGTCCTGAAACATGTTGTCTCTCTTTGTAACAGAAGTTTTTATTTTGTTCGGTTCTTTATCGTATGCACGAATGCCAAAATAGAGATTTTCCGAGTCATAAGTCATAAAGGCTTCGGTTTTCTCATGAGGTTCCTTTCCAAAATCAGGTTCATAGGTCTTGAAATTTGTCATCCTGAATGCGGAGTTCCAAACACTCTCATCCAGTTTACCATCGATATTTGGCGGGTTGTCGGTTTTTGGAATCGTTTCAACAGTTTCTGATACTAAAAACAGTGAACATGTCATAATAGCTAGCAAGATCAAGCTGCTTTTAAAAATGTGTTTTCTCATCTTCATTATTCCTCGCTTTTTTTCTGAATTTTCATCTCTATTTTGAACTCACACTTCAATATGTTTTATACGTAAAGGGCTTAGAAAAAGTTCCTGAAAAGTGTAAGAAACTTGTGGTTCTTTTTTATCTTGTCCTCTATAATATTGAACTTATGATAAAATATACTGGACGAGAAGCAATGAAGAAATATATTCTAATTTTTTTGTCATTGGTCTTTCTCTATGGATTTTCTTATCCTCATACAAATAAAACTTTAAGAGGGAGGGTTTCAGATCAGGAAGGAAAACCATTGGCTGATGTTAGAGTGGAAGTGTACAAGACTTCCATAGTAACCAGGACTCTTTCTGAATGCAGGTAAGACAGTAAATCTTGATTTATTTGCAAGAAATCCAAACTTGCTCAATATCAGGAAAGAAATAACCGTGACAGCCGAAGCTGATTCCATAATTGATATCAGCCTGCCTTCCCATCGCACTATTCTTCCCGGCAGCATATTGTCTGAACTGGGAACATCCAATATTGCGGAGACTGTAAAGAATGTTCCTGGAGTAGATATGGTTGGCAAAGGCGGCTATTCCATGGTGCCGGCCATACGAGGTCTTGCGGAACACCGGATTCTTCTTCTTGTCGATGGTGTCCCTATTACTTCTGAAAGGCGTATAGGTGCAAGCGCATCTTTTATTAACCTGAATGATATTGATCATATTGAGTTGAACCGCGGGCCTTATTCTGTTTTTTATGGTTCAGGAGCTATTGGCGGGATTATAAATATGGTCACAAAATCTCCTCTTGTGAATGCTCCTTTGGCTGGAAGGTTTCAGATCGGCTATAATTCGGTCAGAAAGGAAAGAGCTGCATCATTCGATTTAAGTGGGTCTCATGGAAAATTTGGTTTTGTCATTGGAGTAAATGGAAAAAAGGCAGATGATTATTCTTCTCCTTCGGGCAAAATAGAACAATCGCACTACTCGGATTATGACTTTAGTTTCAAAGTTTTAAGGGAATGGCAGAATTCTCAACTCTATTTTACCTTTTTAAATTATCAGGGCGTGAATATTGGCAAGCCCAGCCCTACATCCAAACTTAAGCCGCGCTGGTATCCAAAAGAAAGAAATACTCTTTTTAACTTTGGTTATAAGATGAAAAACAGGTTCCATTTGGACACTTTAAATGCCAGTTTTTATCTCATGCTTCCGATGCTGGAAACACAGAAAGACAATTTGAGAGAAAATCTGACTGTTAAAAAGAGAAACGTGGCCAGGATTGAAAGCACTAATTTCGGGTTCAAGGTTCGTGGAGGAAAAGGATTAGATAAGAAACACACTTTGAATTTCGGACTTGATTTTTTCGGACGCCGCGGCGTAAATGACTCAAATGGTGAGTGGGAATTTGATGAATACGGCAATGTTTCCGGTAGAACAAAAGAAACTTCTCTTTTAGACGCATGCAGGGATAATTTTGGATTGTATATTGACGATAAAATCCAGATTTCTTCTTTGATAAGTATGGACATTGGTGCCCGTTTTGATTGGATCGAAACAAGTAACATTGTAGAAATGGATAAGAGAATTTCAAGAAGTGACAGATCATTTACTGCATATATTGGTTCTGTATTTCAGTTAACACCACATTTTTCTTTGCTTGCCAATCTAGGCCGGTCATTTCGGTTTCCAACAATTAGTGAGTTATTTTATTCAGGGTTGACAGGGAGAGGGACTGTTTTTGGAAATGTGGACTTAAGCCCTGAGAGAAGTATAAACATGGATATTGGACTCAGGTATTTCCATGGTAAGTATTATGCTTCGATTTATGGTTTTAGCAATCTAGTGAGTGATATGATCCAGAAATACAAGGGTGTTGGTGAGGATGAATATTATTACAGAAATTTAAGCCAGGGCCGCATCAGGGGTATTGAGGGTGAATTTTATTTATGGCTGATAAAAAATATTGAATTTTTTATCAATTTTCACCATATAGTAGGGAAAGAAAAAGGCACATTCGATGCTCTTAATTACATTCCAGCTTCCAGGATGTACATCAGTTCAAAGTATTCCATTGGGAAATTCTGGATGGAATCCAAGTTAACCATAGCTGCTCCCAAGAAGGATCCCGGGCCTTTAGAGTTCGCGATAAATGAATACACACTGCTGGACACTGTTTTGGGCTATAAACTCAATAAAGATATGGTGATGCTGGCTATTTTCCAGAATATATTAAACCAAACATATCGTTTATCTGCGGATGAGAAGGGAGTAGATGCTCCGGGGAGAGGAGTTGTGTTAAAGATGTCTTATTCCTTTTAACGTGGGCTATTCATAAAAATTCTTCATGCGCTGTGCCTTGCATCTACGGCAAGCTTGGCTCGTGAATAACCCATGTTACCTGAATTATTCATAAAAATTGCTGATAGAATTAATATAATATCAACTAGTTTTGATCGTTCTTGATGAAATCTGCTTATAAAAGCATATGAATTTGAGGGGATGGAGGAAGCGACATTGAAAGATTTAGCCTTTCTGAGTCGATCTTCGAGGGAATTCGACAAAGTCGGGCCTGATGGATGTGTGAGCACTGTTGAATCAAAAGGGGCGGTGTTAATAATGGCTCGCGGACATTGTGGCGGTGCTTAAGATAGACATGCGGAGTTCCAGCAGAGCCGAGAAGATCGGGGAGGAAATGGCGTTAAAAATCTTAGTGGAGCGCAAACATGCACTCAAATTCATCTATTATCAGCAATTTTTACCTTACAGGCAAGCCGATCTTACTGCATCTGCTGCGTTACAGCGCATTCGTGGTGAAGGACCACAACTTCATGCGCTGTGCCTTGCATCTGCAGTAAGCTTGGCTCGTGAATAACCCACGTTCTCCTGAATTATTCATAAAGAATGCCCTTCCTGTTACTATCCGTCCTTGACTTTTTCCGTGGAACTTTATACATAATATTACCTGGATTATATTATGCGTGTAGCAATGTACTATAACAATAAAGATATCCGAATTGAGGATATGCCTGTCCCACAGATTGGTCCAGAGGAGATATTGATGAAGGTTGAAGCCAGTGGGATATGCGGAAGCGATGTTTTGGAATGGTACCGTATTAAGAAAGCTCCTTTAGTTTTAGGACATGAAGTTGCAGGCCGGGTAGAAAAGGTAGGGAAGGGGGTTAAAAAGTTTAAAATAGGAGACCGTATTGTTTCTTCTCATCATGTCCCATGCAATACTTGTTTTTACTGTCTTAGCGGTCATCATACTGCATGTAATACACTGCGAAACACAAATTTTGACCCTGGTGGCTTTTCTGAATACATTCGCCTACCTTCTATTAATGTGGACAGAGGGACATTTATTATTCCTGATGAATTATCATATGAAGAGGCGACCTTTCATGAACCTCTTGGATGTGTCGTTAGGGCCCACAGGATTGCCAGATTAAGGCCGGGTCAATGTGTTCTTGTGCTTGGGAGTGGGATTGCGGGGCTTTTGAATATTCATCTGGCTCGCGCCTCTGGCGCAGGAAGAATTTTAGCCGTTGATATTGTTCCTTACCGAATTAATGCAGCTGAAAAATTCGGAGCCGACAAGGCAGTAAGTGCTTCTGAAGATATTAATGACTGCCTTCGCAACATGAATAGTGGAAGATTAGCTGATATTGTTATTGTTTGTACTGGAGCCAAGCAAGCTCAGATTCAGGCTTTGAAGTCAGTTGAAAGAGGAGGGACGGTTCTGTTTTTTGCACCGACAAAGCCTGATGTAAAAATTCCGATTTCAATTAATGATGTGTTTTTCCGGAATGACATCACACTTTCTACCTCATATGGAGCGGGTCCTTACGATTCATGGCTTGCCCTCGAATTAATACGTTCCTCTTTGATCAATATAAAAGAGATGGTCACTCACAGGTTGCCCCTTGAAGAAATATCATATGGTTTTAAGCTTGTTGCCAGGGCAAGAGATTCAATAAAGGTTATTATTGAACCTCATGGAAACAAGAATTTTACTTCAAGATTGGAGGAATAAAATGGACTGGGGAAGAAGAAACCGTTTAGCTAAAATAATCAAGCTTGAAACAGGCCGTACTGTTATGCTTGCAGTTGACCACGGCTATTTTCTTGGGCCAATTTCGAAATTGGAAAATGCCCGCAAGACTATAGGACCTCTTCTGCCTTTTGCAGATGCATTAATGTTGACCAGGGGAATCTTGAGGAGTTCTGTAGATCCGGAATGTTCTGTGCCAGTTGTCCTCAGGGTTTCTGGGGGAAGCAGTATTATTGGCAAAGACTTGTCTATGGAAGGAATAACAACATCCATGAAAGAGGCACTTCGCTTGAATGCTGCAGCGGTGGCTCTTTCGATTTTTGTTGGAGCAGAATATGAATACCAGACTTTGATGAATCTGGCTAATCTTGTTAATGAAGCAAGTGAATATGGCATGCCGGTTCTAGCTGTTACAGCGGTAGGAAAAGAGCTTGGCAAGAGAGATGCCCGTTTTTTATCCCTTTCCTGCCGTATTGCTGCAGAGTTGGGAGCAAGTTTTGTGAAGACTTATTACTGTGATGGATTTGAAAAGGTCGTGGAAAGCTGCCCTATCCCACTTGTTGTTGCTGGGGGGCCAAAATTAGAGACTGAGCTGGATGCTTTTAAATTAGCTTATGATGCTGTTAAAAAGGGTGCTGTCGGAGTCGATATGGGACGAAATATATGGCAGTCTCCTCATCCAATAGCCATGATAAAGGCGGTAAGGGCTGTTGTTCACAAGAAAGCTTCTCCAGAAGAAGCTCTTGGTGTGTTTAACAGAAGTAAATAGGAGTTGTATGATTTTGCCGGGAAAACGTAATACAATATAGAAATAAAATGAAAAACTGGTTTGTTATTAATACAAAGCCAAAAAAAGAGTTCCAAGTGGAGAAATTATTCATTGCAGGGGGAATAAAAATCTATAACCCCAAATACAATGATGAAAATATTATAAAACCATTTTTTTCTGGCTATGAGTTTGTTTGGTTTGATTACCCTGCTCAGTATCAACTTGTGAAATATACAAGGGGAGTGAAAAAGTTGGTTGGAAACAGTGAATGGCCTATTTCTATTCCGGAAAGCATAATCCAACAGATCAAAGCTAGAGAGGTTAATGGTTTGATCGAACTTAACAAATACGGAGAAGAGCCTGATCTGGGGGACGAAATCGAAGTAATGACAGGACCTTGGAAAGGATTTAGAGGAGTATTCGAAAGACAGCTTACGGAAAAGGACCGAGTTGTTATACTGCTAGATTGTGTTTCATATCATGGGCAGTTGATTATTGAAAAGAAAAAATTGAAGAAAGTTTTATAATATTAATGAAAGAGTAAGAAAATGGACATTCCTTTTTTAGATTTAAAAGCTCAATACAAAAGTATTAAGGAAGAAATTGATAAGAAAGTCTTGGAAGTTATTTCATCTCAAAGGTTTATTTTAGGGCCTGAAGTTGAAGGGCTTGAGAGAGAAGTCTCAACTTACTGTGGGACAGATTTTGCTGTAGGCGTATCTTCAGGATCTGATGCATTGATCATTTCTTTGATGGCACTTAGCATAAGGGGTGGAGATGCTGTAGTGACAACTCCGTTTACTTTTTTTGCCACTGCAGGCGCAATTGCTAGGCTTGGATCAAGGCCTGTTTTCTGTGATATAGATAAGGCAAGCTATAACATTTGTCCTGATAGATTGGACGAACTGCTTGTTAATGAGATAGACAATAAAGCAAAATCAAAAATAAAAGCAATTATTCCTGTCCATCTTTACGGCCAATGTGCGGACATGACTCCAATTATGGCCCTGGCTAGAAAATATGGTTTGTTTGTTGTGGAAGATGCTGCCCAGGCCATTGGTGCTGAATATCCTGCTTCTGATGGAGTTAAGAAAGCAGGTACATTTGGAGATATGGGAACGTTATCCTTTTTTCCATCAAAAAATTTGGGCGGTTTCGGCGATGGTGGAATGGTCCTTACAGATAAAAAAAATCTAGCAAGCAAGTTAAAACTCTTTAGGAAACACGGTTCAAGTAATAAGTATTTTTATGATGTCCTTGGCGGTAATTTCCGTCTTGATGAACTCCAGGCAGCTATCCTAAGGATCAAGCTGAAATATTTGGATAACTGGCATAAAGGTAAAAGAGATAGAGCTTATTATTATGATAAATTATTTGAGAGCACTGGACTTGTGGAAAACGGCTTAGTGCAAATTCCTGAGCTTGTTAATAAGAAAATTGGTGTCAAGAATTATCATATCTATCATCAATATGTTATAAGGGTCAAAAAAAGAGATGATCTGCAAAAATATCTGAGAGAAAGAGGTATTCCTACCGCTGTATATTATCCCTTATCTCTACATCTCCAGAAATGTTTTACTTATCTTGGTTATAGAAAAGGAGATTTTCCTGAGTCTGAAAAGGCATCTTCTGAGGTTCTGGCTTTGCCTATATATGCTGAGATTTCTCCAGAAAAACAGGAATACATTGTCAATTCTATCAAGGAATTTTATTCAATTTAAGAACTTGTTTTAACTTATCCAAACTGATTTTTGCACCGCTTATAATTAATACAACATTTTTATTTCTAAATCTCTCGATTGTTTTGATAAAGGAAGCGATTGAAAGAGCACCTGCTCCCTCAGTTAGCATATAGTGCCTCTCTAAAATGAGTATTATTGCATCCTTGATTTCTTCTTCTGAAAGAATTATAAAATCATCTACTAAATTTTTACAGATATCAAAAGTTATAGCTCCTTTCTCAATCCCACCGGCACTTCCATCTGATATTGTTGGTATTAGTTCCTTTTTAATTATTTTTCCTGCTTTTATGGATTCATACATCACTGCTGAATTTTCAGGCTGGCACCCTATGATTTCTATATTTTTGATCTCTGTTTTTAAGTAACCTGCAATTCCGGCTATTAGTCCTCCTCCACCGACCGGAACTATAACTGTATCAATTTTTTTAAGCTGTTTTGTCAGTTCGATCCCGATAGTTCCCTGCCCGCCGATTATTTTAGGGTCATTGTAAGCAGATATGTAAGTTTTTCCATTTTTTTCTGCTGTCTGCCTGGCAAAAACTTCTGTTTCGACACAGTCCGATCCATAAAACTCTAAATCAGGACAATACAAACGAATCGCTTCAACCTTAGCTTTAGATGCATATTCAGGAAGATAAATTTTCCCTTTAATGCTGAATTTCTTGAGAAGATAAGAAAATGCTGTGCCGTGATTTCCAGATGATGCTGTTACTACTCCTTTTTCTCTGTCCTCTCTGCTTAAGGAAAGAAGTTTATTCATAGCTCCTCGGAGCTTGAAAGAACCTGTTATTTGGATATTTTCAAGCTTGAGAAATACATCACAATTTCCAAGGCGGCTGAGATAAGATGAATATTCGAGAGGAGTTTCCCGGATATAAGGACGTATTCTTTTTTCTGCCTCTATGACTTCTCTTTTTATTTTAGCTGAGTTCCATATTTGTTGACTTTCGTTCATTTAATTGCTCCATTTTACTCTCAGGCAAGAATTTAAATTCGTCTTTTTTTCCTTTTCCAATAAAAATAGACAGGGATGCCAATGGCTGTAAACCCCAAACCAGCTAAAGATTCCACCGGCTTTTCGATTAATGTATTAAGAAGAATTCCGCTAGAAGCGGCAATGAAAACAATTGGAATTACAGGATATCCCCATGTCTTATAAGGCCTTGGAAGGTTTGGATATTTTTTTCTCAGTGTGAAGACAGAAGTTGATGCAGCAATCCAGAAAATTATGGAAACAAACATTGCGAATGTAAAGATCTGTTCAAAAGTACCTACCAATGTAAGAATTCCGGCCCAGATAGCCTGTATGAGAATTGCAAACCCTGGGGTGCGGAAACGGGGATTGACCCTGGAAACTCTGTGAAAAAAGAGGTTGTCTTTAGCCATGGCATAGTAAATACGGGGGCCTGTTAATATCGAACCATTTAAAGCGCCAAATGTAGAAATAATAACAGCTGCAGATATAATTGCTCCTGTAGATGCACCAAAAAGATATGACGTTGCTTTTTCAGCAATCCTAACTACTCCAATCATATCATTTATTGGAAGAGCGTAGAGATAAATGTAATTTGTAAGGATATAAAGGGCAGTTATTCCTAATGTTCCTAGTATCAGTGCAAGAGGGAGATTTCTTTTTGCGTTTTTAATCTCACCTGCAACGAAATTGACATTATTCCAGCCGTCAAAAGCCCATGAGACGGCAACAAGAGCTATGCCAAACCCTACTATAAGTTGGCCGAAACCCATTCCTGTTGGATTAAGAGATAAATTGACAGCTGTTCCTTTCCCTATTGAAAATCCAAGGACAATGATTGCAACTATTGTTCCAATTTTTAATAATGTGAAAAGGTTTTGAATGATCTTTCCGAAACCAACACCAATGTAATTAAAAATTGATAAAAAAATGATAACCACTACGCCTACTAGTTGTCCTGCTGATAGGGAATAGGTGATAGGCTGGTTAAATAAATTAATGACTGAGGAAAAAATGATTTTGTTGTTTGATAAAGATGGAAAAAAATAGCCAAAATATTCTGCAAAAGCAAGAGCCAGTCCGGCAATGCCTCCTGTCATATAAACGAGAAAAGATATCCAGCCGAAGAGAAAGCCGGCCATTGGACCGTAAGCTTCTCTTAGATAGACATACTGGCCTCCAGCCTCGGGCATAGCAGCACCCAACTCTGCATAAGTAAGAGCTCCTGCCAGAGTAAGAAGTCCGCCTACAG
>Ga0307438_1002381_pt1 | contig 11025 bp, 9 predicted proteins | sample SalMarWE160110MG_FD_202144 | JGI IMG/M metagenome (GOLD analysis project Ga0307438, IMG submission 202144) | Salt marsh sediment microbial communities from the Plum Island Ecosystem LTER, Massachusetts, United States - WE1603-110 | ecosystem: Environmental > Aquatic > Marine > Intertidal zone >...
TTATTGAGAAGTTACTTTTAATGCCCGTATGGAGGCGTAAAAATGGCTTTTTGTCTTATGGAGGGTAATGAGGCAATTGCCTGGGGAGCTGTTGCTTCAGAGTGCCGTTTTTTTGCCGGATACCCGATTACTCCGGCGACTACAATATTTAATACCATGCTCAAGCTTCTGCCTCCTTTGGGCGGCATGTGCATTCAGGGCGAGGATGAAATTGCTTCAATCGGCTACTGTCTGGGCGCATCAATGGCAGGCCTAAAGGTTATGACCGCAACATCAGGGCCGGGTATCAGTCTTTATAGCGAACATATTTCCTTTGCCATTGGAAGCGAAATCCCCATTGTCATTGTAGATGTTCAAAGGCTCGGCCCATCCACCGGTTCAGCCACCCGCGGTGCGGACGGAGATATTCAATTTTTACGCTGGGGCAACAGCGGGGGGTTGCCGGTAATTGTACTGGCTCCGGTCGATGTCAACGACTGCTATTTTTTGACAATGCAGGCCTTTAACCTTGCCGAAAAATTCAGGTGCCCGGTATTTATTGCTTCGAATAAAGAGATTGCCATGACCCGGGAGAATATCGACATCCATGCAATTGCGAAACCCGAAATTATAGAGCGCTCAGTCCCTCCTCCGGGGAAACCGTTTGTCCCTTTTGAGACCTCTTCAGGACGGTTGACACCTTATTTTCTGCCCATAGGCGGCAATGTGCCGGTACGCCAGACGTCTTCGACTCACGGCCCTGACGGATATATTACGACAGACTCCGATAAAATTGCAGAAATCCAGGAACGGCTTAAAGCCAAGCTTCTTTCAACAGTGACCGGGTTCAGTTTTCACGAAGTATACCCGGAGGAAGGCGCCGACACCCTGCTTTTGACCTATGGGGTTACGTCCCGGGCTGCACGGGATGCATATAGAAAGCAAAAAAAATATGGTAAGCCGGTATCGCTCTTAATTCTCAAAACGCTCTGGCCGGTGCCCGAAGACCTGATCAGGGAAAAAGCCGGGAATGCCAGACGTGTCATTGTAATGGAGATGAACCTCGGCCAGTATGTAAGAGAGATAGAACGCATCCTTCTGGATAAGAAGGTCGACTTTCTGGGTCAAATGGATGGAAGGCTGATAACCCCGCAACGGATCCAGGAGGTTATCGCCCATGTCTAGTTTATTGAATACCAGCAGGCCGCCGGTATTTTGCCCGGGTTGCTCCCATGAACGGATTACACTTGGCCTTGACAAGGCCTTTCAGAATATGGGCTTGAGGGGGGAACAGATCGTTATTGTTACCGATATCGGGTGTTCCGGTCTTTTTGATACATATTTTCATACCCACGCGTTGCACGGGCTTCACGGCCGTGCCCTGACCTATGCCGCCGGCCTGAAGATGGCCCGGCCAGAGTTAACGGTTATCGTTACAATGGGAGACGGCGGTCTCGGTATCGGCGGGACCCATATTCTTTCAGCCTGTCGCCGCAATCTCGATATCACTTTGCTTATTTTAAACAATTTCAACTTTGGCATGACCGGCGGCCAGTTTTCAGCGACAACCCCTTCGGAAGTTCAGGTAGGGTCAGGGTTTCTGAACAGACTGGAACGCCCGCTGGACGTGTGCCGGGTAGTGTCTTCCGCGGGAGCTGCTTATGCTAGGCGCTGCTCAAGTTATGCAAAAGACCTTGCCCAAGAAATAGAAAATGCCATTCGCTTTGAGGGGTTTTCAATCATCGACATCTGGGGAATATGTCCGGGACGGTATACCAAACGCAACAAAATGACGCCTCAAATCATAGAAGATTCTCTTGCCAAGCTCCCATCGAGAACAAATCCCATATCTGAAAACATCAGAAAAGAATATGGCCGTCATTACAGGGAATTGGCTGCCGAACAAAAGCCTGTTCTTTCACCAGCCAAAATTGAGACAAAATTCCACGCCCCTGATTCCGGCAGAAAAGAGGTGGTCATTTTAGGGAGTGCCGGTCAACGGATCATAACCGCCGGAGAAATTTTATGCCTGGCCGGTCTCACGGCAGGACTCAAAGTAACACAGAAAAATGAATACGATATTACCGTACTCAGAGGAGCTTCCATCAGTGAAGTGGTTCTTTCTCCGGAAGAGATCGGCTACACGGGTATAACAACACCCGACGTTGTTTTGGCTCTCAGCCAGGAAGGCGTAGACCGTCGAAAACACCTTTTTGATCATCTTGATAAAAACGCACTGATCATCCAGGCGGAAGAGATCAATTTGCCGCCTTGTAATGCCGAGGTACAACACTCGGACTTTAAAGCACAGAAAATTAAATCCAATGACCGGGCTCTGGCTGCTCTGTCCGTTTTGGCCAAACTCGACAAGGTAATTTGTCTTGATATGCTTGAATCCGCCCTTGCCTACCGGTTTCAGGATAAAATCCTTGCATCTGCTCTTGATCTTGTTGAGCGGGTTAAGGGCCTCGGGGCATAAACCCCACCGTGGCGAAACGTAGACCGGGCCGACCCGGACTCCCCTTGAATTCAAAATCAAAAACGGTTTGTCGTAACCGTGAACCTCTTAACCTTGAACGCCTATAGGTTGTTTACCAGTTAAATACCCGATCAAGATCTTCGTCTTTGACCTCAAAAGTTACATTATGGGGCGGCAAGGGTTCATTTTTAAAGAAGTCGGGCAGCCGATCCTGCTTTGATGTGAAGCCTGCCCGGGTATTGAAATCTCTTTCATAGTCAAGTATCTTTTTCCCTAATGCGACTACGTCGTCAGCAGTAAGATTTTGACCGGTAAATGCACCGAGCATATCAAGCATGGCATTGAATGTATCCTCCTGATCCAAAATCGCAAACGCAATAAACAAACACAATCCGGTTGCATCGATAGCAGCCGTGGCAATCTGGAGGTTTCGGGAAAGCGCCACCTGACCTTCAGGTTTCAGAGGATCCACGGTGCCGCCGACACCGAGGACATTGGCGGTAACCGAATAGCCGGCCGTGTGGTCGGCGCCCATGGTGCTGGTAGCGTAGGTGACCCCAATACCCTGGACCGAGCGGGGATCGTAGGCCGCCAGGGCCTGGCCCTTGACCACGGGAACCCGTTCAACACCAAAAACCTTGCCGGTTACGGCGGCCCCGTTTCCGAGAATACGCCCCAGCGGCGTGCCTTTGCCGACTTCCTTTAAAAGGTTAATGGCAGCTTCGCCATCACCGAACTTGGCCAGTCCAGCCTCCATGGCCACACCGATAGTGACTCCCATTTCGATGGTATCCAGACCGTAATCATCGTCCAGGCGGTCAAGCATGGCAAGGACATCCATATCTTCAATGCCGCAGTTGGAGCCGTGAGCCCAAACCGTCTCATATTCCGTACGTTTGGTCAGGTAGTTGCCATTTTTATCATTGTAGATGCCCGAGCACCGGATGACGCAGCCTTTGTGGCAGCCTTTTGCAACCGTACCTCCGCGGGACTTCATGATCTCCGACTGAGTTTCGCCGCTGATATTGCCGGCGCCGTCAAAGCGACCAGTTTGAAAATTGTGAGTGGGTAATGCACCGGCGTCGTTAATCACATGGGTCAATATGTTGGTTCCGAATGAAGGAAGCCCCTGGCCCGTTATGGGATGTTTTTTCAGGCCCTGGACAAATTTCTTGTTTGCCGCTTTAAACTTTTCCGGATCCTTGGGAGACCTCGTTGGCATCCTGTTATCATCCAGCACGATGACCTTGACGCCTTTGGCACCCATAACCGCACCCACACCGCCGCGACCCGCATGACGGGTCGGTCGTTGTTCTGTGTCGGTAAATGCTACCGTAGCGGCGGCCATTTTCATTTCACCGGCCGGACCCACGGAGATGCAGGCAACCGTGTCACCGTATTCTGACTTTATCTTATCAATCAAATCGTAGTTCCCCAGCATTTTAAGACTGTTATCGGAAATTATTTCTACTCCGTCCTTGTTAATAAGCACTTTATAGAGCGTATCCTCTTTGGGTTTGCCTTCAAGTACAATGGCGGCATAGCCCAACCGGCCGAGGACTTGAGCACCCTGACCGCCGGCATTGGCTTCCTTAATCCCACCGGTAAGCGGACTTTTACACCCCACCGAAACTCGCCCGGACTGAGCGGCATGGCTTCCGCTGAGCATCCCGGGGGCAATGATTAGTTTATTGTATTTTCCGAGCGGGTGACAAAGTGGCGGCACTTCTTTGGCAATAATTGCCGATGTCATGCCGCGGCCGGCCAAACCGGCATAATCACCCAACGGTTCTTCACTGGCTTGAGGTCCACCTTCATTCCCCATATTGATTCTTAGAATTTTGTCCATGGTAACCTCCATTGCACGGTTGAATGATATTAACGCATGATCCGGTCATCTCAATAATCTAATGGATTACAACATATCGTAGTAACTCAAGATTTATCGTAGTAATTTGAAATGTCAAGAGAAACAAAAAATATCATCATTTTTCTCTGGATTAGTTACCATGCCGTATATTTCTCGGCTTGCAGATTTTAGCAAGCCATACACAATCATAAATATACCTCATTAAATAAATAATATTCATTATATTGACGCGACTATAATTTTGTGAAATAGTTATTTTTAGTCTGATTACGCTTCGACTTTTCATCTTACTCTTTCCACCATCAACTCAAAAATTTAAAAAAAGGATAGAGACCTTTGAAAAATGCTCAATTTTGTTCAAGACCAAGAGCAATTCTGCAGGATAGCAGAATTGGACAGCTGTTAAGCTGCCCGTAAGGGCGAGGGGCATGGACGCCCCGAGTCAACGCGAAAATTTTAACCACCCCGGTACGATCTGCCGGACCTACCCCAGTACCATCTCCCGGAGCTACGGGGCAGGCGGGGCAGGCAGGAATACATGGAGTATTTTGAGGATTAACCCACCAAAGTTCAGTGGCGGGTTAAAATTTAAGCCTATTGATAAATCCCGATTATCGGGGACGCCGGAATTGGGCAAAAGGGGGCGTTTTTCAAAGGTCTCGGATAAGTGATGAAGAAATATATTTATAGCGGAATACTTATTATTGTTGGAATTATCATCGCATTTCCTCTGTTCAGTCTTGGTTATTACACAATGGTACGGACCTCGACACCGCAATTCTGCGCAACCTGTCACGAAATCGAGTTCGCTTACAATACCTGGAAGACTTCAACTCATGTTAACAATGAACAGGGATTTGTAGCGGATTGTATGGACTGCCATCTACCTGCTCCCCACGACACCTTCGAATTCTTTTATGCGAAAACGGCTCATGGAATAAAAGATATCTTTGTTCATTTCACACAAGATATGACCAAGTACAACCACGAGTTGCAGCGCCAAAATGCGTATTTTTCTTTTAAAAACGACCAGTGTCAAAAATGTCATCGTAACATTCTCTACATGCCCGACAAAAGAGGAGCAATGCTGGCGCACCGGTCAGTGGTTTTTGCAAGACCGGGTTATGAAAAGAGATGCGTCGACTGCCACAGGGATCTGGTGCATAATGCCAGAGAGTATTATGCCTATAAACAATATGAAAACAGTTATAGAGGATTGGGTTTATAAAAAGTAACATCTCAATAAATTGTGGATCCGGGTCAATATCATCATTTAATACTCCAGAACTTTTTGAGATATTACTATAAAAACGGTAAAGTAAAAGAAAGGAGACGGCCAATGATTCAAAAACGATGGTTTTGGACATTACCGGTGGTTTTGATGATCACCGGGGCATTGACTGCTGCCGGAGTCGCCCAGAATGTTATAAAAGAGAAAGAATTTCGAATTGAGCGCAGTATGCCCAAAGAGGCCATCGCCTGCATCGAGTGTCACAAGCGAGAGCATCCCGGGCTTTTTGCCGACTGGGCTCATAGTCGGCATGCCAGCGCCAACATCACCTGCTATGATTGTCATAAATCCGAAGCATTTGATCCGGACGTGAGTCAGGAGCATTACAAGCAGTATCAACGATCCGATCAGCCATACGGAGCCGCTGAATACAAGATTCCGATTGCTGCCGTTGTCACGCCCAAAGATTGTTCTCGGTGTCATCCTGATGAAGCCAAGCAATACAGTCTAAGTAAACATGCCAATACAACGGAAATTATATGGAAAATCGACCCCTGGCTGAATAAGGGAATGAATAGCGACTTTGAACGGGCTACAGGCTGTTTCCATTGTCATGGTACTGTACTGAAAATGAAGGACGGCACGCTTGACCCTGAGACGTGGCCGAACGTCGGAGTGGGTAGAATCAATCTGGATGGCAGCAAGGGAAGCTGTACCAGTTGCCACACCCGTCATATGTTTTCGGTCATGGAAGCCAGGAAACCCGAAGCGTGCGGTCAATGCCACTTGGGTCCGGACCATCCGCAGATCGAAATTTACATGGAGTCAAAGCATGGCGATATCTACACCGCCCATGGTGACGATTACAATTGGACTGCCGCACCCGGCACCTGGTCGCCAGGTGTGGATTTTCGTGGTCCTACGTGTGCGTCCTGTCATATGTCAGGAGCTGGAACAACCTTAACCACACATGATGTTACGGAGCGTTTATCCTGGGAGATCCAGGCACCGTTGACCATCCGTCCTTCTGATTTCAAGCCGTTTCCGGCCAAGACCAACTGGCAGACGGAGCGCGATAAGATGAAGGTGGTCTGCACCCAGTGTCACGGGAAAACCTGGGTAGACGATCATTATGTCAAGCTTGATAAAGTCGTAGCAGAATATAATGATGTTTATTTTAAACCGGCCAAAGAAATGTTGAATCAGCTATACGATAAAGGCTTACTGGACAAAACCAAATTTTTCGATGAAAGACTGGAAGTCGAATACTATGAACTCTGGCATCATGAAGGAAGGAGAGCCCGTATGGGTACGGCCATGATGGCTCCGGATTATGCCTGGTGGCACGGTTTCTATGAATGCAAGAAACGGTATAATAATTATATGGAAGAGGCTCGGGATCTGATCAAGCATAATAAAAAAGCATATCAGGCAACAGACTATCCTAATGCCACCGGAAATACCTCCAAACCAAAAGAAGTGTTCTTTAAAGGCCAATAAACTACTTTCAAGTTAGTTCGCTTTGCCCCGCCTGCCATTGCAAGGCACGAGCGGGCAGGTCTCAATTGGAATGTTGGAATATTGGAACACTGGAATATTGGGTTCTGGGAAAATGGAAAGTTGGGTTATTGTAAAATTCCTCTTGACGGGAATTAAATAGAGTACTGTCATCTTTTTTAAATCATCATTCCAATATTCCATCATTCCATTATTTTTACCCTGCCTGCCCCGTAGCTCCCCGTGGAAGTACCGGGACAGGCCAGCAGATGGTACTGGGGTGAAACTTTTTTTCTATTTCACTGGTGCCATGTCCGAATTAAAAATATAAGTCTAAAAAATACCTGTATTTTCAATAAATTGTAGAATTTCCGAGATGTTTAATATCAAGAGTTCCGCCTCAAATAATTTGAGGCGGAGCTCTGCAGGTATAAAACTCTTTCTAAGCTGATTCAGAATTTCACTCAGAACAATATTTTTTTGTTATTTTTGACTTAAATCAAGGTATTTTCATTTTTAGTCTGTTATTTTTGAGCCAACGTTAAAATTTTCAGATAGAGAACTTTGAAAAATGTTCAATTTTGTTCAAGGCCAAGAAAGGCAAAAATTTTAACCACAGGAATACATATAGTATTTTGAGGATTAACCCACCAAAGTTCGGTGGCGGGTTAAAATTTTCGCCTGACGCAGGGATTGGACAAAAGGGGGCGTTTTGCAAAGGTCTCTCAGATACCCGTTGAAAGGAGGCAACTTATGTTTTGTTTTCAGTGTGAACAGACATCAAAAGGAGAAGGCTGTACCAAAATTGGTGTATGCGGCAAACAGCCGGATGTGGCAGCGTTGCAGGATCTGTTGATCTATGCGGTTAAAGGGCTGTCTCAGGTTGCGGTGGAAGGCCGCAAGGTTGGCATCAATGATAACAAACTCAACCATTTTGCTTGTGAAGCGATTTTTTCAACCTTAACAAATGTTGATTTTGATTCCAATCGCTTTGTCAGGCTGATCAATGAGACGGTGAGGCGGCGAGACGACCTTAAGGAAAAAGTCACAGCAGCCGGAGGTAAGGTCGATTTTACAGAAGGCCCTGCAACCTTTATCCCGGAGGCAACTAAAGAAGCGCTGGTAAATCAGGGCGAGCAGGTGGGTGTCAAGTCAGATCCTGCAATGGATCAAGATATCCTATCTCTAAGAGAGCTGCTTATCTACGGGCTCAAAGGCCTGGCTGCTTATGCGGACCACGCTGCCATTTTGGGCCGGGAAGATGATGCGGTTTATGCTTTCGTGCATGAGGTAATGGCAGCCACGCTGGATAAAGGCCTTTCGGTCGAGGATTACATCGGATTTGTCATGAAATGTGGTGAAATTAATTTCAAGGCCATGGAACTGCTGGATACAGCCAATACCGACTCCGGTGCCGCTGGGCGCCAAAAAGGGAAAGGCGATTTTGGTTTCCGGTCATGATTTAAAGGATATTGAGGATATTCTCAAGCAAAGTAAGGACAAAGGAATATATGTATATACCCATGGGGAGATGCTGCCCTGTCACGGCTATCCGGAACTTAAGAAGTATCCGCATTTTTACGGGCATTACGGCACTGCCTGGCAAAATCAGGCCAAAGAGTTTGATAAATTTCCCGGCGCAATTCTTATGACCACAAACTGTATCCAAAAACCAAGGGATTCTTATAAAGATCATATTTTCACCACCGGTCTTGTGGGCTGGCCCGGGGTGCGGCATATTGCTGACAAAAATTTTACTCCGGTCATTGAAAAAGCACTGGAGCTTCCCGGTTTTTCGGAAGATCAAAACGGTAAAAAGGTGATGGTTGGTTTCGGCCATAATGCGGTGATGGGTGTGGCCGACAAAATTATCGAAGCGGTGAAAAGCAAAGAGATTCGCCATTTTTTCCTGGTGGGTGGATGTGATGGCGCCAAACCCGGACGAGACTACTATACCCGGTTTGTTGAGCAGGTGCCTGATGACTGTGTTGTTTTAACCTTGGCCTGTGGCAAATTCCGGTTTTTCGACAAAGACTTGGGAGACATCGGTGGAATTCCAAGATTGCTGGATATAGGGCAGTGCAACGATGCTTATTCAGCGATTCAGATTGCGGTCGCACTCGCCAATGCGTTCAACTGCAGTGTCAACGATTTGCCACTTTCCATGATTTTATCTTGGTATGAACAAAAAGCATGCGCCATCTTACTGACGCTGCTTTACCTCGGCGTGAAAAACATCCGCCTGGGACCCAGCCTACCTGCCTTTGTTTCTCCCAACGTCCTCAAGGTACTGGTGGAAAAATTTAATATCATGCCCATTAAGACACCGGAGGAGGATCTCAATGCGATATTGGGGTAAGTCAAAGGGTATCAAACGGTGATCGGCTTTTGTTCACAAGAACTGATCACCAAAACCAAGATAAAATAGAAGGAGGTTTTTATGCTGCGTGTATTTCAAACCGATCTTCTAGATACAGATAATTTTATCATTACCCTTGAGCTGGTTCCCGGAAAAGAATCGATCGGTAGATCCGTTGACACGGTTATGGGAATTGCTAAAGATTCGTTTTCCGACGGACGAATTTCAGCAGTTTCAATAACAGATAATCCGGGAGGGAACCCCTCACTGAGTCCGGATGTTATCGGATACGAGATTTTTAAAGTAGGAATGGACGTTATTGTGCACTTTACCTGCCGGGACCTCAATAGGGTCGGTATGGAAAGCCGGGCGTTACAACTTGCCATGATGGGCATGAAAAATCTGCTGGCGCTTACAGGAGATTACACCGGTAAGGGATTCGGTGGTCAAGGGGCACCGGTATTCGATCTGGATTCTGTGAATTTGCTCATGATGTTGAAGCAGCTCAGTCAAAGAATTAACGAATCCGGTGATCCTGACGAATTTTTTTCGGGATGCGCGGTTTCACCATTTAAATACACCGAAGCCGAATGCTTTGCCCAATATGCCAAGGTTTGCCGAAAAATTGCCGCCGGTGCACAATTCGTAATCACTCAATTGGGATATGACGCATATAAATTTGCCGAATTGATCAGCATTTTAAAATTGGCCGGAATAGATATTCCCGTGTTCGGTTCCACTTATGTTTTGACTCCCAGAGCGGCAAGGATTATGAATCAAAAAGCAGTGCCGGGCGCATTAGTTACCGATAAGCTGCTGAAACAGGTTGAAGTTGAATGGCGCGATTCGAAACAGGGACGTAAAAAGGCTGTTGAACGGATTGCAAAGCTGGGTGCCATACTGAAAGGATTGGGCTATCGAGGGATGCACATCGGCGGTATCCATCATAATTTTAACGTGGCGGGTCGTATCCTGAATCGTATGCAGGAAATTGAACATCGCTGGAAGGAGTTCCTGGCCGAGTTCGAATTTCCAATTTTCAGAGGGTTTTATGTCTTTCCAAAGGATTCTATATGTGATTTGCCGATACCGGAGTTCGGGAAAAAACCGCCTCTATTGGGGGTTTGCGAAAAAATACATTTTCAAATGCTTAAATCCTTACATGCGGGTTTTTTTTCTTTTGAATCCAAAGCCGCTCCATTTTTCAGCAAGTTTTGTGGCTGGCTCGATGGTCGTCCGGGCGCCAAACAAATGGTCCACCAGTTTGAAAGTTTCATAAAGAAGCTTCTACTGGGGTGTCAGCAATGCGGAGATTGCGGAATTCAACATGTGGCCTTTCTTTGTCCGGAATCTCAATGTCCGAAGCATACAAGAAATGGGGCCTGCGGCGGCAGCAGAGACGGTAGATGTGAGATTTTCCCTGAACGACAATGTGTCTGGGTCAGAGCTTACAGGCGTTTGGCATTTTCAGGAGAAAGTGAACAGATGATGGTCGGATGTGTGCCGCCAAGGATGTGGGAGCTTAACAATACCCCATCTTGGCTTAACTTTCATTTAAAGCGTGACCATCAAAGTCTATCAACAGGTCTATTGAAATTTTGTGAATCTAC
>Ga0307438_1002383_pt1 | contig 11022 bp, 9 predicted proteins | sample SalMarWE160110MG_FD_202144 | JGI IMG/M metagenome (GOLD analysis project Ga0307438, IMG submission 202144) | Salt marsh sediment microbial communities from the Plum Island Ecosystem LTER, Massachusetts, United States - WE1603-110 | ecosystem: Environmental > Aquatic > Marine > Intertidal zone >...
GCGCAGGTGGAGCACAGCTTTACCGGCCAGTACCTGCGGCCGGTGCTGGCCAGGCATGGGCAGCGGCAAGAGGTGGCAGCGAGGCGGGGGAGGGGACCGTAGGGGTCGTTCGCGAACGACCCCTACCCCAAGGCCCATCGGGAAGGATGCGATGAGCCATAACCAACCGCGGTACCACCGCCGCTCCATCCGCCTGCCCGCCTATGATTATGCGCAAGCCGGAGCGTATTTCGTCACCATCGTTTGCAAGAACCGCGTGCTTCTGCTGGAAGACCCCCGATTGCGAGAGGTGGTGGAAGAAACGTGGCTCTGGCTGGCCGATCAGTATGAATTCGTCTACCTTGATGAATTCGTAGTCATGCCCAATCATCTTCACGGCATCATCGTGATCGGTGACACGTGTAGGGGCGGTACGCGAACCGTCCTGCGTAGGGGCGCTTCGCGAAGCGCCCCTACAGGGGTGGCGAAACGGAAGCCCCTGGGACAGTTGGTGGGTGCCTTCAAGACCGTTTCGACGAAGCGGATTAACGGAATCAGGAGCACCCCCGGGCTTCCCGTCTGGCAACGCAACTACTACGAACGGGTCATCCGCAACGACGAGGAATTGAACCGCGTCCGGCAATACATAGTTGACAACCCGGCGCATTGGGAAGAGGACCGTGAGAACCCCGACAATGTGGGGGCGGTTCGCGAACCGCCCCCACCAGATTAACTCCCCCCAACTTCCCCTCCCCACCCCCTTGACTTGCTCCCCCTCTTTTGGCTAACATCGCTGCGGAGAAGAAATTCGTGCAATTTCTCCAGGCTTTTCTTGCCAAAAGGAGGTGGCTGAGTGACCTACGTTATCTGTGAGCCCTGCATCGATGTTATGGACAAGGCCTGCGTCGAGGTCTGCCCCGTCGACTGCATCCACCAGGAGGAGGGCAAGGACCGCACCCTCTACATCGACCCCGCCGAGTGCATCGACTGCGGCGCCTGCGAGCCCGCCTGCCCCGTGACCGCCATCTTCGCCGAGGACGACGTGCCCGACAACTGGAAGGAATACACAGAGATCAACGCCGCCTGGTTCAAGGACAAGGATGGAGCCAGAGCGAAGATCAACGCGCTGAAGCCGGCGTCGTAGCCTGAGACGATCCCGCCACGGACCGCTCGAGGGGACAAGCTCCCCGCGGGCGGTCTTTTTTTGTGCGTCTGCCCCCAGCTCTACACCACGGTGATGGTCGAGCCTTCGGGCGTCTTGTTGACCTCGATGCGTACTGGAAAGGCGTCGCGCAGCTCGTCGATGTGGGTGACCACCAGCAGGCAGCGGAAGTCCTCCTGGATGGCGCGGATCGCCTCGACCAGCCGCTCGCGGCCGGCGCTGTCCTGGGTGCCGAACCCCTCGTCGATGACCAGCGTGGGCAGGGGCGCTCCCGCCCGTCGGGCCAGCAGTCGAGACAGGGCGATGCGCAGGGCGAAGCTCGTCGGCGATCTTGATGTCCAGCGTCTCCACTACCGCCCCCCGCTGTGTCTCCCGCTGGGTGCTCATGGTTACGGCCATGCGCCCGTTGGTCATCTGGCTAAGGAGGCGGTCGGCTTCGTCGGTGATCTCGGGCAGAGCGCCGTCGATGATCAGCGCCTGCACCCCGTTCTTCCCGAAAGCCACCGCCAGCTCATCGTAGATCGCTTTGTCGCTGCCCGTCTGGTTCAGGGCCTCCAGTTTGGGCCGCCGCTCCTCCTCCAGAGCGCGGCAGCGGTCGAGCTCCTGCTGGAGCGCGCCCAGCGCCTGCCGCTGCCTGCGCTCGACGTCCCGCAGGCCTTCAAGCCTTGCGCGAACCTCGATTAGCTGCGGCTCCACGTCTGGCTGCCCAGCCACCTCCGCCTTCAGCCGCTCGACCTCCTCGCGGACCTCCTCGGCGCGCTGTTGCCAGCGGTCGCGGTTTTCCTCAGCGGTCGCCAGGGCCTGCTGTTCTCGTTCCAGGAGCTTTTCCGCCTGGCCTAGCTGTCGGAAGCGCTCCTCGAACTCGGCCAGCTCCTCGATCTGGCGACGGGCCTCTTCGTGAGCCTGGGGGTCGTAGGCCAGGGCGGTCATCTGCTCGCGCACGTCTTCGAGCTGGCGGCGCTCTTGCTGGGCGTAGTCCTCTTTGGCGATGCGCTCCTCCAGAGCGGCCAGCTCGCGGCGAGCAGCGGGAAGCTCCTTGTCCGCGGCCTCCCCCTGCTCGATCTGCTGCTGCAGAAGGGCCAGGCGCTGGTCGAGCTCGCTGCGCCTGAGGCGGAGGTCACCCTCCAGGTCGGCGATCCGTCGGCGCAGCTCCTGCGCCTGCCGCGACAGGTCACCCGTCCGCTCCTCGTTCTCCTGCAGCTTGTGCTCTTTATCTTCCTCCTCTAGGCGATAGTGTTGGCAGATGTGGTGCACCTGCTCCTCGCCCAGGTCGGTGCCGCAGAGAGGGCAGCGGGCGCCGGCGGTTGCTAGTTCCTCCACCCGCCGCTGCAATTCCTGGATGTCCGATTCGAGCTGTTGATTGGCGGCTCGCAGGCTCTGTGCTTCGGCCAATGCCTGCCGCTCCTCCTGGCCGATGGTTGCCAGTTCGTCCTGCCGCGAGGCTAGCTCGGCCAGCTCTGTCTCCGCCGTCGCCTTCTCTTCTCGCCAGCCGGGCATGGCTGCCGCCCAGGCCGCGAGGTCCTCGACCTGGTCTGCCTTGCTGCGGGCCTCATTCGCCAGCCGCTGCTGCGCCAGCTCGATCTGCCTTTCCAGCCCCTGTTCTTCGACCCGCAGCTCCATCAGCGCGGAGTGAACGCGGGTGAGCTCCGCTTCCCGAGCGCGGGCCTTCTGCAGGCGCTCGTGGCCCTGGCGGATCTCCTCGGCCTGGCTCGCCGTGGCCTGGTACTGGTCGATGCGCCCCTGATGCTGAGCCACCTGACGACCGTGCCGCTCGAGCTCGTCCTCCGCCCGCTGCCACTGCTCCTCCGCCCGCTGGAGTTGTTGCCGCTGGTGCTCCAGGGCCTCGGCCGCCCGCCGCAGCGTGTCGGCCAGCTGCTCCTGTGCCGCCGCTTCCTCCTCCGTCCGGGCCAGCTCAGCCTGCACCTCCTCTAGCTGCTGCTCGTACTCGCCGCGACGGGCAAGCTGTTGGTCCGTCGACTGGATGTCCAACTCGAGCTGGCGGCGGCGAAGCTCGGCCTCCTTGGCCAGTTCCTTGCACCGCTCGGCCAGGAGGTCGTACTGTTCCAGGCCCAGGATGGAGGCCAGCACCTCCTTGCGCTGGGCGGCCGTCTTGCGCACGAACTCGTCGGCTCGACCCTGCATGAGGAAGGCGCTGTTGATGAAGGTCTCGTAGTCCATGTGGAGGGTCTCTTGGATGCGCCGCTCCGTCTCTCGCAGGGTGTTGCCGCTGATGACCCGCCAGCCGTCGGCGCTCTCCACGAAGAAGTCGAGCATCGATTCGCCGCGGCTGCGGGCGGTGGCCCGCTTCCGCTTGCGGATCACCCGATAGCGGGCGCTGTCCACCAGGAACTCGAAGTCAATCTCTGCCTCCGTCTGACCCAGGTGGACCAGCTCGTCCTCAGTGCGGGCGCGCGCCTTGCCCCAGAGCGCCCAGGTGATGCCGTCCAGGATAGCAGACTTGCCGTGGCCGTTGTCGCCCGAAAGGCAGGCCACGTGGATGCCGCTGAAGTCCAGAGGCGGCACGTTGTCGCGGTAGCACAGGAAGTTGCGCATGCTGAGCCTGGCCGGGATCACGGCTGCGCTCCTCTAGGGAATGGGAATGGGCTCGCCGACGCGCGGGATGTGGACGGCGATGCCCGTACCCGCTAGCTCCTGCTCGAAGATGTCCGGTCGCTGTGTGTGTATGGGGATGACCATCTTGGGCCGGACGCCCTTGACGAAATCGATCAGCTCCGGCCCGCTGGCGTGCCCGGAGGCATGGACGTATTGAGGCTCAAAGTCCGGAGGGTTGACTCCGAACTTCCGCAGCCAGTTTGTAAGGCGCTCCTTGTCCAGCTCCATCTCCAGGTTGAACGGCTCGCTCGCGGCGCTGATGTATATGCTGCCGGGAGGAGGCCGCAGGTCGATCAGTTCGTTCATCTCGTAGTAGTCCAGGTGGAGCAGGTACTTGCCGGGGTCGGCGGAGACCTGGTGGGCGCGCACTCCCGAATCGTAGTGCTCTGTCCTGAGGGTCGAGGGGTCTGTCCTGTCCCACTCCGCGGCGTATCCCATGTCATACTTGGTCTTAACGTAGTCGCCCTTGCTGTAGAGCATGCTGTCCTTCCGCTTCAGGTACACCCGCACGTCTGGCTCCTCCGACACCGGTCGCGCGGGAGGTTCCGGCAGTGCGTTCAGCTTGTGCAGCAGGTAAGCCAGCTTCGCAGAGACCACCAGTGTGCGGCCGGTCTCGCGGGCCACCTCGAGCATCGTCTGATAGCGGGTGGTGTCCTTCCAGGCGAAGCCCACCATGGCCAGCGCTCCCTTTGCCTGGGCGACGAGCCTTGTGCACTCCTCCCGGACGCTGTCCTCGCTGTCCTGCTCTTCCTCGTCTATGCGGGTGCCCTCCGACATCAGCACGTCGGGCTGGCTGTTGGCGAGCGCATCGCTGAACGCCTTCGTCAGCTGCCCGGCCCTCCCGTGAAAGCGAAGGTCGCCAGTGTACACTATCGTCCGGCCGTCCTCTGTCGTCAGCACAATGGCCGCCGCTCCCGGCACGGAGTGGTCGACGGGATACAGCTCGGCGTGCATCGCGCCTGCCTCGAATCGCTCTCGCACCCCGACCACCTTGATCGCCCTGGGAACGCTCTCGGTCACAACCTTGTGGGCGCCGGGGAAGAACGCCCCGCTGGCGAGCGTGGACAGCGAGCGCTTGCCGACGTTGATGACGTCTGCTCCGAAGCCGCCCTTGCCTATTTCCTCGGCCGCTTCCATGATCGCCTTCGTCGTTGCTGCGCAGAAGACGGGGATGCCTTCGTCGAGCATGGAGACGTGCTGAAAATGGTCCATGTGGGCGTGCGACAGGATGACGGCGTCCACGAAGGGCCTGCCGTCTCTCTTGTGCACCTCGTCATAACTCTTCACGTTGGCTACCCACAGCGACTTGTCAGGCGCGCCGGCTTCGGCCAGGGCATCCTCCAGGTGATCCAGTTCGATGAGGTCTTGCCGGTATATCCCATCCAGCCTTGGCAGAATACCCAGGGCGAGCAAGTCTCTGAGGCCGTTGTTCGTTCGCGGCTGGAGAAACTCTTCGTAGAACGTGCCTATCCCTGAGAAGCTGAGGCCGAAGTCCAGGAAGACGCGCCGGCCGTTGCTCTCCAGGAGGACCTTGTTCCCCCCGATCTCGCCTGCGCCGCCGTAGACGGTGATGGAAGCCATCGCCTTATCCGCTTCCAGCCGCTGCCGCCACTTCCTCTTCCTCCCCTCCCGCCACCAGCGAGCGAGCGTAGCGCAGCAGCACCTCGCGCCGGTCCGGCGGCAGCTTGCGGTCGTCGAAGTACAGCCGAAGCGCATCCATCGGCGTGAGCGATTCCGGCCGCACGTGGGGCGGCAGCCGACCGCTCCTGGCCTCCTCCGTCAGCTCCGTCTTCACGTAGGCCAGGAAGTGCGCTTCGGCCAGCGCCTGCCGCACCTCCACCTGCCGCAGCAGCGCCTGCTGCTGGCGCGACACCCTGATGACCACCCGCACGATGGCATCGCCCACCGGCGCCCGCTCGATGGCGGCCAGCACCTCTGCCGTGGGGTCTTCCTGGCGGGGCCGCACGTCCACCGTCACGAACGGACGGGCCCAGACGGCGTGGAACTCGGGTTCGCCCACCAGCCGCTGGCCCCGCGGCCGGCCGGGGTCGAGGGTCAGCAGGTAGAAGCCCTTCTCGTTCTTCTCCTCGCCGAAGTCCACCCGCTGGAGGCTCCCCGGGTAGACGATGGGCGGCGCGTGGCTGAGGACCTGCGCCACGTGGTGATGGCCCAGCGCCACGTAGTCGAACAGCTCCGGCCGCAGGGTGCTCTTCATGAGCTGAGGGTAGCGGCCTACCGTCATCCACTCCTCGGAGCCCGTCTGGACGAGGGATCCGCTCATGGCCACGTGCGCGGCCAGGATCGCCGGCAGGTTCGGGTCTAGCCTCTCGGCGTGCTCCTGGACGAACTGGCCCATGCGCTCCTCCATCGCCCGCAGGAGTTGGTCGACGCTCATGTTCCTGTACTCCTCGCGGGTCAGGAGGCGGCTGGGCGTCAGCCAGGGCAGGGCCACGATCTGGAGGGGGCCATTGCGCGTCGGGATGACCAGCGTCGTGGGCTTGGCCGCCACGTAGACCTTCTCGATGCCCAGCGTGTCGAATATCTCCAAGGTGGTGGCGCGGCGGACGGCGGCGGGCAGGTCGTGGTTGCCCACCAGCAGCAGGACGGGGATGTCTGCGTCCACCAGCCGGCGGATGCGCCTGGCGAACTCCCGCTGGTGCGTCTGCGAGGGCTCGCGGCTCTTGTAGGCGTCGCCGCCGAAGAGCACCAGGTCCACCTGCTCCTCGATGGCGAAATCGACCAGCTCATCGAAGGCGCGCAGGAAGTCCAGCAGGCGAGTGGACAGGCCGCTGTCGGGGTCGGGCCGACCGTACGTCTCGACCCCCAGGTGCAGGTCAGCAAAGTGCAGGACGCGGATCATGGCCGCCATGCTGGCTGTAGACTATGCGTTCTGCTAGGGGTCGTCAAGGGGATCGGCGACGCCATCTCTAAGCGGATTTTCGCGGCGGGAACAATGCAGCCTTATTTCGCAATTCCCTTGAGGCAGCAGCGGCAGAGACGAGTGCTTGTGCCAGGTGCGATAATAGACGCAGCTTCTTGCGTTGGAGGGATGCCATGACGCTATGCATCGCGGCGCTGTGTGAGGATCGCAGCACGATCATTATGGCAGCCGACAGGATGATTGGCCAAGCCTTCATCGAGTCCGAGTTGGAGATCGAGAAGATTTTGCGCCTGCACACTCATTGGTGGCTGATGTTCTCGGGAACTGTGCCCAATGTGTTCGACATCTACGACGAGGCCCGTAGACAACTCGACGAAGAAAAGGACTATGACATAGCGGCTGTCACTACTCTGTTGGAGGGGTGCTATCGGCGCAAGCGTCTCGCACTTGCTGAGGCTGCGTATCTGGTTCCACGGGGGTGGACATTAGATCAATTGCAGGCGGAAGGACTGGAGAAGTTGGGAGACTTCCAGTTCCGTACTTTGAGCACGGCCATTGCAGACTATCGACTGGATTTGGACCTTGTCGTCGCCGGATTCGATGGTGAAGGTACTGGCCACATATTCACAGTAGCTAATCCTGGCACATCTAGTCGCCAAGACATACCAGGATGCTGCGCCATAGGGAACGGCTGGTTTGGCGCTCTGTACTTCATGTACTTCAGAGAAATGAGCCCAAGAATGACTGCGGCTGAGGCGCTCTATCATGTATTTGAGGCCAAGGTTATCGGATACCAGGCAGGCGGGATCGGCGACGAAACAGATTTGGTTGTCGCTCGATTCAAGGAGGAGCCAATTCGTCTGCAAGGAACCAAGATACCGAGGCTGTGCAAGCTGTGGGACAAGTTTGGCCCACAGCCTACCAGAGGGCTGGAACGTGCGCTGGGCAGGTACGTGAAGCACCAGGTAGAGCATACACGCGGTGCGGAGGAACCCTAGACGCCACGCTGCAGCACACGGCCCGCACACAACGGCGAGGTTGATTCGGGAAGCCCAGAGCACGAGCTGCCTTAGAACACTCTCGGATCAACTGGAGCTCCAGCGTCAGCTCCCCCTTCCACCTCTTCCCTCCAAGACTTATTCTTTCACTGCCGTCAAGCCCTGGTGGCGGCCTCGCACCTTAGCAGCGGCCTTCCCGGTGGGCGCTGCAAAACAATCAAAGAAAAAGGCCCCTCGCCGGATACGGGGGACCCCCAAAACGCAAAGTTTTTCGCGAACACAATCAATCGTCCGTATTCAGCTTCTCCCGCAGCGCGTCCACCAGCCCGGCGATGGGCACCCGCACCTGCTCCATGCTGTCCCGCTCCCGGATGGTCACCGCCTTGTCCTCCAGCGTGTCGAAGTCGATGGTCACGCACAGCGGCGTGCCCACCTCGTCCTGCCGCCGATACCGCCGCCCGATGCTCTGGGCGTCGTCGTACTGGCTCATCCAGTGCTTCCGGACGAGACCCCACACCTCCCTGGCCGGCGGCACAAGCTTCTCGTGCCGGCTCAGGGGCAGCACCGCCACCTTGATCGGCGCCAGGTCTTTGTGCAGCCGCATGATCACCCGCTTCTCGCCCCGCACCTCCTCCTCGGCGTAGGCGTCCACCAGGAAGGCCATGAACAGGCGGTCCACCCCGGACGAGGGCTCGATGACGTAGGGCACGATGTGCTCGCCGCTCTCCTCGTCGAAGTACTCCAGCTCGCGCCCGCTGAACTCGGCGTGGCGGCGCAGGTCGAAGTCGGTGCGATTGGCGATGCCCTCCAGCTCCGACCAGCCCATAGGGAACAGATACTCGATCTCGTAGGTGTCCTTGGCGTAGTGGGCTTGCTCTTCGGGCTCTAGCCGGCGCACGCGCACGTTCTCCTTCCGCATGCCCAGGCCGAGGTACCAGTTGTAGCGCTCCTCCACCCAGTGCTGATGCCACTGCTCGTCCGTGCCCGGCTTGACGAAGTACTCGATCTCCATCTGCTCGAACTCGCGGTCGCGGAAGATGAAGTTGCCGGGGGTGATCTCGTTGCGGAAGGCCTTGCCGATCTGGGCGATGCCCAGGGGCAGCTTCTTGCGGGTAGTGGTGAGGACATTGGCGAAGTTAACGAAGATGCCCTGGGCTGTCTCCGGCCGCAGATACGCCGTCGAGGCATCGTCCTCCACCGGCCCGACGTAGGTCCTGAACATCAGGTTGAACATGCGGGGCTCGGTGAGCTCACCGCCGCACTCAGGGCAGCTGGTGACCTTGGCTGCCGCGTCGTGGCCGTGGGTGCCTGCCGGCACTGCCCCCACCAGGTCGTCGGCCCGAAAGCGCTTCTTGCACTCCTTGCAGTCGACCATGGGGTCGGCGAAGGTGTCCAGGTGGCCGCTGGCCTTCCAGACCGTCGGGTTCATGACGATGGCGGCGTCCTGGCCCACCATGTCGTCGCGCTCCTGGACCACGGCCCTCCACCAGGCCTGCTTGATGTTGTTCTTGAGCTCCACGCCCAGCGGTCCGTAATCCCAGAAGCCGCCGATGCCGCCATATATCTCGCTGCTCTGGAAGACCAGGCCGCGGCGCTTGCACAGGGATACGAGCTTCTCTACGGTGGATTCAGTGGACATAGGCTTTTGAATCGATTGAAGACGAAGAGAGAATCTGCGTCGAAGTTACCAGTTTCGAGGAGCAAAGTAAAGATGGCCGTTCGCCGTTGGTAGGTGAACTTTCCAAGCCTGCGGGATAAATCCCGCAGCACTATCGATCGATTCTAGGAAGCCGCGGGTTTCAACCCGCGGATTACCTACCATCAGACAGGGCCCGCGTGGTAGGATTGATAGAAGCAGAACTCGTGGGCAACGGGGGCAAGAGATATGAGGTTCCTTCTAGGGTTTATTCTGGGGCTGGCCGTAGGTGTCGCCGTGGGCGTGCTCGTCGCGCCCCAGCCGGGCAATGTCATGCGGCAGCTCATTGCCTATAAGGCTCAGGAGCGCTGGCGGGCCAGGCAGGAGCGGCAGGCTGAGGGGCTCTGACGGTCGTAGAGGCGATCCCTTGTCTTCTTCTGTTCAGAAGCTACTGATCATCATCGCCGCTGCCGAGGATGCCGACCGTCTGCTAGACAAGATGACGGAGGCAGGCCATCCGGTCACCAAGATCGGCAGCACCGGCGGTTTTCTACGCCGTGGCAACGCCACTCTCCTCTCGGGCCTAGAAGCTGATGCCGTGGACGAGGTGCTGGCCATGGTCAGGGCTGAATGCCGGCCCCGCGAGGAGTACATACCTGTCCAGGCCCTGCCCTTTCCGGGCAACCTGCCGCCTGGCCAGCCCCTTCAGGTGAGAGCGGGCGGCGCCATCGTCTTCGTTCTGGACACTGAGCGTTTCGAGAAGATCTAGCATTGCCTCGGACTGAGAACGGGACTTAGCGATGTCGATGATACTGGAGGGCTTTCCCACCGGCTTGCTCCAGGGCAACTGTTTCATCGCCGGCTGCGAGGAGACCAAGGAGGCGATGATCGTCGACCCCGGCGATGAGCCCGACAAGGTCCTGGCTGTCCTGGAGGAGAAGGGGCTGACCGCCAAGCTCATCGTTCTCACCCACGAGCACATCGACCATATTGGCGCCGTGGATGCGGTACGCCAGGCCACCGAAGCCCCCGTGGCCATGCACCCCGTCGCCTATGAATACACCGCCTACCAGAGTCAGGCGGCCATGATGTGGCTGGGTCGTCCCATGCCACGGATGAACGAGCCGGAGATCTGGCTGGAGGAAGGCCAGGAGATAAGCGTGGGGAAGCTAAAGTTCCAGGTGCTCTTCTGCCCCGGCCACAGTCCCGGACACATCTGTCTCTATGGCGAGGGCGTGCTGTTTAGCGGTGACGTTCTCTTCCAGCTAAGCATCGGCCGCTTCGACCTGCCCGGCGGCGACGGTCTGAAGCTCTACAGGAGCATCCGCGATAAGCTCTTCACTCTCCCAGACGAGACGCTGGTGCTGCCCGGCCATGGCCCAACCACTACCATCGGCCAGGAAAAAGAAGAGAACCCCTTCATCAAGAACCCGCGGATGTATATGGGTATCGACCCGGACTAGGCCGCTAGGAGATAAACAGCGGCGCCAGCACCAGGGTCACGGTGCTCAGAAGTTTCACCAGCACGTGCAAGGATGGCCCCGCCGTGTCCTTGAATGGGTCGCCTACCGTATCGCCCACCACCGCCGCCTTGTGGGCGTCCGACCCTTTGCCCAGCACCACGTCTTCTTCGCCGGGGTTACTTGAGGGAACCTTCAGAAGGCCCGCCTCAATGTACTTCTTGGCGTTGTCCCAGGCGCCGCCCACGTTGTTGAAGAAGGTGGCCAGGATCAGGCCGCCGATGGTCCCCACC
>Ga0307438_1002384_pt1 | contig 11018 bp, 10 predicted proteins | sample SalMarWE160110MG_FD_202144 | JGI IMG/M metagenome (GOLD analysis project Ga0307438, IMG submission 202144) | Salt marsh sediment microbial communities from the Plum Island Ecosystem LTER, Massachusetts, United States - WE1603-110 | ecosystem: Environmental > Aquatic > Marine > Intertidal zone >...
ACTCTATCTGCAGCCGCTTTTTCAAAACAGGATTTGTTATGGAAGTCGAGGATGTCCATTTGAATCGCCCTGGTATCAGGGACAGGTTGGGTACCAGAAAGGGATTTGCCCTGTAGCGGAGCGGATGCATGAAAAAGAACTGTTTACCCATGAGCTAATGCATTCATTTCTGACGAAAGAAGACCTGGATGATGTTGTAAAAGTATTTGAAAAAGTTTGGGATAATAGAAGCCAACTTTGAAAATTAATTACTCTTTGATATAGGTTGAATTGTGAAAATAGGGTTGTTATCTTGCTTAAATGCCGGCTTTTTAGGCTATATTATAAAGGAATTTCTTGAATCCAATCTGACAGTAGATGCCGTCATTTTAGATTCCCAAAATATGTCAAGAAAAGACTCAGAAATTCATAAACAAAGGACCAATGGAAGACTACCTCCTATCCCTTTGTGTGAATTTAGCAACAACCAAATTCCTTTTTATTTTGTAGAAAATCATAACTCAGATGGCTGTGTCAGCTTAGTTAAAAATCTTAATCTTGACATCTTAATTAATACTGGCACACCAAGAATATTAAAGTCAAAAATACTCAACGCACCATCTATTGGGGTTGTGAACTGCCATCCCGGTCTTTTACCTAAATTTAGGGGATGCACTTGTGTAGAGTGGGCGGTCTATTTAGACGAAGAAGTCGGCAATACTGTCCATTTCATGAATGAAAAGATTGATGAAGGGCCAATTATTGTTCAGGAAGCTTTGCATTTCAAAAAGAATGACAACTATGTTGATGTCAGAGTTAAAGTGTACCAACATGGTATAAGGCTGTTAGCACAAGGAATTACTCAGATTGTTAATGAAGGTATACGTCCTGAAACTTTGCCCAAACAGGAAGAAGGAAGCTACTTTCAGGTAATTGATGACGATAAAATGACTGAAGTGATAGACAAATTAAATGAAAATAGGTATAAATATCAACTCTCATAAGCAGATTCATTATCTTATGTTTATTGGACAAGTGAAGGTTGGAATCAGGCATTTTTTAGATTATTTTTTTTATAATTCCAGACAACATAAAAATTTACGAGAGCACTCCGATCAGTTGCTCGGCAATATCCCACAACAGTACCAGAATTCTTTTGAGGGAACTGTTTTAATCGATGCCGGTTGGGATAATCCAAATTATTGGCTTCGGCTAACAATGATTAGGGCTGCTCTGGGTTTGCAATTATCTGCTAAACACATTGAAATTAAGGAAAGTGACAGGGAGGGCTCTGGCTACAAACACGAGAATGCTACAAGTGATGAAGAAGTTAGGTATGACCGAAGATGGTTGTCGCCTCCGCCATTATGAACGGGAAGGAAAAGAAGTCGATATGATTCACATTGCTTAACAAGTTGAAGACATGAAAAACTCTAAAGTCATGAAAAATAGCAGTGTAATTGAAATTGCGTCCCCACAAAATATATTAATACGGCAGGAAAACCTTGATATCTCAAGTCTTGGCCCGAACAAAATTTATGCAGAAACCATTTTTTCTGCAATATCACCAGGCACCGAAACAGCAGCGTATATCGGCCTGCCACCATTGAGGCCATGCAAAGCCTACCCTCGCCTTGTCGGTTATTGTAATTTGGCTGAAATCAAAGAAATTGGCCGAAGCGTAGAAGCTTATAAGCCAGGTGATCTTATCCTAACTTTTCAGTCGCATCGCAGTACGTTTATATGTGAAAGTTCAGAGGTCATAGCAAAAGTTCCAGGCCATTGCAACCTGAGCGAAGCATCAAAAACATATCTTTTTCATCTCGGCTACAATGCCTTATTAAAAGGTAATTATATTCCCGGCCATACTATAGCGATAGTTGGACTCGGCACCTTAGGAACGGGTGCGGCTGCCTTGGCATCATTGTTTGGGGCGCAGGTATTTGTGTTTTCAAATCGATCTAATGTTAATCAAGTTACCCGTAAAATTGGTTTTCAGAACTTTCGAAAAGATTTGTCGCAACAAATAATTAATGAAATCACAAACAACCTTGGTGTTGATTTGGTTATCAACACTTCAAATAGCTGGGAGGACTGGCAATTAGCACTACAGTTAGCCCGCAGAGGTGGTACCATTTCAGTGATAGGTTTCCCTGGGCGAGGACAGTCACTTCCTAACTTTAATCCGCTTGATTCCCAATATTTTTATGATAAACAATTAACTATTGTTGCTTGTGGATACTCACCTCGCTTCAAAAAAATCGATCCAATTGATATCCGGTTTACAACAAATCGAAATTGTAAATACTTGCTGCAGTTAATTCTTGATGGTTTATTGGACCCGTCCGTCATCACTTCTTCTATCATATCATGGAAAGACATTGAAAGAGCGTATAAGAAATTGCTAAATCACGAAAGCCCGGAAAACACGTTTATCTTAGACTGGAACAACTGATGTCATCTCCCAAAACATTGTGCGTTGCTCTGGTCGGCTGTGGACGAATCGGCAGCTGTACTGCAGAGGATGTCCGTAACACCTCCCCGCCAGGCTGGTTACCTCTAAGTCACACAGAGGCCGTTCGCGCTATAGATAATCTTGAACTTGTAGCCCTTTGTGACACCAACGAGCAAAATATGAAAAAGGCCAGCACTAATTTAGGGATCTCTAAATGTTACAGCGATTACAAGCTTATGATTAGTGAATGCAAACCGGATATAGTTTCAATTGCCACACGCACAGCTGGGCGCACAGATATAATATCCTATGCAGCCAAATCCGGCGTTAAAGGGATACATTTTGAAAAGCCAATCAGTAATTGCATAAATTCCTGTGATAAAGCAATTAATGCTATCAAGTCTAATAACATCAAAGTTACATACGGCACGACACGACGTTTTATGGATACATATCGCCGCGCCAAAGAATTGCTGGAAGAAGGAATGATCGGTGATTTGGTCCAGGTTACAATAAACTTCGGACAATCATTACTGCTTTGGTGCCATCCTCACTCTGTAGACCTAATTCTCTATTACGTTGGATCAAAAGATATTGACTATATTCAGGGGAATTGTATTGTCGAGAACTCATCAGTAAAAGACCTTATAATTGATCAAGATCCTATCGTCAAACTGGCTTCTATAAATTTTGCCAATGGCATTCAAGGCCTCATTACGTCTTCTGCAGGCTTTAACACTCATCTGGCCGGGACAAAGGGGAATATTACCATTCATGCAAATGGTTCTCGCATTGAGATAGAAAAAATTAAGACAAAGGAAAATCCTTATTTCATTGACCATTTTACTGAATCTGTTTCTCCCGAAATGAGTGGGACACAACGTGCTTTTTCAGAATTAGCTAATTCAATCTTAACTGACGCTGATTCCCCAGTAGATCCGGACGTAATTGCCCTGTCGCAAAGAATTCTTCTAAGCATCCTCTATTCAAGCTTAAATGAAGCCAGGCGAGTTAGAATCGAAGAGTTGCCCCAGTTAGTCATTACCGGGAAATATGGCTCCTATTACGCGTAAAATTTACCCAAGAACATCTTTAATATAACGCCCTGTGTGCTTAAGAAATCAATAAGCTCAAACCGGAGTAAGATGCGCCGTATAATAAATAAGCTCAAGTTGCCATGGACCGCGGTTGAGAACTATCGCATAGCTAAAGAACGCAAGCATGCTGAATACCTACTAAATAATTACTCACGTGTTTCTGATGAGACATTTGAAGGCACAGTGCTTCTTGATGCCGGCTGGGACAATCCAAATTACTGGCTACGGTATAGCCTGCTACGTTGTGCACTTGGATTACATCGGACGAAAGAAGTAGGAATTCTCGGTCCATTCAGAAGACAAGAACAAAAAAGCACTCTGGAGCGTTTCGGCATTAATGAAATTTTCGATATTACCACACCTCAGCCATACGGACCGGAAAACCAGCAACTCGCTGAAAGATTATGGCAAAAAGTGAAATCCGCAGATGACATTTTGAAATTAGAACTTCCGTTCGAATTGCCCGCTGCCTGGTTATACGATTTTATACTAAAAAAGCAACGACTGGCTACTGTTGACATCCGCGATTCTGATTGTATTGAACATCTTAAGTTTTTGTTAAATTGTCTTTCAGCCGCCAATGAAGCGATAAAACAGTATAAGCCTAAGCTGGTCATCTCAAGTCATGCTGTAAGCTGGTTTGCTGCACTTGTTTGGCTAGCACTAAAAAATAACATTAAGGCCGTTGTCTTATTTGGCGGTTTTGGTCTCATTAGATTCTGGCAGCTGCACTCAACCGACGAAATTTGTGACTTCTTAGACCGTCCCAGTTTCACTCAATTTCAACATATCTCAGATACTCAAAAAAATGCTTTAGGCAAAACCGGGCAAACTCTATTGGAATCACGTTTCAAAGGACAATCAAGCGATCTTGGTGGAATGCTGTCCTTCCAAAATAGAAAGAGACATATTACAAAGGCCCAAATATGTAGTCGTTTAAAATGGAATCCTGAGAAAAAAATAATAGGTGTATATGCTTCAAATTGGTTTGACTTTCCTCATTTCTTAGGAATGAGTTATTTTCGTGATTTTAACGACTGGATCATGTCCGTTTTTGAAGTAGCCAAAGAAAATGATAAGGTCAACTGGCTATTTAAAGCACATCCTTGTGACGACTGGTATGGTGGCCCCACCCTTGTTGATATTATAGACTTTTTCAAGTACCCACATATAAAGCTTGCTCAAAAAGATTGGCATGGCTATTCGCTTTTAAGGTCAATATCCGGAGGTTTAACCTATCACGGTGCTGCTGGAGTAGAATTCACCGCAATCGAGAAACCAGTTCTGGTTGCTGATGTCGGGGCATATCATGATTGGAAATTTGTAAAAACACCGGCCTCTCGTAACGAATATTTGCACCAGCTTCGCTTGTCCTGGTGGGAAGATATGGATTTAAGGCAAAATGCGAAATTAGCTCAAATTTATGCAGGCTGGTACTGGGGACGCCCATCATGGCAAAAAGAATTTTTATTAGAAGATGATTCCCGACAATGGGAAATATATAAAAACATCCCTAATCTATTAGAAAATAACAAAGAAGTTATTGGAAAAGAAATAGGGACTATTCGAAGCTGGTTTGAATCCAGCTATCCACATTATCACGTATATAAAATGATGCAGACAGATGATTATATTGTTTAAGTACGAAATTTCTGCAGTAAGGATATCAGCTCATACTGATTGAGGATCTTGTGAGAAATATCAAACCAAGATTTAAAAAACTCTATGGGGTGATTTCACCGTTTAAATCTCAGGCCCTCGTATTGTTCATAGTTACTCTTTTGGCTGCCGGCAGTGAAGTCATTGGTTTATCTCTAATTATGCCGTTTTTAGGTATAGCGATAAAGGGGGAAGTTTCGCATGGTATGGCTAGATTTCTTTCGCCGGTTTTTAATTTGTGGCCGAATGTTGATCGTCTCATAGTCGTTATGTTCTTATTGTTTTTTTTCATATTGGCTAAATCAGTGTTGATGGTTTATCAGGTTTATTTGAGAAGCAACTTTGTGTGGAAATTGAACGAACGTTGGAATAACATAATTATGAGTAAATATTTGAATGGGACGTTTTCATATTTTGTAAATCAGAAACAGGGGGTATTACTGCACAATGTGTTACAAGAACCTGGCTTAGCTGCTCGGGCTTTATTACAGCTAATTCAGTTTATAACCAAGTTGACTCTATTGCTTGCTTTGCTGGTATTGTTGATTCTCACCGATTGGAGAATAGCCGTATCATTAGTTATCCTTGGAATGTTTGTTGTATATCCCTTCATGGGTATCACGCGAAAATATTCCTCCGACCGGGGGACAACCAAAATTAAGTTGTCCCAAGATCTGAGTGCTAATGCCGCGGAGAGCATTTTGGGTTTCTTAATTGTCAAGGCTTTTTCCTTGGGACCATTCAGGTTGAGGAGTTTCCGAGAGATAAATCAAAGAATGCGCAAGCTACGGATTCAGATGGATGTTGTAAGAGCATTACCTGCGCCGGCTGGAGAAACCTTTATTGTTGCGGCTGTTGTTCTCCTTTCCTTTTTCATAACGTCAATGAGATCATTTGATTTTAAATCTTTTTTACCTATGATGGGTATGCTTGTGGTTGTCTCTCAGCGGCTACTAACTAATGCTTCTTTTTTGGTTTCCCATCGAATGATGATTTATCATACGCTTCCATCATTGAGTTTGGTTCATCGGTTAATTATGGAGGATATCGAACAGGAGGATATCGAATCCGGAATTGAATTCGAGGGATTGAGAGGTGATATCCAATTTAAGAATGTCGATTTCTCCTATGATTCTGCAAAACCCGTATTTGCAAATTTAAATTTAACTATTTTTGAAGGAAAAATGATTGCGATTAGTGGTCGTTCAGGTATTGGTAAATCTACTATTGTTGGTTTGCTTATGGGATTCTTAAAACCCACCCATGGAGAAATCTTGGTCAACAATAGGTCATTACAGGAGTATAGTCTTAAGTCTTGGCGATCCAGACTCGGTTATGTGAGCCAGGATATAGTTATTTTCAACACTTCCATCAAAGAAAATATCCGAATGGGAAAGGTTGATGCTAACGATGAAGATATTGAACGCGCTGTAAAGAAGGCTGCTATTCATGATTTTATCAATACATTACCGAAAGGATACGATACAAAGGTAGGTGATAGAGGAATGAAATTGTCCGGTGGACAAAAACAGAGAATTGCTATTGCTCGAGCGATTCTTCGTGACCCCGATATTTATATTTTTGATGAGGCAACAAGCTCTTTGGATAATGAATCAGAAAAGCGGATTCAAAAATCTATTGAAGAGTTGAGTAAAGAGAAAACAGTTTTTGTAATTGCGCACCGCCTTTCGACAATTGAAAACGTGGATGTTGTATATGACCTGGGACAGATGCAATCGGTTTGCTTATGTAAGGACGCTTAATTGGCATTGTTTCTCAAACAGTAACTTAAAGAGATGATACAAGGCATTTTTTAAAAGGAGTTCATGAAGGACAAAGATACAAGAGTTTTTAAGGAAAGCTGTAGAATATGCGGTGGTACGGAATGGTCTGTTCTCTATAATGGCCCTATAAGAGTAGGAAAATTTGGCGATTTGTCTCAATCAGACCATACGATTTGGAAATGCAGCAATTGTCAGGCTGGCTTCCTTAATCAAGTTCCGCTGAATTATGAATCAGCAATCTATCGGAATTTAGTGGATGGCAGTAGTTCTCCTGAGAATTATTATACTCTACATGACGGTGAACAGGCTAACAAACTTAAGATACTGGGTACTGAAAAACTACGGGGCAAGGTGCTTGCTGATATTGGCTGTGGTGCCGGCTCTTTCCTGGACTTAGTCAAGGGATACGCTTCAAAAACGATAGCGGTCGAGCCTGCTCACTTGTTTCAGCAAGAATTGAGAAACAAGGGACATAAGACATACAGTTATTGCAAAGATGCCTTGAAAGACTGGGAGGGGGCTATTGATATAGCGGTATCCTTTGCTGTGATTGAACATTTGAAAAATCCTTTGGAGTTTCTTAAAGAAATCAAACTATTACTTAAACCAGATGGTTTTCTGCTGGTAAGCACGCCCAATTATCAGGATTGGCTGATAGATTTTTTGCCAGCCGTATATGACCGGTTTTTCTTTCGCTATGTACACCTGTGGTATTTTACTGGTAATTCTCTTGAAAAACTTGGATCGTTGGCTGGTTTCTCAAAAGTGAACATCAAGTACATACAGAGATATGACCTTTCTAACGCCTTATTATGGATCAGAAATCATCAGCCTACTGGCCAGGGGAAAACGACCGTTTTTCGTGATTTGGATGCAATTTATAAGCAGACCCTTGAAAAGCAAGGACGAACTGATTTTATATATGCATTGTTTGAAGGGTAAAATACAAATTGAAAAAAGTACAAATATTTATCGAACACGACATAATTATTCGTCATTTTTTGCATAGTAATACCTTTTCTGAATTAGAGAAGAATTTTGAGATACAGTATGTCTTTCCTCTCCAGGACCAACGGGTAAAAACCGACATCGATACGCTAGGACTTAAGTCGGTGGTGAAGATACCCGTTGACAGAAACCGATTGGCAAAATTAAGACACCTGGCAAAGATTAAGACAATAAATACTGCGCGTAAGAATCATTTGTATAGATTCGTCCAAAGCCAATGGGAAATTTTTCTTAAATTTCGTGTATATCTTCGTATGTGGATAAGATCACTACCCATAATATTTCCACTATATAGAAAAAAGATAATAAGGCAAGTAGGCCCATATACTGAAATGGAAAAAGCTATCGTTAATTTTTCCCCAGATGTTATCATCCATCCCTCGGTATTGGAAGGTCTCTTCATTTCTGATTTGGCGTTTTTATCAGATAAGAAAAAAATTCCTTTTATAGCCCTTATGAATTCATGGGACAATCCATCAACCAAGGCGATGATAATTAAACCCCCTGATTGGCTTGTGGTATGGGGTGAACAAACGAAGTGGCATTCCATAGATTTTTTAGGAATGAAACCAGAACAAATAAAAATATTTGGTGCAGCCCAATTTGAAGTATATAGACAACCGCCTTCCAAAACCAGAGAGGTGATATGCCAGTCTTTAGATGTAGCCCCCAGCAAAAAGCTGATTTTATATGCGGGATCCAGCAAGAGCGTAAACGAAATGAAACATCTTAAATTTTTGGACGAATCTGTCGCGAAAGGCGATTTGATGAACTGTCATATTATCTTCAGACCTCACCCATGGCGTACACCAGCCGAAAATGAACCTGATTTTTATGATGTGCCCTGGAAAAATGTTAGTATGGATCCGTCTATGACGAGGTTTTACAACAGCCCAAAGCAGACTAACAGTTCAAAAATCAATCTGACCGATTACATGGATACTCATAATTTGCTTAATGCTGCAGATCTGTTGATATCCAATATGTCAACCATTATGATTGAAGCTGCTATACATGGCAAGCCTGTGCTTTGCATGGTTTCTGACAAAGATATAAAAGCAAGTAAGCATCTGAGAGGAACAATTAATTCACTTTATTTCAAAGAATTATTAGAAAAACTTGAAGTTCCCCGCTGTAGTGACTTTAATGATTTGTCTGTCTTATGTAATAATCTATTAAGCCAAGCAGATAATAAATTATTTGCAAAAGGTCAAAAAGAGAAAGCTGATTTTTTTGTTAACATGGACCCCAAACCTTATTCAACTAAGTTGAACAGTCTAGTCAAAAACATATTGTCATGAACAATCCTTGCCATCACAAATTTAAATTATATTTTCATTGTCTCCTTTTTAGTAAACCACTAAAACGACTATCAAAGCCTGTGATAATATATATCAAAAATAAAATGCTTGGAGATAAAGATCAATATATAGTAATCGAACACCCGAAATGTGGAAGAACATGGTTGCGTTACATGATAAATCAGGCTGAGTCTCGTTATTATAATGTGCCTTTAACTAATACGATTTATGGCATATGGTACTCGGAATATAGTTTGCCAAGAGCAAATTATGTTCATGGATTCAATCAACGATTACCATTAAATGAGCAACTACTGATGAAAGTGTCTAATGAAAGTCCCAGACAGAAAGGATGGATCCTTCTTGTCAGGTCACCTGAGAGAGTAATGATATCATATTATAACCATTGTGTTTTCAGGGATAAGATTTACCCCGAAGATACGATTGCATCATTTATCAGGAATGAAATATTTGGAATCGAAAGGTATATTAAATACGTTGAGCATTATTATACGGCATTACAGCCTTATAAGCATATGATTGTAACTTATGAAAGCCTAAGAGATAATACAAACGAATTTCTGAAAAAGATTCTGGATTTTATCGAGTTGCCGTTATCCATGAATGACATTAAAGAAATTGTAAATAATAGCACATTGAATAAAATGAAAGAGTTAGAAAAATCGGGGAAATATAATATAGGTTGGATAAAAAGAGGAAAGCACGGTCTTAAGTCTGCAAAGGTGAGGACTGGCGGTTCAGATAATCTTACACAGTATTTTAGCTCTGAAGATCTTAATTATATGAAATCATGTTATCAAAACTCAAAGCCTTTTATTGAACTTGGTTATACAAACTGAAAGTGAATAAAATTCGCTCCATTACGAAAAAAGGTTACCGGGTAACCGTTGGCAAAATAATTCGTAAGCAAAGAATTGCTAAACATAAGGATCGCTGTTTACCTAATTTTATTATTATTGGTGCGTAAAAAGCCGGTACTACTTCGCTTTATCATTATCTTTCAGAGCATCCTCTTATCATTGCATCAAATAAAAAGGAAACACGTTTTTTTGATAATCATTTTGCCGAAGGATTGGATTGGTATAGGGGTTATTTTGATAGTAAAAAACTTACTAAACCGGATTTTCAAAACTATTCAATATTCGAAGCATCGCCTTCATACTTAACTAATCCTGTTGCTTTGCAACGATTAAAAGGTAACCTTCCCAAAGTAAAATTAATTATACTCCTTCGTGATCCTGTCTCGAGAACTATTTCACATTATTTCTATAAACCAATGCAGTAAAACGGTTGCTATGACTTCAAAAGTATAATAACAAAGGAAATGGTGAAAATACGCGGTATCGAGTCACAATTATTTGAGATATGTCAGGACGGTTCTGTTTTTTATACAACAATTGGTTCATTGTATTTAGTCAAAAGCCTTTATTACTATCAGTTGAAAAAGTGTTTTTCTTTGTTTGAAAGGAAGCAAGTGTTGATCATTAAAAGTGAGGATCTTTTGAATAAACCAAACGTTGTACTTTCAAATATATATATTTTTTAGGTTTGCCTTCCGTTGAATTATCTACTCCTGCAATATACAATCTAGTGCTCTGTTACTTATAATTCGAGGAGTTGTCATTCCGCACTTGATGCGGAATCCAGGTCGTTCGATAAGTCTGGATTCCCACTTTCGCGGGAATGACAATCATCAATTTAGCTGTAACAGAGC
>Ga0307438_1002389_pt1 | contig 11008 bp, 19 predicted proteins | sample SalMarWE160110MG_FD_202144 | JGI IMG/M metagenome (GOLD analysis project Ga0307438, IMG submission 202144) | Salt marsh sediment microbial communities from the Plum Island Ecosystem LTER, Massachusetts, United States - WE1603-110 | ecosystem: Environmental > Aquatic > Marine > Intertidal zone >...
TGATAGGGTTCCGGGCCAGGGTCATCATAATAGAAGTTAATTCGGCGGCGGTAAATGCCATACCTCCAACAATACCTAAAAGGGATGCCATAAAAGTTTTGCTCATCAAGCGGGCTGACATCCTGGCAACTACACCCAAAGTTCCCATGGTGTCATTGATATCGTCAATGAACGTCAAAACGGCGGCGGCGTTTCTAGCGAGTCGTGGGCTTGGTGAGCCAAGCATGCGCTGATATTTCTCTTTGCGCTCTATGCCCATTTCCTTCATTTCCTCATATCGAGCCTCGCCCAATTCTCTGATTAAACCGTCCCTTTCTTCGATCGCCTCAAGTGCCTTGTTATAATCGTATGCTTCGAGGTAGGTGTACCAGCGAGGATCACCAGGCTCAAGGGTCAACAATTCATCCCATCGACCTTGACCTAGTTTCTTAATGTAATATCTTGACCTGGTGTTTGATGTGTCCGCGCCTTTCTTTATCTCAAGCTCTTCCAGGGTTGGTTCGTCGTGCCTTTTCCATTTAACTATTTCTTCAAACCCGGGTATATGGATTTCATAACCATGCTTAGCCACATAATCAGCCCTAGACTTTTCGAACCTATCGGTTGTTAACTGAGGTAATTTGACGGGAGATTTATATTTAAACATATTATCTACCGGTAGAAATTAAAAAAGGCCAAAATTGGCCCCAGGTTCAACGATCTCTTATTCATTAAGGGTATAGCCTTACCTATACTATGAACATTAACACGCCATAGGAGCTTATCACGTCTGCAAGGTCTTCCTCGATAGTCCCTGATACCAAAACAAGCTTTACTGGTTTATTGATCTTTGGATCTCGTCCCCATAGATGGCCATAACTAAGTAATTGGCCGACTGCCCTCAAGCCAGGGTCTGAGCTGACTTCGATTATCCAGGCTTCGTCTTCAAGCTCTGCAATAGCATCCGCCCTCTTAACGAGGAGACCACGCCACATCTTTTTTAGAGGGTCGCGAAGCTCCTCGCTAGAGTAAGAAGGCCCGCCCAGGGCGCAATCATAATAGAGCTTGACAAAAGGCGCACCATAAATAGCCAAAAACCTATACCACACAGGGATGTCTGGCTTTAACATGTGAGGCGGATCTCCGCGCCACATCATTGAGTAGTTTTTCCCAAGCTCGGTAGGCATGTTGGCAAAACCTTCTTTATCCAGGTTATATCCGTTTCAATCTTACTTAGCCTGGTTTCAATCCTGAAGAAAAAAATAAGGATAGCCAAAATAAACGGTGATAGAATTCCTATGAGAGTTAAAAGGCTCAAGTTCATCAAAAAAACCTAATAGATGTTATTGAAAATGGGTCGCCGTCTGATTGATAAAAAGAAATATAATCCATGTCTTCGTTATTTGACCAGTCAAACCAGTAATAAACATAGGAAATGGGGTTGTTTTGGTTCAATATTTTATTTAAGCTAACATCCCTAAGCACGCCCTTTGTAAGGTTGTCTATCGTAACCTTGATTACTATACCGTTAGGTCTCCATCCGACTTCCCAGCCTCCGATAGGCACAAGCTCAATCCATTCAATGGTGGCCCATGTTACAGAATCCCATTTCTTATTTATATTATCCCATGATGCAAGATCAGGCGGTGCGTTGTTGGGTTCCCACCATGTGTCATCAAAATAAGGAAATTCGGGGTTCGGCTGTCGTGGGCTGCTTCCCGATCCTGGGCCTGGCGTGTAAGGGTCGCTTGGATTCGTAGGGCCTGCCGGTGGCTGAGGAAATTTATCTGGGTCTGGTGGACTATACATGTCTGGCCAATATTCTCCGGGTGTTCCCCAATAGTCATAAAATCCAGGGGGCGGTCCACCTGCAGGGCCAAAATAATAAATCCTTACTGCCCTAGGTAAAGCCCTGGATATTGGCCAGGGTAAAAGCCAAAAAAGAAGTTTGGCCGCAAACTCTCGCTTCGTTATTGCCATAATAAAACCCACCACTAGACAAACTTAAAACCATACAAGATGTAGATCGCTCAAACTATATTTTGTATTGCCTGCGGCGGATCCGGTTCACCGGTTCATGCTGCAGGTCAAATTCATGTCTATATCTTGTGGTTACTCTCCCGCCGGCTCTTCCATGCCTAAGGCAGCCGAAAGAAGCTCCTTGAAACTAAAAGGCTGTAATATCCTCCTTGGCAACACACCAACATTAACACTAATCATAAAATCATCCGTAGCGTGAACATTCCAGGCCTTAACAGTCAAGATAGAACCACCGACAGGGATATCAAAAAATTCCCTGGTTGAAATAACGGTATTATTGGCGCGGATTGCTTCCTCTGGATTTGAAGGCATAATCTGAAAGCCGGCGTCAAGTAGTTTGACATAAACTTCTCTATTCGCGTTCACCGGGAATAGCATATCAATTTGATGAATGACACCGGCTGACAAATGGAGTTTCGTCTTTTCCGCGGTTGCCTCTGTAGTAGCCGCGCTAACTGTAATATTATATGAATAAAACATCTTCCTCTCACTCGCTATAATTAAAGAGTTTATCCAGGATAGACAGGGCTATGTCGTCTATCTCCGAATCCGGGTCATCGATAGCTTTCTTTACCAGGCCACGTAAAAACTGACCATAGGCCATACATAACATCTTGTATAATGCAGCATAAAACATAAGATCACCTCCTTTATTGACATAAAATATCAAAAGTTAAAATGGGCCGACAAGAGATAAATAATTTCGAGTCGCACCAATCTCCAAACCTTTTGCAACCAATATATAAACGAAAAGTTCTATATAATCTGTCGATCCATTAAGATAAATAATATCAGTAACCACCATACCGCCAGTATGACTCCCTGTTTTTAGTCTATTCCCTCGCGTAACCTCAGCACCATTTTTAAAGATAGCTATTAGTATTTCCATAGTAGTAGAGCCTTGATAAATATCACTTTCACCATTAACATGATAGTATCCTGCTAATGTTGGAATGATACGATGATTAGCTAAATCCGTAATACCGCTGGGATCAAAACTATCAGTGTCTATACCAACTTTTGTCCACGTATCTGCAGGTATGTTTTGAGCATTGGCACGATATGCCCTTGCTTTTTGGAACACCCCGCCGCCGTGATCGTCAACATATTTCTTTGTCGCCGCCTCCTGATCATTGACAGGGTCAACAACGCCGGTGATCTTGTGGGTATCCATGTCAATATCTGCATCTGCCTTACCGTCTGCTCCGAAAATATCATTTATTGAGGCTCTTGCGTCGCCGTTTGTGTACTTCGCGTGATGCGCGTCCGCGTCGCCCTTATGAGTCAAGATCAAGTCCGGGGCGTCCTGATGGGCGGTCGGCAAAGCAGCATGAATGCCAATCTGAACATCCGCCACGGCCTCCGCCTCGGCGTTTGTGTACTTCGCGTGATGCGCGTCCGCGTCACCCTTATGAGTCAAGATCAAGTCCGGTGCGTCTTGATGAACGGTTGGCAAGGCAGCATGAATACCAATCTGAACATCCGCCACGGCCTCGGCCTCGGCGTTTGTGTACTTCGCGTGATGCGCGTCCGCGTCACCCTTATGAGTCAAGATCAAGTCAGGGGCGTCCTGATGGACGGTAGGTAATAAAATATGAGCCGCAAGCTCGGTAGATACACCGGCAAGACCGGCAACGGATACCTCGTCAACGCCACCGTTCTCATGTGTTTCTTTATGCGCCGCTGGTGCCTCACCTGGTAAATAATCTTCGTGATCTATTGGCATTTAACTTTTCCTGTCGCCTCCCTTCAAATAGCCGGATACTGCGTTCACTGCCGAATTAATAAAGTTTTTACCCTTCCTGGGGTGTGCATACGGATCGAGGAATATGCCAACACTCATAGCATGAACATAATCTGGTGAATCATTCCAGGTGATAAAGTCGATTAGAAAAGGAGGTTCAAAAAAATCGATATTGAGATAAAGGGGTATTACACACCCGTTAAGCTGGTAGGATTGATCTTTGTTATATGGCAAGATTTGCCAGGTGCCCGCAAACGCCTGGAAATGAAGGTATCCAGCAGGCCCCCGTGGAAAATATAAAAATCCACCTGTAAGCCGTCCCCTGCTAAGTTTCAAAGTTGTCTTAACGGGGGAGGTTTCCTCTGTCCTCGCAGGGGTGCTGATATAGCAAATATAGTCCACTATCAGACACCCCTCTTAATCTTTTAATGGCAGATATTGAACACTCGCTGCGGCTGCGTTTGTGGTGAGGTCAATATATAATCCTCGCCTGAAATAAGCGGGTTCCGGTAAAGCGACGGGGCAATGACTATAAACATCATCTATGCTGAGTTTATGATCGCCCTGGTCATTCTGGCCGTCAAAAACCTTTACCAGTATATCGCTTTGAGTGGACGTCGGCTCAACGTTCAAAAACTGAAATAGACACGGCCCAACACACAAACAGCGGCTTGTGGTGATCCTTTCAAGAAGCCACTCTCTCGGATTCTTAACAAGGACACTTAGATCCTGCATGATAAAATCCCTCCTTTGTTAGAATGTGGAAGGATTAAACATATTTTCGGTATTGCTGTAAAAGCAGCTCGTATAAAGCAGCTACGTCCCCTGCCCCTGTAACCATCTTAATCCGTGCGCTGCCTAACTCTGGTGTGTCCCACCAATCCGCAATAACACTCCTTCTACCCATAGGTAAAGGAATTATTCCAAAGGCTGAGCGACCTTGAACTGACGCTGTAAATGTGCAGCCAACTGAGGCGTCAAGCGTCCTATCATAGCCACCACTCCATGGAGCATGGATAACAGCGTCTGAAACATTGCTGGCGACCGGCTTTAGTTGGATATCCTTACACATAGACGCAAAGGTATGTTTTGCGGTATTAGCAACAAGGACACCTTCATGCTGCTCATTCCAAATAGGATAATCCGCTTCAAAAAGCTTGAGGGCCTGCTTGGCGTTACACTCAACCAACACCCTCTTGTCCTGCTCCTCTGAGAGCTTAAAGCTTGCGATATTGATGTTTGGCTCTTCTGTTTTAGATAGAGCAGCGGGCATAACAAGCCTGATCGGGTGATCTGTTGGCAGGTCAACATAATCCGTAGTGCTCTGTACCAGGGTTTTTGTCCAATGGCTCTTAGCCATAAGAAACCCTTTCAGCGTCTCTGGCCTGTCATCGAAAACATCTGCCCAAACCTCAAGAGTAGCTGCGCTTGTTGTAGAACCACCCAGGGCTTTATTGTGCTCGATCTTAAGTTGTAGATTATTGAAAGCCTGGGGGTCGAGTGCAAGCTCTTGATCCCATAACTCACGGCCAAAATAGATTGGGATTACAGATTTCGCTTTACCGTTTACTCCCAGGTTGATATACTGGTGAGGCTGTTTCCCTGTACCGTAAAAAGCAACGCCTGCGGTGTAACACCCTCTCATGGAGTGGAGTACGTTAGAACCGTCAACTAGGTCAACTTGCTTAATGGCCTGTGATGGGTGTCCTATCGGGGTTGAATTACTGTTGGTTAAGATCACTAAAATGGTTAGCCTTGATACAACATCCTTAATGTTGATATCAATCACTTTTGTCCCTGCGGTCATAATGCTCGTAGCCGCAAGTAACTGAACTTGTCTAAATTTCATCAGTTTATACCTCCAAATTAATAAAGGTTAATAAGGAAAAGGTTGTGAGTAAATAATGCAGTCCTACTCTCCAAGCTTTTTAGCTATAAGAGCAGCCACAACCTTTTTGACTCTGTCAAGATTTCGTGGATCTCTCTTGGGATACCTTGGCCCCAGGTCAACCGCGGCAATCGCCTCTCTATAAGGCGCGAAGCCTTTTTCATAATCCGGCTGTGCAATATAAACGCCTTCAGCAAACCGGCCCGGGCCCTTTTTTAACGTCTTCTCCTTCCACTTACCGGTGCCAGCTTTATCGACACCTTTAGTGAAAAGGTCTTTTGCTGCAGCGGCGTCAATGCCCGCCTTCCAGTTATCCCTTGCCGCTTTCGTCTCCTCTGCCCAGTCACGCTTTGGTGACTGTACGCCGAGCTTATAATCCTCGGCTCTCTGTGGTGTCACGCGACCCCATTTCTCACCGATCGCGCTTAAACTCTTTATCTCTGCCATTGCCTTTTCCTCCTGTAAAATAAATTAATTATTATTTTTGTGGTAAAAAAACCACATCCTTTAAAATCCGCTATATACCTATATTTCCCGAATGTCAAGAAAAAAGTGTGGTAAATTTACCACACTTGACAAATGAATATTTAATTTGAGATAAAGAAGATCCCACCTAAAAAGGAGGCGCTCTGTGAAAATAAGACCGATATTAATAGAAGAAGCAAATGAGCTGTATGATATGGGAATTATTAACATCACCAAGCTTGTTGAATGGCCTTTCTATTCTGCGACAAGAATGGATTCTTTAGCCTTAAATCAAGCGCAAGCAAAAATAAAGGAAAGGGGGAATGAAGATGCAAGCGGTAACGAAAGGCGTGCACATCTTATCGACGCTATTATTAACCCAACGTAAGTATAAAAAGGATTATTCTTATCCAGCTCAAAAAACTGCGATAAGTAACATGGAGACATACCAGGGCTTAAAGATTTCGCGGTCAACTTATAATCGCTGGACGAGGGTATTAGAGGATGCTAAATACCTTGTCCGCCGGCGACGGATTAAAAGGCACCCTCGATATGGATTGATGTTCAAATCTACGCTTTACAAAATCACCATTAAAGGCCTGCGCCTGTTGTCTAGGTTCGGGGTTGATATGAGAAAAGAAATTGCTCAATATGAAAAATGGCTTGAGGAGATAAATCCTGAGCTTAAAAATGAGCGGATTAAAAAGGAGTTAGCCGCTGCAGATCGAAACGATCGCCATAAGGAGTTTATGGACGGGATTGTTGAAAAGTTGGATAAAATAATCGTGGCGCCATGAAAAAAAAAGCCGTGTCTCACTTTCAATGACACACGGAGTCTAATGCACCTTTGCGGGCGTTTTAAGGTCTTAAAGAGGGGTTGTTGATCATCGTTCCCCTGTCAATAAAAGCCTCCTTTAAAATATCTCTAATATCAATCAAAACTTCTAAAAGAGAAATATCTGTCAAGTGCTCAAGGGTACCTAACTCCTGAGCCTTCTTCACATCGTCAAATAAATGACCTATAATCTCATCCTTTGTTCTCATCTTCCTTTATCCTCCTTTTCTCTTCTCTGTGTTTATCCATCATATTTATAATTTTAGTGTCAACCTCTCTCATAACACGGTAAGCCTGAAAAACAATATCCTTACCGTTCCTTCCCCTGGCCTCCTTCAAAATCATTTCAACAATATCATCAATCATGGTTCCTCCTCATTTAAACGTTCAATCTCCTCCATACATTCCCTGTAAAACTGCGCCCTAACTGCAAGGTCAAAGGCTCTGTTAAAATTTATTGTCCTTTTTGCTTTCACGGCCTTGATCTCTTTATAGGCCCTTTCCCTCCACTTCTTCAAAAGATTGTAAGCTCCAAGCCTATCGTCTGTAATGTTGGCAAAATAAATAGCCTCGTTGGTCGTCTCAAAAATAAGCTCTTCGTTCATCCTCCTGGGCCAATCATCAAAGGTGTGTGCATTAAATTGTCTCATTTCTTCCCCTTTCTATCTTTATAGATTTTAGGTTTATCGAACATCATTCTATCTTTCCGGTAATCATTAGCTATATTCTGAATGTGCTTTATTAGCGTGGCTCTGATCGAAATATCATAATAGGCGCACGCTGCCTTAAACTCCTTCCAGGTGACTTCGTCAATCCCTGTAATTATATATGACTTTGCCAATTCCATCCCCTCCTTTCTTTTAAAATATTATCATAATTATTATTATAATCATTATAATCTATATGTCAAGTATTTATTTTCTCTTGAGCAAAAAAATCTAACTAAGCCTTGCGACGTGTGAGCAATACAAGAAGATTTCCTCATCTTGGCATGGTTCTTGCGTTTTCACCACTAACTGACAGTGAGAAAATTCCGAACCTTTCGTCGTTTTGGTTCGGGATTAGAGACAATAAAGAACAGATTTTCAACTGAAGTAAAAAATCAGGAAGAAATTGATTTATGTGGCCTGGAAAAGACGCCATAAATTGTTGAAAATTGTTCCTTACAAGCCTTTAAATAATCTTTATAGACTTAAGTCTAGTATGGTGTCTCAAAAGTGACACACGGCGATTAAAGGGACTTTCCGGTCGGCTGCCGTGTTTATCTCCTGCAATTTTATTGCGGGAGTTAAACCGGTGGCCGTTTTTTCTTAGGGGTGGGAAACTAACTAAAGTGATTTCGTTTACGTGATCACTTTTGTTAGTGGTCGGGGTGGTCTGTGGCATATAAAAAAAAACACTTGACATCATTTGACAAATTGTCTAAGGGTACCATATGGCTGTTTATATTCAGAAGTTGACCAAGTATATGGGTTATTACCGGCTCACGTTGCCGAAGGCACTTGTTGAAAATCTAGATTTAGATAAGGCGAAGGTGGTTGAAGTTTATGAAGGAGAGGGAGACATAATAATGATAAAGGAGTATAATGGTAAAAAACGTCGTAGTTAAAGAGTACAGGGATGTTGAATTAGAGCTTATAGATGAACCGGATGGCCGAATCAGATTAGACATTGATGATGAAAGTATAGAAAGTCTTGCAGACAGCATTAAAGAGGTCGGCCAAATACAACCAATTAACCTAGCTATACACGGCAAACGCTTTGAGATAATTGCAGGGCAAAGGCGTTTCCTCGCTATAAAAAAGCTAGGGCATAAAACAATTAAGGCCATTGTCAAGACAGTCCCTAAAAAAGAGATTGCTCTTGTGCGGGCATCTGAAAATCTTAAAAGACAGAATCTATCACCTATTGAAGAGGCTGCTACCTATGCCGATCTCATAGATCAATACCAAATGACTAAAATGGAAATTGCAAGCAAATTTGGTATTGCTGCATCGAGTGTTAAAAACAGACTAACCTTATTAGGTTTACACCCTGATATTCAAAAGCTTATACATACAGGACAGATTTATATTGAGGTAGGGGTTGAGCTAAATAAAATTGATAACGATAGAGAACTTCACAAATGCCTGAGAGATGCTGTTGATAATGGAATAAAAATAGCCACTGCTAGGATATGGGTCATAGATTACCAAAAAAGCCTTACCTATGAACCTTCAGATGTAACCCAGGGTAGCCCCCCAGAACCAATCATAACTGTGGCAAAAATCTACCAAGCTTGCGAGTTATGTGAAAAACCTGTGGAAATTGAAGATATGAAGATTATTCGTGTTTGTCCATCATGTTATAACACGATAGCTGCAAATTTAAAAGGGGGGGGTGAATAAAAAATGCTTATTAAAGCGGGAGTAGATATATCAAGGCTTAATAGAGAGATAAGAAGGTCGCTGTCAAGGGTAGAAGCTGTTTATAACGAACACATAGAGGAATTTGTAATCACGTCAACCTTTGAAGGCAATCACGGGGCAGGCTCATTGCATTATTCAAATGACGCTTATGATGTAAGATTGCCGTTTAATGAGATTCAAGAGGTGTTTAATGTAATTAAAGAGACTCTTGGAAATCCCTATGATGTAGTTTTTGAGCGTGATCATATTCATATCGAGTATGACCCTAAAAAATAGCAATATTTTAACATGGAGGATTTAACAAAATGGCTGATTATCCAAAAGAAATAGAGATTAACCGGCTTATGAATGCTGCTAAAGTGTTCGGATGGGATAAGGTAAAAGAAGAGGTTGTTGGTCAAGAGGTTTTTGTTACCGTGAAAAAAACTCTTCTAAGTGAGGAAGCTGTTAGCGAAACTGCCGTGCCGTCCTAATGTAGTTAATAGGGGCGTCAATCGACCCGCTTGAAAGATTCCAAAACCTAAATACGGTCGTTAGCACAGCAAAGAGGTCGGGCGCCCCAGGGACGCAAGTCACAAGGGCGGGGGTCTAAGGCTCCATGTTAAGGGCTTCTGTTGTTACCTTAATATGGATACACACCCGCCCCTTGCGTCCCTGGGGCGCCCGACCTCTTTGCTGTGCGTATTTGGGTTTTGGCTGATTTTACCGAGTTTTTTGCCTTTTTTTACCAGGTGTTTTAAAAACTCAAAAAATCAGTTTCCCTATTGATCTTAGGGAACACCCCTGGGTCTTGGCGGGTATAGGTAGGGCAGGCAGTGTTATAAGGAGAGGTAGTCTGTGCCAAATTGATAGACTTTAGTAATCGCCTTATCGCCGACAAATTCTCTAACTATGGCCTCATATCCCTGTTGCCATTCAACGGCGTTAACCATGCGGCTAAAAAGGATACAGTCTTTAGCCGATAAGTGTGCAAGTTTAATCCCATCGTCCCAGGTATCAATTTGATCTTTAAACCTAGGGCACTCTTCTTTAAGCCTGGTGTAAATAGCCTTGACTTTATCTTCAGTGTAAGGATCAAGGCCGCCATACAGGCGGGCACCTAAGTCGTTAATTCAGTACGTCATTAATTTTACTGTCCTGTCATCACACTTTGACATTTCTCTGCCAGGTTCGCCGGCAGGAAAACCATAATACATCAACCATTGATAGTACTTGCTCATCTTAGACATACTGATGTCACCGCCTTTTGATGTGCGGTTTTGACAGTACATATACTCAGTATTTAAGTATCTCGACCAGGTCTTAAAATACCATCTCTTAAGTCTCCATATTGAATTGCGTGACTGATAAGCTAAAACTCCTTCGCTCTCGCCGAGTCGCCAGGGAACCCTTGTGGTGAATTTAACGCCACACCTCTCGTTAGATACCCGGACAATTTCGGCGGCTCCAGGGTCAATGTCAAGTGAGTTATATTCTGATAATAGGTTAGCATAACATTTGCTTTGATCTTCTGTGACGTCCTCGTCAAAGCGAAAATCATTATTGAGTGTAGTTAAATAGCTCTGCGCTGTTGATTCAAATTTCCAATCGACAGAGTCCTCGCCGTCAAGAAGCGAAGCCATTTCGAAACCGCTTTGAATAGCGTTCTG
>Ga0307438_1002392_pt1 | contig 10995 bp, 9 predicted proteins | sample SalMarWE160110MG_FD_202144 | JGI IMG/M metagenome (GOLD analysis project Ga0307438, IMG submission 202144) | Salt marsh sediment microbial communities from the Plum Island Ecosystem LTER, Massachusetts, United States - WE1603-110 | ecosystem: Environmental > Aquatic > Marine > Intertidal zone >...
AAAATGTTAGAGGCAAAGCTTATGGACTACACCGGGCTATGGATGGAATTGGCTCGGTTTTAGGAGCAGTTATAGCTTTTTTACTTCTTGGAATTTTAGGATATAGAAAAATCTTTCTTTTAGCTTTCATACCCGGAATAATTGCCGTATTTGTTATTTTGTTTATTAAGGAAAAAAAGGCTCCTGCAAAAAGAGAGACAAAAAAAATATCCGTTAGGTTAAGTTTTAAAGAACTACCTGTCAATTTAAGATTGTTCATCTTGATTTCCTCAATATTCGCCTTGGGTCATTTCGGATATGCCTTTCTCTTATTAAGAGCGAAGAATATAGGGTTAGCTGATAATACGGCCATTCTTCTCTATATTTTATTTTATATTGTCTATACTATTTGCATAATACCTTCCGGGATGTTATCAGACAAGATAGGAAGAAAACCGGTTTTAATCACAGGCTATTTGGTATTTGCTATAACTTCTCTTGGCTTGATATTTACCTCAAGTATTTACACCATCCTGATATTCTTTATTGTTTATGGAGTATTCTATGCTATGATTGATGGTGTTCAAAGAGCCCTGGTAGTAGATTTAGCACCAGAAAATCTAAAAGCAACCGCATTAGGAACATTTCATACGGCCATAGGATTAGTAGCCCTCCCAGGTGGATATATTGCCGGGCTGTTATGGGATAAGATAGGTCCAGGAGCAACTTTTACCTACGGCTTTACATTAGCAATAATTTCAATAGCTCTATTTATGTTTTTAAAACCAACCAATAGGGTCAGGTCTTGATTTTGACACAGGGAAAATTCTACTTGACAAAAAATAAAATTATATTATTCCTATTGTAAGAACGTTTGCACATTTCCCTTTCTTGAAATTTAGTGAGAAATATTTGAAGTCCCTTTAATAAACAAAAGAAAGGGATATGATACGGAAGAAATGTTTTTATGGAAAAAAGGCGGAAAGCTGCAGTAATCTTTAATAAATTTTGTAAAGCAAAAGAGGTGGAAACGTTTCCAGAATATAAAAACTGTAGTGATGAGGAAAAGCTAAAAATAAGGCCAGTAAGGAGGTGAAAAAGGGAATAGGGGCTGTTAGCTTAGAATCAAAAGAAAGCTTACAAAAAGAAAAATAGGGAGGAAATAAAATGTTTAGAAAAACAGGTGTTTTGCTATGTGTATTAGCATTTAGCCTTGTTGTTTTTGCTTCCTGTGCAGGTGCAGTTACCATAAAGTGGTTACATTATTACGATATTACTGCACCAGGGGCTGAAGTTGAGTTGGACATAATACAGACTTTTGCCAAGCTCAATCCAGATATTAAACTGGAAATTGAAACACTCTATGATCAAGCCTATCACCAGAAACTTGCCGCACTGGCTGCTGCTGGACAGACACCTGATGTTATGTATCTATGGCCTGGTGAACGAACCGGTAAAATTACAGGATCTGGCATCATAGCTGACCTCTATCCATTCTTGGGTGACGATATAGATAACTACGTTCCTGCAGCTGTTGCTCCTCAGCTTCTCGGTAGACTTCATGAGCTTCCCATGTTCTCAGGTACTGCATCCCATATGCTGTATGTCAATACCGAGCTTCTCGATAGGCTTGGTCTTGCTATGCCGCAGACATATAAGGAACTGAAGGCTATGGTTCCTGCAATAAAGGGAGCTGGTTTGCAGGGTATCGCGATAGCAGCTAAGGAGACCTGGGTTATGCAGTCCTGTCTTCTCAGTGCTATAGTTGGAAGAACAGCGGGAGATGAATGGCTGATGAAGGCAATTGCCGGTGAAGCTTCATTTGAGGATGAAGGGTTTCTTTGGGCTCTCAGAATCGTTGAGGAAATGTATGCTACGGGACTAATTTCAGAGAGCAATGTCCAGCTTGGGTATGGAGATGCTCCAAACGTATTTGCAGAAGACAAGGCCGTCTTTTATATTGATGGCGACTGGCGTGTAAGTGCATTCTCGGCTGTTGCTGATGGTCTTATGACTCCGGAAAAGCAAGAGAAGATCACTCTTACTGTACTTCCTGACTTTGCAGGACAGGTAGGCCCCTCCGGTTCCACTTCTTTCGTTGTTTCAACAGGTCTTGGTATGAAAGCAGGTCTTTCTCAAGAAAAGGCTGAGGCAGCCTGGAAATTGGTTTCTTTCTATGTTGGACCTATAGCTAGCAAGAAAAGACTTCTAGGAGGAAGTCTTAAGCCACCTTCTTTGGCCAATCTGGATATCTCAGATGTTGAAATGCCTCCGCTGGACAGGAAACTTTTTGCTTTTTATCCCTTACATCCCGCGACTCTCATCCTCGATGCCGTGATTCCCGCTGATGGTGTCCAAAGGATAAATACTGGCCTTCAGGAACTGGCATTGGGTGATATAACACCAGAACAACTGGCTGCGGAAATCGAAGCTGCAGTCGCGTCCGTGCGTTAAAAGGAAAAGGTACTGTGAAAAAGGCACTGCACGAAATCGTGCAGTGCCTTTTCAATAAAGAGGATGAGAATGAATTTTACATCCGAAAAGTCTAAGAAGGTAATTACCTATCTACTTTTTGTAGCTCCAGCATTAGTTATTTACCTGCTAATAATAGGTTATCCAATAATAAAATCTCTTCACCTGAGTTTTACGGATTATAACGTTTATACAAACGAAGCAGTATGGGCTGGATTTAAATGGTATATAAAAATGTTTAATCAGTCAGAATTCTGGATGGCATTGAAGAATACTATGATTGTTGTTGTTGTTTCTGTTTTTGGCCAGATACCTATTGGATTTGTACTGGCATATATTCTCTATAGAAAACTTGTACGGTTTCGAGGATTTTTCCAAGGCATGGTTTTCCTTCCCATTACTCTTTCCATGGTTATTGTGGGTATTCTCTGGTTAAAAATGTTTTCTTCGGTTGGAGCGGTAACGAATCTTCTGCGACTTATTTATAACGACCCACAATATACGATAGGCATAGTGAATAGTAAAACCTGGGCTATGGTACCCGTTGCATTTGCTCTTCTCTGGATATATACAGGATTTTATATGGTTGTTTTTCTGGCCAATCTCCAGAGGATTAATCCCTCAATTATTGAGGCTGCTATGATCGACGGCGCATCTGAAGTTCGTATCTTTCTAAAAATTATCGTTCCTTCCCTTTCTGGTGTAGTAGTAATATTGACTATTTTTGCCATCGCCGGAAGTCTTAAAGGTTTTGATTTAATATTTGCCTTGACCGGAGGCGGCCCGTCTAACTATACAGAGGTACTTACCCTTTATATGTATCGTTACGCATTTACGTACTTCAATTACAGTTTTGGATCTGCAATTTCCATGGTTATTGTTAGCATGAGTATTATTCTGATAATCCTGGTACGGGTTATCGAAAGAAAACTTGTCGGTCCTAAACAGGTTTAAGAATGTCTGATTTTGTTTTAAGCGAAGAAAGGAAAAATGTTCTTTTCAAAATAGTAGCTTATGCAGTTCTTATAAGCTTTGCCATATTAACAATCTTTCCTCTAGTCTGGCTTTTTTATTCTTCATTTAAACCAAAGCTTGAAATAATAAGACACGGCCTTGCCCTGCCCAAAAATCCAACGCTTCAGAATTATGTTAGGGCCTGGGAGCTTGGCCACCTGGGTGAGTATGCTATCAATAGCCTCATTTATACATTTTTTTCTACAGGAGGAGTAATTATTCTTAGCATGATGGCCTCTTTTGCCTTTGCAAAATTAGGAATAAAGTATAAAATTACTCCAATTCTTTATAATCTGTTTCTGGGGGGTTTGCTTATCACTTTACACGCAATTCTTATTCCCTTGTTTCTTTTTGAAACTCGAATTGGTCTTCAAGACACCTATCTTGGCCTAATCCTTCCCTATACAGCAATTGGTTTGCCCTTTGCAATTTATCTGGGAACAGAATTTATGAAAGGAATACCGGATTCTCTAATTGAATCGGCAAAAATAGATGGTGCCTCTTATCTTCAGGTTTTCTCAAAAATCATTCTTCCCATAAGTAAACCAATTATTGTAACGCTGACCATCCTGTCAGTTCTCGGGGCCTGGAACGAATTTTTACTTGCCTTTATTCTTACTTCTCTTAAAAGAAGTCTTCCTGTAGGTATCTATATGTTTTCAGGACCTCTTGCTGTTGAGTATGGAATGCAGTTTGCTGCACTTGTGATTGGACTTGCCCCCGTGCTTTTATTCTATGCCCTTTTCAGTAAACAAATAACCCGTGGTCTTACTGCGGGAGCGATAAAGGGATAACATTCCTTCAAATACCTTATTTTCTTCTTTTCTCCTGGTCTTTACCTAAAAACTGGGGGGTGGCAAGTAGCCAGACCAGCTTTAACCGCGTTAGGAATGATATTTTTTATGGGCTCCTGGAATAATTTCCTCTGGCCCCTTATCATTTTAAAAAGTAAAAACATGCTAACAGCTGTTGTAGCCCTCAGAGGCCTGAGTTCGGGTCTTCGGGTCCCTTATGATCTTATAATGGCTGGCTCGGTGTTAATAGTGCTACCATTGGTTATACTTTTCATAGTTTCACAAAAACAGTTCATTGCTGGAATTACTAGTGGAGCAATTAAGGGCTAAGTTAAGAAAGGAGTGAAAATGAATTTTGGATGTGATTACTATCCAGAGCATTGGCCAGAAGAAAGATGGGAAAAAGATGTCCAAATGATGGCTGAAGCAGATTTTAATATTGTCCGTATGGCTGAATTTGCCTGGGTGAAATTGGAGCGAGGGAAGGGACAATTTGATTTTAGTTGGCTGGATAAAGCCATTGAAATCTTATCTGAAAACAAGATTAGAAACGTCCTGGGAACGCCCACCGCTACCCCTCCTGCCTGGTTAGCTGCTAGCCATCCTGATATCCTGCGGGTAAATAAAGAGGGCATTCGCACCAGTTTTGGTGGACGTCGTGCCTGTTGCCCCAATAGTAGTACATATCGTACTTATTCTGAAAAAATCGTCTCAAAAATGGCAGAGCATTATAAGGATAATAAGAATGTTATCGGTTGGCAAATTGATAACGAGTTTGGAGGGGATGGAGAAAAAGGGTTATGTTATTGCCAGGAATGCGCTAAAAATTTCAGACAATGGCTACAGGATAAGTACAAAACTCTTCAAAAATTAAATCAAGAATGGGGAACAGTCTTCTGGAGTCAGACTTATACAGAATGGGAACAGATACCCCTTCCCCGGCAATTAGAAACCGCTCATAATCCCAGCCTGCTTTTGGATTACCGACGATTTATCTCTGATTCTTATATTAGCTATCAAAAATTGCAGATAGATATTCTCAGAAAAATCTGTCCTCACAAATTCATCACCCACAATTTTATGGGGCTTTTCAATGCAATAGACTATTATAAACTGGCCGAGCCCTTGGATTTTATCGCCTGGGATAACTACCCCAATTTAAGATTTACCGGTGGGAATAAGAGTTCGGCCAAAGTTTCCTTATCGCACGATGTTATGCGGGGATTGAAAGAGAAGAATTTCTGGGTTATGGAGCAGCAAAGCGGTCCCACTGGATGGCAATGTGTAGACCCAAATCCTTATCCAGGAGAGATAAGACTGTGGACCTATCAAGCTATTGCTCACGGAGCAGAAGGAATACTTTATTTCCGTTGGAGAACGTCCCGATTTGGAACTGAACAGTTCTGGGCCGGCATTTTAGATCAATGCGGAACTGCAACAAGAAGGTATGAGGAGGTGAAAAAGATAGGTCAGGAATTAAAGCGCATTAAAGATAAGCTAATAGGATTGGAATTTCCTAAAGAAGTAGCTATGCTTACCTCTTACGATGAGCAGTGGGCTTTTGATATTCAGCCTAATAACCCTAAGTTTAATTATCAGGAACACTTTGCCTCTTATTACCAGATACTGAATACCCTCAATATCCCTGTGGATGTCGTCTCTATCCAAACAGATATTTCAAAGTATAAACTTGTCTTAGCTCCTGCTCTATTTTTAATTAATGATGAGCTGGTAGATAACCTAAAGGAATTTGTGAAAAAAGGTGGAACATTAATTATTACCTTTCGCTCGGGAATAAAGAACTGGAACAATATAGCGTTTGATGAACCTCTGCCGGCTAAGCTTAATGACCTGCTGGGAATAGAAGTAGTTGAATATGATTCGCTATCCTCTGTGCAGAAATGTAAATTGAAGCTTATTCATCCTGAAATCGAACCTTTACAAGGAGAATGCGATACTTGGTGTGACATAATAAAATGCCGGGGAGCAGAAATTATAGGAAGATATACTCAGTCCTACTATAAGGATGAGGCCTGCCTCACCATTAACCGGTTTGGACAAGGATATGCTATTTACATAGGTACTAATCCCTCTCCAGAAATTAAAGGAAGTATATTGAGATGGGCTATAGAAAAATCAAGAGTAAAGTCCTCCTTTCAGGCAGATCCTGCGAATATAGAGGTAATACTTCGTAGAAAGGAAGGTAAGGATTATTTGTTTTTCCTTAATCATTCTGACAAGTATCATCAGGTAAAACTGGATCGGATCTACCAAGAACTGTTAGAGAAGAGAGAATACTTCAAAGATTCGCTCATGACTATAGAGCCTAGAGGGGTGCGAATCCTTTGCAGAACTTAAATATGTAGGTTAGCTAATTATTTTTTGATTTTATTAACCCGTGTTCCACATTTTCTCGTGTAAGTCTTGCCTCCCTCCCTTCCTCCTCCTTCTTTTAGGTACTAAGGAGATAGAAGACCTTATCTTTCTGATCTAGCCAGGGAGTATTATATCAGATTTGGGTTAGATTTTATATGATTTAACACTTCCCGTTTGGTTAGACCATAGATGATTTAATTCCCAATTTTAGACAAAGAACGAATTTGGTATATAATTAAATCAATAGAGATTTTAAACTGCCTTATTCTTTACTTTTTGTTAGATCTTTTTCAAGGAGCAAAATCTTGAATTACCGAAAATAGAATTAAGAGGAGGAGCTAGGATGAATGTAGTACTCATAATTATCGATACTTTAAGACAGGATCATGTGGGTTGTTATGGAAATAGGTGGATTAAGACACCTTACCTTGACTCTTTGGCTAAAGAGTCAGTGCTCTTCACTCATGCTTATCCAGGGTCACTTCCTACTTTGCAGGTACGAAGAGTTCTACAGACAGGTTGCCGTATCTTTCCCTTCCTGAGTCACAAGGCTTACAAGGGTAATCTTTTCAAGGGTGCCTTCGGTTGGGGCCCTGTTTCCGAGGAGCGAGATACCATTGCTGAAATTTTGCAGAGCCATGGCTATCGCACAGCCTTCATAACTGATACCTATCATCAGTTTAAACCATCAATGAACTTTCATCGTGGTTTTAATGAGTGGACTTGGATAAGAGGTCAAGAGAGCGATCCTTATCGCTCAGGACCTTATCCATCCCGGGAAAAGATTGAAAGATACATCCCCCAGAATTTAAGGGAAGGAACAAGACGACTGGCAGGAAAATTTACAGATTTTATTGGTAAGTACCTAACTAATGTGGCTGATAGAGACTGCGAAGAGGATTATTTCCCTGCTCAGGTCTTTAGGGAAGGAGCCCGATGGCTGGAGCAGAATCAAGATGCGGAAAAGTTTTTCTTGGTTCTTGACTCTTTTGACCCTCACGAGCCCTGGGATCCGCCCATCTCCTATAGGAGGCTGTACGATCCCGATGATGATAGCATCGATTTTTTAGCCTCTCTCTATGGCAGGGCTGACCAGCTCAGCCCCCATATATTAAAGCGCCTTAAGGCAAACTATGCTGGAGAGGTAACCCTGGTGGATCGCTGGCTGGGGTACTTCCTCGACGAAATAGGAGATTTGGGCTTGATAGATGATACCCTTATCGCTGTGATATCCGACCATGGACATTGCATTGGTGAGCATAATCTGGTAGGAAAACAAGGTCATCCCATGTCCCGGGAGATCGCTGATTTGGTCTTAATGATTCGTCATCCAGATGGAGAGGGAGCTGGTACAGCCTGTGAGAATTTAGTTTATAACTATGACCTACCTCCTACCATTCTTGCCCGATTAGGAATAAAGCCAGAAAAGCCCATGGATGGAAAAGATATCTGGCCTTTAGCCCTAGGCAAGGAGGGCCAAATGCACGATCACGTTACCTGTGGCTGGGGACCTTTTGTGATGGTTCGTAATAAGCGCTACTGGTATAACGCTTATCTTTGGGGTGAAAGTCCTCTTCTTTATGATTTGGAAAGCGATCCCAAACTGAAAAAAAATATTGCTGAAGAGTATCCTCATATCTGTCAACAGATGAAAAATATGGCAATTGCGGATGCCGGAGGGGAAGTTCCAGAATTTTTGAAGAAGTTAAAGGGTGAACCCGGATGCACCCCACTTTTGCTGGAATAGAAAAACTCCATGTACCTGATATCTAAGTTTAAACTGGGAAGACTTGATCTTTGCCAGGATCCTTTCTCTACAATTAGGCTTGGCTTGCCTCCTTTTTTGGTGGATTCCCAAATCCTACTGTAACAAGTAGGGGGAGGCAAGTCACTTTCACCAAAACACTTGATAATAAAGAGTTTAGAACAAAATTACTAAAGAACTTTTGACATTACTATAGAAACGATAAGGAGGAAGAAATGGTAAGATTCAAAGGAGTAATTCGTAACGTTACTTTAAGCAAAGAAGATATGAAGAAGTTGCTTAGCATGTCCTTAGATGAAATAGATGAATGGAGTCCCGTTAAGGTGGTGATTCTGCCTAAATGGGAGGATGTTAGTCGCACCCTGGCAAAAGCCATGATAGAAAAAATAAAGGAGAATAATGCAAAGGGTAAGTCCTCAACCTTTATTATCCCTGCTGGAAGTTATGCCCGTCCTCCTTTAATGTATCCCTATGTCGTTGAAATGAGTGATAAAGAGAGGATTAATTGGAAGAATGTTTGGACTTTCAACATGGATGAGGTTCTTGACTGGACTAACAGAGCTATACCTGAGACCCATCCCTGGAGCTTTTATGGATCAACCAAGAAAGTACTCTTCGATAAAGTTAATATTCCAAAAGATCACGTCTGGTTCCCTGATCCAAAAGACCCCAATGCCATCGGTAAGAAAATCACTGAAGTTACCCAGGGAGAAGGCGTAGATATTTCTTTTGATGGTATAGGAGAACATGGACATTTGGCTTATGAGGAAGCACCAGACCTTATGACTCATTGGACCCATATAACTCCGGAAGAATTTAAGAATGCTCCCACTCGTATCCTTCCCCATGTGAATCCAGAAACCTGTATGAGAGCCCTGCGAGGTGACTGGGATCCTCCCAATCAACCACTGTACACACTGGCGCCCCCGGGAGCAATAACTATCGGTATGAAGTGGCTACTGGGAGCCAAGAAGTTATTGCTCTCAGGCGACGGAGCAGCATTCAAAATAGCTGCTATGCATCCACCAACCATGGATTTCCCGGTAACATTAGTACAGGAGCATCCTGATCCTAAGAATACAGTAACAATGTTTACCGCCAGAAAAGAAGGAACAGCTTGGTAAAAAGCAACTGACCTGCCCTCATTGATTGCACCACTTCTTAAGTTAGAGTCACGCGCATTCTCCTTCTCAAGCTCCTTTAATCTCTTGGTCTGTTCTAACCGCATACCACTGTGTTCTCTTTCAGTAGCTGACTCATGGATCATCGCAACCGCCTGGCAGAAAAAAGCCATGTTAGTTCATAAAGATCCGGAATTTGAGCAAGTGAAGGAAATAGTAGAACTATTGCCTCTTCCCTATAAATAAATGGGGTCAGGCGTCAGGATTTAATGGCCTTTCTTTGATAATAGATAAAAAAATAAAGGAGGGGACGATGATTAAACGAGAGATAATCTTTTTTGAGAAGCCAGGGGCTGACAACACCCAGGCGACATTTGAGGCAGTCAGAGAAAGAGCGAAGTTATTGGAAATTAAAAAGATTGTTCTTGCAACAAGTAGTGGAGATACTGCTCTAAAGGCAGTTGATTTGCTTAAAGAACTCGATGTTAAGATTATAGCAGTTACTCTTCATGCTGGAACATGGAAAACTTATGGAGAGCCGGATTGGGATAAGGTAAGAGAAGCAGAAAATTTGGGAGTAAAATTTCTTACTGCTACTCATACTCTCATGGGTAATATTGGAAGTGCCATAAGGGAGAAATTTGGTGGTTTACCCGATAGCGAGCTGATAGCCCATACTCTTTATTGTTTTTCTCAAGGAATGAAAGTAGCTGTTGAGATAACGGTAATGGCTGCTGATGCCGGGCTTATCTCTCCAGAAGAAGAAGTGATAGCAATAGCAGGGACTAGCCAGGGAGCGGATACAGCTATTGTTGTAAAATCAGCTTATTCTACTAATTTTTTCGACCTCAAAATCAGAGAGATTGTTGCTATGCCAGGATAACGGAGAAAGGCTATGAGAAATCTTGAGGAAATCAAAAAAATAATAAATGAACACAAGCCTATTCTTGAGGAAAGGTTTAAGGTAGACTCCATAGGTATATTCGGTTCTTATGTAAGAAAGAGCCAGAAGGAAAAAAGCGATATTGATGTTCTGGTTGGTTTTTATGAAACTATTGATTTGTTTGAGTTTGTTGAACTGGAAGATTTCTTGAGAGAAATATTGAGTATTAAGGTGGATGTGGTTATGAAGGAAACATTGAAACCCCGCATAAAAGATAGGATATTAAAAGAGGCGGTATATATATGAAGAGAGATTATCGAGTCTATGTTGATGACATACTTGAGGCCATTTACAAGATATGTATTATATTTGGTTAATAGACTGATTGAAATTGTATCAATTTTGGTCAATCTATTGAGAAAAGGAACATCAAATGGAAGAAAGGTTATTATTTCATAACCCCTGGTGAAGCGATAATGGGAAATCTTGAATGGATAGGAAAAAATGTAGAAGGAGTGGTGGTTGAAACAAATAGAAGGAATGGCTATGACCATACAAATGCTTCAAATTTCTGACAAAGTCAGAGTAGGA
>Ga0307438_1002408_pt1 | contig 10934 bp, 10 predicted proteins | sample SalMarWE160110MG_FD_202144 | JGI IMG/M metagenome (GOLD analysis project Ga0307438, IMG submission 202144) | Salt marsh sediment microbial communities from the Plum Island Ecosystem LTER, Massachusetts, United States - WE1603-110 | ecosystem: Environmental > Aquatic > Marine > Intertidal zone >...
GGGAAGATATCCATAGGCTCCAAGAGGCGGGAGTAGATGCCTTTTTGATAGGAGAGGCTCTATTGAAAAGTAAAAATGTGGGAGAAAAACTAAAAGAACTTTTGAGACAATGATTAAAATCAAAATCTGTGGTATCACTAACAAAGAAGATGCTCTCTGGGCAGTAAATCTAAAAGTAGATGCCCTCGGCTTTATTTTTGCTGACAGCCCCAGAAGAGTAAAGCCTGAAATAGTTCAGGGAATTATTGAACTTCTCCCTCCTTTTATCTCCAGCGTGGGAGTCTTTGTTAACGAGGATAGAAAAAAGGTAGAAGAGATAACCGAGAGCTGTGGTTTGACTACTTTGCAATTCCATGGGGAAGAATCTCCCTCTTACTGTGAGGGATTCAAGCAAAAGATAGTTAAGGCTTTACGAATCGAGAATAAAGACATATTAGAAAAGGCCGTCCAGTACAAGGACAAAGTGGATGCTTATCTTCTTGATACTTATTCTCCTTCTAAGTATGGCGGCACAGGAAAGACCTTTGACTGGTGTATAGCCAAAGAGATTAAAGAATTTGGATTACCTATTATTCTCTCAGGTGGATTAAATCCTGAGAATATAAGAGAGGCAATAAGTGAAGTAGAGCCTTATGGAATAGACGTAAGCAGTGGAGTAGAGGAAAGGCCAGGGAAAAAGAATATGGAGAAATTAATAAATTTTGTCAGGATAGTGAGAGAAACGAATGGAGCATCATAGTCTGCCCGATAAAAGAGGACATTTTGGAGCCTTCGGAGGAAAGTTTGTCCCCGAGACACTGATGCCTGCTTTAAAAGAATTAGAAGAGGCTTACTCAGAGGCAAAAAAAGATAAAGATTTTCATAAGAAATTAGAGAAATACTTAGCCGATTATGCTGGCCGCCCCACGCCACTTTATTTTGCGGAAAGACTAACCAAAAGCTTAGCTGGAGCTAAGATTTATCTCAAAAGAGAAGACTTAGCCCATACTGGAGCCCATAAAATCAATAACACGCTGGGGCAGGTACTTTTAGCCAAAAAAATGGGTAAGAAACGTATTATTGCTGAAACTGGAGCTGGTCAACATGGAGTAGCTACGGCCACGGCTGCCGCTGTATTAGGCCTTCCCTGTAGAGTGTATATGGGAGAAGAGGATATTAGGCGGCAGCGACTTAATGTATTTAGAATGGAGCTATTAGGTGCAGAAGTAATTCCTGTTTCCTCAGGAAGCTGTACCTTAAAGGACGCCATCAACGAGACTATTAGAGACTGGGCAACTAATGTCAGGACTACCTATTATGTTCTGGGCTCAGTAGTGGGGCCTCACCCCTATCCTATGATGGTGCGGGATTTTCAATCAGTCATAGGCAAGGAAACAAAAGAACAAATTCTTCTCAAAGAGAAAAGAGTGCCTGACTATCTTCTAGCCTGTGTGGGAGGAGGTAGTAACTCTTTAGGACTCTTTTACCCTTTTCTGGAAGATGCTGTGCAATTGATTGGAGTGGAAGCAGGGGGATTAGGTCTTTCAGAAGATAAACACGGAGCCACTCTAGCTCGAGGGAGCATCGGTATACTGCATGGAGCTAAAAGCTATCTACTGCAAGATAAGTATGGACAAATCAGCCTAACTCACTCAGTGGCTGCTGGTCTGGATTATCCAGGAGTTGGACCAGAACATTCTTATCTTAAGAAAACCGGTAGAGCCAAATATGTTACCGTCACCGACAAAGAAGCTCTCAAGGCCTTTCAAACTCTTTCTGAACTGGAGGGGATCATTCCTGCCCTGGAAAGTGCCCATGCTATTGCCTATTTAAACAAACTGGTGCCTGAGTTGACCAAGAATAAGCTCGTGATAGTTAATCTGTCTGGACGGGGCGATAAGGATGTAGAACAGGTAGGTGGAATGGTAGGTAGCGGATAGCGTTTAGCGTATAGATCCCTGTTTTCCGTCATTGCGAGCTTGCTGAAAGCAAGCGTGGCAATCTCATGGGATTGCTTCGGCTTCGCCTCACAATCAGACTGTGTCACAATTAAACTTTTTACTCAGAAAACGGAATAATCAGGTACTTAAATAAAGTGAAACTTCACTTTATAAAATTATAGACAAAACTCTTATGATGTCTATCATACAAGCAATTAGGACTATTGACAAACTCTTACAAGTCCTCCCTTGACAAAAATAGCTCTTTAATGTATCATATAGCTAGTTCTCAGACTAGAAATATGAGGTGATATTATGGGTTATCCAACACGAGTGCAACTTATTAGACGCAAGAGTTCTCATCAGTGGTATGTGAATTTCCCTGCCGCTTTAGCCGAAGCTATGGAATTTGAGAAAAGTGAACTGGTAGAATGGGTTGTTGAAAGTAAAAGAAAGCTCAGCTTGAGGCGCGCCCCACAGAAGAAAACAAACTAGCTGTATCCAAAATAAAGAGCCTGTCCAGAAAGGGGATTCGTTATGGCATATCGTTATGGTAATCGGCACCAAATGGAACTTCTTCCACTAAGCATCGAAGAGTATGTAGAGACTGACGATCCGGTGCGAGTCTATGATGCTTTTGTAGAAACACTTAATTTTAATGAACTTAAACTCACTTTAGATCCTAATAAAGTTGGCTCTCCTGAATATTATCCCAAGGCAATGCTTAAACTTTTGACCTATGGATATTCTTATGGATTTAGGAGTTCGAGAAAATTAGAAAGAGCAATATATCATAATGTCTCGTTTATGTGGCTTATGGGTGGCTTAAAACCAGACCACAAAACCATAGCCGAATTCAGGCGAAAAAACAAAGCTTCTATTAAAAATATTCTTAAAACATGTGCTCGTTTATGTATCAGGCTTAATCTTATTGCCGGCAATACCTTGTTTGTTGATGGCAGTAAAGTGAGAGCAAGTGCCTCAATTAAGAATACCTGGACTAAAGAGAAATGTGAAAGAGCACTTGGGAAAATCGATACCCGTATAGAAGCTATTCTTTCTGAATGTGATGCTGTTGATGAGTATGAACAGAATCAAAGCTCACTGGTAAAGATGAAAAAAGAGCTTAAAGATAAAAAAGTACTCAAAGCTAAAGTCGAAAAAATCTTAAAGGAACTCAAAGAAGAAAACAAAAAGTCAATAAACACCACTGACTCAAAATGTACACGCATCAACAGCCTGCAAGGCTCTCATGCAGGATATAACTTGCAAGGCGTTGTTGATGAAAAGCACGGATTAATTGTCAGTAGCGATGTTGTAAGTGAAAATAATGATCTCAATCAGTTTGCAGAACAAATCAATCAAGCCAATGAAGTATTAGAGAAAAAATGCGATACTGCCTGTGCTGATTCTGGCTATGCCAACACCGATGAATTACAAAAAATAGACGAACAAAAGATTAAAGTTATCGTTCCTTCTCAAAGACAGGCATCTAGAAAAGAACCCAAAGCATTTGATAAATCAAACTTTCAGTATGATTCTGAAAAAGATTGCTACATTTGTCCAGAAGGTCACTTTTTAACATATCGTCGTACAAACAAACGTGAACAAAACAAAGTATACATAATTTCAGAAAAAACTATTTGCAAACAATGTCCTCATTGGGGTGTATGCACTAAATCACAACAAGGAAGACAAATTACCAGACTCATCAATGAAGAAGTAAGGCAAAGGCTTGAAGCACAATATGAACAGGCTGAATCTCAGGCCATTTACAAACTCAGACAACAGAAAGTCGAGCTGCCATTTGGACACATTAAACGCAATTTAAAAGTTGATGCGTTTCTCTTAAGAGGTTTAGATGGTGTAAAAGCAGAAGCCTCACTTCTGGCAAGTTGTTTTAATATCAGACGGATGATGAGCATCGTAGGTATTCGAGCATTGATTGAGAAACTCAAGAACTTAGCCTCTTTAAGAGGAACTTCTTCACTGGATAGGTGGAACTTTGCACTCCCGCTACCTTCAGTAGGATTAGAAAGCTTTTCCTACCCAAGAAAAGAAATCAGAGAAAACAAAGAGAACAATGCCTCTGCTTTTATAGAAAATAGTGATAAAGCAGAGAAAATTTGGATAAATAGAGTCTTTGTTTCTAAAAGAAGGGTTGAATTCCCTTTCTTATATCAAAGAGCATTTCTTTGAACTAATTGCAACACAGTCTGATTGCGAACTCGGCGAAGCAATCTGGGTTGGCTTTGTCAATGGTCGCTCACCGCGAACGTAGTGAGGCAATCTCTCTTCTTCGATTTGGCAGAAACTAGAAAAATGCTATACTGCGTGCACATAACATAAATGAGTTATCCATGTGGGAAGGTAGGCGAAAAGAGAGATTATTCGAATCGACAAGGAGGGAAAAATCAAAACCTTCCGGTCAAAAGCAAATATCGCAGAAAGGTTGTTGTTGGATAAGCCCATTTTCTCAAATAGAGAGAATGGGTTTTTGTTTTTTGGCAGATCCTGGTTTTGTTGCTGCAAACGGCCGGGATACTAAAACCATTCTACATTAGTGCCAAGAATGCCAAGAAAAGACAATGAAAATAATCATACGGAATAATCAAACAGAAGAATGGAAATTCATAGAGTCCGCTAGAGCAAAAGCTGAGGCGGAACTTCAGAAGCTACTTGCTGAGTCACCTTCTCTCATGCCAGTAGGTGAAATTCGCGAAGGAATGTCGCAGCTTGTATTCGCAATTTGCGAGTTCGGTCTCCCAGGCTCTGGAAATACCGACATTCTGGCATTTAGTACAAACGGTGACATCTCAATAATAGAATGTAAACTCGCTACGAATCCTGAAGGTAAGCGCAAAGTGATAGGCCAAATCCTGGAGTACGCTGCACACCTATGGGAAATGAGTTATGACCAAGTCAATGCTCGCATTCGACACTTAAGGGAGAAAGATTTATCAGAATTGGTTCAAGAAGCAGCGACAGGAGGATGGGATGAGGAGAGTTTCCGTGAGGGCGTCAAGCAATCCCTACATAGCGGCTCATTTATTCTTATTATTGTGGTGGATGAAATCAATGATGATTTAAGACGGACCATCCGCTATGTTAACGAGTGTAGTGAATCCGCGTTTTCGCTTCACGCCTTGGAGATGCGAAGGTTCCAAACGGACTCTACTGAGATTCTTATACCGCATTTGTATGGTGCGTCCTCGAAGCCGCCTCCAACTAATAGGAAACAATGGACGGGGAAAGAGTTCTTTAAAGTTCTGGGCGAGAAGAATGCTGACGCAAAGGTCGTCAGTGTTGCAGAAGATCTACATAAATGGGCCAAAAAGATAGCAGACCGAATCTGGTTTGGGACAGGCATAGAGACAGGATCCATCACTTTTCATTATCTTAAAAACGGGAAGACTATCTCCGTATTTACTGTCTATACAAATGGCAAACTTTCATTAAACTATGGCTGGCTCTCAACTCAAATAGGCAAGGAGACAATGGAAGAGTTCCATAAGTTAATACACGAAATACCATCTCTTGGGCGAATACCTGGGGACTTCTCTAAATGGCCCAGTATAAAAATAGCTGACGCATTCCCCAATAAAGAGAGTATTGAGAGATTTAAGGAAGCTGTTCTTTGGCTTCGGGATAGAGTTAAATCGTAAGTATGAAAAGATATCGCAACAGATAGCAACTTATATGCTTTGAGCTAATACCTCGATCGTCAGGGATACTACGTCCCTGAATCATGCGTCGTGTAGGCCAAAAGTGCTGTAGTCATGTTCACTATATGAAAAAGAGGAAATAAAACATGTCCAGTCGTTTAGGTAAGATATTTGAAGACCAGAAACTTATGGCAAAAATCAAGCAGCGCTTACCGCATCTCTTTCAGCTGGCAGGATTAGAGAGTTCAAGAGCTGGAAAAATTGGAATGGAAGTAGGATCCCTTCGGGAAAGGGTGATAGTTGCTTTGCTTATTTACAAATTTGGTGACACGAATATAGAGACAGAAATCCCTATAACTGAACCAGAAGTTGACGTCAAATTGTACGACCAGCCTATCTCCATTAAAACAATTACAGGCAAGGGATTCAGTGGGGTTAAACTCATATGGACAGTTGATGCGCAAAAGGCAAAACAATTCCGTGAAAGCTATTATCCTCATTGTGATATTTTGCTCGTCCAAATTAACTGGAATGCTCGAGGAGGTTTTTATTATATACCTTTGGAAACTCAAGGAAGACTCTTCAAAAAGATAGGCAAAAACAAATATATTAAACTTCCCAAGCCAGGGACAAATCCAAGAGGCGTGGAGATTAGTAATAATGCCTTGTCATATTTAGTTGAGGAGAAAGAAGTTAAGAATATAGAAATAATTTGGAAGCGGTCAAGAATAGACTACAATCCTTACAAAGGATGGGTTGATTACTGTAAGGAAAAATGAAGAATACAAAATCTAACTCGAAAAAAAGAGGTACCCAAACCAGTGCTTTTGGTACTCCTGGGAGAGTTAACCATGATTCCTCCCGATTTTACGGGAGTAAATTGTATCAGGGACTAAACCAAGATCAGAAGATAAGGTATGTTGAAAATCCTCTGAATTCGTCCGTACTAAATAATATCTTCGTTAAAAGCAGTGAAAAAATGGATGAACTGCCTGACAATAGTGTCCATTTGATGGTTACTTCACCTCCTTACAATGTAGGCAAGGAGTATGATGAGAATCTTACTTTGACAGATTACAGGGGATTATTGAAGAAGGTTTTCTCTGAGGTTCATAGGGTCCTTGTTCCCGGAGGGAGAGCCTGCGTGAATGTTGCAAACCTAGGGAGAAAACCTTATATTCCTCTGCATGGCTTTATTATCGAAGATATGTTGGATCTTGGATTTTTGATGCGCGGTGAGATCATCTGGAATAAGGCCTCAAGTGCTAGTCCTTCAACAGCATGGGGAAGCTGGCTCTCCGCTGCTAATCCTACATTAAGAGACATTCATGAATATATTCTAATATTCTCTAAAGATATGTTCAACAGAAAAAAACTTGAAGACAGAAAGAGCACAATAACTAGAGACGAATTCCTTGAGTTTACTAAGAGCATATGGACTTTTGCTGCTGAACCAGCCAGAAAAGTTGGGCACCCGGCGCCTTTTCCTGTTGAATTGCCCTACAGGCTAATTCAACTTTACACATTCGAAAAGGAAGTTATACTTGATCCCTTTGTTGGAAGTGGTACTGCATGTATCGCTGCACTAAAGACCAAAAGGCACTATGTTGGCTATGACAATCTAGAAGAATATGTCGAACTAGCTAGGAGAAGGATAAAACTCTTTCTACAAGAACAACTGACCTTATTCGATGATTCAAAAGCTTATAGTAGATGAAAAACTGAAGACCTGACCCCATGCATGTTTTCTGAGAAAAATGCACTTCAGACAACAATGGCTAAGACAACAAAAGCCACTACTGGAGCGACGTTCAGGGTGAGAGTGCAGCTTGGGGCAAATAAGAATGAAATCATGCAAGTACATGAAGATGCTCTCAGAATAAGGATTAGCGCTCCTCCAGTCAAGGGAAAAGCGAATAGGAAAAAATGGGGACAGCGCCTGTTATTATTGTCAGATTGACGAGCGTTGAACTTGCCCTGCTCTCTTCCCAGAAAATCCCTTGCAGAATTATTCTGTAGCTGGCAGGTTCATGGATAGTATACTAGGCAGAGTCTACTGAATACATGGAGTCAACAAGCCACCACCCTTGGGTGGTGGCTTGTTGACTGTGGTCGAAAAGGGGTGCAGATTATGATTGGTCCTGTAGATTATCGAACAATAGACATCACTCTTTTTGCCATCGCCAATCTGGTTAATCTCTTGATTGTGGGCATTATGCTTTCCCGTCCAAGGGGATTAGCACGATTAGAGCACGCTTTAGGGATTGTGATAGTGGCTATGATTGTGCCTGTTGGCATTGCTGTCATCTTGAACATTGTGGGGAAACGGGAATGGTGGGCTATTGTTCTTCCTTTGCTACTCATTTCCTTCTTCGTAGTGTCTTTGATGTTTGACTATATTTTAAAATTGGATTGGAGAAACACGGCCCTTCTTTGGCCCTATATCACAATATACTATTTGGCCTCGATCGGAATGATTGGATATTCTTTCTCGGTAGATAAGTCTTATGGATTCATCACTCTCATAACCTATTTTCTCGCCCTTTTTGCAACATGGTATGCTCACTCAAGGTAACTCTAAAGAATCGCTATGGACTTCGGATAACAATATATCTATAGTATACCTTGTTCATCGAGGGGCCTTGGTGACATGGAAATACGTAAGAGGTGACTCAACCGTCTACCAGCAAACAACGGTCTCCCACACTGGGCTCCTCCAAAACCAGACTAATAAGCACTGAGATTTGGCTTAAGTTGTGATTGGGAGCTTTTATTAGAAGTATTTCGCTAGATCGCAGGTTTTTGTGCACATCTTCAAAGAAAGGTAATAGAAAGATTCAATGGCTACTAGAGAGATACTCCATGTTGATGTTGATGCTTTCTTTGCTTCGGTAGAGCAAATGGACAATCCTGAGCTCAAAGGCAAGCCCGTAATCGTAGGTGGTAGCACCGGGCTTAGAGGAGTTGTGTCTACCGCTTCTTATGAGGCAAGAAGATTCGGTGTCCACAGTGCTCAAGCAATGAGGCAAGCGAGAAGGCTCTGTCCACAGGGAGTATTCCTGAAGGTGAGAATGGACAGGTATCAAGAGGTCTCCCGCAGAATTCATAAGATTCTTTCCTCATACACCCCTAAGGTAGAGCCTATTTCCATAGACGAGGCATTTCTGGATGTTGATGGCTGCCAGACACTTTTTGGAAGATCTGAAGACATAGCCCGAGCGATCAAGATTCGCATAAAGAGGGAGATCGGCCTGACCTGTTCGGTGGGAGTAGCCCCCAACAAATTCCTGGCGAAGATAGCCTCAGAGATGAGGAAACCTGATGGGTTGGTGGTAGTAACGGAAGATGAAAAGGAGAGCTTCTTAGTCGATCTACCGGTCAGCAAGATGTGGGGCGTAGGAAAAGTTACGGAAAGAAAGCTCCAGCAGATGGGATTACACACAATAGGAGAATTAAGAAGACTATCCTTATTTCAACTGAAAAACATCTTCGGCAAACTAGGAGCAAGGGTGTATCAGCTGTGCCGTGGAATTGATGATAGGGTGATCATAAGCAAAAGGGAGACTAAGTCAATCAGCAACGAAACCACCTTTCTTCACGATATATCGCAAAAAGAGCTCCTAGAAAGGACTCTTCAGGACCTATCAGTTGAGGTGGCCAGCCGGCTAAACAATGAGAATCTATGGGCAAGATCCATCCAATTAAAGATAAGATTCGCTGATTTCAAGACCATTACCAGGAGCAGCACCTATGAGGAAGCCACTAATTCGCCCAAACTGATATGGCAAAGAGCAAGGGAGCTTCTGGACAGAAAGATTGATTTTTCTTATGGAAAGGTTCGCCTCATTGGTTTGGTTGCCTTTAATCTAAGCATCCATAGGCAGATGGACCTCTTTGTATCCGAGAAAACACAAAGACTAAGAGGGGCGATTAAAAAGATAGAGAAGAGATATGGCGGTGCGGCAATAAGAAAAGGGAGCATTCTCTAGAAGAATATCCAGGAGCCATCCTCCTTTGAGGACAAGAGAATACCGTGTGCCTCGTTCACAGGTTCTGAGATTTGGCTTAGGTTGTGGCTAGAAAATGCGATTAGAAAATTTCCTCAAGGAACAAGGGAGATAGACCCATGACGAAATTAAAGAAACGGCTATTTCTTGGAATATTGGTTTTCTTGATAGCTGTATTGTCGCTAACCTCTCTAGCCAGAGCCGATTGGATGGATATTCCTTGGGATAAGAGGCTCCATTTCAAAGGCGGACTGTTCCTAGGTGGCATGGGCTACATAATTAGCAGATCTGAAGGCAACAGTAGAGAGAAAAGCTTCATCCTCAGTTTTTCAATAGGAACTTTAGCTGGTATTCTTTATGAGCTTGTATGGGACGATCTCATCAACAAGATGGAGGCTGACTGGGAAGACTCTCTATATGTTACACTCGGCTCTGGCACTGCCGCTGCGGTTTGTGCGAGTTTGGACTATATATTCTTTGGAGAGTTCAATTTCGGGATACTGATTCCCTTATAGATATTTTCAACCAGAGGATTCAGTAAACTAGCCCGATGGCAGGATAGAAAGACAATAGGGATTGCGATAAATAGTAGCAGTTGACCAAAGTTAAGCTATGTGCTAACTTAAATTGGATTTAAAAAATAGCGATTGGAGGATTGCTACGAACTCTCGAATTATTGTAAATCCTGAAATTTGTGGTGGGGAGCCATGCATTAGGGGAACCCGGATACCAGTTCATGCTATCTTAAGTCATCTAGCGGCAGGAGAAGATGAAAAAACCATCTTGAGAAATTTCTCCCATATTACCCACCAAGACATTTTGGCTTGCCTTGAATATGCGGCATATTTATCTACAGAGAAAGCAATCCCTGTATGAAATTCGTGGTCGATGAGAATGTCAGTGTTGGATTAGTAGTAACCCTATATAAGGATTCGGCAAAAATCCGATAGAATTTGAAAAAGAAATCTACCTAAAAAGAAGTGATTTAAGAATCCCTTTTTTTGCTATATGCCGTTTCCTGTGGCTGTCACGACTTATAAAGGAAGAATCTCCCTTGAGCTACCTTCATCAAGATGAAACCAAGGAGATGAGTATGCCGAAAGATAAGACCGTTTTCCCCTCCAGTGGTGTGTTACAGGGAAGAAATATTGAGCTGAGACCCCCTCGACCAGAGGAGATGAAATTCGTTCGCCGGCTTTGGAGCGATCCTGAAACCATGAAACCTGTGGGCGGTGCCTTTGATCTTACCGATCAGGAAGCTCACGAGTGGTTCGTCAGAGAGATAAATCCTGGAAGGCCAGAAGATTGCTACTTGCTAATCCTTACCAAGGAAGGTGAGCCAG
>Ga0307438_1002410_pt1 | contig 10921 bp, 6 predicted proteins | sample SalMarWE160110MG_FD_202144 | JGI IMG/M metagenome (GOLD analysis project Ga0307438, IMG submission 202144) | Salt marsh sediment microbial communities from the Plum Island Ecosystem LTER, Massachusetts, United States - WE1603-110 | ecosystem: Environmental > Aquatic > Marine > Intertidal zone >...
CCCAAAATGCCATTCATTGGCGTTCTTACTTCGTGTGACATATTGGTTAAAAAAGCCGTTTTCAGTCTATTGGATTCTTCGGCTTTTTCTTTTGCCGAGCGAAGTTCGGTTTCAATAAGCAAACGTTCGGTAATATCTCTGAATACAATAAGCATAAGTCTTTTTTCTGCGATAGTCACGAGAGTTGAGCCAAGGTCGGCTGAAAATATCGTGCCGTTCTTCCGCTTGAACTTAACATCCCCGCGTATTCCTTCTCCCCCCTTTAAGATACTTTCATTCTGTTTAAAAATAAAAGGAAGTTCTTCGGTAGGATGTACGGCTGCAATATCGAGGCTTAAAAATTCATTATCTGCATAACCCAGCATTTGTGAACATGCAGCATTACACATGATGAACTTTCTTTCTTCCGGGTCGAGAAGGAACATGCCGTCACTGGCAGAATTAAAAATAGTCCTGAATTTTCCTTCCGAAGTTCTCAAAGCTTCTTCAGCTTGCTTGCGTTCTGTAATGTCATTCGTAACACCTATCATTCCGGTAATTTCATCATTCTTATCCCGCAATGGTATTTTGGATACCAGCAGCCAAAGCGGATTGCCTTTATCATCATATCCAAGCCCTTCTTTGTTTCTTATCAAAGAACCATCTTGCAATACCTTTTGATCTTCAATGAAAAATTTTTCTGCCAGTTCTTTTGAGAAAACTTCGAAATCGGTTTTGCCCAAGATATTAATTTCAGTGTTCAATCCCAGATATTTTAAGTGTCCCGTTACCTCATTTACATGTACGGGATTCGCAATGATTTTCCGGTATTCTTTGTCTTTTACAAAAATACCGGTTGGGAGATTATCGATCAACGTTCTGAGCAGGGAACGTTCCTTTTCTATTGTTTCTTCTGCCTGCTTACGATCAGTAACATCTCTTGAAATGCCCATGATGCCAATAATATTCCCGGCCTTATCACACAGCGGCAATTTGGTGGTTGAAACCCATGTAATATATCCGTCCGGCCATACCTCCTTCTCCTCCTTATTAATAACAGGTTCTCCCGTAGCGATAATTTGTTGTTCATCTTCAAATGCCGGACGGGCATGCTCTTCATCGAAAAAATCGAAATCTGTTTTGCCCAGAGCTTCCTGCGGATCATCCAAGCCAAACCTCTTTGCCATTGGTGAATTGATCCTGATGAAGCAACTGTTGATATCTTTAAAGTAAATATTGTCGGGAGTAGTATCAAACAGACTGTTAAAAAGGTGTTGTTCCCAGTTTAAAGCTTCTTCGGCCCTCGTGTGCTCCGTAACATCATATAGTAATGCTCCGATGTGAAATCCTTTGTTCGTTTTAATAGGAAATATGCTTTGCAGAACGGTTTTATTCTCGCCTTGAGGAGTTAATAGGTTCACAGTCATAGGTTCATTAAAGTATTTGGACTTACCGGTACGAATAACTTTAGGCAAGATTTTTTTAAAAGATTCTATTCCAGGCCTTAAATTGCTGTCGGGTGGTATTAATTTGAGCTGGACGTCCCATAAAGGAAAGCCGACAATCTGTTTGACTTTCAATCCTGTTATTGATTCTATGGCCTTGTTACATTCAATAATAACACCTTTGTCATCGGTCAGGACTACACCTTCGGATGATTGTTCAATAATGGAACGGAATTTTTCTTCGCTTTCTTTAAGCTTATTTTCAGTTGTTTTGTGGGAAGCGATCTCTCTTTCGAGTTCAAGATTTCTTTTTTCCAATTTGGAGACCAGGCGCTCGCTATAAAGCTTAAGTATTTCTTTTTCATCTGATTCGGGATAAACTTTCGGAATATTTTTTTCATTTACCGATCTTTCTATTACTTCCTGAATAATATCTAAAAAAACTTCCGGTTCCTGCGGTTTGCGTATAAATTTTTGAGCACCCAATGCCAGGGAAAATTCTTCGTCTTTGTCATCGATGTATGTGGCCGTATAGAAAATAAAACTTATCCTGCTCAGTTCAGGGTCTTTTTTACATTCCCTGCACAGTTGAAATCCGTCCATAACCGGCATCAATATGTCGGAAATTATCAAATCAAATTTTCCGGAACGCAATTTTTTAAGAGCTTCCTGACCATTACCTGCCGATGCGACTTTAAAGTTTTTACTCTTGAGCATGATCATCATCATCTCAGTATTCTCTGAATTATCATCCACCACCAGAATTCTCATGACTTTTTCCGATTAGAGGGTTATTTGATTATTTCATAAGTATTTTCTGATACTATCCATAATTGTTTCAGGGCTGATCGGTTTTTCAATATAAGCAGTACACCCTGCTTCCAGCGCTTTTTGTATATCGTTAAAATATGTATATGCTGTTTGAGCAACAATGGGCAAATCTTTTCTGAATTTTAATATTTGTTTTGTTGCTTCAAAACCATTTAATTCGGGCATTCTGATATCCATGAAGACCATTTCAATTTCAGGATTTTTTTTGCATAAATCGACAGCTTCTTTGCCATTGTTTGCGCGTATCGTTTTCACTTTTTTGTCAAGCAGTATCTCTTCCAGATATGCATAATTATTATTATCATCTTCTGCAATTAAAATCACTTTGCCCGATAAGTTCTTGTTTTTTTGTTTTAATGAAACTTCAGCAGGTTGAATTTCTTTCGTTACAGGAGTGTATGGCAAAGTAAAATAAAATTTGGACCCTTGTCCGGGATTGGAATCCACGTGGATTTCACCGTTTAAGAAATGGACATAAGACTTGACAATTGAAAGTCCGAGTCCGTTACCACTATACAATCGCGTTTCACTATAATCGATCTGAAAGAACCGGTCAAATATTTTTTCATGCATTTCAGGAGGTATTCCAATTCCGGTATCTTCAACAGTAAATTTGATAAAGTTGCCATTAAGCCTGCAGGTTACATTTATATATCCTTCATCTGTAAACTTTATAGCATTATTTACGAGATTGATAAGTATCCGGAGCAATTTGGTTTCATCAATCAGTACAATTGCTTCATCATCGGTGAGGGCCGAGGATACAACAAAGGAAAGATTTTTTGTTTCGGCCTTGTAAGAGTTTTGTTTTTTTATTAACTCCAGAAGCTTATTGATGTCACACCTTTTCTCCTGTGGTTTTTCCTGGCCTGCTTCTATGGTTGCTATGCTGATAATATCGTTCACTATGGAAAGCAGTTGATCGCCGCTATCGCGAATGATCTGTGAATATTGTTTTCTCTTTTCGGCCGAAAGATCTGAATCAGTTATCAAATCTGAAAATCCGATAATACCGTTCAAAGGCGTCCTTATTTCATGAGATATGTTTTCTAAAAATGCTGTCTTCAGTTTATCCGATCCCTCTGCCTTTTCTTTTGCCTGAATTAATTCCTTTTCGGTTTCTTTATGAGAAGCGATCTCATTTTCAAGATCCAGATTTTTTTTCTCCAGCTTGGCGATCAGTCGCTCGCTATACAGTTTAAGTATATCCTTTTCATCCTGTTCTTTATACTGAATCGGAGCATTTTCCCCGTTTCCTGATGTTTCAATTGCTTCTTCAATCAGTTTTAAAAATATTTCCGGCTCCTGGGGTTTGCGTATGAATTTCTGTGCACCCAATGCCAGGGAAAATTCTTCATCTTTGGCATCGATGTATGTAGCCGTATAAAAGATAAAACAGATATTGCTCAGTTCACGGTCTTTCTTGCATTCTCTGCATAACTGAAATCCATCCATCACCGGCATAAGAATGTCGGATATGATCAAATCATATTTTTCGGAGTGCAATTTTTCGAGAGCTTCCTGCCCATTACCTGCCGATATGACTTGATGATTTTTGCTATTGAGCATGATCGTCATCATCTCAATATTCTCTGAATTATCATCAACAATAAGAATTTTCATATTTCGCCTGTTACAATTCTTTCACAATAAAAATCTGTTGATCTGATCCATAAATGTCTCCGGATTGATTGGTTTTTCAATATATTCTGTGCACCCTGCTTCCATTGCTTTTTCTTTATCGCCTGTCATGGCGTAAGAAGACAATGCAACAATTGGTACCGGTTCATCCAATGTCATCTGCATTATCCTTTTTGTAACTTCCAAACCATTAATATCCGGCAGTTGAATATCCATAAGGATCAAATCCGGTTTCTCTTTAAAAGTCTTCTCAAGACCTTCTGTCCCTGAAACTGCCGTAATTACATCAAGTTTGTTTTGTTCCAGTATGAATTTGATCATGTACAAATTGTCTTCATTATCTTCTACAATCAGAATGCGTTTCATAATATTAATTTACTGAATTTTTACCGGCATTACAATATAAAATTCACTTCCTTTTCCCGGATCACTCTTAACAAAGATATCACCCTTCAGAAGTGTCATTAATTTCTTACATAAATATAAACCCAAACCGGTACCTTTATTTTTTTTCGTTAACGAAGGATCTATTTGTTGAAAAGGCTGAAACAACCTCGAAATCTCGTTTTCGGGAATACCAATTCCCGTATCTTTCACGGCTAATCTCAACTTGTTTCCCGGTAACAGATCCGCATGTATATGTATATTGCCTGCGTCGGTATAATTGACGGCATTGCTCACCAGGTTCAATACCACCTGCTTAATTCGCCTGATATCTGTTGTTACAATTAAATCATCAGGTATTTCAGTGATCATTTCCAGTTGTTTCTCAACTACTTTCGGATGGATTGTTTCAACCACTTCATTCACCATATTTTTCAAATTGAATTCTTCAAAATGCAATTCAACCCGGTCGGCTTCAATTTTTGAGATATCAAGTATATCGTTAATTAAACTCAACAGATGTTTGGCATTATTTTTTACCCTGCTCAATTGTTTGTTTTGTTCCTCAGTTAGCATCCCGGTCATTCCCATAAGGAGGATACCTGTATAGCCAATAATAGAATTTAAAGGTGTTCTGAGTTCGTGGCTCATGCTTGCCAGGAATACGGATTTATACTGATCAGCTTCTTCAAGCTTTCTATTGAGTTGCGTAAGCTCAATCAGTTTATTTTCAATTTCACGTTTTTGTTTCGCGAGAATATCCTTTTTGATCTTGTTACTACGATAACTGATAAAAATCGTGATTACCAAAAAAAACGAAAGCACTCCAACAATAATAAATAGTACAAGCATTTGTTTTTGATGTACAATGGTTTTTGTTTGGTCCCCCAATACAATGTTTTTGTTTTCAATTTCCCGGTTCAGTATTTCAATTTGTTCCTGCTTTGTTTTTAAAAATTGTTCCATATCTCCTGCCTCCTTCATTTGCTCCTGAAGTATACGGTTTTTGTAATCGATTGAATCTTTCTGAGATGCCAGTAGTTCCTTTTTTTTTGATATTTCCAATTGTTGTTGGTTGATCTGGTTTAAGGAAAGCTGAATATCCCGCTGCAGGTGTTCGAGCGAGTCGCTCATTTTGTCCATGTCTTTTTGTATGTTTCTCAGGTTGAGCTGTGAATTGCGATACAGACTGGCGACATCTATTTCTGTGCCTCCGGCAAGTAAAACCTCGGGATCAATACTAAGGTTTTGATCAATTATATTGGCTTTATTGATCTCAAAGAGTAGTTGTTTCTGCTGTGTTTCATAAAGATTGATCATTATATTCCGTTTGTCATTATAATCTTCACTCACAAGCAAAACAGGTTTGCCCTCAATGGCATTGTAGATTTCGAGCAGGTAGTCCGATTTATCTCTCGTTAACAATACGATTTGAACTTTGTTTAGATCAGGATTTGATCTGTATTCTGACACAATAACGGGTTTGTCTTTTATCCTTCGCTTTTGTGAAAATTCCTGAAATTCATTCAGGATATCAGTATTTTCGGTAAATACCACAATTTTAAAACTATCGATTTGATGTTCGTTTGGCCACGATGTATAGTGTGCAAAATTGTTGACATATGCCGCAATGATCTGTGCTTTTTCAACCTGAGCCAAAAGTCCGGGCAAAAGACTGAAACTCAGGAATACAAACTGAATATGTTTTAGCAGAGTATTCATTTAGTATCATTTGGTATTCATAGTATAACCAACAGATACCATAATCGTGCGCTGAGGCTGCCGATACCTGTCCGGCTCTCTGTTAGAAGTATGATAATACTCTTTGTTCAATATATTTTTAACTATAAACTGCACAGTAAAACCTTTATAATTTAAAAGGGATAGTGTACCGTAAAAAATCAAACAGGGATCAACATAGTTACTATGGGTTGATTCAATCATTTTCGGATTTTTTCTTTCTCCAATATAATTTGCTCTTAAATTGATTTTTATATGATTGCTGAAATGATATGTTGCACTCGCGTTTCCGCTATGTTTGCTTATTTCAGGAACGAACTCATCATTCTCATTATAACTTTGGTTAAATGTGTAGTTTATGGATGATGTTAATTTTTTGGACAAATACCTGAAATAGATTTCAATACCTTCCGTATTTATTTCACCATCATTGACCCATCTGTACCCCTCATCAATAAATTGCTTAATAATAGCATTATCAAGCCTGTTTCTATATCCAATAAAATCAAGCTTATAATTATTGAATAATGAAAAAGTCATTGCAGCTTCCAATGATCTCATTTTTTCAGGAAGAAGGGAATTATTTCCTATCCCGTCGTTATAATCCCAGGGCTTGGGAGCTCTGAAAGCTTCGGCATACGAAAAACGGAATATTTGATCATGGAAATTATAAATAAGTCCGGCATGTGGTGTAAGTACCTGATCGTAAATACTGCTTTGGTCAAAACGGAAACCACCGGATAGGTAAAGATTTTTTAACAGGGTTAGCCGGGGTTCCAAAAAAAAGCTTGCCAAATAATTATTCTCCATAGCAGGCTTTTCAGGTGTCGGGGGCCTGACATCAGGCGAACTACTATATGTTTCCGAAAATATTTGGGCCAATTGTTCGTATTCCAAAGTAATACCAACAGTAACAGCTATGAATTTATTTGAGTTATAATTGATAACATTCTCAAGTCCTGTTAAATTGCTTGGCCGATAATTTCCAATTTGTGCCGTATCAACTACTAAAACCGTATTGTCGAGAACAGTTGCATTTCTGTTGTAAAGGGCAGATGAAAAAGTCAATTGGTCATTTATTTTCTTATTGTATTTCAGGTAGTTGTTTAAAAACCGGATATTCCAGAAGCTTCCGTGATCTATATAGATTGTACCCATTGATTTATATGAAGTAGCAACCGAAGACTGTTTCTGCAAGCAATTTGTTCCCAGGGTAAAGTTTTTAGCCTGAATTTTCAGATCAAAGGAGTAATCATTTTCATAGTTTTCCATCAGATCAGTCCAGTTATAATCGCCGGCTTTCCCCCTTAAATCGGCTTTATCAGTTTGTTTGTACATCCCGGAAACTCTGATACCAAAGTTTTTCTTTTTCGTGATACAGCCAAAGCCAATATCAGTGGCTACTGTATTGAATGTACCTATCAGAGAATTCATTGCCAATTGTTTTTCTTCTGCACTCTTCGTGATAATGTTGATGATCCCGGATATTGCATTTGTACCGTATGCTACCGATGCAGGCCCATAAATTACCTCTATCCGTTCCACATTTGAAAGGTTATACTGCCCTCCTCCATAGAAACCGCCTGAATTGAGCTCGTTTACCTGTATACCATCAATAAGCAATAATATCAAATTGTTTTGGCTGGGAATTCCCCGCTGAAAAACATAGCTGTTAATACCAAGTATATTTCTGAATTGAAAACCGGGAAGATCGGATAAAGCCTCTTCAAGGGTAAAATATCCCTTTTCTTTGATCTCTGTTGCCGTAATGACAAAAATGGTTGATGGTACCTCTCCAAGATTCTGAGGCGATTTTGAGGTAGAAGTAATTTTTAATTTTGATAATTGGCTGAAGTCTAAATTATAAATATCCAGACTATCTGATTGAGGAAAGGATAATTTGTTAAGAACAAAAAAAACAATTACACATAACTGATATTTAGTTATTCTATTCACAATCGTAATAAGTTAATACAGAGTGAATCTTATATTAAGTTAGTGATTATTTATCACAAACAGAAGAATATATTTTTTTTAACTTTTGTTCAATGATTCCTTTTTCGGTAATTAACGTAACCGAAGTTCCAATATAGGCGTAAATACGCAAATTCTAATCGTTCAACAAGTTAATGTCTACAAAATCTTACGACAATTTATCTTATAAAATTTTATACTATGCGAATAGCAGGAAAAGACTTTAATTTGACCGGACAGAAAGAGTCTTTCTGATTCATTTACAGCAGTACCTTCATCAGGTTAAGTAATCCAAATTTACTCATTGGGGGGAGTGTTATTCACCCTTAATTTCTGATACTAACCCCAATTTTAGCCAATTTGCCCCAAATTTCGGCTACTAGCCCCTTATTTTCGCTCAGAATGCAGGATGGAAATACCTTTGAATAAATTTTATAATATACACCATGAATATATTAATGGTTTATCCCCTGTATCCGGATACTTACTGGAGTTTCAAGCATGCTATACGTTTTATTTCCAAGAAAGCCGCTGTTCCGCCTTTGGGATTAATAACCGTATCGGCAATGCTTCCTGCAACATGGCAAAAAAAACTCGTTGACATGAATGTTACCAATCTTCATACCAGTGATCTCCTCTGGGCTGATTATGTATTTATCAGCGCCATGTATATACAAAAAGAATCTGTTAACAAAATCATCGAAAAGTGTTTGGAACACAAAGTGAAAATTGTTGCAGGCGGCCCTTTGTTTACCCAGGAATACAAGAATTACCCTCAAATTGATCATTTTATACTGAATGAAGCCGAGATTACATTGCCTCCTTTTCTGAAAGATCTGGCAATGGGACGTCATCCAAAAAAAATATACAAAACCGATGAATTTGCTGATATTAAACTGACCCCTGTACCTGATTATCATTTGTTATCGAGGAAAGATTATGCTTTGATGAATCTTCAGGTCTCTCGCGGATGTCCTTTTGCTTGTGATTTTTGTGAAATAACCTCACTTTTAGGTCACCGGGTCAGAATGAAGGATCCTGAACAGATTATTGAAGAACTTGAGGTCCTCTATAAATTGAATTGGCACGGTTCCATATCTATTGTTGATGATAATTTTATAGGCAATAAAAAAGAAACCAAAAACAAGCTTTTGCCTGTTATGAAAGAATGGATGCAAAAACATAATTATCCGTTTACATTTACTGTCCAGACTTCTATTGATCTTGCCGATGATGAAGAACTGCTGTCATTGATGACTGAAACAGGATTTAACTCTGCCTTTATTGGTATTGAAACTCCATCGGAAACATCTCTTAAGGCATGCAATAAAGTACAGAACAGAAACAGGGACATGCTTCAGGACGTTAAAAAAATTCAAAAGGCCGGATTGCAGGTATCCGGTGGATTTATTGTGGGTTTTGACAGTGATTCTCCAACTGTATTTCAACGGCAAATTGATTTTATCCAAAAAAGCGGAATTGTAACTGCAATGGTAGGATTGTTGAATGCCCCGAAAAATACCAAATTGTATCGTCGTCTTGAGGCGGAAAACAGGTTGACCACCGAAGCAACCGGAAGCAACACCGATTTTACGATGAACTTCATTCCAAAAATGAATGAGAATGTTCTTTTGTCGGGGTATCAATCGATAATTCAAAATATTTATAATGCAAAACCCTTTTATAAAAGAACACGTCAGTTCCTGTTAAACTATAATGATCAGCAACCCGGGCAAAAAAGAATTGAACTCAAATACCTGGGAGCGTTTTTAAAATCAATATTGATCATTGGAATCCTTAACCGGGGACGCAGCGAGTATTGGAAATTCTTTATATGGACATTGTTTAAACGTCCCGGTTTATTCATGGATGCTATAACCATGGCAGTGTATGGTTATCATTTCCGAACAGTATATGGCTTGAGAAACTGATCATTTCATGCAAATACAATTCATCATTTTTCCTGATAAATCATAAAATACAAGACGTTAAATATTTTGACAAAAGTTAATTAACATAAAGTTCTATTCTCAACAGAGAACACAATTTATGAATGAATCCGGAGAAAGAGTTACGCTTCATTTTGCAATCAATACACTTTCAAAACATGCCCGTACAAATATGGTTATAATATCAGTCTTAATGCTTTCTTTATACCTTGTGCCATGTATAATTATACTTAAGGGGATTGTTCATTCATTACAACAAATTTTACTGCATTCATGCCATCATCAGTACGAATTCTGCAGAAATAGATACCACTGGTCAGACTTTTGGTATTCCAGGCTATCCGGCATGTTCCTGCATGCCTGTATTCATTCATCAGAACAGTAACTAACTTGCCGTTTGAGTTATAAATCTTCAACCTTACGTTTCCCGGAAATGCCTGTCGATAGTGTATCATGGCGACATCCTTCACCGGATTGGGGACGATGTTTATTTCCGAAGGAATATTACCTGATGATATTGCAGGAATCGATAATCCGCTAATAACCAAAGGATTGGATATGATTGATTCCATTAAGAAAAAATTTACTGCCGATATTTTGTATTCCAAAAAGGCATTGAAAAAGCCGGTTTTAAGAAACCATCCGGGAGAATACAATTACCTGTCTGATAAGTTGAGGATTTGAGATTTGAGACAGTATTAAGTATTCAGTATTCAGTAATGGGTATTCGGTGATTGCCTGCCTGCCGCAGGCAGGGATATTGAACATACTGAATAATACACGTCTTCATCTGAAATTGGATAATTGATATTGGACATTGGATATTCATTGCCTGCCTGACGGTTTACCCTGTTTTGTTGGACAAACAAGTAATTTGTTGCCTGTAATTTGCTATTTTACTTCCCTCAAAAACAAAGATCACAAGCACCCTTCCTTCAAAATATTCTTTTATTGCTTTTCCTTTGACAAGTGTTAACT
>Ga0307438_1002415_pt1 | contig 10913 bp, 7 predicted proteins | sample SalMarWE160110MG_FD_202144 | JGI IMG/M metagenome (GOLD analysis project Ga0307438, IMG submission 202144) | Salt marsh sediment microbial communities from the Plum Island Ecosystem LTER, Massachusetts, United States - WE1603-110 | ecosystem: Environmental > Aquatic > Marine > Intertidal zone >...
ACGGGACCTCTTTCGGTTGCGATGAATATGAGCGGTAGTTTGGACGGAAATGACATCTACAGATGTGACCCAGATTATCCCCTGAATCATGGTGTAGTTATTGCTGGATATAGCGACACCGGTGGCTACTGGATCGTCAAGAACAGCTGGGGTACGTATTTCGGTGATGGTGGTTACTTCAAGGTTGGCTATGGAGAATGCGGTATTGAGAGCTCCGTCTCCTATGCGGTTCCCGGCCCACCACCTGGCCAGTACAAGCTGACCATGCAGGCCTCACCGCTAGGGAGCGGCACGACCGTTCCCTCCGTGGGGGGCCATTGGTACGACAGCGACACCAGCGTGGACGTCTCCGCCAGCGCCAACTCCGGCTTTGACTTCGACCGCTGGGGCGGGGACTGCTCGGGCACCAGCCCCTCCACCTCCGTCTACATGGACTCGAACAAGACCTGCACCGCCAACTTCTGCCATGAGGGCTGCCTGTGCTACCCCAGCAGCGATACCCCCAAAGCCATCCCGGATCCAGGCACCGTCAACTCCAGCATCAACGTGCCCGACGGTCTCACCATCGACGACGTCAACGTCAGCCTGGACATCACCCACACCTGGGATGAGGACCTGGATGTCTACCTGACATCCCCCCAGGGGACGCGGGTGGAGCTGTTCACGGACGTGGGCAGCAGTGGCGACAACTTCACCAACACAACCCTGGACGATGACTGTGCCACTCCAATCAGTTCCGGCAGCGCGCCCTTCACGAGCTGCTACCAGCCGGAAGGATCGCTGTCGGACTTCGATGGGGAGGACTCCTCCGGCGTGTGGACCCTTGAACTTAGCGATGACTATGGGATAGACGCTGGCACGCTTGAGGCATGGAGCCTCGAATTGTGCGGGGAAGCGGAGCCGGACGGGGACGACGACGGTGTCAGCGACTCGGTTGACAACTGCCCTGAGACCTATAACCCCGGGCAGGAAGACTACGACGGCGATGGCGTACCTGGCACCCAGCCTCCCCCTGGTGCTACCTGGGGCGGCGATGCCTGCGACGACGACGACGACAACGACACGGTGCTGGACGGGGAGGACGCCGACCCACTGGATGAGTTCGCGTGTCAGGATCTGGACGCTGACACCTGCGACGACTGCTCCGTGCTGGGCCAGCCAGATGTCTCCCAGGACGGCACGGACACAGACTCAGACGGGACCTGTGACGCTAGCGACCCGGACGACGACAATGACGAATTCGACGACTCCGTCGAGGCATACCTGAGCACCGACCCCTTGGACGATTGTCCCGACGACCCCAGCGATGATGCCTGGCCGTTCGACATCAACGTGGACACGTGGTCCGACATCCTGGATGTGTTGCTGTACAAGGGCCACCTCCAAACCCAAGTGGGCGACCCCGACTACGACTCGCGCCTCGATTTGAATGCCAACGAGTGGGTAGACATCCTCGATGTCCTGCTGTACAGGGGGCACATCCAAGTTCAGTGCACGAATCCGTAGGGTAATCGAGTCCAGCCAACGTTCGTGCGATCGCGTTCGCTGAAGTCTAACTGGCTGGCCACCCGCCCAACACGATGATGCCCTGGCCGCTGTCGAGTGTCGCGAGATTGCTGATCGCAGGCCAGCCGGCGAACCAGCGCGCCCAAACCTGTGCATCGGGGTCGATGTAGTAGGCGGCAGCGACCGCTCCTCCGCCGCAAGTGGCCAGCGCCTGACTGATGTCCGCGCCGTCTGCACCATCCCAGACCGATATAGCCCACTTGCCCGCCTCTGGGCAGTTGTGCAAAGTCCCCTGGGCGGTCGGCTCCTCGCTGAAGTTTGATGGGCGTATGGTATTGCGTCCCCAGTATTGAAGGATAACGTCGATCAGGTCGCTCGATGGCACCTCGGCGTGGTGGTCAGGGTCTGGGCCATGAAGGAAGTTGAAGTCATCGTTCATCTCCGCCCGCGGTTCCCACGATGCTTCCCACAACCACAACGCATGATTCATGCCCAGGTCCTCAAATAGGCCGATCTGGTCGTCCATGAAGTCAGCCGCGCCAGGCTCCCATCGCATAACACCAAACTCGTTGACCGCAACCGGCACGCCATGCGTTGACGCAAACGTATCCACCGTCGAGAGCAGGTCCTCCAACCAGGCTTGGTTGAACTGGTCGTCGACGCCGTCCCAGTCTGTATCGAACACCCCTGGGTAGGTCAGCTCCAGAGGTGGTAGTTGATGCGTGTATTGAAACGACTCGTATTGATGCACCGTGTAGACGGTGTGCGTATCTCCGGTCGGTTGTAGGTAGGGCAGCCACTGGACGGCGCTATAGCTCATCCCGCCGGTCAAGATAGGCGTGTCGGCGTCCTCCTCACGGATGGCAGCGGCGATCCGCGGGTGAAGCTGGTTCCAATCGTACAGCGTGTCGGCGTAGGTCGAGTAGAACTCGTCGGGTTCCCAGATATCCAGCCACACGCCGTTGGCATTCGGCTCGACCATCAGATCATAGCCCACAACAATCGGGTTGCTGCGGTAGCGCTCCGCCGTGTGGCGCCACATCGCCACCCAAGCATCCTGCGCCGCCTGGTCTTGCCACACGGAGTCACTGAGATAGCTGTCATCGAACCAGGTGCCAGCTTCCTCGTAGAAGAAAGTGAACTCGCTGCGGCCCGGGCCGGTGCGGAAACTGATCACGGCGAACATGTCGGCTTCTGCAATCATGTCGAGCAAGCTATCCAGGTTGTCCTGGATGCCCTGGTCCAAGGTGTAGAGCGGGGTCTCACTGAACAGGCCGGGGTGAGAGATATTGACGTAGTTAGCCCCTAGCGCCGCCAGCCGGTTGAAGTCTTCCTGGATATAGGGTGGCCCGACAGGACCGGTTCCCATAGAGTCGTCATCCAGTTCATGGTACACGCGACGCTGGTAAATGTCGGCGCCACGTAGGCGAGTGCCTTCCGTCCACAGCGCCCACTTGTCAGCCACAGGCTCAGCGGGCGGAGCAGCGGCGGTGGGCGTTGCCGTAGGCGTGGACGGCGGGGCACTCACTATGCCGTGGACAATGACTCCCTGCATATCGTCGAGCGCCAGCAGATCGGATATCTCCGTGTGCCCCACGAAGTAGCGCAGCCAGTCCTCGCTATCGGGGTCAATGTAGTAGGCGAAATCAACCGTCCCGGCTCCGCAGGTGGCCAGGGCTTGGCCGATAGGCGTGTCATCGCCGCCAGTCCACACCGCCAGCGACCACTTGCCGGCCGTGGGGCATCCCACCATGCGCCCCGGCGTGGACGTTGGCGTGGGCGATGCGGTTGGTGTGGACGCAAGCGAAGGCACGAGCGAAGCAATCAGCGAATCGCTGTAGTCGCCGAAGTCCACCGTCCAGAACCAGCCGTACAGCGACTGGGGATTATAGGCCTTGCCCACGCCAGCTACCACAAAGCCATCGGTGAGCATGACGGCGTTGTGCGCTGGCGAGTTGCGCCAGGCCTCGAAGGCACCCTCCGGCGTGTCGCCCCCGGCTCCGACGATCTCTCCCCACAGGCTGGCCTGCGTATAGCCGAAGGCCGCCATGCGCTCCGCCGGGCTGCGGCCCAGGGAGTCGGCATGGTTCAGGCGGTTGTACTCGGCCATGTCCTCGCTCATCCAGCGGGCGGCAGCGCTGAGCGCCGGCGAGACCTTGAGCGCCGACAGGCCATGCTCCAACCGATAGTCGTTGATCAAGACGAGCAGGGCGGCCTCGTCCTCGTTCAAGAGCGACGTCTGCCCCTGAACCTGCGGCTGGCCTAACATCAGAAGCGATACGAAGGCCCCTGCCGCCAGCGCCGCTCCAACAGCGAGAAGGACTCCAGGCCGTCTGCAGTCTCGCATACCCGCTCCATCCTACTCGCAGGTGCGGGGGTTGGCAAGGGGAGCGAGCGCTGGACAACCACAAACCACACAACGGGGTTGGCCAGGACCGAGAAGAGCCCCCACTTCGTTCGTCGGGTGATAAGGGTCACCGTTCGCAAGCTCGCCTCTGAGGAGAAAGCACACATTGTGTTTGAGGACTTTTCGGGGTGAGAGGCAGGTCTTGAGGCAACGACGGCTCGGTGCTATGATGCCCGCCGTGCATCAGGAGGGAGAAGAGCAGCGATGAAGGGCCGTGTGCTGACGGCAGCGATCGGTGCCGCCCTGGTTCTGAGTATCACCGGGGCGTTGCCGAACGCCCAGGGGGCCGTCTATCCGCCGCCTGAAACCATTCGGAGCTTCGTTCTTATGCCGCCTGGGTGGCACAACTTCGTGTGGACAGGCCCCTCGGGCACGGAACCAGGCACGGCTCTGGACTGCATGGGCGATGACTTCGCCATCGCCTACCGGCTGCAGTCGAACCAGAGGTACGAGCGGTACGTGCCGGGCCGGACGGACCTATCCAACATGGGCGCTGTGGACAGGTACGACTCTCTGCTGGTGCTGATCACTGACAGCAGCGCTCAGTGCGTGGGTATGCCGATCGACCCTTAGTGAGTTGAAGCGGGTCACCCCGCCACTGTCGACTCGGAAGGAGTGTCGCTTGGGATACCGGTATCACCATGGCGAGCGGCCTTGACAACGCGCATGGAGGTATCTGCCTTCTGCACCAACTCATCGCCGCTCTCGCCGTCCCAAGGAAAGCCCGATACCCCCAGCGCTACGGTCAGCTTCGTCGAGTCGCCATCCCGTTCGCAGACGGGGGTGACTTCCAGGGTTCGCCGGATCCGCGTGGCTACCACAAATGCCCCATGCCTATCGGTTTCTGGCATGATCACGCCGAACTCGTCGTCGCCCAAACGAGCAGGTGTGTCACTGGCGCGAGTGCACTTCACTATTACTTTGCCCAGCTTGGCCAGCGCCACATCTCCCATGTTGTGCCCGTGGGCGTCGTTGATAGCGTCGAGCTGGTTGACATCCAACACCAGGACGGCCAACGGGGTCCGCAACCTACGGGCCCTGTCCAGCTCCCACCCCAAGCGTTGGAAGAAATAGTCCCGGCCAAAGAGCTGGGTCAGGTAATCTCGACTGTCCGCATCTTCCGACTCGGGGTTGTCGATGAACAGCTGGTAGCGCTGCTCCTGCTGTACGTGCGTCCTACGAGAGATGATGGCTAACGCATGGGCCATCAGGATAACGGCCACGAAGATGAGGCCGTTCATGACGTGGAACTTCCAGCCTACATCAGCAGCGTACGCCACCGATAGTATGGCAGCACCAACAATGGCGAATATCGTCGCGCCGGTCCGTAGCCCCCAGCGCAAGCGGCCCAGATCGTCCGGGGGCGCGGTGTCGCGCTTAGCCTGCCCCGCTGTCCCGGACGCGGTCACCTCGACGGGGGTCTCTTGTTCAATGCCTTGCATAAAGATGTCCCCAGCTTTGTGCTTTCGCTTTTTCTCCTCTCTTGTAGGACGCGGCAACTCGCTCCACGTTACAATGCGGCCCATGGCCACGGCCTATGCTCCACTCACTAGAAAACGACGCAGCAAACCTACGCTGACCGACCGGATTGTGCTGACTACGGCCTCAGGAGTTGCCAACAGGCTGCCACAGGTCGCCTAGCAGCAGCCTACATCCCCGCGAACTGCTTGATGCAGACGATGGAGCAGTCCCGACCGTGGAATCGCTCTGCCTGGGCTATGGCCTCCTCGACGCTGGCGGTCGGGATGAACCCCACGTGTTGGGGCACCGCAGGGTCCTCCGCTCCTGCCACGAACACGCGAGCGGCGTGTCGCAGGCGCTTCAGGGGATGCGTCGCCAGTATCCCATGCACCGGGTGGAAGGCATAGCCGTTGCGGTAGCGCTCGATGTAGTCGGCCCGACTGGCGAACTCGTCCATGAAGCGGGCGGTGATCTCGTAGGGATCGAGGGTCTCCGGCAGCACCCGGTTCCACACCTCCGGGTACGAGGGATGATGCTCCATATCCCAGTCCTCTGGACAGGGCGTGGCCATGATCACCGAGCAGCCTGGCTTGCCCAGAGCCTCGATGTAGCCCCCCAGGTAGCCAAGCCCGGAAGAGATCAGGGTTAGGATGGGGTTCATCCGAGCGAAGGTAGCATACGGGCTCCAGGCTGGAAGCCCATAGATCACCACGTCGGAGGGCTCGGCTGCGGCGCGCCGCGGCTGGTACAGCGAAGCCTGCACCTCAAGCGCTGCGGCCCGCGCCTCGTCCACGCCGCCCGCAAACACGCGTCCGATCGTCCCTGGGTTGGCCAGCAACGTCTCCACCTTGAACACGCGGCGGCCCAGCTTTGACTCCAGATGCTGGCCCATCTCATCGAACACATGGTGCATCCGGTTGCCCCGCACAGACATCGTCATGCCGTCCGGGGTGTGCGTCCAGCGAATGGAGCGCCAGGTGGACAGCCCAACGCAGACAGACTTCCAGCCGCCATTGAAGCCCAGGTAGCAGGCGGCGTTAATGTACACAGCCAGGTCTGACTCCGCTACCAGGCGGTGAACCTCGACATCATATCCATTGGGCGTTGTCCCCATGTACACCAGGTTGTCCGGGTCCTCGGCATCCTGGCAGGTCAGACGCGATCCGAAGCGCTGCACCAGCTCCTGCCCCAGGATGGACGCTATCTCCTGGTGCGTCCACCTGCGGTGGAGTCCGTTGGCGCAGACGAGGGAGACGTTCTCCTCGGGTACACCAGCCTCCGCCAGTTCTTCCAGGATCGCCTCGATGGCCAATCGCCTGATGGGACCGAACGACGGCGCACTCGGATCGTCGAAGGCGATGAGCACCCGAGCCCCGGGGCGAACCAGCTGGCCAACGCGGGGCAGGCCCAGCGGCTCTGCCAGCGCGGCTCGAACGGCAGCCTCTTGATCTGCCACCGGCTCCAGACGGGGGCCAGTGCCCTCGCCACCTACCACGCGCGTCCGGTCGGGAAGGCTCACCTCTACGCTCGTGTCACCGAAGAACAGCGTCTGCTCGATCATCGTCGTGCCTCCTCCCAGTCTGCACCTGATTCTAGCGGGCGACATCTGGTCAGGCAAGAAGCCTCGTTTCCCCGATATCCGCGAGCCCTGTCAGCGCCGGTCTTCCCCTCGCCACCCTCCCTACGGTATGGTATGTGGGCGAAGTCACTGTTCCGTCAGACCGTTGACTGGCGGTCGTCGAATACGGGCTCGACAGGCCACGATGAAGGTTTTATTCGTCTACATCGACCTCTCAGCGCAGAAGAACCGCAAGGGTCAGCTTGTCTGCAGCCCAGGCGGCTGGTTCCAGGAAGGCATCGCCTCCATCGCCGCCTGCCTGCGCCAGGCAGGCCATCAGGTGGCCCTATACCACCTGGTGAATCCGGTGAAGCGCAACGCCTTTGTCAAAGCCGTCCGGCGTCACACGCCGGATGTCGCTGGCCTCAGCATCGGCAGCGCCATCTTTCCCATGAGCACCCGCTACGCCCGCTGGGCCAAGGAGGCGGGCGTCCCCCTGATCGTCGCCGGCGGCGTGCATGCCATGATGATGCCCGAACAGACACTGGCCGGTGGGTTCGACATCGCCTGTCTCGGCGAAGGCGAGCGCCCGATGGTCGAGCTGTGCGACCGCCTGCAGCGCGGCGAGGACATCACCACCATTCCGAGCCTGCACGTCAAGACCGACAATGGCGCCATCGCCAACCCCACCGGCCCCCTCATTGAAGACCTCGATGAGCTTCCGTATCCCTACTTCGAGCTGTTCGACTTCCGTCGCCTGGTGTCGTCCCAGACGTACACCGCCCTGGCGAGGGTCAGCCGCGGCTGCCCTTATAACTGCGCCTATTGCTGCAATCGCCAGATCCGGGCTCTCTACCCCAACCCCAAATCCTTCGCGAGAACGCGTAGCCCCGCTGGCGCCATCGGCTACCTCAAAGCACTGCGGAGCGCCTATCCCCAAATGCGCTACGTCAACTTCATGGACGATATCCTCCATCCTAACGAGGCGTGGCTGGAGGAGTTCCTACCGATGTACAAGCGAGAGATAGGCCTACCCTTCGTCGCCCAACACCGGCCGGGGCTGCTCACCGAGCACGCCACCTCCCTCCTCCGCGATGCCGGCTGCTACGAGCTCCACTTCGGGCTGGAGTCCGGCAATCAGGAGATGCGGCGCAGGATCCTGAAGCGGGGCAGCATCACCGACGAGCAGATAATCGAAGCATTCCGCCTCTGCAAGAAGTACGGCATTGCCACCGGCGCCTACAGCATGATCGGCCTCCCCTTCGAGACCATGTCCATGGCCCTGGAGACCATCAAGCTGAACGCCCTCGTCGCCCCCAACCTGGTATGGAACCCGATCTTCACCCCCTACCCGCGGATCGAATTGCATCGCGTCGCTGCGGAAGCCGGCCTTGTGGCCGAGGAACCCGACTACGAGACGGAGGTCATCGTCGACAACCCGGGCTTCCGCCCCAAGCAGGTGCTCTTCGTGCGGGCCTACTTCAAGCCTTTCGTGAACGCGTACAAGCTGACTCGGCGCCTTCCCCGATTGCTGGGTCGCCCGCTGGAGGCGGCGCTGGACCGAGTGTTCCTCTTTCGGTTCCTGCCGTACGGCCCGCTGACTCGAGTTGGCGAAGGCTGGATGCAGTTCCAAGCGGGAGGGAAGGCGTTCGTCCGCCGGCGCTTCCCCTGGCTCTACCTCCGCCTACGAGACCGGATGAGGGGCAAGAAGATAGTCCGTCCTACGGAGTGACCCGCGGCTCCTTGTGGCCTACAGCATCCCCCCTTGCTGTTGCCCTACGGCTAGGCGAATGGTAGATTTGGGGTGCCGCGGAAGGCCGCTGGCAAAGACCGTGGAAGCACCATCGGCCCAGCCGAGAGCAGGAGGAACCCCGTGGACCTTAGCATCCTTAAGCAAGCGCTCATCGAGGGCGACGACCAGACTGTCGCTGAACTGACCCGGCGGGCCCTGGACGAGGATCACCCGGCCCAGACGATCCTCAATGACGCCCTCATCAGCGGCATGGAGGAAGTGGGAAAACTCTTCGAGCAGGGCGAGTACTTCGTGCCCGAACTGCTACTGGCAGCACGGGCTATGCAAGGTGCCATGGAAGTATTGCGCCCCCTTCTCACCGCCAGCGACTATCAGCCAATGGGCAAGGTGGTCATGGGAACAGTCCAGGGTGACCTCCACGACATCGGCAAGAAGCTGGTGGCGATGATGCTGGAGGGCAGCGGCTTCGAGGTGATCGATCTGGGAACGAACGTCCCGCCCGAGCGTTTCGTCGAGGCCGTGGAAGAGAGCGGAGCCCAGCTAGTGGGACTGTCGGCCCTGCTCACCACCACGATCCCCGCCATGGAAGCGACCGTGGGCGCGCTGCGGGAGGCAGAGCTGCCGACGCAGGTGAAAATTATGATTGGAGGCGCCCCCGTTACCTCCACGTTTGCCCAGGACATCGGCGCCGACGGCTACGCCCCCGATGCCTCGAACGCCGTGGCCCTGGCGCGCAGGCTTATGGCCCCGGCCTAAGTGGCTAAACGGGCCTCGGGTGTGCCTTGAGATACGCCAGTCTGGCCGTCTCCGACCCGCGTGACTTAGTCTTCGGTCGTGCGCCCACGGTCATCAGTTGCGGCCTTGGGCTCGAGCTAGGGGCCGGAGCGGTCTTCCCCGAAGTTAACTTTACCCTCCCTAGTATGGCCCTCACGGACAGCACGTGGACTGACGCGCTGGCACAGTATCGAGAGATGGCGCGAGGAGTCCTACAGAGGGCCAGAGCCCTTGAGGCGCCGGGCATGGTAATCGAGTTGGAACACCTACCGCCGATGACGGAGCACTCAGAGTGGGGCGCACAGATAACCGCCGAGCTGCTTGAGTTGCTTGAAAACGAACATGCCAAATCCGGCCTGGCCTGTGCTCTTCGCGTCACCCCTGTCGACCTTCGCTACGGCGAGCGTCCCCCCCGCCTGCGCGATGGCCCGCTCTGGGAGACCCTGCGCCGCTCTCTTGTCGCCTGCGCCGAGTCGGGTGCTCACATCCTCTCCATTGAGTCGGAAGGTGGCAAGGAGGTATGCGACGAGGCCCTCTTGCGAGGGGATATGAGGGGCATTGTGCTCGCCCTGGGCGTGCTCGCCCCGCGGGACATGGCCTGGCTGTGGGACCGGATAGCGGAGGTGTGCGCCGGGAGAGAGGGAGTGATCGCCGGTGGGGATTCAGCCTGTGCCTTCGCTAACACGGCGATGCAGTTGGCCCACCAGCGCCTCATCCCCGAAACCCTGGCCGCCGTCGTCCGCGCCGTGGGAGCCGCCCGCAGCCTGGTTGCTCTTGAGCACGGTGCTGAGGGGCCGTCCAAGGACTGTGCCTACGAGGGGCCGATCCTGAAGGCTATAACAGGGCGACCTATCTCTATGGAAGGAAAGTCGGCCACTTGTGCCCACTTCAGCCCCCTCGGCAATGTGGCTGCGGCGACCTGCGACCTGTGGAGCAACGAATCGGTTCAGAATGTGCGCTTGCTCTCTGGCAGCGCCCCCGAGGCCTTCGCCGAGTCCCTGATATATGATTGCCGGCTAATGAATGAAGCCCTGCGGCGCGGTGAGGAGCACTGCCTACGCGACCTGCTGGTCGATTCAGACCGCTGGCACAGCCCCCAGGCTCTGGTCATCTCCCCCGATGCCGCCGTCGCGATCGCCAGGGCGATCGTCGCCGCCCCCTCGGACTACCGCCGCGCTACGGCCGCCGCCCAGACGGCCGTCGAGCTGATCGGCCAGGCAGCGACCGAGGGGAAGCTGAACCTTTCTCCGGCGGAGACCCGCTGGCTCGACCGGATAGAGTCGGCTCTGGCTGATCTCCCCGATACGGAGGGGGAGTTGCTGGAGCGGACACAGAGGGAGTACGGCCACCTGTTTGAACGCAGCAGCTACGGGTTGTAGATGCGCTGCAACCCCACCGTCGACGGATACGAGAGGTAGCATCGTGCGAGCAGACCCCGCTCCCCGCCAGGCGAA
>Ga0307438_1002421_pt1 | contig 10893 bp, 7 predicted proteins | sample SalMarWE160110MG_FD_202144 | JGI IMG/M metagenome (GOLD analysis project Ga0307438, IMG submission 202144) | Salt marsh sediment microbial communities from the Plum Island Ecosystem LTER, Massachusetts, United States - WE1603-110 | ecosystem: Environmental > Aquatic > Marine > Intertidal zone >...
TTCTTGTGAGATTGGAATTGCTGGGTGTGTTCCCGCAGAATCTACCGTTATGTCAGGCCTGAGTTTCTTCAATAGTGCTTCTGCTACTGGACTTCGATAAGCGTTTCCTGAACACACAAACAATACTTTCAAGCTGGTCACCGCAAGACTTAGCAAAAGTTAACCTAACTCACACATTAACGCATGTTTTAGATCTTTTGGCGAAGTTTTCTCTACACTGATTTGAGATACGTCATGAAGTTTGAGGAATCTTTGAAGGGCTGCTGCAAATTCATCTACCAAGCTATCTCTGTCATAGTCTTTCTCTTCCAAAACTATAGAATTGATAATCATTTTCCTGTTTTGTCTGTCAAGCTTGGGGTCGAGTCTTCCAATGAAACGTGTCCCATAGAGGATTGGCATAACATAATAACCATAAATCCTCTTCTCTGGAGGCTTGTACACTTCCCAAGAATAATTGAAGTCGAAGATTTCGGAAATGATTCTGCGATTCCATAAAAGATTGTCTAGTGGTGCAACGAAATGAACCTTTTCGCTTGCAGATGTATCAGAATTTTCAAGCAGGCTCGAGTTTTCCTCTGAAACGTAGTATACATGCTTGACGCCTTCAATCTTAACAGGGCATAGCTCATTGTCTTCAGTCATTTTTTTGACTGTGTTTTTTCTTTGAGAGGCTTTTAGTGGAAGCCAGCCAAACCTCCAGTGGCGTGTATCAATAAGTCCGTAGGCTCTCGTGTATTTTCGAATCATAAATCGCTCATACTCTTCTCTGCTCGGAGTTTTCGCATCTGGATTTGGTGGAAGCAATCGTTCAGTAAGGTCGTAATATCGTCTATTTCCTTCCACGTGCTGAATCATGAGTTCACCACAGTCCCATAGCAAGTTCAGAACACTCGTTGCCACTTTTCTTTTAATCTTTCCCTTCTGCTTAAATTCTAGTGCTGAAAGTGGTCCGTGCCTTCTGATTTCTGATAGAACGTGAGCGATTGTATCTTTCAAACTTTTTCTTTTGGCTTTTAGTCGTTCGTAAAAGGGAGAATGAAACTTTGATGGGTTTTGCATTCGATAGCGGAAGTAAGGGAAATCTTCAATGGGGATTATGGATTTTTCGTTACACCAATACTCAAATAGAAGTCTGTCTTTGTAGATCAACTGATCCAAGTAAGAAGGCTTGTAATCAACAATTCTGTTATGAAGAACTAAATGATGGTTGCGATGTACAACACTGATTGGGTCCCTTTGGACGCATTCAAGCCGTTTGATTGCTTCCAACGTTCCGTTCTTGCCTCTTTTTTCTTCGAGAAAACCTTGCCTTAAAATAAGGAACCGTCGAGCAGACTTTTTTGAAACCTCTTTCGGCTTTGTTTTCTCCATTCTAGCATGTCTCTCCAAATCTTTTAGCATTAAGGCACAGTTTATAATTGTGACTAGTTTTCTAGTTATAAATATAGTCAGAATTTTATGAACTTCTGAAATACGGCGCGTAATGTGTGAGTTTCATGAGTGTAGATTCAATGCAAAGTTCATGTATGGCAATGTTTATATACGTCGATTTGTATTTGATTTTTATCGAATTAAAAAGGATAAGCGTGAAGTTAAGGAGTGTGAGAATCAAATTGTCTGAAGAACTTAGTGAAGAAATGAAAAAACTCAAAGAAGAAATTGCAAACCTAAAAGAACAATTTAGAAATGTTATGGGCGGAGAACGAGAAAGAAGGCGCGGCATATACATCGACGTTGGAGACCGCGTGCATGACTACGTTGAGGATATGATGGAAGGTGTCGCTGAAGGCATACATGGTGAACTTGAAAAATCCATATTCATAGGCCCGAGAGGTGTCAGAATTCTCAGAAGAAAAGAACCGCATATAAGAAGGGATGAAGTAGAACTCAGTTTTCCCAAAGCAGCTGAAGTCATGAGCGCCCTAGGCCACGAACATAGACTGAGAATATTAGATGAACTCATGAGCGGTGGAAAATACATTAACGAGTTGCAAGAGAAGCTTTCAGAGATAACTACAAGCACACTTTCAAGCCATCTCAAAGTGCTTGAAGAAGCAGGGCTGGTTGTTCAAGAAAAAGTCAGGGGACGCTACCTCATCACCATGCCAGGCAGAACTGCATACAAGATGGCAAGGCGAGTCACGAGATTCGTTGAAAGAAGGAACCAGGAATGATGTGGCAAAACTATCAACTAGGCAACACCGTTTCAAAAACATCTGAAGTTGTGACGTTGTGGCAAATGGAAAAGGGCATCGTAGAGATCAACAAGAACACCTTAGCTGTTCCAATAGAGCTAGATGACAAAGAGAGAGGTTACGTATTCCATGGCGATGGCAAATTCCTTCTGGACAGCATAGTTGAAACGGAAGAAGGCGCTATCGGCCAGCCTGTTGAAAAAGAACTGAGCGAACTGTTTCTAATGCTGGGAGACACAGAAGAAATACAGAAACACCTGACCGAAGCGAGTGAAGAGGACTTAGCAAAAATGGGCTATCAAAACCAACAAGAATTCGCAGATAGAGCAAAAGATTTGTGTGGTCAGTTTTTCAAAAAGAAAGAAGTGCATAACCATCAATGTTTCGACGAACACCGGGGCTTCATCTTCGCTTTCCAGAATCAAACCAGCAAATTAGACATTCTTATCGCTAAAGGTTCCAAACTGGTTTACAAGGCTATGGACATAGTCTTTGTGTCAAATGAAAACAAAGTAGTTCTGAAAAGTCCAAGCGAAGTGGTTTGCACGAGTAATGGAAAATCGGTCATTATCAAGAAGTAGTAACTTGCAGAATTGCCATCGAGTCTTTCAATTTTTCTATTTTAGAAAGTCATGAGGTTAGAAATCTACTTTAGCCTCAGGTCGGCTCCGCATTCTGGGCAGAACTTTGAACTCACTGGAATGCGAGCTTGACATTTAGGGCAGATTAGCACAACTGGTCTATGTACTGGACTGTAAATTGGAACGAAAGCAACAACAATTCCGTAGATCACCTGTAAACCTTCAAGATAAACTTGAGTCATATTCTACGAGAAAAAGTTTGCGCATTCCAAGTTTTCACGATTATGCCTGAGAAGATGACTCATGTACTAGGTGACTTTAACCTTGAACTCATGTTTCACAGGAACACTCACGCTAGACACGATTATTTATGCGTATACTTGCAATTTCTAGCGAGCATCTTAATTTCTGAGTATTCATAAACTATAAATTAAGGACTAAGCTGAAGAATCCATGAGAAAAATAGAACTGGCGAGTTGGAAAGACGTTCCAAGACGACTTGCAAGCTTGAGGAAAACCCTTGAAATCATTTACGAAGTCAAACTTGGAGTCGATTTAAAGGACGTTCCAATTGGTCGGCTTCATCCTACTGAAAGTTCCTTGGAGAAAGACAAGCTTGCAGTCGTTTTTATGAAGGTGGTGACTGAAGATTATAACGTACCCATAATAGCTGTGAAACGTATGGAAGACTTTTTTGTACTTGATGGCCACCACCGGTCATTTATTTCGAAGAAACTGATGAAGAAGACTGTAAAAGCTTACGTGTTAAAATTCCCCAAGAACAAGAGTTATCGGGCTATAGCTAAGCATTCACTTGAGGATCTTCCAATCAAGGACGTTGGCGTCATAGACGATCCGCTAATGAAAACGTGGGGACAAATATTGACTATTCTAAAATATTATGAGGCTCTTTACAACATTTCCTTCCACCTAAGGATGGAGCAAGTTCGTTTAAAAGATCTTGTTCCAACTCAATTTCAGATGAGAAGAGAACGGGTTGATTCGATAAAGGAATTGTTGGTGCCCATAGCTTGCATTAAATATGAAGGTAGGTTTTACATATTGGATGGGCATGCAAGATCTGTCCGCGCTAAACAATTGGAATTTGAGTCTATACAAGCAATAATCCTCTCACCAGAGGTGAAGATAGATTTCGGAATTGTCAAGGCTGTCAAAGAAATGAACGTTAGAAGCCTTGATGATATTCAGGTAGTGAAATAATCAAGAAAATGTAAGTGTTCTCACAATGTATTGTTGGCGCGGGGTGCTAGATTGAAGCCCTCGTTCAAACTATCACATATACATGTAGAAAATCAGTGAGAGAAGTTCGCGGGTGATATGTTCATTTGGTCGTGGGTTCAAATCCCGCCCAACCAACCAACAGGGGACAACGACGGACGGGGACAAACGGGGATCAACGGGGGAAACGGGGACAACCAACGGAGACGGGCGAAACGACGGGAGACGGTTAATGGACAACGGGGATATGGTTAACCATTTATTTCTTTCTAAAAAGATGGTTTAGGACTGTATAGTCGGTTCAGCATACACGTACAAGGTACAGGAAGGATATCACTATAATAAGAATAAGGAAGGTATCATCAAACAACTACTGTAGATATGTGTGTTCGAAATCGACTATACACTCTAAATGAGTGAGGGGTCAGAAACACTCAAAAACTTACCTCTCACAATGAACTCGATAATCCAATGTTGAAGTGGGAACAAACGCCTGTGCGCGCGCGCTCATATCGAGCCAATCATAAGAGAATTTCTGCCTTCAAGACGGTAGGACTTAATGCGCGCGCTCAAAAAATGCCCGATTTTCCCGAACCTATCCCCTCTATTTCATTACCATAGGTAAGCATTAGTTATCTGTTTAGAAATGTTTTTACGGGGCTTCCTTTATGAGACGGTGACATATCTCGCAAGCCTCTATAACATGAAATCCTTTCTCGGTTGTCTTCCAGATACCAGACTCCTCAGTAATAAAATCTGCCTCTTTCAAAGCGTTTAGATATTTCTCAAGCATATCGAAACTTAGTCTGGCTTTAAACAGTATGTCTGTCTTCTTAATCCCTTTTCTAGCGAGTTTCAGAATTTCCATAATTATGTCGTATCGCACTCGTCTCTTACGAGAAGCAGAACGAGACATTTAACCACCTATCACACAAACCTATACTGTCAAAACTAATAAAGCTAAAGCGCGCGCGATATATTGGTCTTTTTGTCCGTAGTGTGTGAGCAGTATTACTGCATCATAGAGGTCTATGTCTCCGTCTCCGTCTATGTCGCAGACTGGATCATAGCTTGGGTTGCCTTCTTTGACGCCGTAGATTACCAACAGCTTGACGGCGTCGTAGAGATCCACATCAAAGTCACCGTCAACATCACCAGAAATCGTTATGCATAATTCTTGGTCGGCAGAAAGGGTGTTATCTGACACGTCAGTTTCTTTAAGAACTGGTTCCATATTAATGCTAATAGTATAGTTTCCCAATAGCCAACCTGTAGTGTCCAAATATACAGAAAACGCAATCGAACCATGACTGTCAAGCTGAACCTGCGTCACGTTGATCAAAGTTCCATTCACACAGATAGTAACGTTGAAGGTTTCGCTGTAGTGACCTTGGTTCTCCAGTTTAACGTTTACTCTTCCTTGAAATCCTTCCGCAACAATTGTTTTGACATTCACAACGTCTGTGACTGCGACGTCATGAACCATGGGTTCAGGAAGATAAGCAATATGGCTTTTGTATTGTTCGCTCTCTAGAATGCCAAATTCATCATATACGCTGAGCTTTACATCGTACCATCCTTCTTCTCCGCCGCTAGGCATATACAGGTAGATATCGCCCTTGCTCCCTGCACTATCAATAGTCCATGTGTCATTATAATGATCAACAATGTTTCCATTTAGGTCGATCAAATAACCGTGCGCAGTTATGTTAATTGGCTCACCGGTTGTGGAACAACTCAGCTTGAGATGCACAGCATCTAGAAAATCGTCGTTATCACTGTCAAACGGTGTGCAAGAGGACTCAACAATTTGCTCGCGAGACCGTAATCCCTCAGCATGCGTACTATACAACATATAAAGTAGGTCATCCCAAGTCGTATCTTGTGTCCAAAGGGGATGTGCTATAAAGTACGGTCGACCATAGATACTGCGACGGGCATCGTATACTTCTTCGTCGTTAGGTAAGTATATGTAAAGTCCATGAAAATCCGGATGACCTGAAGCGTGCCATTCAGCTACGCACGCGTTTTCAAGAGCGTTAATCAGATTCTGCGCAGCCAACTGAATGGAAGTGTCTGGAATCCCCCGCTTGATCTCTACGGCGAAGTCATAGAGGTCACGACATGATGCGGCTTCTTCTACGGACCAGATTGGTTCGTGCGATTCAGCTCGTGACGCGGCTCCTAAAATGGCATGCCCAAATTCCGTTATGTTTGCAATCAAATTGTTAGCAAGGTCAGTTGTTGCTGTAGCCACTTCGGTTCTGATCTTGCTCAAGTTGAAAGCTGAAAGGGTCATAATTTCACCTCCCCAAATCACGCTGTACTGTGCATAATAATCAACGATCATTGAAGCTAGTGAACTTGGGTCTCTTGCAGGTGAGGCAGTAAGATCAGAGAGAATTTGTTGGTAAGGCCAATGAGTGCTGACTTCTTCAGATGCGATGATTAAATCCGCGAAATCACCGATTTCATAGGCGACTTCAAGTGCGCTCTGCTGGCATGCTTCAAACCCAATTATGTCCACTTTTACACCTGTTGTGTTCTCAACTTGGCTTAGAGCCCATCGAATCTCAAGGGGAGTTAATATATCATTGTTACTCCAGTCAGGACAGACGCCGTCTATCCATCCGTGACCAATAATCATAGCAAAGTAGTGACTCGCTGGGTAATCTTGGATAGCCCATGTCAGAAAATCCAACAAAGTATTTTGGTCGCCCATGTTGACCTCGCCTAGAGAGTAGATTGCGTTTTCGTCTGTCGGTGTTAATCCTTGGGTCACATAGAACCGTTTGCAATCAATCCAATCACCGTACGAGTCACTGTACCCATCGATTCTATCCATCTGCACGACTATGTTAACGTCAGAAGTGGAGCCAACTGAAGCCATTTGATTTAGGTAACCCAGTTGGTAGCCCTCCAAATTGCATTCTGCACAACTATATACCATTAAGGTCCATGCACACTGTGTGGCTTGAGATATCGGAACATAAAAAACCGAAAGTGCAAGGATAACCGCAAAGATAGGAGCCTTACTCTTCCTCACCATTGCACCCTGAACTCCTTGTTATGTGCTTCTCGCTAAAAGATAAAAGCATTTTGGTTTGATGTGTGTGCAAAAAGGAAAGATAGTGTCGTTGGTTGGTTGGCGCGCGCTAGGTTCCGAAGACCCCGCCTGTTTGATGTCAAATGCCAACATTAACATGCCCGTTAACAGCATCATTATCATCATTTCTGCAATTCGTTTTTTCATTTCCCTTTCTCCTTAACCTTAGAATGACGCCTTATGTTGCCACCTTGGACTTAGGATTTTCTAAAACTAACTCTAGAAGAAAGTTCTGTTCTCAGAAGCAGATAAGCGTATCTAGTTTGATCTGTGAGAGAAATGTTATTGTGGACTGAGAAACAAGAGGTTATGGGTCTTTTTGTCCGTAGTGCGTAAGCAGTATGACGGCGTCGTAGAGGTCTATGTCTCCATCTCCGTCTATGTCGCATATGGCATCATAGCTTGGATCGCCTTCTTTGGCGCCATAATGCGTCAGCAGGCTAACAGCATCATAGAGGTCTACGTCAAAGTCTCCATCAACATCACCTGGAATGGTGACTATTAAGGTACCGCCGACGAGAGTATTGTCTGCTGTGTCTGTTTCACCCGGCACAATGTCTACAACAGCACTTATCGTGTAATTGCCTTTGGAGAAGCCTGAGGTGTTCCATGCAAAATCACAGACAACAGATTCTCCACCTTTCACAGAGGACACTAGAGACTCAAACATGTCGTCGTTAAGGTACACAGTAACGTTGATTTCTTCAATCATGCTGCCTTGGTTTGCGACGACCACAGTAACATTCATGGTAATGCCCTGTCCAATAATGCTTTTGGGAGTAGTGATCGTTGAAACTGCCAGATTGGGCGGGCGGGCCAAGTCCGCGATGTACGTGAAGACAGGCAACCATCGCTGAATTACGGTTTCAATACCACTCGGAAATGGATTGTACAGCCACATCTCCCCTCCCAACCATGAAGTTTTCGGGTAAGGTCCAGGCTCTATGATGGCATTCATCCAAGTCTCATTACGGAATATCTCACAAGTCAATGCTAGAACGCCAGCTTCGCCATACATCCAATCGTCCCAAATACCGTACATCACAGTAGGCGAATCATATTGCGTACCTCCGGTGATGCTTGAGAGGTCTTGCGCGATTTCCATGAACCTCGCGTCGTCAGGAGTAGGATCCGCAGTGCATCCCCATGGGTAGATTATAAATTCGAGGCCCGAATGGAAACTGATCGCATGCGTGAAATTATGGTCCAACACCAAATCTCTGAACGCTTGTGTTTCCGGCTCCGAAAAGGGTGCTGGTCCGCGATAGACTGGTGAAGATGGGTCTGACACAGCATTTTCCCAGCCGACAGGATAGTTTCTATTCAGGTCGACGCCGCCGATCCAGTCCTCGCCGTTTACCCCGTCGGTGTCATTGTCTGTTCCTTCGTATCCCATGAACTCGGGATCGTAAGGATCCGTGTGATTTATTAGAATCTCAATGAGACCGTTCCCGTTCAGATCTTCAGGAGGGTCTTCATCAAGTGAGCCGTCATCGTCTTCATCTATTTGGCGAGCGTTCTTCCTTTGCCTGTCATTCGATTCAAACAAGTCGAAACCGTCAACATTCAAAGCCACGATCACATAGATTTCGCGGGTGTTGAGAAGGTTTGTTACGTTCTCGTCTAACCCGTAATTTGTGACTGCGTCAACGACGTAGTATAGAGGTAACTCTGCGCTTATCGGCTCTTGGGCGTGATGATATCCTACGAAAAGAACTTCCGGTTTTGGCTCTCCATCACTTTCGTTAGTCAAACGCGCACAGTAAATGTCTTGATTGCGCCAGCTCTTGCCGATTGAAAAAACATCAACAATATATGGGTATGTGTCATTCAACCCAGATAATATGGTAGTTATCTCTGTGTAGTTGTGATAATGAGCCCAATCCAGGAACTTGGTCCATTTCCACGCCGAACTTGGAGCAAACATGAAATAGATTTCATGATGGTCGTTGTCGCCAGGTGGCGCATCTGAATACACTATAAAAAGGTTGTCTTGAGAATCTATAACCATGTTAGGGTCTGCACAATTTACGCTCTCTGCACTAGAGTTAACGGAGTTCGCTCTGAGATTCTTTGTAAAAATCGTCCCCCCTTCTGAAGATGCATAGTATGTATCTCTACAATAAGTGGTGTCATTCACGAAGTTTCTAAAATCCTCCCAAGCAGCGTGAACCCTTGAATCGCTATCAGTTACAATCGCTGGTGTTCCCTGTGCACCCCGCGTGAAATGCGGGTGCACATCTGGAGGAGTTACAATAGAATCGTCGTTGACACGGACGTTAAAACCAAAAGATAAGCCGCCATCCAAAGAGGTTGCAAAATATATATCCATGTATTGCGTTCCATCGCCAGCTCTGCCATCAGTCCATACGACATGGATTTTTCCATCTGGCGATGTGACAACTTGCGCTCCTCCACGGTATCTGCTTGTTGAGTCGTCATTAACTTTTACAGGTGTCTCAAACGAGGAACCTCCATTCTGAGACCTCGCCAAGTAAACACCGGAAAAAGTAGAATTCCTCTTGGGATAGGCAACGTAAATTACGTTTCCTTCGTCAATTGCGATCCAAGGATGGCTATGACGTGCTTCACCTTCCATCGGATTTACGTTAGTGGGAGTGTTGAAAGTCTGACCACCATCTATGGACCACGCAAAGAAAATATCGCAGTCTGTAAGACTGTAGCCATCGTACATCATCCATGCGACATAGATTTTTCCATCATCACCGACTTCAATGTTGACTGTGTAAGGCAGCCCCATGAACATATAGTCGTAGGGCCAGTCATAGACCATAATGTCAGAGCCAAAGGAGACACCGAGGTCTACAGATTTGTCTATGTATACTTTCGCTACTCCGGTTCTGTTGTCTTTCCAAGCAACGAATATGTGTCCAGTAAGTTGGTCTACTGCTATGCTTGGAGTGTCACACTGGACCAATGAACTTCCCTTATCGTCAACTCTGAAGCTTTCACTCCAGTTTTCCCCATAATCACGAGAGTAGGCAAAATATACATGTATATAGGGGGCGCTACTATTATCTATCCAATGACTCTGATAAGCTACGTAGACTCCGCCAACGTTATCCGTAGCAATGACGGCGAAGGCTCCTTCTACACCGGGTATCTTGGTGCTAACTCCGAAACAGCCACCTCCCTCAGGGACGCTGGGAAAGCCGCTAACACCTGCAACTTGACTCTGAGCGATGCCATTTTCCGCTCCGCCGCCAGCTTCAGATCTGATAAGACGAATATTGGGCAGCGAAGCCATGACGATCAAAAACAATACAAGGCCACGTCGGAAACATGTCATCTTCGCTCATACTCCCCTCTTCAACGCTTTCCGTCTTCTACTACAGTTCGTGTTCTCCCCACACATAACTGCGAAGCTTGCGCGAATTTAAGGCTTTCGCGCGCGTTGTGTGTTTTGGTTGGTTGGATTCAAATCCCACCGCCCGCACCATAGTAGAAAAAGTAAAGTTTCTAATAGCTTAATACAGGTTTGATCTTTCTGATCACGTCTGGTGTGAACATTCCGGCTAGACCACCTAAAATCATGTGTATTATCATAAAACCGTATAGAAAGAAGAGGAGCGAGTACGCCCAGCCCAGGAACGTGACGAAGCTCCAGTATAGAAGAATGTCCCCTGGAACGTTATAAACAGCTCCAATGATTGTTGTGAGTAGTTTCGACTCGCTTGGCTTCTTCTCTGCTAAATACAGGATTGAGTCTATGAGCAGGCCGCTAATGCACCATCCAGGAATTATGATC
>Ga0307438_1002424_pt1 | contig 10878 bp, 12 predicted proteins | sample SalMarWE160110MG_FD_202144 | JGI IMG/M metagenome (GOLD analysis project Ga0307438, IMG submission 202144) | Salt marsh sediment microbial communities from the Plum Island Ecosystem LTER, Massachusetts, United States - WE1603-110 | ecosystem: Environmental > Aquatic > Marine > Intertidal zone >...
AAATGTCAAAAATACTTATCGGTGTAAGGCGTTTTGAAATTTGAGCTTTGATATTCAATAGGCATTTGAGCTTTGACATTTGAATTTTAATATATGTAAATATTTTAGCGAAACGCACTACTAGTTACCTATTATTTTGTATTTCACCTTATAATTATAGCATATTGATGTCTGAAATTATTTTCAAACAAAAGAAGATAGGAATCTTATTTATTCGCCTTTGCCAGAATACCCTGCAGCTCGCGCAGCGCAGGCGCTCACGCGGTGCAAGCGCCTGCGCTGCATGTGCGCCGCATGTGCTGCGGGAGCTTCATTTAAGAAGGAGTGATGGGTAGGAGAAGGAGTGAGAAAAAGAAAAGAAAATTTTGACTATGGTATATCTTGTGTAGTATAAAGACCGAATTTTGCAGGGAGGAGAAAACATGTATACGTTTCCAAGAATTGATCGCTTGCCTCCTTATGTTTTTGCTGCTGTTGATGAGTTGAAGATGGATGCAAGAAAGAAGGGCGAGGATATTATTGATTTGGGGATGGGTAATCCAGATTTGCCAACGCCTGAACATATTGTCAAGAAGATGGTGGAGGCGGTTCAAAAACCGAAAAACCATAGATATTCTGCCTCGAGAGGGATAACCAAACTTCGGCATGCCATTTCTGATTGGTACAAGGTCCGCTTTGGGGTTGAGATAGACCCTGAGGAGGAGGCTATTGTTACTATTGGCGCCAAGGAGGGGATAGCTCATTTAGTTTTAGCCACTATATCCCCTGGTGATGTGGTATTTGCTCCTAACCCTACTTATCCCATTCATCCATATTCAGCAATTATTGCTGGGGGCGACCTCAGGGGGATTCCTATTGGTCCTGACAGAGATTTTTTTGAAGATCTCTTAACTGCAACAAAGCAAACATGGCCCAGACCAAAGATGTTGATAATATCCTATCCCCATAACCCGACTACCAATATAGTGGATAGAAAGTTTTTTGAAAAGATCGTAGAGTTTTGCACTGATCACGAGATGATGGTTATTCACGATTTTGCCTATGCAGATCTGGTTTTTGATGGCTATAAGCCCCCCAGTTTTCTTCAGGTACGTGGGGCCAAAGAGATAGGCGTGGAATTTTACTCCCTTACGAAAAGTTTTTCTATGCCTGGCTGGCGGGTAGGTTTTTGCCTTGGTAACAGCAAAATGGTAGCAGCTTTACGAAAGATAAAGAGCTATCTCGACTATGGTATTTTCCAGCCTATACAAATTTCCTCTATTATTGCTTTAAAGGGATCCTATGACTGTGTGAGTGAGATGGCAAAAGTTTATCAGCAGAGAAGAAATACCCTGATAAATGGTTTGGAAAGGATTGGCTGGAAAATAGAGAAACCTAAAGCTACTATGTTTGTATGGGCAAAAATACCAGATAGCTGTACAGAGATGGGTTCCCTGGAATTTTCAAAGTTGCTCATACGAGAGGCTAAAGTAGCAGTTTCTCCAGGTATAGGTTTTGGACAATATGGTGAAGGATATATCAGGTTTGCCCTGGTTGAAAACAACCATAGGATTAACCAGGCTATAAGAGGGATTAAAAAAATATTATAGCGGAGTAGACAGATGTCTCAGATAAATGTTGGCTTGATTGGCTTCGGAACAGTCGGGGCAGGCATGGTGGAGCTCCTGCTCCATAACCAAGAACTGATAAAGGGTAGGGTTGGTGTAGAGATAGTAGTAAAAAAAATTGCAGACTTGGATATTGTATCCGATAGAGGAGTAGATATTGACCCTGGATTTCTTACAACCGATGCACTGGAAATAATCAATGATCCTGAGATAGATATCATCGTGGAATTAATCGGTGGCTATGATCAGGCGATGAAATATATCTTAATGGCTATGGAAAGAGGAAAACATGTGGTTACAGCCAATAAGGCCTTGATAGCCAAACATGGCAGGATTTTGTTTGAGGCGGCCAAAAAATCCAATGTAGATATTGCCTTTGGAGCAGGTGTTGCCGGAGGTATTCCTATTGTGAGGGCCTTTAGAGAGGGCCTGGCAGCAAACCAGATTAAAGCAGTTCTGGCTATTTTGAATGGAACATCCAATTATATCTTAACGAGAATGACAGAAGAAGGGCTTCCTTTTAATGAGGCACTCTCTATAGCCAAAAGACTTGGTTATGCAGAGGCAGATCCAACCCTGGACATTGATGGAAGTGATGCTGCTCATAAATTGACCATCATTATTTCTCTGGTATCTGGTCGCCCTTTTACGTATGAGGATGTTTATAAGGAAGGAATTAATGAGGTTTGCCCTGAGGACATAAGGTTTGCAGGTGAGTTTGGCTATTGTATAAAATTGCTGGCTATTGCAAGAGAGGCAGATGGTCAAATTGAGGCCAGGGTGCACCCAGCTTTTGTTCCCCTGGATCATATCCTGGCAAATGTCAATGAGGCATATAATGCTGTGTATGTTGAAGGTGATTTTGTAGGGCCCACTCTCTTTTACGGTCTCGGTGCTGGTAGAAGACCTACGGGAAGTGCAGTGGTGTCTGATTTGATGGATATAGCCAGAAATCACATTAAAGGTATTACCAGGAGGATTTCACCTCTCTCTTTTGCAAACTCCCCAGCCAAGGAACTATCTATTAAACCTATGGATCAGATAATTACTGATTATTATTTTCGGTTTTCCGCAGTAGACAACCCAGGGGTCCTTTCTAAGATATCTGGGATTTTGGGCGCTCACAATATAAGTATTGCCTCTGTTATCCAGAAAAGGAGAGAGGTGAATGGATCTGTCCCAGTGGTAATGCTTACCCATGAAGCAAGGGAAAGGGATGTCAGAAAATCTCTGGAGATTATTGATAACCTTGACATTGTAACTGAAAAGACAGTTCTTTTCAGGGTGGAGAAAAAGACAGGAATCTAAATGCATATCGTTTGCCCAGATCTTGAAGGAATTTTTGTACCTGAAATCTGGATCAGTGTATCAGAGAGGACAGGGATACAAGAGCTCAAATTAACGACCAGGGATATTCCTGATTATGATCAGTTGATGAAAAGGAGGCTGGAGATCCTTAAAAGAGAACGCTTTAAGATCACAGATATTCAAAGGGTAATACAGTCAATGAACCCTCTGGATGGGGCTACAGAGATTTTGGGATGGATTAGAGAGAGATTTCAGCTTATTCTTGTCTCTGATACTTTTGTTGAGTTTGCCGGCCCCCTTTTGGAAAAGCTCAATAGGCCTACACTCTTTTGTAACTCTCTTATTATTGATCTGGATGGAACAATTATCGATTATCGACTTCGGCAAAGAGACGGCAAAAGGCATGTAGTAAAGGCTTTAAAGGATTTGGGCTATAAAGTAATTGCAATTGGAGATAGTTACAATGATACCACTATGCTAAGTGAGGCGAATGAAAGCATCCTTTTTAGACCGCCTGAGAACATAAAAAAAGAATTTACCAGTTTCCCTGTTATTGAAACGTATAAGGAGTTAAAAGCTGAACTGGAAAAGTATATATGACACGGCTTTTAACTATTCAGCCATAAATGGACACGAATAGACACAAATAAACCTGCCCGTCCCGATTATATCGGGACAGGCAGGTCTATAGAAAATAATTGTTTGTGATAATTAGTGATAACCTGCCCGCCATCCGGCAGGCGGGTTTGTGGCTCCTAACCGCGGAAAAGAGCATAGGGATGTCTTTTTTTGTTGCAGGCCCTTTAACAGGGGGCCTCAGCGTGCCACGTAAATCGGGGCACACGCGCAACGCGGATTTGGCTATTATGCAACATGGCGGTCGGTGCCCCGATTTACGTGGTCTGTCTGTGCATTACTTATAGGGCATGAGACAAAAAAAGACATCCCCATGCTCAATTACATAGTTTCTTTCATATATAACCCTGAAGCGAAGCGTCGGGGTCATTTGCTGAATAGTCACTTGGTTTTAAACAAGTAATGAGCAACGAGAAAACAGCAACGGGAAACCAGCAAAAAGCAAGGAATGTTACATATTACCGGGTTATTTATGGTGATTGTGACTCAATGGCTATAGTCTATTATGCAAATTATCTCAAACTCTTCGAGATAGGTAGGACAGAGCTACTAAGGGAGGCAGGTTTGACATATAGGCAGATTGAAGATAGTGGGTTTTTTCTACCGACAACAGAGACTTACCTCAAATACATTAAGCCTGCCCTCTATGACGATTTATTGATGATTGAAACCACAATTGCCTTTGTAAAAAGGGCAAGCAGTAGGTTTGATTATGCCATTTATAGAGGAAAGGATATTGTTGTACGGGGCTATACAATACATGCCTGTCTGGATAGATACAATAAGATAGTCCGGTTTCCAGATTTTTTACTCAATGTCTTGAAAGGAGAATGAATAATGAACCTACTCTTTTTTGGTCCTAACGGAAGCGGGAAAGGTACCCAGGGAGCAATTATAAAAAAAAGATTAAAGATACCCCATATTGAAACAGGTATGATATTCAGGGATAATATATCGAAAGGCACAGAATTAGGGAAAATGGCCAAGTCATCTATAGATAGAGGAGAATTGGTTTCTGATGAAATAACTATACCAATGGTTCTCAATAGACTTAAAGAGGAAGACTGTATTAATGGCTGGCTCTTGGATGGTTTTCCACGAAACCTTAATCAGGCTGTTAGGTTGAATGAGGCATTGATGGGCGAAGGTATTGATACAGATGTTCTCATTGAAATTATCCTGGATAGGGAGATAGCTAAAAAGAGGATTATGGGCAGAAGAATCTGTGTAAATGATAACAACCACCCGAATAATATCAATATAGAAGCCATCAGACCAGATGGCGATAAATGTCGAATATGCGGTGGGGAGTTAAGGAAACGGGACGATGATCAGGATGAAGGAGCAATTGATAATAGACATGATATCTATTACGATGCAGAAAATGGCACCATTGCAGCGGTAAAATATTACAGGAATTTATCAGATAAAAGCGGTATCCCGGCCATTCTGGAACTGGATGGAAAAAATAGTGTCGAAGAAGTAACAAAGGAGTTGATTGAGAAATTAGGCAATGTAAGTTCAACCCGCCGTAAGTCTGGCGGGTAAAAGTGAACTAAAGTGCCTAAAGTGAACTCAAGTTACTAATGAATTACTTATTATTGTCACATTTGGGAATTAACAGATTAATAAAATGACATTAACTCAAGCAATCAAGTCATGTTGTCCTGTTTAAACTTTAGGCATTTTAGGCACTTATAACTTTAGGCACTTACATAAAGGAGTTATTATGGAATATTCAATCAGTCCAGATGGAGAACGATTTCCCATTCCCCAAGTGGATGATTACAAGAGTGAATATGACCGGCTGTCTCTAATTACAAAAAAAGAGAGGGAAAAGGGGCGTGAGATAGTTGTTGTTATGGGGCTCGGCTTTGTTGGGGCTGTTATGGCAGCAGTTGTTGCAGACAGCGTGGATAAGAAAACAGGAAAATCCAATAAATTTGTTATCGGTATGCAAAGGCCAAGCACCCGGAGCTTCTGGAAAATACCCTTGTTTAACAAGGGAATTTCTCCTGTAAGTGCGGAAGACCCTGCTGTTGAAGAATTGATTGAACGCTGTGTTAAAGACAAAAAGACTTTAACAGCTACGTATACGTATGAGGCTCTCAAACTTGCAGATATCCTGGTGCTTGATGTTCAATGTGACTTTTTAAAAGGGGAGCTTGGCAATCTTCACAGTGGCCATGCTGAAATAGGAGCGCTTGAGGAAAGTTTCAAGATCCTTGGTAAACTAATTGAACCTCACTGTCTTGTCCTGATTGAGACAACGGTTCCTCCAGGCACAACCGAGTATATTGCCTATCCGATTATCAAAAAGGCCTTTAAAAAAAGAGGAATTACAGCCGAACCACTTTTAGCCCACTCTTTTGAAAGGGTAATGCCAGGGCGAGATTATGTAAGATCCATACGCAATTTCTGGCGGGTTTGCAGTGGTATAAATAAAGAAAGTGAAAAAAAGGTGGTAGCGTTCTTGAAGGAAGTTATAGATGTTGACAATTTCCCAATGACCGTCCTTGAAAGACCTATTGAGAGTGAGACATGTAAGATTGTCGAGAATAGCTACAGGGCCACAATACTTGCCTTTTTAGATGAGTGGAGCCTTTTTGCTGAAACAAATGGAGTTGACCTGATTAAGGTTATTGATGCTATCAAGATTAGGCCCACTCATAGTAACATTATATTTCCTGGACCTGGAATTGGTGGGTATTGCCTACCAAAAGATGGCGGCCTGGGGTTGTGGTCATATAAGCACCTGCTCGGTTTTGAAAATGAGATATTTAAGATTACCCCTGATGCCATAAATATCAATGATACCAGGGCGCTTCATGCCGCCCAACTGGTAAGAGATGCCCTGCGCAATATGGGAAAGATTGTGGCGGCATCCCAAATAACAATCCTTGGGGCATCTTACCGGGAGGACGTGGGAGACACCAGGTATAGCGGGTCGGAGATAATCGTAAGAAAGTTGGCTGAAATGGGCACAGAGATTAAGGTGCATGATCCCTATGTCGAGCACTGGTGGGAATTTGAGAGTCAGGATACCTATCCAGCAGTAGGGGAGAGTCGCTCTCGGTTTTTTAGAAATCAGGAACATCTTAAAGAGTTAAGGATGTCCCTAACAGTAGCCGAGGCCCTAAGAGAGTCCGATGCAGTGGTTTTGGCTGTCAGGCACAGCGAATACCTGAAACTAAAGCCAGATGACGTTGTTAAAATGGCAGGTGGCCCTTTGGCAGTGGTTGACTGTTTTGGCATCCTTGATGATAGAAAGATAGAAAGACTATTTAAATTAGGTTGCGAGGTCAAGGGGTTGGGCAGAGGGCATATCCAGCGAATAAAAGAGAGGGTCAGGAAGGCATAATAAAAAAATGAAAGCATGGGTTCTTGAAAAACAGGCGCCAATTGAAGAAAGGCCTCTTGAACTAAAAGAGGTTCGCACTCCTTATCCAGGAGCACATGAGGTGAGAATAAAAAATGTTGCCTGTGGCGTTTGCCGAACCGATATTCATATAGCTGAAGGCGACTTGCCACTGAAAAAATCACCGCTGATTTTAGGACATGAGATAGTGGGCATAGTAGATACAACAGGAGAGAAGGTAAACAATTTTAAAAATGGAGATAGAGCCGGCATTGCCTGGCTCAACAGTACATGCGGACGATGTAAATTTTGTTTATCAGGGAGAGAAAATTTATGTTCCCAGGCTCATTTTACGGGCTGGGACGCAGATGGCGGTTTTGCTGAATATAGTGTTATCGATGCGGATTTTGCCTTTCATCTTGGCGAGAAACAGTCGTTTGTGGAAATAGCGCCGTTGATGTGCCCCGGAATTGCTGGGTATCGTGCATTCCGTTTAACAGGGTTGCAGTCAGGGGATAGATTGGGGCTTTATGGTTTTGGTCCCACTGCCACATATGTACTGCAGGTGGCTAAGCATCAAAATATTGAAGTTTACGTAATTACCCGCAGCGAAAAAAACAGAACAGCAGCAAAACAGCTCGGCGCTTACTGGGTTGGTGGGTATGACGACAAAATCCCGGAAAGGTTGGATGGGGGGATAATCTTTCCGCCGGCTGGAAATTTAGTTTCCCATGCTTTATCGCAATTGGAAAGTGGTGGCAGGCTAGTATTGGGTCCGGTAACGATGACCCCGATTGAAATAAATGACTACAACCTTATCTGGCAAGAGCGTTCTGTTATTAGCTTAGCACATATTACAAAAAGAGATGGCGTTGAGTTTTTAGATATCGCTAACCAGGCAAATTTTAAGGTTTCTGTTGAGGTTTTCCCCTTCAAGGAGCTTCCAGAAGCACTGATTCAAGTTAAGCGGGGAAAAGTTAAGGGCAATGCTGTAATAAAAATTGCAGAAGAGATATAGGGCAGGCGTTCACAGTTAAATCCCGATTTTATCAGGGGGTCCGTAAACATGTATCAATAGGAGATATGAAGTGAAATTACTCATGGTCTACGCAGATAAATTTGCCTATAAAACGAGCGTAAAGAATCTCGAATCAGCATCTGATATTGATGAGGAAAAAGTCGTTGAAGGTGTGCTGGTGGGATTCATACATGTTGAGCTAAAGGATGAAGACAATCTTTCTGCGATTGAAACAAAGCTCATCAAGAATTTGAAATGGGCGGCGAGAAAGAATGAAACAAATACCGTCGTTTTACACTCTTTTGCCCATCTGGCAGAAAGTAAAGCGGATCCGGAGGTCACCAAGCGACTTCTAAATAATGCCGAATCTCGTCTTAGAAATGCCGGGTATGTAACCTACCAAACACCTTTTGGCTATTTCCTCGATCTCGACATCAAGGCACCCGGACATTCATTTACCAGGTTATTCAAAGAAATTTAATAGGGTGCTCATGTACAAACTGGCGGCAGAGGCAATTAGAAATGCAAACCGAGTTGTTGTTTTTACGGGAGCTGGTATCTCAGTAGAAAGTGGGATCCCACCTTTCCGCGGAAAGGATGGGCTCTGGAGTAAATACGATCCAACATTTCTTGATATAACGTATTTTCACCAAAGGCCAAAAGAGTCATGGATATTAATCAAAGAGATCTTTTATGATTTTTTTGGTCAGGCTAAGCCAAATGCGGCACACTATGCCCTTGCTGCTCTGGAACAGAAGGGAGTGATACAGGCAACGATAACGCAAAACATAGACAATCTTCACTATGAAGCTGGGAGCAAAACTGTTTATGAGTTTCACGGAACTTCACAGTATCTTGTATGTGATACCTGTAGAAAAAGGTACCATGTCTCGGACATAAATTTAGCTACCTTGCCTCCTCTGTGCAAGAGCTGCGGACATGTTTTGAAACCTGATTTTGTCTTCTTTGGCGAACCAATTCCCGAGCACACTAATACGTTGTCGTTTCATGAAGCGGAAGTAGCTGATGTCTTTATCCTGATTGGTACCACTGGAGAAATTATGCCGGCTTCGATGATACCTCATGTTGCCAAAAAGAGAGGTGCTATGATTATTGAGGTGAATCCAAAGGAATCGAACTATACTAAGAACATAACGGATGTTTTCATTCAGGCAAAGGCAACCGAGGCAGTGCCACAATTAGCTCAGGAATTGGGGCTGTATAACTGAAAGGTGTCTTCCATGGGTCGTATGGTGGTTTGGGTATTAATGCTTTTTGGTGGTGGCATTACAAGTTTGTGGATGGATTGGCACTGGTTCAAAGCCTGGCTTTTTAATCCTATTTTCCATTTGCTATCGTTGCTTATTGGAGTTTATGGATTACGACTTGTCATGCGAGCAAGCCGAAATACGGGTCGATGGTTAGCTCGAAATGGAAGAGAAGGTGATATTCCGCGTTTTGAAACAAATAAACTTGTGACGACTGGATATTACAAATGCATGAGACACCCAATGCATTTGGGCTTGTTGTTATTTCCGGTGTCATTCGCATTAATACTTGGCTCCTTATCCTTTATCTTCATCGTTGCTCCCTTAGAAATTCTATTTATCATTGCAATGATAAAAGTGGTTGAAGAACCTGGAGCCATTCGCAAGTTTGGTAATCAATATCGAAGCTATCAAAAACAGGTCCCGATGTTTGCAATGCGGCTGTCCTGTCTTAAACAATTGTTTGGGAGATCATAATGGAACTGTTAATTGCATTTGCTACGGATAATGGTAAAAATTTCAACGATGATCACTTTGGCATGGCAAAATACTATCATATTTACAGATTTTGTGATGACGGTGAAGAATTTGTCGAACAGAGAGAGAACGTCAAATTTCAAGAGGATGAGTCCAAAAAGCATGGTGATCCTGCAAAGGCTCAGGCCACGTCCTCTGCTTTAACGGGCGTAGATGTTCTCGTGAGTAAAAAATTTGGCCCTAATATCACTCGTATGGTAAAAAAATTTGTTTGTGTGGTAGTAAGGACGAATGTTATCACCGATGCAATCAAAATAGTGAAAAACCATATGGACGAAGTGATTGAGGAGAAGAACAAAACAAAGGACCGAAGACATCTTGTTTTTAAACAATAGCTCACGCAGAAAGAAATAGATAAAGATCTCTGAGTGGAAGGCAAATATACGGATAAAACTACACATATACGAATTGCCGTTCCAACTAACGATGAAGTAAATATTTTCCCAAAGATGCTGGGCATGGCAGACAAGATGTTTATTTATGAACTTAATGAGGGGCACATGGAGCTTGTTGAAAAAAGAAATAACCCCTATGCCAAAACACAACAGCATCTAAAAACCCTGGATGTGTATGATCTCTTGCATGATTGTGCGATCATCATTTCTGCTCATATAGGTAAGAAAGGAATTCAACGCCTGGAAGACAGAGGTGTAAAACTCTTGTATAAAAAAGGGAATATCCAAAAGGCATTAGAAGATGTTATAAAGGAATTAAAACCATGACGACTTCGGAAAAAGTCCAACTGCTGCGTTACGCTTCATCTTTCGTCATTGCGGCGTACTGGTAAGTACGCCTCATTCCTCAAGATTCGCAAGCCTTGCATTTGGAGCTTTTTACTTTGCCGTCCCAATTTTGACTTTTTACGAGTTCATCAAAACCATAGATCTAAAATTTTATCATGTCTTTCTTGCTGCAAGAAGCCGAACATAGGATTTGAGATACAAAGTTTCTATGAAATTGTTAAACCCTGATTTTTCCAATATCTTCTTCCAGTCCCGCTCTATAAAGTCAAATGCATAAGGACATTCAATGGTGACAAAGGGAATACGGTAATAAAATGGCATATCCATTAATGCAAATTCGTTAAAGTCCAATATCCAAAAGGTCCCACCGGTTTTTAAATTTTCATAGGCGTTATTAATAATT
>Ga0307438_1002426_pt1 | contig 10869 bp, 13 predicted proteins | sample SalMarWE160110MG_FD_202144 | JGI IMG/M metagenome (GOLD analysis project Ga0307438, IMG submission 202144) | Salt marsh sediment microbial communities from the Plum Island Ecosystem LTER, Massachusetts, United States - WE1603-110 | ecosystem: Environmental > Aquatic > Marine > Intertidal zone >...
TTCAACGAGGCATGTCACACATTCTTTGAGGATGTCAAGGAACATGCAAAGGCTTTACGTAGTCTCTTGGCCGAGAATTTCCAGATCATCCGGGCATAACACCGAATTCTCTTTCTGGATGGGTATAGCGTATGCTGGTCAATGGCAAAGTTGGCATGCAAGGTGTAGTCATCATACATGTCTACGGTCGTACTGGCTGCATTTGGATCCGCCACATGGGCCGCGTCGACAGCGGTTCCGGACCACTCCACAAAATGGTAGCTTGTGTATGGTACAGCAGTGATTGAGACCTGCACATATTGGGTGTACAGGAACGATCCTATGCCTGGATCGGTAACGGTGCCTCCGGCGCCCGAGGACACAGTCAATGTCTTAGGTGGATCATAGAAGACCAGCCATTGGGGGTTATGGGTTTCGAATGCCGGTATGTGGACTGTAAACGCTTCTGTATTCAAGGGATTTTCCCTCAGGAAAAGACTTCCGACAGGAAGCACCATAGACATTGTAGAGAAAACGGATAGGTCGCTAATCTGGTTGTCGGACAGAGACAGGGTCATCAATCCCGTCAACCCGGCAAGGGGCGATATATCGCTGATCTGATTACGTCCCGCCCAAAGCACATTTAGATTCGTCAGCCCCGATAACGGGGAAATATCGCTGATCTGATTACTGGCCAGATCAAGTTTCTCAAGATTCGACAGCCCTGATAATGGGGAGATATCGCTAATCTGATTGCCTTCCAGCCAAAGCCACTCAAGATTCGTCAGCCCCGATAACGGTGAAATATTGCTGATCTGATTCTCGTCCAGAAAAAGCCAATTTAGATTCGTCAGCCCAGATAATGGAGAAATATTGCTGATCTGGTTGTTATACAGAGACAAGTAAGTAAGATTAGTCAAGCCTGAAAGGGCTGAGATATCGCTGATCTGATTGACGACCAGGTTCAGATTGTTCAGATTTGTCGCATATTCTAGGCCTGTGAGATCAAAGATGCCCTTCTTACCAGCAACGAGCGTGCTCAAGCCAAGCATATCAGTCGGCGTAGGATCCGCCTTACCCAAGGCCGTCTCAACAGCCGCTTTGAGGTTCGGGTCTGCGAAATAAACAGGGTCCTCCGCTCGCGCTTGGCTGGCTATCGTGGCCACAAAAATAATGACTAGGTATGCTATCCTCCTCATTTTCTCACCCTTTAAAAAATGGTTAATATTTCAAGGTGCACAGTGTGCACATTGCTTTTCCAAAACATCGCCGAATTGAGCTATTGGAATTGCATATTATCTCCTCTCTTTGGTGCTTCGCAAATAACACTTAAGGTATTATATGTTGCTCAAACCGAACCGCAAGAAAAAAATGAAACCATGGTTAAATAATGCTTTATGGGTGTAAAATGAAATGCCGTTTTTGTTCCGTCGGGTCGTCTATATTTATAGGATAAACGGGTTCCCTGTCGTACGTATTTAGCCGGAAGTGCAAACATGGCCTGCTACAAGTTTCTTAGCTTCCAGAAAAAGGCTATAAAACATCTAAATTGACCAAATTTATGGAAGATACATTATGGCAAAATGCTCATAGTCTTTTCGATTAATCAAAAAGACTATATGCCTAAAAAACAAACATCATTTCCTGTCGCATCAGCACAACCATTTTGGTTACACAAATTAAAGTAGACAGATAACTTAACGGATACACCTTGAAAAGAAATTGATATGCTTTTTTACTTCTGCAAATTAAAACGCAGCCTGGGGCTGAATCTTCCGCCTTTGTTTTCCATCGCGTAGAAAGAGGCATTTATAGCACCAAGGGGCCGAATAGCTAAGCCCAAGGTTTTCCCTTCAATCATGCGGTCAAGCACGGGCTTGGAGATTGTAATTAGTGTTTTGCTGTCACGCCCTTCGGCCACACCAATATCGATAATCATCTGAGAATTCAATACACTATCTATGGACTGTCCCCGGCACAGGCTATTGTAAGTGACAGTTTCCTGATTCCAGTTAGGCTCTCCGCCCAATATCTCGACAATTCTAATCTGTCCGAAATCCTTTATATCCTCAGCGCATCGCTGCACTGAATGGGTCGTCAACTCCAATAGGCCGAGCCCTGCCACCTGTCTTCCGGCAAATGCACTGAAATCCCAGCGCATAACTACAAATTGAGTTCCATTGACAGTCAACAGTTTCACCTTTTCTCTCTTCTCCTGGGCGAACCAATCGTTAAAATTCATATCAGGATATTGAACATCGATAATACAGTCCTGAACAACTTTGATTTTCTTCGTAAATGTATTCGGGTCTGGGATGGGCGGATGGTATGGCACCTGAACGCCTTTATCCGGCCCGGCTAGCTCTGCCACAGGTAAAGCCGCATTTACAATATCGACTTTCATGTAATCCACATCCACGCGGTATTTTCCCAATCCCCAATCCATAAGGGCGAGCTGTCCGAAGACCATGTCCCCCGGCTCAGCCTCGAAATTGTGCGTTGTCATACTGATTGTATGCCAGCTCGTTGTGTTGGGAATATCGAATTCCATAAGATGCGTATGGAAATCCACGGTCTTTTGGGTATTAAGACTCAGGTTTACCCGGCGAGGCGCATGACTAACACGGATTCGAGCTTCAATGCGAATCTCATAGCCTGGCTTCTTTAGTAAGCTCAAGTCGAAGTTGGACGAGACTCGCCGTTTGATAAGTGCCCACCAGATGTTTCGTTTATCCTTGGTAGCATCCACCAAAATCGAAGCGTAACCATCGCCCTGCTGTAAATCTATTGTTGCCTCTCCATCTCCCGTAAAAAACGCCCAGCCGTCTATGGCACGCGGGTCTTTGGTAATGGTTGTATCATTATGCACAGCATGGCTTACGCCAAAATCGTCGAGGAATTGCGCTGATGCGTTACTGTAGATTAGGAATATGAAAATTAGAAATATAATGCATTGTTTCATCCTGTCACACTTCATTCAATAATCCCTCTTTATTTTTTTCTGCTTCGGCGTATGCGGCGTTGTTTTTGTTTGCGAATTTTTTCCACCTTTAACGCCGCCGGACTTCTACTACCCAATTTCTCTTGTTCGAGCAGCTCACATAATCGCTTTCGCGCATAATACCGATTTAAGGCTTGCGAGCGTTCCCGCTGCATTTTCACTTCCAGCCCTGTTGGCAAATGCTTCAGATATACACAACTGGATGTTTTATTAACCCTTTGTCCGCCCGGCCCTGACGAGCGAATGAATGACTCCTGCATATCTTCCTCTCTTAACTCCAGCGCCGCCATTCTGGCCTCAAGCTCATCCTGCTTTTTCTTTGTTACGCCAAAATTCATTTTTCGGTATTCCTTCGCTATGTTTGTCACTAATTAATACAGCGAGACCCTCGACATAAAGTCGAGGGCTAAACTGATTTATGTTTTTTGAAATATACAATACGCGATTGCAAATCCTGCTTGGCATAACAAAAACGTTTGTCAAAACCCTTCGTCCATAATTTGCCGACAAATCCATTCGATTGCAGGGAAATCCTTGCCGCGTTTTTATAATGGCTGACAGCTTCTTCCATCGAGTATCCAACCACCTTTGCAACAAGATGGGCGTGGTCAGAGCAAACAGCAGCAGCTAATATTTCCTGTCCTAAAATCTTCGCTTCGTCAAGAATAGCCTTATGTACTACCTCGCACTGTTCACGCGTCAGAAAAATAACGAAATTTTTTAATCTCTGCGCGTTGGCGGTCCGTAGCGCCGGATTGTCATTTAAAATCTTTCCATTTGACACATAGCCCCTATCGTCGCCCTGAAGCCAGGTTCCATAAGTTGTCCACGTAAGCATGCATCCGAGCATTATTTTCATCCACTGTTAATGTTTAGCCCTCGGCTTTACGCCGAGGGTTTCCTTATGGCGCTATTGCTCTTTAGTAAATTGTAAATCGTCTCAATCAATCTGGCTTCGTTTTCCTGACCTTTGATCCCATTTCTCTGTGGCCTAAGGAGCGATTGGTCTTGTTTTCTCTTTATATATACGAATGTAGTCAATTTCGTATTTTGCTGGAAACTCCGTATTCGATGGATCGCCGCCTACCGTCCCGCCGATGGCGAGATTGGCGATTATGTAGTGCGGCTGACGAAACGGATTCTTTCCCTCCTTGTCTTTGTTAAACGTCTCACTGAGGTCAACCGCATTCAAGAGCTCATCGTCAACATAGAGCTTGATGCTATCCTCATCCCAGTCCATTCGCCATACGTGGAACTTCGCAGACCAATCGGGATCGTTAAAGTCGGTGATGGGCTTTTTAAGATCGTCCCACTTGGGCACCCATCGCTTCTCTGTCCCCCAGGCTGCGTTTGCTAAAAGCGTGCCCTGGTAATACTCCATAATGTCGATCTCGCCACAACTTGGCCACTGGCCTTGAACACCCAACGTCCAGAAGGCAGGCCACAGGCCGGGGCGGGTGTCGATTCGGCCTCGCATCTCGAAACGGCCGTACATCCAGCTATGCAGACGCCTGGTCGTCAGGCTTGCGGATGTATATTCAGCAAATTCTCTGTTTTGCTTCCAGTTGTCGCTATCGGTTTTGTAATTAGGATTTTCTTTGCGTTCTCGTCGGCCTTCGATAATAAGCAGGCCATTTTCGCATCGAGCGTTTTCCGGCTGATACCACTGAAGCTCGTTATTGCGGATGAAGCCGTTTTCGTATGTCCAATTATTTGGGTCCGGCTGTCCGTCTTTATCGAACTCATCCGACCAAACAAGCTCGTACTCATTTGATGACGTATTGCTATTTTCAAAGCTAAGCTGGTTGGGTAACTGTTGTGCTATGACTATCGAAGTCATCAGCAAAATTAAGCAGATAGTTTCTCGCACTTTTAAGTTATTCATACCTTTTCTCCTTTCTTCAACAAACACATATATTTTCTATTGCCTCCAACAAATATTTCTCTCGCTATACAATCAATGATCGCAAATTAGAATACACGCACGCAAGTCAAGAAGCAAGAAATAAGACTATCTAAAATATTGTGGGAGGGCTATTAAAAGGATACGATGTGCACTGAAATCCGTAGTAGTCCGTCAAATATGATTATGCTCTGTTGAAAACGCCATAACTGTCATTTCGAGCAAGCCGAAAGGCGAGTGGAGAAATCTATTTTAAACAGATTTCTCCACTTCGCCCCCTTGCTTTCTGCGAAAGCAGAAATGGGGGGCTTCGGTCGAAATGACCCGGCACCTTTTCAACAGAGCAATATGATTACTCAAACTGACCGTTTGTATTGCCATGCTGAGCCGGATGGTAAAGCATCCGGCTCAAGTAATCTTTTGTTTTATCCTAACCATCAATCGCAAGAAAAAAAACTCATACGTAAAGCGCGTAGCTCTCCGCAAGCACCGTAAGGCATCCCTTGCGGGAGAGTCCATAGGACTGCCACAGGTACGCGCTTTACGTATATTATTCGTTGGCTTGATCCTCCTGCTTTGCTTCGCTCAGAACTTCAGCTTGTTTCACAATGACATGCATCAATTGAGCCGGTTTCAAATTCTTATCTTAAGGCAATCCTCAAGAAAGCAGCAATCCGTATATATACATTGACCGTTCGACGTTCCGAAGCACGGTCTGTTCCCTTCGGCTATTTGAATAGCATGGATAATATCAACCTTTTTCATTTTCCCGGGTGTTATACCGAGAGCTTTAGCTTTTTGTTTTACTCCCGGCATCTTCAAACTTTTTTTCTCTTTGGTTTTTACCGATGGCATTTGCTTTTCTCCCTTATGTAGTATCGTGGATTTATACCCACATAGTTTTCATAATTTCCGGATAGTATGCACAATTTTTGTATATAATATTTCGGTCGTATTGATAGCCCTGCTTGAGAGCTTTTATATGAGCCGTTAAACAAAAAAAAGAGGCCCCAAAATTAGCGTTTCCTGCAAAGCTTTTTTCGGACTAAGACAGGTTATAAGAAGACTATAACTACAGCCACGGCCCTACTTTCATTGACAGACGCTCGTTCTTTAACTAATATTCGTATGATGAAAGCAAAAGAAAAACGAGAGACGATTAATATTCTCGGCATCGAGACCAGTTGTGATGAAACAGCCGCGGCAGTGGTGGCCGATGGACGAGTCGTTAAATCGTCCATCGTAGCTTCGCAAACCAAGCTGCACGAAAAATATGGTGGCGTTGTCCCCGAAATAGCATCGCGCGCCCATATTGAAAAAATATATCCGGTCATAACCGAGGCGATGGAGCAAGCCGGTGTTGGCAAGGATGATATTGACGCAATTGCTGTTGCCAATCAGCCTGGCCTTACCATCGCATTGATCATCGGAGTCACCGCTGCCAAGACTCTCAGCCTCACCTGGGACAAGCCGTTAATAGCAATCAATCATTTGCACGCCCATTTGCAGTCAGCCATGTTAGACGAAAGAAATTTGCAGCACCGTCAGGTGTCCTGCGGGCTTCCTGCTGTTGCTCTTATCGTATCCGGGGGACATACTTGCCTTTATGATTACCATTCGCCCTTGGAACCAAGGCTCTTGGGTTCTACTATCGACGATGCTGCCGGCGAGGCCTTCGATAAGGTTGCAAACATCCTTAGACTACCCTACCCCGGCGGGCCAAGTATCGAAGAAATAGCGAAGAACGGAAATTTAAACGCGATCAAGTTCCCACGCTCAATGCTCGGACGAGATTCGCTGGATTTCTCCTTCAGCGGCATTAAAACAGCCGTGCTGTACTACTGCCGTGGCCAGGATATGAAAGGCGAAGACAAGGTCGATTCGATGAGCGAGCAGGAAATAGCCGATATCGCAGCTTCATTTCAGGCAGCGATTATAGATGTACTTGTGAAAAAGACGCAGCGGGCAGCTAAAAAAATCGATGCGAAAACTATTCTACTGGGCGGCGGTGTGGCTGCCAACAGCCATCTGCGAGACGCACTACAAAAGATGTGTGACAACACTATCCCGCCCGAAAAGTTGCTCGTTGCGCCAAAACAATATTGCACGGATAACGCGGTTATGGTAGCCTCTTTAGGTTATCATAAATTTAAGGCCAAGCTCTTTGCGGATTTAACCCTTGAGCCAAAAGCAAGTGGATGAATGAGGGACGAAAGACGATGGATGAAGGACGAAAGAAAACAGAGCCGCGAAAGCCTGCCCTGAGCGTAGTCGAATGGGTGAGGGAGCGGTAAAACAACAAAAAAGTAACGAGAGACGAGATATTCAGGCTGAACAGTTAAAAAAACTATTAAGGCAGGTCAAAAACGGCAAAATAGATATTGACGAGGCGATGGAGAAGCTTCGCCATTTACCGTTTGAGGATTTGGGCTTTGCCCGTGTTGACCACCATCGGCCAATCCGGCAGGGCTTTCCGGAGGTCATCTACTGTCCCGGCAAAACCACCGAGCAGATAATCAAAATCTTTGAAAGCCTCGCTACAAAAGGCAATAACGTCTTAGCTACCAGAGCCGAGCCGAACATTTTTGAAGCACTTGTTGAAACAAAGAAATTTCCGAAAGCTCGCTACGAAAAATTAGCCAGGGCAATTGTGCTCGAGCAGAAAAAGCTTCATGTTTCTAAAAATATCCTGCCGATAGTGACAGCCGGTACTTCTGATTTGCCGGTGGCATCTGAAGCGAAAGTCACCGCAGAGATTATGGGCCAACGGACAGAAATCATCGCCGATGTTGGCGTTGCAGGCCTGCATAGATTGCTCGGACATCTGCCAAAACTACAAAAGGCCAACGTCATTATCGTGATAGCCGGTATGGAAGGTGCATTAGCCAGTGTTGTTGGCGGCTTGGTTAGTTGCCCGGTAATCGCTGTGCCGACAAGTGTCGGCTACGGCTCGAGCTTCGAGGGACTGTCGGCGCTTTTGACCATGCTTAATAGCTGTGCCTCCGGCGTCACCGTGGTCAACATCGACAATGGTTTTTCCGCAGCGGTGACGGCGACTTTAATCAACAGAAAAATAGAAGCGAATCAAAAGAATATGGCGTAAATAAAAAATAGATCCTCATTCTGTCATTTCGAGCGAAGCGCAGCGGAGTCGAGAAATCTGCTTTTTAATAGATTTCTCCGCTTCGGGTTGCTTCGCAGCCCTACGGTCGAAATGACAAACACGCCACAATTCAAACTCAAAACCAAAGACTAACTACCTGCCGGGGGATAGGTGCGATATTATCCCTTCCTCACATCGTGCTGCGGCAGGCCGCGCTCTGACGAGTTTTGGCAAAGCCACCGGAAAATGATGTGAGCAGTTGCTGCCGTCGACTGCAAATGTTAATTAGCATCACGTACTCACCGCGACTTTTTGCGATCGTTTTGCCAGTTCCTCGCGAACAAAATTATAGTTTCCAATAGATTCCGAAGACTTTGAGCGTTTGCAATTGGCTGCGGCAAATACCGCCGATACTTATCTCGATGTTCTACAATCAACGAAGCAACAGGTACGGATTGACCTAGAATTAACTCTGGAAGACCGACAAATATACCTCCCCACATGTGGAGAGCAAACAAACCGACTGCCTCGGCTGGTGGAAGATGTTCGCCACGATTTGCCCGTGCTGCTGCATCACTATTTACGGGTTCAACATAGTCGATGAGCGAGTGAGCTACTGACCTACATGTGGGAATCCAATACCTCTTGCACCAACGCTCAAGAAAAAGTTCCTGGAATTGTTTCCAATTGAGGAGGTGAATATTCGTGTGCTGAATCACATTGTACGCACCTTTCTGAAAGCCACGAGCCGAGATAAAGAGTCCAAAATGAGCACCACTATCAGCCATAATCGTCCGGAAGGTTTGTACTTCAGCTTGCGGCACATTGGAAGCCCACCGCTTGCATTCACACAAATAGATGGCCGGGGGAGTCGTCTTTGGATCTTTTGCGTAAACATCGATTTCGACAGTCCCTCGTGCTGTCTTCAATGGTCGAGCAACCTCTACAACGAAACCAGATTCTTGGAGAATCGACGCAACTCTCTGTTGAAGGTCACGCCAATCGGTTCTTGGTTCTCCCTCGATTAGCATTGATTTGTTTATGCCTAACATTGATTAGATTGAACAACATAAGATGCGGAGCTTTGATTTCCTGCCCAGATAAAACGCTTGCGGAACAACCATCATTATAAACCTTACGACCCGCTTCACCGACCGTGTACGGGTTAATTCGCGTGGCGCATCTCGGCCTTGGCAATGCCGACCAGAGACCTCAACGCATCATTCACCGATTGTTCATCGGGGAAATACTTGGCAACATCCGGGGAGAGCAGGACTAAGTTCGTTCCCTGTTGAAACCGCTTGGCATACTTGCCTCGCACACCACCTTTGAGTTTGGCCAGATCGTATTCCGGCCGCAAATCATCGGCCATTTCTCTTTTATTCGCCTTCTTCATAATATCTTCGTTTCCGGCGTCTTGCGATGCCTCGATAGCGATGCCTTCTTGTCCGCAGGACTTTCTCATAGTTGTCAATCAGGAAGACACCAAGAGGTTCTTTGTCACCCGGGAGTTTGACTTTGCATCGCAGTCTCGGACGGAGCTTGAGAGACCGAAGAACAGGACGTGCACAGGCGAGAGCCTGTTGCGTGACACCAAGTTCGTTTGCCTTGAACTTCTTCTCAACTTTGAATACTTGGTTGACTGCTGCTGAGATTGGGATGTTCGTGCCAGAGTAATCGACCTCTCCCGCGTGGATGATGGTCTTGGCTTCAAGTCTAAACTGCTTGAGTTCAGAGCGGGATAGATCGAGTTCCATTCCCCACATACCATCTCGACCGTCGAGCCATGAGTGCATGGTTTGCCACCAGTTGTAGGCATCGCCAAATGACGAGAACAGTATCAAGACCGCATCTCCCACCTCTCGGAGGAAGAGATGGTAGTTTGTAGTCTCGATATGGCCCATTGCATCCACGCAAGTGAGGATGAAAGTCTCGATACGTTTCTTGCTGATTTCATTACCGAGAACGATTGATGCTTCGGTGGACCGGCACAGGTCAGAAAGAACGGTATAGTACAAGCCTGGGCGGAAAACATGGTTCTGCTCCATTTCCCGAACGTGGAGAAGTGCAGCGAGGGCTTCAAGACGAGCGTAGTGCGGTATGTGATCAAACGTCCCGGGTTCGAAACCAAGGAAGTCATCCACATCGGCCGCTGAGCCACCCATCATGACCTCAAACTCGTCTTCTGCTGTTTTCTCTGAATTCATTTGTGGATCTCAACTTATGTTTATATGGTTTCCAGATAAACCCGCTTTCGGGACTTTTTCCTGATAATACTCCAATGCTACTCTGCCCCCGCTCTTGCTTCGCAAGAAGCTGCGGGGGCTACGAAGCACGAACTGCAATACTTCCTAAGTTCGTCTTATTTGATTATTATATACCTTCCAAGTTAGCACAGCACCATTTGGAAAAAAGCTTATATAGCTGAAAGCTTATCATTAAGAAAAGATGAAATCTGAGCAATGAATTTTTTGGCTTCGACGATGTAATCTGAAATCAATTCTTCTTCAGGTACGAGCAGGTCAACATAATCAAATTTTTGTCGGTATTCAAATACAGTGTTAAAAAGTTTACCAAATTCTTTGGGGAAAACCCCGGATTTAATAAACTCCTTATTGAAATATCCCTTTACTTGCCCATGCTTTGAAAAAGCTTTTTCATTAAGAACGAGTAATGCCTGAACCGAATAGAACATTGAATAATAAACCCTATTCATTGCAGGTATGAATAGTCTATTCTCAAACAATAATTGAGCCGCTTTTATGGACTCATTTGCTCGATCTAATCGGTATTTTACAAGAGCTTGTTTTTCTTCCTTATTCAAATCGCGATACCCTCTTTCTGAATGTTCTGGTAAATCGGGATATTATTACTAAAATTTTG
>Ga0307438_1002429_pt1 | contig 10857 bp, 6 predicted proteins | sample SalMarWE160110MG_FD_202144 | JGI IMG/M metagenome (GOLD analysis project Ga0307438, IMG submission 202144) | Salt marsh sediment microbial communities from the Plum Island Ecosystem LTER, Massachusetts, United States - WE1603-110 | ecosystem: Environmental > Aquatic > Marine > Intertidal zone >...
ATACTACAAAGCATTTAAGAGGATATTGTTCCCAAAATCACTTCTGATTGGTTTGCATCAAATATATATTTTTTGAAAAGTGCAAAAAAAAATTTATCTGGCGAACTTCGGCTAGAGTTGGAAGAAATCCTATAGACAATTTTGAGACTGCTATAAGAAGGGCAAATAAGAAGAAAGGCATATTTGTGGCGTTATCGTTCAGCAAAGGTGCTTATGAAGAGGTTGCAAGAGCAAAGAATGATGGCGTTGAAATACAGCTAATTACAGCAGAAGAACTATTAAACAGAGAATAATCCCTTATGATGGACTCGTTCTGCACAAGTCCCGATACGTAACAGTTGGAGGTAAATCCCTATATGAAATAGGAGGTTAAAAGACAGCAACCGTTCAAACGTCAGGAGCGATAGCGTACATAGGAAAGCTTTTGAAACGATTTAGCCGCGAAAGCTATGATTACCGTCTGTTTATGTAACCATTTGGCAAATAGTAACGACTCGTAGACGTGTCCATGAAAAATTCCAAAGAACTTTAGGCCACGGACCCAGCGCTGGTAAAAGCGGATTTTGCTATGGTGGACGATGTTGAGCCAGCTCCGATCAAAGGAACCAGGGAGTCTTCTCTAAACGTTCGTGTAGATGAAATTCACCAAAACTTACCAAGAAAACGTTCATAAGATATGCAATGTCACTGGCAAACTTCAATGTAATGGGCTCCCGACAAAAGTCTTTTGTAGAAGCCCAGTTCAACTTGGTTAGGCTCAATATATGCTGCGCGTATATTCTTGTGTCAAGGTCGCCTTTTGAGTATACTCTGTTTATACTAATCTCCAATGGTCTAGGAGTCTGTCCGAGTAATAGTTGAATACACTTTGGATAATGATATAATGTCTCCAACCATTATTAAAGGATTATGAATTTTTGGAGGCTCAAGGATGAGTAAGTCATATCGACCATGGAATCCCAATCAACAATGGCTTCTACCACCATCAGTTCATGACTGGCTGCCGGAAAACGACCTGGTTTATTTTATACTCGATACGGTCAATGAACTGGACATCTCGGCGATAACTAAAAAGTACGAACAAGAAGAACGTGGCTATCCACCGTATAATCCCCGAATGATGGTAGCTCTTTTGTTTTATGCCTACTGTCGTGGGATTTTCAGTTCCCGTAAGATAATGCAAGCCTGCGAGGAACGGCTTACATTCAGAGTTATTGTGGGTGATGATATACCGAACTGGCGAACTATAAGTGATTTCCGTAAGCTGCACTTAAAAGAGCTGGAGGATTTGTTCGTTCAGGTTCTGCAACTGTGCCAGAAGGCTGGTCTGGTAAAACTTGGACATATTGCGTTGGATAGTACCAAGGTCAAGGCCAATGCCTCTCGCCATAAGGCGATGAGTTATGGCCGAATGAAGCAAGAAGAAAAACGTCTTAAAGAAGAAATTGATCAATTGCTTAGCAAAGCTGAATCTGTTGACCAACAGGAAGATCAACAGTATGGCTCTGACTGTAGAGGTGATGAATTGCCCGAGGAGCTGGCCCGCCGTCAAAGTCGCCTAAAACGCATTCAGGAGGCAAAAAAGGCGTTAGAAGCGGAAGCTAAGGCCACTGCCGAGCAGGCCCAGAAACGGCGTGAAGAAGGAGATTCCAAGAATGATGATGAGCCTAAACGTGGCAGAAAGCCCAGGCCTTTTTCAGATATTCCTGCTGACAATAAGCAATACAATTTCACCGATCCCGAATCTAAGATAATGAAGGTCTCCAACAAAGGCTGGGAGCAATGTAGCAGCGCTGAGGCCGCGGTGGATAGCAAAAACCAGATCATTGTAGCCTGTGATGTCACCAATGAAACAAATGACAAACAACAATACGAGCCGATGTTGGAAAAGGCACAGGCAAATGTAGGAGAAGATAAAACCATCAAAGCCGCTTCAGCAGACAGCAGCTATTATAGCGAATCGAATGTCAAATACGCAGAAGCCAAAAAGATAGATGCTTATATTGCGACGGAGAAAACCAAGCACACTGACCCTGTGCCGGAATGTCCTCGTGGCCGGATGCCCAAGAATTTAACGGTTAAGCAGAAGATGTCCAGAAAGCTGCGTACCAAGAAGGGACGCGAGACATATTCTAAGCGAAAGAGTATCGTGGAGCCTGTTTTTGGCCAGATCAAGCAAGCAAGAGGATTTGTTCAGTTTTCGTTGCGTGGCCTTGAGAAGATGCGAGGCGAGTGGGCAATCGTTTGTCTGACGCACAACATATTGAAGTTATTCAGAGCCCAATATGCTATTGCAGCCTAAAAACATGCGGGATATTTGTCTCCTACAGGATATGATGCCAATTTTCTGAGAAAGAATTCAAGCTTGAGCGCGGTAAAGAGTATTTTAAGCTTGGCAGGCAAAATCGGGAACTACAAAGCAATGAAAAGTTGCTTTTTGAATGGATTACTCGGACAGGCTCCTAGGTGTCCCCATAGGTCTCTGCCCAAGCTCGCTTTGACCAGTTGTCGAAATGATAAACTTGTTCGGTGCTACAACTACGTAAGCTCCTCTACGGAGTGTGCCATCACCTTCAGCCATGTCATCATATAGTCTCATTGCTGAATGCTTGTTAACATATACAAACGAAACCTCAGCCTCAGGGGCTATATCCTTTACCCCAGCTGCTACTTCTTGGCGTGCTTCCCGTGAAAGCTTGAATCCATGATGTACATGCAGCCTCTGGAGCTTAGCCTTCAATTGGTATTCTTCCGCTACTTCCCGCAACAGTTGTCCGAACACTTTGTTGCGCTCGCCGAATTTAATAGGCTTGGTATTACCTTTGTAGTATAGCCACTTACCATAATGGTCAAAAACATTTACATAACCTATCAATCTTCTCACATCACCAGACTTCTGGATAGACGAATATGATAGCCCAAGAAACAAATCGGCATCCGGAAGACCTTTAGAAAGCACCCATGGCACATATCCTGCCTTAGCGAAGATGTCCAAGGCTAGGTTATAATCTTTCCATGATGGGTTCCTCACTGTTTCTTCATCCACCATCTGAGAGGGAAAACCAGCTTCTAAAAGAAAATGTTTAACTTCATAGTAAGGGGCATGATAATCCGAACGACTATACCCACTCTCTGGACAGTAAACCAAGAAAAAAGCTTCTTGGGGTACAGTAGCGCAAATCTGTCGACATTTTGCCAGATATTCAGTGGGTGTATTGACAACTGCTTCTATTGGGTCACTAAATGATATAGCAAAAGTCTTCTCACCAAGGCTCGCATTGGTTCGAGCATATCTGATGTACATAACAAAACCAAAGGTATCTCATGTTCTGGCTTATCGTAAGAACCATATGTAGTTAGTCCATTAATCACAGTGCTCGCCCTGGCCTGAGTCTCTTTGCTAAAGACCGGCTGTACATCAACCAGGTCAGACTTCAGAAGCACACCCGGACCTTTAAGACGTCGGGGAGACGGTGTTAGGAAGAGTCTGTATCCACGAACTTGCAGCGGAAATACTTTTTCACTCAACCGCTTAGCGATATTGATGGTTCTTGCACTTCGTTCCCTGGCTGCGTTTTTTGACGAACTAAGCGCCAGTTTTTTCACCTCTCTAAACAAATCTAAACGTACACTTGTCTTCTGTAGTAATTCAGCGATCCAAGTGGTAGGTAGCAACGGCATTACATTCCCTGTGGCAACAACTTCTGTTTTGTTTTCTTTTGATAAGACCTGCAGGGAAACATGGCCATTTTCTATGCTACGAATAAAACATGGATACCATTTTCCCCCTTTGCGCACAAATCCCTTCCTATAACTTCTTGACTTCATGGCAGGATTTATAGAAAGGATTCTTTCCAGTGTTGCACGATTACGGACCTGAATAGTATGATCGAGAGTAAGATAGAACCCGTCCTGTAACCGATGAATTCTAAACCTGAACCCAGGATAAATTGAAGCGAGCCGTGATTGTGCAAGCTCAGGTACAATGTATTCGTTTCGGAAATCCACAGCAACATCATTCGTGAAGCTATCTATAGCATATCCTTGTGCTCTTAATGCATCTGACACAGCTTGTCTAATTTCACTGAAGTCTGGTGGGCTATCATGTTCTGAAACAGGCTTCTTACTGTCAGTTGTATCCAATGTAATCCGGAATAGATTTGCAAACTCACTAACTTGCTCGCCTTCTCCGGTTCTCTCCTTCACTCGTCTTTCAACATCGTTACGCAGAATCAAACGGACATATGGATTGCCAGGCCTGGAGAATTCGGGAATAGGAAGGTTAGCTCGTTCCATTTCGTCGCGCATTCGCAAACTGCCCTCGTTCAGCATTCTAACGAATTTTAAATATCTCATTGAATCCATAAGATGCGGATTACGTGGGTAGTGAATAAATTCCCTTGGGTGGACACAAGCTGGATAGTTACCAGGGCTCGTTACCTCCAACCTATCATCGTACATTTCGATAAGCACAGGACTGTTTCTCAGACTGTATGATCTATGCACGAGTGCATTTACTATAGCTTCTTGCCAGGCAAACTCTGGGTATTCTGGTTCCTGGATAAACTTGCCCTGATGTCCAAGAAATGTAAATTCGCGAAGTTGGGAAGGCAGAAAATCATGCAGACGCTGAACCAGCCGCGGTAATGGGTCACTGAAAAGTTCGTCTTTAACTACAAATTCTGAACCTTTAAACAGCACTTATTATAATATCAAAACAGGCCTTTCTTGTCAATAAAAATCTACCCCATCGTAACGATACTTGAGTTTTTTTCCTCAGTTTTAAAAAGCTCAAAGAAAAACAATCAATATTTTCTGGTTCAGAGTCGCCTTATTTATAAGGCAGGAAAAATGAATTATTGTATCAAATTATGTTTGGGGCAATTAAGGACAATTTATTGATTTTCTGACCAGAAGGACGAATCATAACAATCTGAACATCATAAGACGCCCAGTGAGAGTATCAGAACTTGATATATGGTTATTGTTTTAGAAATAACAGAATTATGATCTAAATGTCTTTTCGTTGTAAACGGCAATGATACACTGCTAGACTAAGAGTCGAATAACACCATATTCAATGCGGAGATGACTTTGAGTTTAATTTAGAAGTAATTAACTTGATTAAAGATAGGAATAATAGGGGAAAAAATGCACGCAAAAACATCCCATACGGAAAAGTCATGTCGCTTAATGTTCTCAATGAACAGCCTTATTTGTCTTTTTATCTACTTCTTCTGCAATTGCACTTTAGCTGGTATCGCAACGTCGAATTCTGCAACCAAAGAGTACTGGCAGGCATTCCGTCATCAGAATCCGCTGTTCATTCAAGACGTAGTTTCGTCTTCTCCATCTGAGGACGGTAGCCGGTTATTGCTCCTGAGCGAACCGCCTCCACTGCTTTATGAGTCGATTGAAGAGACTTTATGTGCGATTTTCGGTGATGTCTACAATGGGCATGAGATATTTACTCAGAAGGTGGGTTTCGATGGATGGGTAAAGGACGTCGTCGTGCGCCTTGCGTATTCCAAGGATACGAACCGGAGCTTCGAACGTGACATAGCAAATCTTCATCAGAGAATCTTCGGCACCGATTACAAGGCGGGATACCGGCTCTTCGACATAAAGCCGTGGACGTATGCGGTTACTTTGAAGCGAAAAATCGGAGCACCACCCGATCTCAGGGTGTCGGCCAACTCAATCAATGACTGGTTTTTCGAAAATCCGGTAAGATTGCTCAAACGAACCGCAGGCACGGTTGGCATACGGTCTCGATCCGACACGCCGCTGACCCTTGAGGAGGTATTTGATTCCGTGGGCGCCGGTGTGTTCTACAGTACTGAACCCGGGCTGGTTATCCTTCTGGTCAACCGGGGCTTTAGGCTCAATGAGTTTAAAGCTTTTCTTCGTCAGTTCTTTCTGGATACTGACGCCATTTTGGGTGCAATAGAGCCATCTAACACCGATTCGGACACCTTTGCGATTATAGGTCGAGAACGAGACACCTCTATTTCCGCCATGCCGCCTCTTCGGGTTGAGACCGTACTTACCCTCGCCGCTACGGATGAGCAAGACCTCGAGCAGAGCTACGAAAGGAGTTCTCCTCTGGCGGACAAAACGATGGATCATGAGCTGGTGAAATTTGTCGGAGCGAAAGAATCGGAACTTACCAATCCACGCTCACTACTGGATAGGTTCGATCTCGGGACAAAAGGGGTAGACTGGGCGCCGATTCTGTTAAGCCACGACCTGATGCACACCGAATACGGCAACTTGCTGAACGTCACGGATCAGATTCTCAAATGTTGGTCTGAATCCGGCAATGTCAGGTACGGGAATTTCCCTTATCAGGCGCCGTTGGAGTTTCCTTATGCTCCAGGCCTTTTCGCGCATTTAAATCGGAACCATAATAAAAATAACACTTCACTTACTTATAATTGGAATACAACCGGTTTTGGGTCATGGGTGTCGTTTGGCGACTTCAAAATCTTCGCGCTGCACCATACCGGGGCGTTGCCCGTGTCCTATATCGTCGACAGTATAGATTTTGCCACGGATGCCGATTCCGAGGCGGCGTTCATTGAAGCGGAGAATACGTATTGGCAATTCTTCGCAGATTTGCAGGATCCAAGTCTGAATCGTGCCGCACAATATGCAGCCCTGCACCTGATATTTCGAAGACACGGTTTGATTGCAGAACGACAAGAGCCTAAGCCATCTGACCAGGAATATAATCTACGGTGGAAAGCTCTACAGGAAGAAACTCTTGCAGCATTAAATGCTGCGATGGAACACTCAGATAAGTCGCAGCAGGAGCTGATGGTATTGTTGTTGTCTCGCCTAAGCACATCATTCTTCGAGTCTGAAGACCTTCAGGAGTGGTTGCAAAAACGTGAATCGATTCTTTCGAAAATCGAAGAGTGCCAGGATTCTGCGAATCTATCGATGCATGAGCTGTCTTGGTTCTTGGCGGATCCCAGTACCTTACTTTACAAACCCTACTATTCAAAGGTCTCGAGTTATAATATTCAAGTCAGAGCGCATCAGGCAAAAGTTGAAAGATATAATCTTGACGTGAGAAATTACAATTTTTCCCGAAAATACATTAGTAATGATCTTTCAACAAGTTTACTATTAGCAGGGCGTAATACGCAGATCGAAGCGGAAGCTGCAAAGTTGAACAGGCTTTCGGATGAGATTGATGAGCTAAAACAAAAGATCAATTTTATAAACGATATTTCCACCGATCTCAATGTTGCCGTAGAGGTCTTTGGAAACAGCAATGAGGCTTGGCAAGGTCTTGTTGCGGGGCAGAAGGATATCTCCTATGGATTTATCAAGACACCTTCCATCGTGGTCTCAAAATATAACCACATGTATGGCGGCCACAACCTGTATGGCCGCTCTGTTGAGTTAGTTCCTGACAGGTCCGTCCGTCGTGGCAGTTTTCGTTACGATACCAATAAGGACGTACTTCTAATAAACCCGGCCGACCGGGCCACCGCCGGTGCCGTCGCGAGGACCTTCGAACGTTTTCGCAACAAATACCTTGTGGGATCGACCAATTACAAACAGCGAATCGCCAGAAGAATACGTTCGGCTCTTGCCAAACCAGTCGGGCCGGTCGAACCAGTGAAAACAGCTTTGGTGCGCAAAGTCCCGTCTGCCGGCAAAACGCGTGGCTTCGGGAGTACCGGTCGCGATGTTGACCGTATTGTTGTCGGGGGAAGACCGGTGGAGCTTAACGTCGCAGAAGCGCAAAGATTCACCCGGATAGCTAAAACTTCGAAAGCGCAAGTTATCGTGCAGAAAACTGAGTCGGGGCATCGAGTCGTATATGTAGGCCAAGGCAAGCTCTTTGCAACAGAAACGGCCACCCCCGCCGATTTTCAATGGGCGGTTGAGCGCATCGTTGACCATGCCAGTCGCGATCTGCGGGGCAAAGTCGGTAACGTTGTCATTATCACAGATGGAAGCATGTCCTGGGGCGACATGGAGGCTTTACATTTGACCGAGAATGCACGGCAGAATGCAGTCTTAAAGGCAGGCGCCGGCGGAATATTCTCAGGCAAAAAAAGTTCTCCTTTGCGTATTCTTGCAGGCCTGTCGCCTAAAGGTAAACCAGTACTCGCGAGTACCCGTGCAAACTGGAGCGATGCCGTAGTCAAATCACGAAGCTCTGTTTCAAGGGGCAATAAGGGCGCCGCCATCCTTATGATAGAAGTTCCTTTCAATGAAATACCAGTCATTAATCTGCGCATGCGAATCACTGCGTTCTTTGGGCGAAAACCCTCTCAAAACGACATCAATACACTGTCCCGTGTGATCTTTGATAACTTCGATAAAGATGTGCCTGGTTCGACCGTGGGTGACCGCATTGATCTCATTCGGGAGGAATACAAAAAGCGCGTGGATGAAAACATTGAGCTGAGATTCAAGCTGCAGAAGGGTAATCAGGACATGATCATCATTAAGGCATTCCCAGAGGTCGTCAAATATGAACGAGGATGATTTATTCTCCAGAACAACCTGTCCGTATGAGTGTGCCCTTTTAGTCGCGCCACCTCTGGATTTTGAATCATTTGAAAAGGACGTGGAAATGGCGGGGCCATCGATTCCGGCACAACAGGCACGTGGCGACTACGCCTTCCAAATGGTCAGAGCACTGCCAGAACTGGATGTAAAGACTGCCTGGCTTAAAGATGGTAAACTCGTCGCTTCGCTTTGCCGCGAGCTGATTTCCGATGCGGAATCCGTGGGTGTCAAGGTCTGCAGGAAGGCCAGCCGGCAGCAACTGATTGAGGCAACGAACGATGGCGCATCAGTTGTAGTGCTGGTTTCGCACTGGCGGGGCTCGAGAGTTTGTGCTACTGATCTTCGAATGGAGGCCGTTTCAGACGCCTTAGCTAAACTTCAAACATCTTGCGACCCATTCGAACAGAACCTCTTTAAGCAACTGGACTCAACCATGTCCGGCTCAGAGACAGCACCTAAGGCATCGGTAATCGCCGATGCAATTTCCTCGGCAATTTGTGAGCAGGCCGGCTATCCTAATTCCAGGCCGGACGATGGTTTCATGAATGCTCCGGATCGTGCAGGTGCTATCGGAGCAGTGCGTGACCGAGTGGATGAGCTGTTTTGCAATTTTTTAGTACCCGGAAATTGCCTGGAATTTCGAGATGGTTATCATAAGGCCACAGCAGTTGCCGGAATGTTTGCCGAAGATTGGGCCGGTGTGGTCGATCTTGCCGTGTGTCACTCACTGTATCTGGCTGAGGCCATTAAATCAGGGCGAGACGATCGACGGGTCCTGACCAATGAACTTGCTAAACAACCGGAGCGTTGTCTGCCGGAGCTGAGAGAGACCTTCCTTCGGCTTTCTTCAGGCGGGCAGAATTACATCAAACTTCGTTTGAAGGTTTTTGCAGCGTACTCTCAAGAACTATCGTCTTTTTACTAATTATGTACAGGAGCCTGTCACATGCTGACAAAAAAAGTGCGTGAGGTTTTAGAAAGAGCCACAAATCCATCTTCTCGGGGCTTCGGAGTTGAAGATGACGGGTTTGACCTCTCGAAGGAGCTTAAAAACATCCAAGCCAATAGCAAATGGTTCTTCTTTGCTGCTGCAGTGATGTGTGTACTGATATTCCTGCTTATCATATATTTGATTCTAACGAATCAAAAGGACATCCGATACCTTACAGCGGTCTATTCGATAGGAGGTGTTAGTCTTGCCGGACTGGTAACTTTGATGATTAAACTCGGTAAAACTTACACGGAATCCAGCCTTGTGCTGGTTCTTGCATCAAAACTGCCGACTGACGATGTCCGGCCTGTGTTGAACGCCCTTCTGGCCCCAAGCAAATCAGCCGGTGCACAGGAAGCCCAGAATCCAAAATAGTAAAATCCAAATATTTAAGGAGAATTCGCCATGAAAGTCACAAATGCCATCATCATTGCTCTGGCCATTGCTCATGTCATCAGTTTCAATAAATACTCTGTACTGAGCGCCAGTCATCAGAAACTTGCTGCTGATCTTGACCATGCATCTTCTTCATTAGAAGCAGAAAACGCGAAGGCCAGGCGGTCGCAGGAACAAGGCACTACCCGCACTAAAGATTCTTCCGAATCGCCGCCGGGCCCGCTGACCGCCGAAGAAGTCGCTGATTCATTAATGAGAACTCACAAGGCCGAACTGGTATCCTCGATAGCAGAAGAGCTTTGCAATAACGATAAATATGTTGAAAAACTCAGAGGGCCTGCGGGTCTATCCCCCAGTTCTAAAGAAATTGCTCAGAACTTAATGGACTTGATTGAAAAGACAGATAAAGCACTCTTCAGCACGCTACAGCAGGAATTCTGGAAAAAGCACAAGTCCTCTATCCTGGCGGATCCAGGTCTGATAGCGAATACCGCTGAAGCGGTTTATCGAACCTATGGAAAGAGCCTGCAAGGCAAGAAAGGACAGGATGCCCGGATGCCCTCGCCTGAAGAGATTGCAAGACAGTTAAGCAGCAATCTCGAGTTTGCTCAGTTGGTTGCGGACTTCAAGGAATAATCCCGAATAATATACATAAAACCGACTTACATGGCGTAGCGGTCGAAGTCAAGGTGGATAAATACCAAACAAGCACCTACTTCCTTACTTCCGGAAAATAAACATAAATGTGTCTGGAATCGACTTTCAAACACTCTCCCCGCTCTTGAGAAAGAGAGATGAACTTCTCCCGCTCTTTTTCGACATAAGATTCAGAGTTCGTATAGTGTTTAATCCGTAATGCGGTTCAAGAGAAAAGACTTCCCATTTAACACTGACTTTAATTTTCGAAATTCCCCCCGAGGCTTATAGCGAGAAAG
>Ga0307438_1002430_pt1 | contig 10856 bp, 14 predicted proteins | sample SalMarWE160110MG_FD_202144 | JGI IMG/M metagenome (GOLD analysis project Ga0307438, IMG submission 202144) | Salt marsh sediment microbial communities from the Plum Island Ecosystem LTER, Massachusetts, United States - WE1603-110 | ecosystem: Environmental > Aquatic > Marine > Intertidal zone >...
AACACTGTGATGGTTTATGTTAGGAATGAAGGCGATTCAGCGGTCTTTTTGTGGATGGCAACGTCAAACTGGACTCCATCCGTCGCCTCGGGCTACATGACTGTAATCTGGACCTATCCAGGTAGGGTTCTTAGCGTAGATGAAGTGATTCCAATTGAATTAATTCTAACTGTCTCCCCCATTGTAAGTGGAATAACCGATTTTGGATGCGACATAGTCATAACCGCAACAGGCTAGTATTCATCCATTCACCAAACTTTGCCGAGGATCCATACAATGATTGGAATCCAAGAAAAAAATTGCTTTCAAAGAATGTTTATTGAGAAAGCTACCCACGGCGTTTTTTTAGATTAAGTGTTTAGCGCGCGCTACTAATAATAAGTGGTTGGTACCTTATAGTTTTCGAGAGTTTACAGCTATGGCGGTTGTAAAAGTCATTGAGCTGATAGGTAGCTCACCAATTGGCTGGGAAGATGCTGTTAAGAATGCGCTGGCAGAAGCTGCAAAGACAGTTGAACACATTAGGTCTATTTACGTGAAGCGTTGCAATGCGAAGGTGGAAAACAACAAAATCTGTGAATACAGGGCTGTGGTTAAAATCGCTTTCGTTGTGGATGGAAAGAAATAATCTGGTTTTGAGTGGGAGCAGCTTTTCCTTGCTTTCCACCTTTTTTGTGTAGCTTAAATTTCGTCGTTGGGACTAAATCCTAATTCAACCCAAAAATTGTGCAAACAAGTTTCTACGTATATACCCAAAGAAATTTTATAAACTCTACCTGCCCAAATAGTATCAAGGCGGAGGTGAACGGATTAAATGGCTAGAACCTCTTTAGGGCAAGTGGCTTATTATTTAGCGCTTATAGGTGGCATTCTGCTGGTAATCTTTGGGTTGCTGAGTTTATTTTCAATTGGATTCGGAGGACCATCATTCTTGTATTGGAGTGTTTACTCGTTTGGGTACAGTGGAATTGTAATGTTAATCTGCGGCGTAATAGCGGTCATTGGTGCAAAAAGCGTCACTACTCTCGTCTGGGCTGTAGTGCTGTTAATTGTGGGACTCATCGGCGGTGGACTCGGCGGCTTGCTGGTTTTGCTCGGCGCAGTAATTGGGCTGATTGTAGCTTTAACCCATAACAGATAATGACCTGCGGAAGACTTCAGGTAGCGCGCGCCGGATTTCAAATAAGTCCTGCGAAAAACTCAAATATAATTTTGAATGACTATATTCTGACTGAGCATGTCAGGTGATGAAAGTACAGACCTTTTGCTGGGTCTGGGTTTGGGTCTTAATCAGGCAAGGGTGTACTTAGCAATACTTAAACTGGAAAAAACTACGGTTGGACAGGTAGCAAAGGTTTCAAAGGTTCGCAGGGAAGACGTCTATAGGATTCTGCCGTCACTCGAAAAGATGGGCCTGATTGAAAGATTGCTGGGCAAACCAACTGAAGTTCGGGCTACTCTTATTTCGGATGCCTTAGCTTTCTTAGTGGCGGAAGAAAAACGCAAATCTGATGAACGTTTATCGGGCTTGAAGAGTACAGTCAAAAAGCTATCCCTTAAAGACTGGACGCATCGTTCTCCTGAAGAAGAAAGCATCTTTATACTGATACCCGATAAGAAAGCAATTCTGGCTAAGACTTCGGCACTGATTAGAGACTCGAGAAAAGAAGTCGCGCTAATTGCAGATAAGGCAAGAATCATGCCCATTTTGGCTCAGTTTTCAGATGAATACAGACTGGCGATAAACGACGGTGCTCAGATTCGACTCCTTCTTGAAGGAGAAAAACCGGATGATTCGCTCAAGGAAAAAGTGAAAAAACTCATCGGTGCTGCTTCGGTTGAAGTTAAGTTTTATCGTGAACCTTTGAATCACTTCATAATGTCCGATGATAAAGAAGCGTTGATTACCACCTCCAAAGAAAGCGGATTAGGCGAAAGCCCTTCTCTTTGGACAAACAACAACAACCTTATAGGCGTGCTAAGAACAGGTTTTGAATCCGACTGGGAAAAAGCTGAAAACTAACCTGAAAACCTCATGCACGCGTCATAGATGTTTTTTGGATAATTTAACATTGTCATTGATTAAATGCTGCTTAGCGCCCGCGCTGTTGTGGTTATGACGGTGCCGAAGCTAAAATCGGTTATTCCACTTACGATGGGGGAGACACTTAGCGTTAATTCCATAGGAATCACTTCATCTGCGCTGAGGGTTATACCTGAGCAGTTCCAGTTTAGAGTCATGTAGCCCGAGGCGGCTGATGGGGTCCAGTTTGACATTGTCAGCCACAAAGAGGCCGCTGAATTTCCTTCATTCCTAATGTAAACCGTTAAGGTACTGTCTGAAACTGGGTTGATTAGCCCCCAGTGAAGCGAAAGAGTTCTGTTTGTGCAGGCTTGGTCCCAGTAAATCCCAACTCCAACCCCTCCAATGGAACCAGCATAAGCAACAGTTCCACTATTAATGAAGCCGAGAATAACGACCAGAAATATGCAAATTATTGAGGCGAATACTACTCTCCTGTGAATACGATTGCCAATTCGGATGGCGAAAGACCCCTTTGATTTTGAAATTCTTTCATTGACTTTGTTCGGTACTTTCCTGAGCCCCTGCCAAAACATTTAAAAACCTCAATATTATATCCTACTATACAATATACGCTACATGGCAACTTGCCCGACTGTTCACCGAAAAAAATCGCCCGACAAGATTCAATATTTTGTTACTGCGTACTCACAATAATATGCTTCTAATAAGCGCAACAACCGAAACGCTGCTTTTAGCTTTTGGAGCGCTTGTCAGTTCTTACTGTTATCGTCTTCTTAGTTTCGAAGTAGTCTACGAAGAACAGTATCCCTTGTATTATGAAGTATAATCCAACAATCCATGGAAGCAAATCTTTGAAGACTATGACAAGTATGCCGAAGACTATTGCTATCAAAGCCATTATTGGTTTGGACACACCGAGCGCGCGCGGGCTGATTCTACCAAGTCCATTTTCAATTTCTCGAGTCATAAGATTCTCCTAAACCATTGTATCATGCAGTTACTATTTAAAACTAATCAGCTGTTCACGTATGGAACAGCAAGAATTCGGAAACACATATTCGAATAGTGTGATCTTATGTTGGAAAGTGCGAGGTTTTATGTTTAACCTAACAAAAGAAGGGCTCCCTTCAAAGAGACAAATAGCTTCCTTGTTTTGCTCTATAAGGTGGTCTTTAACTGGAACAGTGTTTCCTACTCCTCCAGCAGCAATGCATTCGCTGCTATGTGACTATGAGCCAACATCAACACTCTGACGATTGTGCCTGCGTGCTCCATTTTTTTGACGTTCTCCAAAGGCTGGATTCAAAATTTATTTGTTGTTTGTTCCTGATTTAGAAAGTGTTTGAGTATGTGACTGAGATGGTGGATGAATCCGTAGAGCGCGCGCGAAACTGGATGTTAGGTATTTTCCAAAACCAAATTTCGGTCGTACCTTGTTTGCCTAAGAGATGCTACTACACCCAAGTTTTGCTCCAGAATCGTGTTAGTGGAGCTCTTCAAAAGATACCTTGTTGCTGCGGGGACCCAGTCACATATCTTTTTATTACAAAGTGTGTCACATTTTATGGGTGTGAATTTTGGAAGAAACCGACAAAAAAGGAGAACTGCTGAAACGCATAGAAGCTGAAGCTACAGGTTTAGATGGAAAAATCAACGACAGAGACCTCTCTGTTCCTATGGACGTAGTCAGGAATAGTTTGGGTGAGGCTTCTAAAGAAATTACCAATAACCTGAAAATGGCTGATCGCTTAGGAAAAGACGCAGGAGAAGATATGTGGCATAAAGAGTGCCATCGATTGTTTGCTGAATGGTTCCAAAAGTGGTTTTAGGAAAGCGCGCGCTTTTAGACAGCTATGGAAAAGAATTCCGCATAACTCTGAGAAAGAAGTGCGTCGAATATGGATGTTCCCGAACAAGCCGTACTTGGCAACAATAGGATGCTAGCTACAATTGGAAAGCATGGTGAGCTTCGATATTTGTTCTGGCCAACAATAGATTACCCCCAACATGTGCGAGGCTCTTTGCCAGGAATTTTCTACTCATTTAAAGGAAAAAACCGTTTTGATTGGCTCACTGACCCAACATGGGCGAAGAAACAAGAATACCTGCCTGAAACTAACGTCGTCTGCACCTTTATCAGACAACAGAATCCAGATTTGAACATAACATTGACAGATGCGGTCTTGCCTGATTCAGACGCATTAATAAGACGCTTTGTTATCCAGAACGTCAGCAACGCCTCCGTTTTTCTGAGGCTATTCTACTATAATGATCTGGCAATATCGGAATCGCCGATTGACGATGCCGCTTACTACTTGGTAAATAACGATGCCATCCTTCACTACAAGCGCAATTTCCACTTCGCATACACAGGAACCCTGCTTTCCTCGGGTCATCAGTGCGGGGTGCATGGTGAAAACTCGGACTCGTTTAGAGACGTGTATAACTCTAAGCTTTCAGGGGGTTCTCTTACATTGTACGATGGCTCAAGAGACGTTAACTCCTGCCTAAGCTGGGACATCCCAAATTTGAGGATCAATGAATCAAAGACGTTGGCGGTCATAATTGCGATGGCCTCCACGGAGCAGGAAGCGTTGGAAATCCTTGGAAAATGCAAGAACGAATCACTGGAAAAGCAAATCAGCGGAACGGAAGAATTTTGGAAAAAATGGATTACTAATTTTAAGACTGATAATTTAGAAGCGCAATCATGGAGTATGACAAAACGGTCCTTGCTAACGCTTAAGCTACTAACGGTTAAAAGTCACGGCGGCATAATCGCCGCCCCATGCATGAACCCCGAGTACCGTTTCTGTTGGCCCAGAGACGCCACTTACGTTGCTTATGCATTTGATAGATGCGGGTATCATGAGGAGGCAAAACGTTTCTACAAGTGGTGCACAAAAGCTCAAGAACCCGAAGGGGGACTATACCAGCGCTATTACATAGGCGACCGGCTAAAGGGTCCTTGTTGGAGCTCTCAGGTAGACGAAATCGCAACTGTCCTATGGGGTATGGAAAAGCACTTTGAACTTACGGGTGACCGCCAGTTTGTTGGCTCAGTGTGGAACAGCGTCAGGAAGGCCGCGGACTTCTTAGCTGCGCGGATTTCTCAAGCTAATGGTCTGGTTGAGACTGTGGGCCTTTGGGAAGAGAAATTCGGTAATCACACATACTCCAACGCAGCCGTTTGGGCAGGGCTGAAATCAGCCGTCACTCTTGCCAAATTAATGGAAAAAGACGATCTAGGCAACAAGTGGAATCAAAACGCAATTAACCTTAAGGAATCGCTGCTCAAATTGTCGTGGGATGCGCACCTAAACCGATTCATCAAAACAGCCGTCCCCAGAAACGAGAACCTTGACGTCAGCCTGTTAAGTTTATCCTATCCGTTTGATGCTTTGCCTGCTGATGACGAGAGAATGAAAAAGACAGCCATAGCCATAGAATCAGCTTTCAAGTTTAAGTCAGGCGGCGTGGGCAGATACCCCTATGATGATTACTACGGCGGAAACCCATGGATTCTGACAACTCTATGGTTAGCATTATACTACGAAAAAGCAGGTGAATTGGGCAAAGCAGAACAGTTTATTCGCTGGGCACTTGACCACTCAACCGAATTAGGATTACTTTCGGAACAAGTTGACAAAGAAAGCGGAGCGCCCATCTCTGCAATACCGCTAGCGTGGTCCCATGCTTTCTTCATCTTATCCGTTCTTGATCTAAGAGAAGCAAAAAACAATACAAGCAAAAGAAATGATGGAGCGCTCGCTGATGAAGAATAAGGCTAAGGCCGACGGGAAACGTTTTGTCTACGTCGCTGTGGGGGTTGCGGCTCTCGGTGGCCTGCTCTTCGGATTTGATACGGGCGTTATTTCTGGGGCTATACTGTTCGTTAAAGAGCAATTTTCTCTGTCGACCATGATGGAGGAGTTTGTCGTCAGTGCCGTTTTAATTGGCGCCGTTATTGGTGCTGTTATTGGAGGTGCTCTGACTGGCCGCTTCGGGCGCCGCAGACTAATAATAATAGCTGGCATTATCTTTACTGTCAGCTCCATCTCTACGGCTATAGCACAAACGGTTGCCGTGTTGATTGCCGGTAGGATAATTGTCGGAATCGCTATCGGCATTGCTTCATTTATCTCTCCGCTGTACATTGCCGAACTGGTACCGGCAAAAGTCCGCGGTTCACTGGTGGCGGTCAACATGTTTGCGATTACCACAGGTATTGTTGTTGCCTACGGGGTCGACTATGCACTGTCCGGCATCCAGGGATGGCGATATATGTTTGGCGTGGCGGTGATACCGTCTATCATTTTGGCGTTTGCTATGTGGCGGTTACCAGATAGCCCGCGCTGGTTGGTCAGCAGGTCAAAGGTGGAACAGGCGAGGCTGGTTTTACAGCGTGTCCGGACGGTATCAGACGTAAGTCCGGAAATCAGCGAAATCCAACAAAGCTTGGCAGAGCAGAAAGGCAGCGGGGTGATCGAGCTATTCCGGCCTTCACTTAGGATGCCTTTGATTGTAGGCGTTGGGCTGGCTATATTTCAGCAGATAACCGGTATTAACACGGTTATCTATTACGCTCCGACTATTTTCGAGTTCGCCAGCTTTGAGACCGCGGGGTCGGCGATACTGGCTGGAGCGGGGTTGGGAATGTTGATGTTGTTCATGCACGTGCTGGCCATCTATTTGATGGACCGGGTTGGAAGGAGGCCTTTGTTATTGATCGGTGTTGCTGGTCAGATTGTTGGCATGGCGGTTTTAGGTGCTGCTTTCCAGTTCCAGCAGTTATCGGGTTTCATCGGGTATATTGCCATTGGCGGCCTGGCGATATTTGTCGCTTGTTTCGCTTTTGGACTCGGGCCAGTCTTCTGGTTGATGATTTCCGAGATATATCCCTTAAAGGTCCGCGGTGCTGCCATGAGTGTGGCGACAGTTGCCAATTGGGGAATGAATCTGGCGATAGCCGTGACATTCCTGACCCTGCTCGGGGTTCTAGGGCGCACGGAGACTTTCTGGTTATACGGCGCAATAGCTGTCGCCGCCTGGGTCTTTTTTTATCGGCTGGTGCCGGAAACCAAAGGGAAAAGTCTTGAACAGATTGAAGCGCACTGGCGAGCGGGTAAGCATCCCCGAGAAATGGGCAAAAAGTGAAACAAAATATTTTCAATGAAGAAACTTGAAGTTACAATCATGTTCCTGTAGCTTTGGGATTTCATCAGTCCACGCCCAAACTTGACGAGTTCAAAGCGAACATTGTTGCTAGCAAAATTCTTGAGAAGTGAACGCCACAATTGGAATCCAAGAATTACAAAGTCCTTCTGCTCAGAACGCGCGCTATAGTGCAGAGTTAAAGTAAAATATTCGCGTGCTAGCATAAAGGTTAAAAATAACTGTTTGGTATTAGAATTTGTATATCATTATCCAAAAAACCAATTTTAAGTTCGGTCTTCGGGAGACATCACCAGTAAAAAGGTATTTTTATGAATACATCGATTCCCATCAAATACACCGCTTTTTTGTTAGCGCGTGTATCCACGATTGGAACGTTATGGAGCAAGAGCTTAACCAGCGTAACGGTAAGCATTCAGCCCATACACAAACATTAAACCCCTCCATGAACACCATGTTCTTATGCCCCTGTCGAAAACATCCTTAGATGCTATGAGTGCCAAAAAACCAGCAGCTACGCGGAAGTGGAGATTGTGAATAGAGGCGGAAAGAAATTTTGGGTTTGCCCTCACTGCGCCTTTGAAACCCCTTTCGACGAGAAGAAAAGCATGTCTGCAAGAAGATTGAAGAGGGCACCTGAACCACGTTAACACATTATCAAATGGGTTATGGTAGGCTCTTAGACGGATGAGAGCTAACTGTTTCGTTAACCTTTTCACCGTCACGCACTCACGAACGCTAAGGCATAAATGTAGGTTTTTACCGTTTAATATGCTCACGTCTATCTGCACAAAATGCGGGTTATGTTAAAAAACTCGACAAAATGAGAGATTTGTTGAGAGTGGAGATATAGCCACTTGCGACGAGGCTACCTCACCTCGGCCGCTTTTTGGAAGTCTTCGTCGCCTTTTTTCGGTGTTTACTTACGCTTACAGAGAAATATTAAGTTGTCCTTTTGGCAAACGTATTCGAAACCGGTTTCTAGCAATGATTTGACTTCTTCAGGTCAATGATTTGACTTCTTCAGGTTTTTCTACGACTCTGACAGTGAAGGCATCGTCAGCATCCTGAAAGAGGGTATTTTGGTTTTCTGACTTCTTTATTTTAGCATGCCTGGAAGATTGCTTTATAGGTGGAAAAAATATACTTTTCAGTGGAGGTGTTGAAATTGCCTTTGGTTCAAGTCTCTGCTTGGGCTGGTATTAGAGAAGATGCTAAGAAGAAAGTTGTTGAAGGGATGACTAGGGTGCTTGAGGAGCTGGGTATTCCAAAGGACGCGGTTACCGTCATTATTTACGAAATCCCGAAAACGAACTGGGCAACTGGCGGAAAATTGCATTCAGAGAACGACGCAAATCTTCAGAACGTGCGCTCAATCTGATGCCATTTGCGCGTTTTTTACTGCCGGTTTGACTGTAGAACTCTGAAAACAGTCAAAAGGGACTTAATGACGTCAAGGAATATACTCTGTAACAAGTTGCTCTGCTTGTTCTGCAGACAGATAGTCTGACAGATATATCTGAATGAGTTTTCTGTGCAGGTTGATATCGACGTGATTTTCCTTACATTAGTTGATTAAAACGTTTTGAGTGCTTGTTCTGACGTTAAAACCTTCAGGCCACGTATGCGCCTGTAATGCCGCATGTTTCTGGTAATTAATGGAGTACCGCTAACTTTGCAGATGCAGCCGACAAAAAGATCTCTGATTTCAATGGGCTCTCCGCGTTTTCTCAAATCCGCCAAAACACGACCCGCCTCAACCGAGCTTTCATAATCAAAATCCACGACCTCCAGCTGGCTGAGAAACGCCTCGGTGCATCCTACAAGCTTGGCTTTTTCGGGAGCTAAAAACGCACCGAACCATATCTCGAAAGCGTTTATGCTTGTTATAAAGGCGTTCAGCTTCTTCTCGAGAACAAGCTCCATGAGGCGCCTGATTTCGGCCGGAGGCTTCCTCAAATAGTCTATCAGGACGTCAGTGTCCAAGCAGACACGCGTTAGGCTTTCCAAGTTGACCACAGTTTTCGCATGTCTTTCATGAACTCTTCAGGATCTTTCGGATATTCCCTCCAACAACCAGCGAACTCTAACAGGTCGCGCTGCTTGGTTACTTTCTCCAAAACAATTACCTCGCCCTTTTCTGAAACTTTGAACTCGTCTCCTACTTCCACGCCAATCTTCTTTCGAACTTCCTTCGGGATGGTGACCTGATACTTGCGTGTAACCTTGGTTTTTGATGTCATATTAACATCGTACTACCAAATAGTAGTACAAAAGAATAAACCTTTCGCTCTATAGATTAGTCACGGCGGGGGTCTTTTTTGGGCGTACTGATACCTGCGCGGTTTCCCTTCGCGCGTGAGTATCCCGTCTTTCACCAAGTCTATCAGCGCGTGAGCTACGGCTGTGCGGTCGTAGTGGAAGCCTCGGCGTGCCATTTCGCAGTGGACTTCGCTTAAGCCTCTGGGGTGGGCGAACCAGTTTTCTTCCCAGAGTTTCTGGATTACGCCTTTGCATGTTTCGGCTCTGGGTGGCGGTGGGGGTCTTTCGGCGACGGTGGATAAGCGCGTGTCTTTGAGTTTTTCGGTTACGGTGGAGAGTATCTTGTCCACCGCTGATTGCAACTGGTCCTCTTGTGATTCTATTTCTATTTCTAATTCGCCTATCTTCATTTTTACCTTGATTGGTGGGTTTTGCGGTTTTTCTGTCAACTCGTCACCTGTTGTCTATTGTATTGTGCAAGATGCGCATGCACAACATTTAAATATTTCCACCAATTCCATATTGGCTATTGGTGAATCTTGGTGATTGAACAATACACAATAACAACAACCCCCAAATATAACTTTCCACAACCAACCATCGACACAACATTACCCCAACGCTTTCTAGAACAAAGCATCCAATCCCTAAAACAAGTGCAGCCCCAACGCCTTCAACTAAACCAACAACCCTTTCAACAATACCACAACTACGAGCAGCAACCTTCGCATCTGCGGCTGAATCACACCCCAATCACCTTGAAACCCAACCACCAAGAAACAACAATCGCCGCAGTAGACACCTCAACCATAAAAATCGGCGAAACCGCCACAGGCATCATAATCGCCATCCGAGGCGCAACCACCTGGAAACAAAACAGGCAATACCACTACACCCGCCTCGGACCATTCATATTCCACATAACAGAAGAAAACAAAAACGAAGTCTACAACACCCTCGAAAAAGCCTACTTCAACACCTACTACAACAGCAACCGCCAAGCCTCACCCCACCTCACGCAGATGCCCACCCGCCTCGCCAGCCTCCTCGAACGCTGGCTCCAAACCATGCTCGCAAAAACCGTAAGCCACGGACTAATCCTGTTCGACGGCTCCCTAACCTCAGGAACCTTCGACACCCCAGTGCAACGCATGAAAGAAATTCTCAGCCTATCCAGAAGAAACAAAAGCATCGTGCTCGCCTTCAGCAAAATGACCAGCCTCCGAGTCAACGGCTACCTCATAACCGAACAACTCCCCAAACACGAACCGCCGTACCTGTTGGAAACCACCGGCTTACGTTTCAAGTCCCCCATGATTCCGCTCGGCGACGTGTACGTGGCAAGACTGAACAAGGCAAACTACGCCTTCCA
>Ga0307438_1002439_pt1 | contig 10826 bp, 14 predicted proteins | sample SalMarWE160110MG_FD_202144 | JGI IMG/M metagenome (GOLD analysis project Ga0307438, IMG submission 202144) | Salt marsh sediment microbial communities from the Plum Island Ecosystem LTER, Massachusetts, United States - WE1603-110 | ecosystem: Environmental > Aquatic > Marine > Intertidal zone >...
TGCTATGGCCTGCGATGGCGGCGGCGGCGATGGTGAGGTGACGCCCACTCCTGGAAGCACCGAGGTGCAGGAGCAGCTCAGGCAGATGGTGCTCCAGCTGAAGGATCTGCCGTCAGGCGTCATCCTAGCGGAGGAGTTCTTCGTGACCGCTGAGGAATCGGCCGTCGAGAGTGCCGACCGCGAAGCGCGGCTGGCCCAGCTGCAGGAGTGGGGGTACATCCTGGGCTACGACGCGACCTATCAGGCTAACCCGGAGGTCCTGAGCCAGACGGGGCTCATCCTGGCCACCAGCACGGCCAGCCTCTATGGCAGCGAGGAAGGTGCCGAGGCGTCGTTCGCCGATGCGGTGGAGACGGCGCGTACCACCGACTGGGCCGATCTGTTCGGCGGTGCCCAGGAGGTGCAGGTGGAGGAAGAGGAAATGGCCAACCCTCCACCGGTGGATGAGATGCTATGGCTGCGCGTCACGGCCAAGGCCGCGCCGGAGGTGGGAATCGGGGAGGAAACCTTCGCCAACGATATTGCCCTCTTCAGGCAGGGGCCGGCTCGGGCCAGCCTGATGGTCGTTTGGACCATGGATGACGGAAGCAGCGACTTCATGCAGCAGCTCGCTCGCGCGCAGGCCCAGCACCTGATGGATGCCCTCCCCTAGGGAAGGCCTTGTGCCCTGCTGAGGCCCGAACGATGACTAGGATCGGCTATCTGGACTGTTTCTCCGGCGCCAGCGGCGACATGATCCTGGGCGCGCTGGTAGATGCTGGCCTTTCCCTAAAGAGCCTCAGGGCGGAGCTAGCTAAGCTGCCGCTGACCGGCTATCGGCTGAGCGCTCGCAAGGTGCGCCGGGCGGTCCTGACCGCCACCCAGGTGAGGGTGACGGTGGCCAAGAAGCAGCCGCCAAGAAGGCTGGCCGACATCCTGAGCATCATCGAGGGCGGCAGTCTGCCTCCCGACGACAAGGAGAAGGGGACGGCCATCTTCCGCCGCCTGGCCGAGGCAGAGGCCAAGGTACACGGCCTGCCTCTGGCCGAGGCGCACCTCCACGAGGTGGGAGCGGTGGACGCCATCGTGGACGTGATGGGGGCGGTGGCTGGCCTGCGCCTGCTGGGGGTGGAAGAGCTATTCGCGTCGGCTCTAGCGCTGGGCAGCGGCACCACGGAGAGCGCACATGGCGCGCTACCCTTGCCAGCACCAGCCACTCTGGAGCTCGTGGCCTCGGTGGGGGGCCCGACTGCTGCCCATCGAGATGAAGAAGAGGGAGAACTCTTAACGCCCACCGGTGCTGCCATCATCACCACCCTTGCTCACTTCCAGCGTCCGGCGATGAAGGTGGAGGGCGTGGGCTACGGTGCCGGCAGCCGGGATGTGCCCGGCTGGCCCAACGTGCTGCGCCTATGGCTGGGTACGCCCGTGGCGGAGGGCGGGCAGCTCATGCTCCTGACGGAGACGAACATCGACGACATGAGCCCGGAGATCCTGGGCTACGTGCAGGAGCGGCTGTTCGCCAGCGGTGCCGCCGACGTGTGGCTCACACCTATCCAGATGAAGAAGGGACGCCCCGGGGTAACGCTCTCCGTCCTATGTCCAGTGGAAGCGGAGGATGCCATCGTGTCGCTGCTCCTGCGGGAGACGTCGACGCTGGGGGTGCGGCTGCGGGAGGTGCGCCGGCAGGAGGCGGAGCGGGAGGTGTTGGCGTTCGAGTCCAGCCTGGGGCCGGCCGTGGTGAAGGTGAAGCGCCTGCCTGGAGAGCCACCGCAAGCGGCACCCGAGTACGAGGTCTGTCGGCGGCTGGCCGAGGCCAGCGGCAGGCCACTGGCCGAGGTCTATCGCATCGTGCAGGGAGAGGCGCAGGCGCTTCTAGACTAGCTACTCGCGCCCGGCCCGCTGGTGGCACCTCGCGTGGCGGTACTTAAAGCGAGCCTACCCGTCACGTATTTCACCCTAAGCGTTCTCTGCTAACAGAACCGGTGTTAACATTCCCGATTGTTGCGGCGTCTATGAAGTAGGTAGAAGAAGCAGCGTAAGGGAGAGCAGTGGCTACGAGGTGAGGGTCGCTGGCCTTGTGACCACCATGGAGGTCTTATGGACGTCCTAGTCTGGATACTGATCTTGGCCATGGAGACCGGTGCCGCCCTCATAGTGTGGAGGACCGACGATGAGTTCAGTCCCACCACCGCCCTGGCTTTTGCTGTGGCCATCGTCATTACTCTTGCCCTTTTCGCCGCATTTGGCGACTTGTCCGAACTGGATAACCAAGTCACCCCCTAGGCTGAGTCTTTCAAGGAAACCACGGCCCTCTCTACCTTAGTCACCCCATCGACGGCGTCCAGACGGGATTGGCATACCTCTCCCGCTCCAGGCGCTGGGCAGACTGCTCTTCGTGGGCGGGCAGGCGGCCGTGGCGATAGTGCTGTGGGCGCCGTAGGCCCAGCCGTTATCGATGAAACGCCAAAGAGCGGGTGAGAAACGGGGCACGTCTTACTTACGTTCCTTCTCCTTGTCCTGACCGCCGATGAGCGAGGCGAAGGGGCGGAGGAAGTTGGTGAACTCGAGGGGGAAGACGTACTTGGTAGCGGGGCTCTCGCCGATGGACTTCAAGGTCTCGAAGTACTGGAGGCTGAGGGTCTTCTCGTCGATGTTCTTGGCCACGGCGAAGATCTTGTCCAGAGCGAGGCTGAATCCTTCGGCGCGCAGGATCTCGGCCTGCCTTTCACCCTCGGCGCGCAGGATGTCGGCCTGTCTTTCGCCCTCGGCGCTGAGGATAGCGGCCTGCTTGTTGCCCTCGGCCACCTTGATCGCCGCCTCTCGCTGGCCGTCGGCCTCGAGGACAACCGCTCGCCGGTTGCGCTCGGCGGACATCTGGCGGCTCATGGCATCCTGGATATCGCGCGGGGGCAGGATCTCGCGGATCTCGACGGCCGTGACCTTGACGCCCCAGCGGTCGGTCACCTCGTCCAGCTTCGCCTGCATGACCTGGTTGATCTGGTCGCGCTTGGCCAGCACGTCGTCCAGGACGATGTCGCCCACTACCGCCCTCAATGTAGTGATGGCCATGCCGCGGGCGGCCCCAACGAAGTTGCCAACCTTGAGGACGGTCTGCTCAGGGTTGACCACCCGCATGTAGACGAGCATATCCACGGACACGGGGGCGTTGTCCTTGGTGATGCAGGTCTGGGGTTCCACATCGAGGTAGATCTCCCGCAGGTCCACCTCGTCTACCGCATCGATGATGGGCCAGAGGGGGAAGATGAAACCGGGGCCCTTCACGCCCACGTACTTGCCCCAGCGGAAGTGCACCAAGCGACGATACTCAGTCACGACGCTGAAGAAGAACGGCATTTTGCTCCTCCTTTCCTGCCACGGTGGGACAGCGGCCATCCGACAGTGCTCTGGACGTTGCGGCCGCCCCATCAGCGCGGGGATTATCGGCCACGATGACCTCTATGTCAACAGTTTGGCTGCCGGAGGCCGCTAGAGGTTGAGGACGCGCTGGGCGTTCTCGTAGAAGATGAGGCGTTTCTCCTCAGCGCTGAGGGGCAGGCTATCGATGCGCTGGGCGTCCTTGATGGGGTGGAACCAGGGCCAGTCGGAGCCGAAGACCACGCGGTCGCAGCCGACGCGGCGGATCATCGCCACAGCGTCGTCGCCAGACACGGTGTGGGAGGGCATCGTCCCCTCGATGACATTGCTCGTGTCCAGGTAGACGTTGGAATACGTCCGCATGATCTCCAACGTCTCGTCGAGGTAGCCGCGGGCCATGTGGGCGAAGACAACGGTGAGGCCGGGGAAGTTTCGCAGAACGTCGGCGAAGTTGGCGGGGCGGGCGTGCTCCTCAGGATCGCCGGCCAGGGCAGCGACGCCGGAGTGGGTGATAATAGGCAGGCCGAGCTCCTCGATCTTCTGATAGGCGGGGTAGAGACGGCCGTCGTTGGGGAAGAAGCGCTGGTTGGCCGGGTGGAGCTTGATGCCCTTGGCCCCCTCCTTGAGCCGGTCGTTTATCTCGCCAACCATGGTGACGCCGTCCATGCTGGGGTCGAGGCTTATGAAGGGCACCAGGCCGGGGTTCTCACGAGCGACAGCACAGGTCCAGGCGTTACGCCTCTGCAAGCGGCCGGTCAGGTCCAGGCGGATCTGCTCCTCGGCGTCCGTGCGGCGGGCGGATGGGAGGTCAGAGGGAAGCTTGGCCACGGCGGCCTGGCGCATCTCGAAGATGGGGGTCATGTTCACCATCACGGCCTTGGCGATGTTGCCCTCGCGCATGAGGGGGAGAAGCTCCTCGATGGTGCCAGCGTGGCCGCTGAACCCGGCGCCGGACTGAGCCTGCCAGCCGATCTCGGGACGGGGGAAGGTGTGGAGGTGGGCGTCGATGATGGGGTAGTCAGGCATAAGCGGTCTCCATTCAGGCTAGCCCTTCGGGAATCCGAGGCCGCGCTCGCGCAGGCTGACGTAGCTCTGGCGGCCGATGACGATGTGGTCGAGGACATCGATGCCCAGGAGCTGGCCGGCCTCCACCATCTGGCGGGTCATCTCCACGTCGTCGCGGCTGGGGGTGGGGTCACCGGAGGGGTGGTTGTGGACGACGATGAGGGCAGGGCAGCCCTCGCGGACAGCCTCTCGGAAGAGCTCCCCTACCCGCACGAGGGTGGAGTTGACGTTGCCTTTGTAGACCTCGGGCATGGCCAGCACCTGGTTCTTGGTGTTCAGGAGGAGGACTCGCAGGTGCTCCTGATCGAAGAGGCCCATCTCGGCCATGACCAGATTGGCCACGTCCTGGGGCGACTGCACTGTCGCTCGCTCCTGGGGCTGAGTTGAGAGCAGGCGGCGACCCAGCTCCAGGGCGGCCTTCACTTGGGCCGCCTTGGCCTCGCCCACGCCCCGCTCGCCGCACAGCTCGCCAAAGCTGGCCCTGGCGAGCCCGGCCAGGCCGCCGAAGCGGGCCAGGGCGCGACCGGCCAGAGCGAGGACGTTCTCGGAGGGGGTGCCAGTGCGCAGGATGATGGCCAAGAGCTCGGCACTGCTGAGGGCGGCGGCACCGCGCTCGCGGAGCCTCTCGCGGGGGCGCTCGGAGGCGGGCAGATCGCGAATCGTTGGTCGATACTCTACGGCCTCGGGCGGGCTCATCGCCTTGGTCGCTCCTACGCCCGCTCGCCCTACGGGTTAGGCACCAGAAGCTTCTGGCCCACCGAGATGATCACTTCCTGGCTTGCCAGACCGTTGATGCGAACAAGCTCATCAACGGTGGTGCCGAAGGCCTGGGCGATGGAGGATAGGGTATCGCCGGACTGTACCTCGTATTCGATAAAGGGAGGCGGTTCGGGAGTGGGGGTGAGCGTGGGCGAAGGGGTGGCCTCGGGAGTGGGGCTGGGCGTCGGCGAGGGAGTGGCCGTAGGTGTCGCCGTGGGCGTTGCCGAAGGGGTGGGCGTAGGGCTGGTCAGGGCGGCCGGCGTGATTGTGGGAAGGGGAAGGACCGCCTCCTCACCGGCCTCGCCTCCGGGGAGGCCCGGGGGCTCTATGAGGAGCCAGAGGGCAAGGACGGAGGCCACCAAAAGAGCGAGAAGGGAGCCACGGAAGACTGTGCCCGAGGGAATGGCGCTGGCTGGGTCCTGGCAGGCAGCGCACAGCTCCCCGCCGTGCTCGTCGCAGTAGGGCTTGGCACAGCGGGGGCAGCGATGGGTGGCCTCTTTGCCGCAAACGTAGCAGATCATGATTCGGTCACCGATCACGAACCCTCGACCCGGAACTGCTGGGCTTCATCTATTCTACTGCATTTCGACCGTAGCGCCCGCCTCCTCCAACTTTTTCACGACGGTTTCGGCCTCGGCCTTGGGTATGCCCTCCTTGACGGTGGCCGGGACGCCTTCAACCAGGTCCTTGGCCTCCTTGAGGCCAAGGGTTGTTACCTGACGGATGGCCTTGATGACGTTGATCTTGTTGGCGCCAAAGTCCTTGAGAGTGACCGTCCACTCGGTCTTCTCCTCCTCGGCCTCTGGCGCGGCTGCGGGGGCTCCGGGAGCAGGCGCACCAGCGGCAGGGGCGGCCGCGGCGACGGGGGCAGCGGCGGTAATGCCGAACTCATCCTGGAGCCGCTGGTTCAGGTCGCGCAGCTCGAGGATGGTCATCTCCTTGATGATGTCCAGCACCTGATCTGCTCGTTCAGCCATGTCCTTTTCCTCCCTCCATTACCTAACGAATGATTGCCTTGACAGCCTCATGCTAGGCCGTCTCCATCTGACGGGCGCGTGTCTCCAACAACGCCACAAGCTCCTGCTGGGTTGCCTGCATCAGGCCCGCAAAGTTGATCAGAGGCGCCTCCAGGAGCGCGGCCAGGGTCGCCAGGGGCCACTGCAGCTTGCCAGCCACCTGAGCCAGGAACACCTCTCTGGGCGGCATCTTTGCCAGCTCCACGAGCTCACGGGCGGGCAGGATCTGCCCCTCCAGGTAGAAGCCGCGGACGGAGAAGGAAGCGGGCGCCTTCGGCAGGTACTCGCTGAAGGCACGAGCGACGTCCAGGATATCGCCGTAGCCGAAGGCGAGGGCAGTGGGGCCCTCGATCAACTGATTGAGGACGGGCTTGTCCGCCCGCTCGGCGGCCAGGCGGGTGAGGGTGTTCTTCACCACTTTCAGCTCGACGCCGGCGCTACGCATCTTTCGCCGCAGCTGTACCATCTCCGGCACGGTCAGGCCGCGATAGTCGGCCCCGACGGTAATGGTGCTGCGAGCGATGCGGTCCCGCAGCTCCTCGACCATCTGCTCCTTCTTGGGCGTGGGCATGATAGCTCCTTAACAGGCCTAAACTTTAAAGCCCCTGCCACAGCAAGGCAAGGGCTTTCTCCTTTCCCTCGAGGGCGGTATCACGGTTTCAGGTCACGATACTCCCTCAGTGCCTCGGCGGGCATCGTCCGGGACGTTTAAGGGCCATGGGCCCGCCCGCTGTCTGTGGCCTATCGCTCTATTCGATTATAGACTCTAACTGGTGCTCAGGGATAGGGTGGGCTGGAGGTCCAGCCTTATCCCTGGGCCCATGGTGGTTGTCAGGGTTGCGCTCTTAATGTACTGGCCTTTGGCGCCCGGCGGTCTGGACTTGACGATGGCTTCCACCAGGGTGGCCATGTTCTCCAGAAGTTGCTCTTCGTTCAGGCTTACCTTGCCTACGGCCACGTGCACGAGGGCGGTGCGGTCCAGGCGAAACTCGACGCGGCCCGCCTTGGCGTCGCGGACGGCCTTGGGCAGGTCCTCGGGCTCCACCACTGTGCCCGAGCGAGGGTTGGGCATGAGGCCCCGGGGGCCGAGGATGCGACCGAGGCGGGTGACCTTGCTCATCGCCTCCTTAGTGGCGAGGGCCACATCGAAATCGGTCCAGCCGCCCTCGATCTTCTTCACCAGGTCGTCGCTGCCCACGTAGTCGGCTCCCGCCTCCTCCGCCAGCTTGGCGCCTTCTCCCTCGGCGAACACCACCACCTGCACCTTCTTGCCCAGGCCGTGGGGCAACACCACCGTCCCGCGCAACTGCTGCTCGGCGTGGCGTGGGTCGAGGCTGGTGCGCAAATGCAGCTCGACGGTCTCATCGAACTTGACGAAGGAGACCTCCTTGACCAGCTTCACCGCCTCGGTGGGGTGATAGCGCTGGCCGCGGTCTACCTTCGCCAGGGCTTCGCGATACTTCTTGCCGTGCTTGGGCATGGCTAACCTGCGGTCTCCGCCACCTCTACGCCCATGCTGCGCGCGGTGCCCTCCACCATGCGCATGGCTGCCTCGATGTCATCAGCGTTCAGGTCCTTCATCTTGATCTCGGCGATCTCCCGCAACTTTTGGCGGGGGATCTCTCCCACCTTCTCCTGCTTCTGAGTAGGGCTTCCCTTTTCCAGCCCCAGCGCCTGCTTGATCAGCTCCGAGGTAGGGGGTGTCTTGAGGATGAAAGTGAGCGAGCGGTCCTCGTAGATGGTAATCTCGGCCGGGACGATGGTGCCCGCCTGGGAGGCAGAGCGTTCGTTGTAGTCTTTGCAGAAGGCCATGATGTTGGCCCCGTGCTGACCCAAGGCCGGGCCCACCGGCGGGGCGGGGGTGGCCTTGCCCGCCTCGAGCTGGATCCTGAGGACGGCGCGAACCTTCTTAGCCACGCTAGAGCCTCTCCACCTGGAGGAAGTCCAGCTCCACGGGGGTCTCCCGGCCGAAGAAGGAGACCAGAATCTTCACCTTCCCCTTCTCCAGGTTGAGATCGTCCACGGTACCGATGAAGTCGATGAAGGGGCCGTCGACGATGCGCACGCTCTGGCCGAGGGTGAAGCCGACCTTGACCCTGGGCTCCTCGGCCCGCATCTGGCGAAGGATGGAGTTGACCTCGGTCTCGTCGAGGGGGGTGGGATGCTGGCCAGAGCCGACGAAGCCGGTGACGCCCGGGGTGTTGCGGACGACGTACCAGGCGCGGCTGGAGCGCACTCTCTCCTCACTGGAGACCGAGATGTCATCCTCCCGCCTGAGCTCTATCATCTGGACGATCACATAGCCGGGGAAGATCTTTCGGGGGACGGTACGCCGCTGGCCATCGCGGATCTCGATCTCGTCCACGCAGGGGACGACTACCTCAAAGATGAGGTCGGCTACGTCCATGTTCTGGACGCGGTGCTCAAGGTTGGTCTTGACTTTGTCCTCGTAGCCGGAGTAGGTGTGGATAACGTACCAGCGGCGGTCGCTGTCCGGCTGCTGCTCTTCCTCAACGGCAGGAGCCTCTGTCGCCGACTCCTCGGGAGGGGCAACGTCTTCGACCGCCGGGGTTTTCTTCCTCCGCGCCGCCACTTATCCCACCACCTACCGCAAGAGGATGTGCTCTGCCAGCCAGGCAAAGCCCAGATCGAGGCCACCCAAGGCAATGCCGATAATGGTGGCGACTATCAGGACGACGACGGTCAGGTGGAGGGTGTCCTGGCGGGTGGGCCACACCACCTTGCGCAACTCTATGATGATATCGGTGATCCAGCGAGGCCTCCAGGAGAGAATCCCTCCCTTGGCCTTGCCGGGAGCCGCCCGCTGTGCCGCGCGAGGTATGGCACGGCGACCCCGCTTGTCGGCTCTGGTGACCGCCGGATGGCGTCTCATCTCGCGACTCATTTCAGCACTCTCTCCCCTGGACCCTACATAGCGGCGGACAAACTGGTCTGCCGCTAGCGTACCTCCCGGTGCAGACGATGGCCGCGGCAGCGAGGGCAGAACTTGCGAAATTCCAACCGGTCGGGATCGTTGCGGCGGTTCTTGGTCGTCGTGTAGTTGCGCGAGCGACAGTCTGTGCAAGCCAGATGGATTACCACCCGGTCCTCTTTCTTAGCCATGAGGTAGAGAAAAGCCTCCCTTCTACCCCAGCACCTTGGTAAGAACGCCAGCGCCTACCGTGTTGCCGCCCTCGCGGATGGCGAAGCGCACCTTTTCCTCCAGGGCCACCGGCTGGATTAGTTCAATGGATAGCACCACGTGATCCCCGGGCATCACCATCTCCGTACCCTCGGGGAGGGTGACGACGCCGGTGACGTCGGTGGTGCGGATGTAGAACTGCGGCCGGTAGCCAGCGAAGAATGGAGTGTGGCGGCCGCCTTCTTCCTTGGAGAGGATGTACACCTCCCCTTCAAACTTGGTGTGGGGCTTGATGGAGCCGGGAACGGCGAGAACCATCCCCCTCTCTACCTCGTCTCGCTCAATGCCCCTCAGGAGGCAGCCCACGTTGTCACCGGCCTCGCCGCTGTCCAGAATCTTGCGGAACATCTCGACGCTGGTACACACCGTCTCACGGGTATCGCGAATGCCCACGATCTCCACCGGGTCACTTGGCTTTATCACCCCCCGCTCGATGCGGCCGGTGACCACGGTGCCGCGGCCCTTGATGCCGAACACGTCCTCGATGGGCATCAGGAAGGGCTTGTCGCGTGGCCGCTCGGGGGTAGGGATGTAGTCATCTACGGCATCGAGGATCTCCCAGATGCACTTGAACTCGGGCGCGTTGGGGTCAGTGCTTTCGCTCTCCATGGCCTGGAGGGCACTACCCCGCACGATCGGCATGTCGTCTCCTGGGAAACCGTAGCCGTTCAGGAGTTCCCGCACCTCGAGCTCGATGAGGTCCAGCAGCTCTGGGTCTTCCATCATGTCTGTCTTGTTGAGGAAGACAACCATGGCCGGCACTTCGACCTGGCGAGCGAGCAGCACGTGCTCTCGGGTTTGAGGCATGGCACCATCGTTGGCTGCCACCACCAGGATGGCCCCGTCCATCTGGGCAGCACCGGTGATCATGTTCTTGATGTAGTCGCGGTGACCGGGGCAGTCGATGTGGGCGTAGTGTCGCTTCTCGGTCTGGTACTCGATGTGGGCGACGGCGATGGTGATGCCGCGCGCCTTCTCCTCGGGTGCCTTGTCGATGCTCCAGAAGTCGATGTATTCGGCTAGGCCTTTGAGTGCGAGGGCCTTGGTTATGGCGGAGGTTAAGGTGGTTTTGCCATGATCGATGTGGCCTATGGTGCCCACGTTTACGTGAGGCTTGGTCCTCTCAAACTTCTTCTTGGCCATGCCGGCGTACCTCCTTAACAATTGGAGCCCACAGCCGGATTCGAACCGGCGACCTCGCCCTTACCAAGGGCGTGCTCTACCTACTGAGCTATGTGGGCAGGCTTGTTACCGATAAGGGGCCTAGGCTTATCGTCTCCAGCCTTCCCTTGAATTTGCGCTTTCCTGGTGGCGGGGGGAGGATTCGAACCTCCGTAGCCATTTCAGGCAACAGGTTTACAGCCTGTCGGTTTTAACCACTCACCCACCCCGCCATTATCTCACATTATCACTGGAGCCCAAGGGGG
>Ga0307438_1002441_pt1 | contig 10815 bp, 6 predicted proteins | sample SalMarWE160110MG_FD_202144 | JGI IMG/M metagenome (GOLD analysis project Ga0307438, IMG submission 202144) | Salt marsh sediment microbial communities from the Plum Island Ecosystem LTER, Massachusetts, United States - WE1603-110 | ecosystem: Environmental > Aquatic > Marine > Intertidal zone >...
AGATCTGAATCAACAAGCTGGATGGGCGTGTTGACCTGGGTGAACGTATTGCTGCCGATGGTGACGGAAGTGCTGGAGGCCATGCCAGGCGTTGCATTGATTCCGTAATAGTCCGCGTCGCTTAGGGTGTTGCCTGTGACCGCGACCCGTTCGCCGTCGACGAACAGCGTGGAATTGGCGATGCCTGCCGATATCTGGTTCTCTTGCACCAGCAGATCGTCCCCCGACGCGAGCACTAGGCCATTGGTTACCACGTTCCTCCCGATCACACCTCGGTCGCCATACAAGCCGAGAGCGGTACCACCACCGGCGTCGACTGTGTTGCTCCAGAGGCCGGAGTCGTCGCAGTAGCAACCTATTCCCCCCGGCCCGTTGTCATGGATGTTATTCTTGAGGATATTCACGTTGGTGGGAGAAGGGATACCGCCCACTGTCACGGCCCACGAGGTGGCGTTGCGGATCTCATTGTCCTGGATCGTAACGTAATCCCCGTAGCTCTCGATGCCTCCCGTCTGGGCCGCGAATCCTGAAGGCGGAGTAAGGTCCAGATCCAGACCTTTGAGGGTTACGCCATTGGCGGTGATGGTGAACAGCGCGCTGCTTCCGCCCCCGTGGTGAACAGTAGCCACCCCGTCGTTCTCCTCCGTAGCCCCTGGCCCCGTAATCGTCAGGGAGAAGCCGATGGTCAGCGCAGTCTCTGTGTAGTCGCCCTCGCACACACGGATCGTGTCGCCATTCGTGGCCAAGGCTAGAGCGCCGGTGATAGTCGCTGAATCGGGAGAGCCACCCAGGCAACTGGGGTCGTCATCATCGACCACCCAGGTTCCCCCGACGGCCGCGACCGGCGGCGTGACGGTGGAGGATGCCATCAGAGCAAGTACGAGGATCAGCAGATAGAGAGCGCCTCGATGCAACATGGGGATCACTCCTTTCAGAACACCGGAACCCGGCACGGGCAACGGCTGGACTGGAAAGTGTACCTCCGCAGCGGCATTATAGCATGCCGCCTATCTACGAGGGAGCCAGCGGTGGCTTACCGCCGCCGCGGGCTCAGCACGTCGTTCAGGGCGTCGCCCAGGAGGTTGAATGCGAACAGGAGCAGAGCCACCACCGCCGCCGGCACCAGCAGCAGATGGGGGTGAGCGCGCAGGCTACTGAGACTGCTGCCGTCGGCAATCATGGCGCCAAAGCTGGGATGAGGGTATGTGATGCCGATGCCCAGCCAGCTCAGCATGATCTCCGTGCCGGCCATGGCCCCCAGCGAGAAGGTGATGCTGACGATAATGATGTTGGCCACGTTGGGCAAGAGGTGCCTGGCCAGGATACGCCCCACCGAGGCGCCCGAAGCCCGCGCCGCCAGCACGTAGTCGCTCTCCCGCAGGGAGAGAACCTGAGAGCGAATGAGGCGGGCGATGCCCACCCACCCGAACAGGGCCAGGGCGCCAAACACCAGGAAGTAGTCGGGCGCGCCCGCTTCAACCAGACCTCCAGCGACGGGCCACGACTCGAACTTGTCAAACAGGTCCTCGACGCGAGGCCTGACGGTGGCAGTGATCAGAAGCAAGAGCAGGATATCGGGAAGGGCAAAGAAGGCGTCGGCCACCCGCATGACGAAGTTGTCCAGACGCCCGCCAACGTAGCCCGCCAGCAGCCCCAACCCTACCCCCAGCACTAAGCCGCCGGTGAAGATGGCGGCAGCGCTGATGATGACCGTGGTCTGCGAGGCCCAGATCACTCGACTAAGCATGTCGCGGCCCAGGCGGTCGGTGCCCAAGGGGTGGGTCAGGCTGGGACCGGCGAAGGTGTTGTCCAGGTCCTGCTCGTTGTAACCGTACGGCGACACCACGGGGGCGAGAAGGACCGCTTGCGCAAGAGCCGCCGCAGGGCCGTCGCGCCGAAGCGGGGGCGGGCTTCCTCCATCGGCTCCTCTAGGGCCAACTCCGCTTCCGTCATGCTAGTACCTCGGGCCTCCCCCACCCAAGCGCACGCGGGGGTCGATGAAGCCATAGACGATATCGGTGACCAGGTTGGCAACGATGAAGGCGGTGGCCGTTATCAGGGTGACGGCCATGATCACGTCGTAGTCCTGATTGAACACGGCCCGCCAGATGAACTGGCCGATGCCGGGTATTCCGAACAGCGTCTCCACAAACAGCGAGCCGCCCAGCAGGCCCACCAGGGCGAAGCCGACAATGGTGGTCATGGGCAGGAGGGCATTACGGGCGACGTGCCGGCTGATCACCACCACCTCCCGCAGGCCCTTGGCCCGCGCTGTGCGCACAAAGTCCTCGTCCAGCACCTCCAGGGTCTGGGCGCGCATCAGGCGGGCCACCCCGGCGATGCCCGGTAGGGACAGGGCCAGGATAGGCATGATGATCCGCTTATCAAGGATGCCGATCTTCATGCCAAGGATGTCCCTCTCCACCCAGCCACTGCTGGGCAGCCATCCCAGCTTGATGGCAAATATGAACTGCAAAATAGGTATGACCACCAGGACGGGAACAGACCTGAAGAGCAGAAAAACGCCGATCGTTAAGGGGTCCTGCCAGGTACCCTGTCTCAGAGCCGCCCAGATGCCGGCGGGGATGCCGATGGCGAAGATGATGAGCAGCGCCACCAGGTTGTACTGGATCGTGACCCACATCTTGTCGAAGATGATGTCCTCCACGGGCACGCCCAGGTAAGTAAAGCTCGTGCCCAGGTCGCCGTGGAGCACGTCCCACATATAGTTGCCGTACTGCACAAGGAAGGGGTCGTCCAGGCCCCGCTCGTGGCGGATGCGCTCCACCACCTCCGGGTTGTGATACTGTCCCTGCAGAGTCTCCACCGGGTCGCCCGGGCCAAAGCGACCCAGGGCGAAGGTAGCCAGCGACACTGCTAGAAGGACGAACGGCGCCCACATCAGGCGCCGCACTACAAAGGGGAGAATGCCCTGCATCTCCGTCGCCGCCGCGGCCTACTCCTCGATGTGGACGTAGCGGAGGCGAGGGATGACGAACGGAGGGAGAGTATAGTCCTTGACGTAGGACTTGATGAGCACACTGAACTTGTCGTGAAACAGGGGTACCCAGGGCACCTCGTTGACGATGATCTGCTCCGCCTGCTGATACAACGACATCCGCCTGGCCTCATCGGTCTCCGTGTCCGCCTCCTCCAGCAGTTCATCCACCTCGGGGTTGGCATACTGGCTGTAGTTGTTGCTGCTACCGCTGTAGAACTGGATCTTCAGGAAGTTCTCCGCGTCAGGGTAGTCGGCCACCCAGCCCAGCTCGAACATCTGGTACTCGCCGTCGCGGAGGTCGTCGAGGAAGGTAGCGAACTCCGTCTGGCGAGTGGCGACCTTCACCCCCAGGTTCTCCTCCCACATGGCCAGAATGGCCTCGCTCACCGGCCCCACGCTGGCTCCCCGTCCCGAGGTGGCAATCTCGATGTCCGGCAGCCCCTCAGCGTAATCGGACTCCGCCAGCAGTTGCTGAGCCTTCTCCGTGTCGAACTCCAGGCCCTGGAGGTTCTCGTTGAAGCCGGGGATGTCCGGCGGCAGGATGCCGTCGGCCTCAACCACCGCATCCAGCAGCACCACCTCGATTAGCTTGTCCTTGTCGATGGCGTGAGCGAAGGCCTGGCGCACCTTGGGGTCATCGAAGGGCTCGTCCTCCACGTTGAAGCCGATGTACCAGATGTCCATGCGGGACGCTTCATGAAACTCCTTGTTAAGGGGCTCAGCCGGGTCGCGCACCCTCTCGATGTCGTTGAGGCCGACACCGGTGACATCGATCTCATCGTTCTCGTACATGGTGATGGCCGAGCCGCCGCCCAGGGTGTACTCCACCCGGCCCAGCGATGGCGCTCCCAAGTGATAACGGCTGTTGGGCTCCAGGACGATGCGCTGTCCCAGGTCCCACTCCTTCAGCTTAAAGGGGCCGGTGGCGTTGGGATTGCGCTGCCAGTTGGTCTTGCTCAGGCAGGTGCTGCCCTCGACCTGACGACGGTCCACCACGAAGCCCGTGGGGTAGGTCAGCTTGGCCAGGAAGTAGGGCTTAGGTGCATCGATGGTGATGCGAAGGGTGTAGTTGTCCACCACCTCGATGCCCGTGACCTCATCGGCATCGCCGTCGGCGAACTCCTCCGCCCCCACGATGTCCCCCAGGTAGAGCTCGGCCACCGTAGACTGGGTGTCGGGGTCAAGCGCCCGCTCCATGGAGTACTTGACATCGCTGGCGGTCACCTGACGGTCCCCATTGTGAAAGAGGACGCCTCGCCGCAGTTGGAAGGTATAGACCGTGCCGTCGCCGCTCATGTCCCACCTCTCGGCGATGTCCGGCACGATCTGGAGATCGCGGTCGATGGTCACTAGGCCGCCGAAGACCTCCACGATATAGTTGGCTGAGTCGACGTCACTGGCGCAGGCGGGGTCGAGGGTTATAGGGTCTCTGCCCAGCAGCCGCAACTCGCCGCCGACTACCGGTGCGGCCGGCGTCCCCCCGTCCGAGGAGGAGTCTCCCTCACCGCCGCCACAGCCGCCCAGGACCACCACACCGACGACCACGGCCACAGCAGCAGCCAAGCGGCGCAGAACCGCAGACAGGTTCCTCATCGCAATCCAAGGACTCTCCGCTCGGCAGGCAACGGCCTTACCCTGCCGACGACGGAAGCTAGCCCATGATAGCCACAAGACAGGGAAAATCTCAAGGAGATTCCTTGGGGACTACCACCCCCGGCCTGAGCGCTATGTGCAGCTCCTTCAGTTGGGCATCGGAGACAGTGGAGGGAGCGCCGAACAGAGGGTCGGAGGCGGTTTTCGTCTTCGGGAAGGCGATCACCTCCCGAATGTCCCGCTCGCCGGCGAGGATCATCACCGTGCGGTCGAGGCCGGTGGCGATGCCGCCATGGGGCGGCGCCCCGTATTCGAAAGCCTCCAGCATGTGGCCAAAGCGATCCTGGGCCTCCTCGGGCCCGATGCGCAGCAGACTGAACATCTTCTCCTGCACATCGCGGCGATGAATTCGGATGCTGCCGCCAGCTATCTCCCAGCCGTTGCAAACCAGGTCGTAGGCACGAGCGCGAACGTGACCGGGGTCGCTATCCATGAGGGGCAAGTCCTCTTCCTTGGGAGAGGTAAAGGGGTGATGCACCGGATCCCAGCGCTCCTCGGCCTCGTTCCAGCCCAGGAGGGGGAAGTCAGTGGTGAAACAGAAGGCGAAGAGGCCCTCGTCGATCAGATTCAGGCGGCGAGCCATCTCCCGCCGCAGGCCGTCCAGGGCCTGGCAGGCCTGCTCCTCTTGATCGGCCACCATGATGACCAGGTCGCCGCGGCCGGCCCCAGCACGGCTGGCGATGGCCCGCACCTCCTCCAGGCGCAGGTAGCGGTGCGTGGGCGAGTGGAACTCGTCGGCGGTCAGCTCCTCCACAGGCCCTTCACCGGTCAGGCCGATGGATATGAGCCCCTTGCCGCCGACGGTCTTGACGAACTCGGTGAGTTCGTCGATCTGGCGGCGGCTGAAGACGGCACCGCCGGGGGCGCAGATGGCCCGGATCACACCGCCGGCGGCCAGCGTCTGCTGGAAGACGCCGAACTCCGACTCGGCCAGCAGGTCGGAGACATCCGACAGCTCCATGCCGTAGCGCAGGTCTGGCTTGTCGCTTCCGAATCGGCGCATCGCCTCGGCGTAGGTGAGGCGAGGGAAGGGCTTGATCATCCGCATGTCGGGCCGAATCGTCTCCACCATCGCCGTGTGGAGGTCCTCCATCAAATTCAGCATGTCCTCTTCGTCTATGAAGCTTATCTCTATGTCGAGCTGGGTGAACTCCGGCTGGCGGTCGGCCCGCAGGTCCTCGTCGCGGAAACAGTGGGCGATCTGGAAGTACCGCTCGAAGCCGGCCACCATCAGGAGCTGCTTGAGCTGCTGAGGCGACTGGGGCAGAGCATAGAAGAGACCGGGGCTGACGCGGCTGGGCACCAGGTAGTCGCGCGCGCCCTCCGGCGTGCTCTTGATGAGGATAGGCGTCTCCACCTCCAGGAAGCCCCGCTCGCTGAGGAAGTTGCGGATGAACTGCACCACCTTGTGGCGGAGGACGATGTTTCGGTGCATGCGATCCCGCCGCAGGTCCAGGTAGCGATAGCGCAAGCGCAGCAGGTCCTCAACCTCCGTCTCCTCATTGATGTAGAAGGGCGGAGTCTTGGACGGACTAAGAAGGGTCGTGCTCTGAGCGCGCACCTCGATCTCGCCGGTGTCCATGTTGCGGTTCTCGGTGCCCGCGGGTCGCCGCCCCACCGTCCCCTTCACCTGCATCACGTACTCGCCCCGCACCTCGCTGGCCACCTTGTGGGCCTCCTGGGCCTGCTTGGGGCTGAACACCACCTGAACGATGCCGTCGTGGTCGCGCAGGTCGATGAAAATGAGGCTGCCGTGGTCGCGACGGCGGTGCACCCAGCCGGCCAGGGCTACCTCCTGGCCTTCGTGTTCGGCGCGCAATTCGCCGCAGCTATGGGACTTAAGATACGTTTTCATGATAAGCAGAGTTTCGCATGGCCTCTACGCAAAGTCAACGTTGCCGCCCCTCAGGGGCGATGCTACGATGCCAGTGGGTATCATGAGCGAGGGAAGCGTCAGCCTGTACGTCCACATCCCCTTCTGCCAGTCCAAGTGCTCGTACTGCGACTTCAACTCCTACGCTGGGCTGGAGTCGCTGATACCCTCCTATGTGAGCGCTCTGCTCGCCGAGATGGGGCTGTGGCGGGAGCCCACGCAGCGCACGAACGTGACCACCGTCTTCCTTGGCGGCGGCACCCCCAGCCTCCTGCCTCTGGCGGAGGTGGAGCGCATCATGACTGCCCTCCGCCAGCGATTCCGCCTGGCCGCCGACGCCGAGGTCTCTTTCGAGGCCAACCCGGGGACAATCGGCCGCCCCTACCTTGAGGGGCTGCGCTCGCTGGGGGTGAACCGCCTGAGCCTGGGCGTGCAGAGCCTTCACGACGACGAGCTAGCCACGCTGGGCCGCATCCACACGGCAGCCGAGGCCCGCGAGGCCTATAATACGGCGCGCCAGGCGGGCTTCGACAACGTGAACCTAGACCTGATCTACGGCCTGTCCCGCCAGACAATGACCGCTTGGCAGCACACGGTGAGGGAAGCCGTCGCCCTGCGGCCCGACCACCTCTCGCTGTACGCCCTGACGCTGGAGGAAGGCACCCCTCTGGCCGACGCTGTGGCCCGCGGTCGCCTGCCCCCGCCCGACGCTGATCTGGCCGCCGACATGTATCTCTGGGCCGAGGATGCGCTGGCGGCGGCGAGCTACCAGCACTACGAGATCTCCAACTGGGCCCTCCCTGACTGCGAGTGCCGCCACAACCTGGCCTACTGGCTCAACGAGCCCTATCTCGGATTGGGGGCAGGCGCTCACTCCTGCTTTGGTGGCTTCCGCTTCGCCAACGTCAAGGACCCGCGCCGCTACATCGCGCTGGTCGAAGAAAGCGCGAAGGTGGATGGCCGCCCCGCCGAGAGTCTCGCTCCCTTCCTGACGGGCCTGCGCCACGTCGCCTTCGCCGAGCAGGTGACGCCCGCTCGGGCCATGGCCGAGACGGTCGTCCTCAGCCTGCGCCTGGTAGAGGGGCTGCGCCTAGAGGAGTTTCGCCGCCGCTTCGGGCAAGACCTGATGTCGGTGTACGGCGCTCAGGTGGAAGAACTGGAGACCCTGGGCCTCCTTGAGCGAGGCGACGGCTGCCTCCGCCTCACGGCCAACGCCCGTTTGCTGGGCAACGAGGCCTTCCAGCGCTTCCTGCCCGACTAGGCCAGCCCGTGCAGCTCCTTCACCGCCGCCAGCAGCGGCTCGCTGTCCGGCCCTTGCGCAGGGAAAGCGGAGCCTAGCGGATCGGGCACGAAGGGATTGCCCAACAGCACGTCGAGGCAGGTGCGCACCGACCAGGGCAGAGATTCAACCCCATAGCCGCCCTCCAGAACGAACATCAGCCGCCCCTGGCACAACTCCTCTGCCACCTCCCGCAGGATGAGGGCTAGCTCCCGATAGCCAGCACAGCTCATGTGCATGCTGGCCAGGGGATCCTTGAAGTGAGCATCGAAGCCGGCGGAGACGAGGATGAGCTGCGGCCGAAAGCGATGCAGTATCGGCAGCAGCACCTCCTGAAAGACCTGGCGATACTGGTCATCGCCGCTGCCCATCGGCAGGGGCAGGTTCACCGTATAGCCGCGGCCTTCGCCCTCGCCTGCCTCCCCCCAGGAGCCGCTGCCCGGATAGAAGGGGAACTGATGCGTCGAGAAGTAGAGCACGGACGGATCGGCGTAGAAGGTGTCTTGGCTACCGTTCCCGTGGTGCACATCGAAGTCGACAATGGCCACCCGCTCCAGGCCTCGTCGCACCAGGGCGTGCCTGGCAGCGATGGCCACGTTGTTGAACAAGCAGAAGCCCATCGGCCGGTCAGCGGTGGCGTGGTGACCCGGCGGCCGCACTACACAGAAGGCCGAGTCGATCTTGTCGTTTAGGATAGCATCCACCGCCTGCAGACAGCCGCCCGCTGCCCGCAGAGCCACCGCGTACGATCTACGACAGACCGCTGTGTCCACCTCCAGCCAGCGCTGACCGGATTCCGTCCTCTCGCGTACCCAGCGGATCATCTCCGGATTGTGCACCAGCTCCAGATCGGCCTCGCTGGCATCGACGGCAGAGACAGGGGTGAGAGAAGAGAGTAGTCCGCACTCCTCTAGGAGCGCCAGGATGGAGAGCAATCGGCGAGAATTCTCCGGATGCTCACCCGTATCGTGTTCCAGATAGAAGGGGTCGTAGACCCAGCCCAGGCGTGGCATAGTTCGACTCGCTGTCCTATAGTAGCAGACGCCTCCCCCAGGCCACAACGGCCCCGTCTGACAGAGACCTTTGTTCCCTCCCTGGCCTATGCTATGATCGGCCACGAACCGGTCGGCCCATGCATCCCTCTTGACAGCCGTCGTAAGATATAGAACAGATGTACGTCATAGGCACCGCTGGCCACGTCGATCATGGCAAGTCGGCCCTGGTGAAAGCCCTCACCGGCATCGACCCCGACCGCCTCCAGGAGGAGAAGGAGCGGGAGATGACCATCGACCTGGGCTTCGCCTGGCTCAAGCTCCCCAGCGGCCAGGAGGTGAGCATCGTCGATGTCCCCGGCCACGAGCGCTTCATCAAGAACATGCTGGCCGGCGTGGGCGGCATCGACCTGGCCCTGCTGGTCATCGCCGCCGACGAAGGGGTCATGCCCCAGACCCGCGAGCACCTGGCAATCCTCGACCTGCTGGACGTGCGCCGAGGCATCGTGGCTACCTCCAAGAAGGACCTGGTGGACAGCGAGCTGTTATCGCTCGTGGAGGCCGACGCCGCTGAGGTCATCGCCAACACCACCCTGGAGGGCTCGCCCATCGTGTGCTGCTCCGCCGTGACCGGCGAGGGGCTCACGGAGCTTGTGGAGGCCATCGAGAAGGTGCTGGCCCAAATACCCCCCAAGCGCGACCTCGGCCGGCCCCGCCTGCCCATCGACCGTGCCTTCACCGTGGCCGGCTTCGGCACCGTCGTTACCGGCACCCTCGTCGACGGCTCCTTCAGAGCAGGCCAGGAGGTGGAGATCGTCCCCGACGGCCCCAGGTCGCGCATCCGTGGCATGCAGACCCACCAGCGCAAACTACAAGAGGCCGAGCCCGGCCGCCGGTTGGCCCTGAACCTGACAGGCATCTCCCCTCGCGATCTGCGGCGGGGCATGGTGGTCACCACCCCCGGCTGGCTTCGCCCCACCACGGCCATCGATGTGCGCCTGCGGGCGGTGAGCTACCTGCCGCGACCGATTCGCCACAGCCTTCAGGTCTCCTTCCACAGCGGCTCCAGCGAGGTGAGCGGCCGTGTACTCCTCCTGGATCACGATGAGCTAGCGGCCGGTCAGACCGCCTGGGCCCAGATCCGCCTGGATGAGCCGCTGGCGACAGCCCCGGGCGACTTCTTCGTCGTCCGCTCGCCCAACGACACCCTGGGCGGCGGCAAGGTGGTGGACACCCACGTGCGACGCCATCGCCGCTTCCATCAGCCCACCCTGGAGACACTGGAGAAGCTCGACCGCGGCTCCCCGGAGGACATGCTGCTCATCGCCCTCTCCCGCCTGGAGCCCTGCGAGGTGAGCCAGCTTGCCCGCCATACGGAACTGGCCCCCGACCAGGTGCTGGCAGCGGCTGCCGCTCTGGTGGAGAGCGACCGTGCTCTTGTCCTGGGCGCCCAAGAGCTTGGCCCCGCCTCGCTCCTCTACAGCGCCCAAGGCTTCGCCGATCTCACGGTGCGGGCGAAGGACATCCTCTCGACCTTCCACCGCCAGCGTCCCCTGCGCCGGGGCGTCGCCAGGGAGGAACTGCGCAGCCGTCTGGGACTCGATCCGCGAGCCTTCGACGCTACCCTCGCTACCTGGGTGGGCCGAGGGGACATTCGGGAGGAGGCAGGCACCCTGGCGCTGCCGGAACACGCGCCGAGCCTCAGTCCGACCGAGCAGGCCACTGCCGACGCCTTCCTCGCTTCTCTCCGGGCCAAGCCTTACGCACCGTCCACCGATAGCCTTCCCGACCCCGAGCTCCTGGCCTACCTGGAGGAAAAGGGCCAGATAGTCCGCGTGGCCGACAACATAGCCTTCACCACGGAGGCCTATCAGGAGATGACCTCTCGCATTGTGGAGCACCTGAAGGCCCAGGGCACCATCACCCTGGCCCAGGTGCGCGACATGTTCGCCGCCAGCCGCAAGTACGCCCAGGCCCTCCTGGAGTACCTGGACGAGCAGCGCATCACCCGCCGGGT
>Ga0307438_1002445_pt1 | contig 10798 bp, 8 predicted proteins | sample SalMarWE160110MG_FD_202144 | JGI IMG/M metagenome (GOLD analysis project Ga0307438, IMG submission 202144) | Salt marsh sediment microbial communities from the Plum Island Ecosystem LTER, Massachusetts, United States - WE1603-110 | ecosystem: Environmental > Aquatic > Marine > Intertidal zone >...
GGCAAGAAGCCATTTTTTCCGGACACACAGGAACTCCCAGAATTCTATTAATATAGACATTTTAGACATAAAATAACCATCCTTTGCTATCATTTTTATGGTAGAAATTCATATTTTCAATACTGCTTTTCAAAGTGTTCTTTTGAAGCGGTTTGTTCCTGGTGTGTATTCCAGTAAGTTGGTTCATTCGTTCCCAGGTTAGTCTGCAGATACCGTTTTCCCAGCAGGCGTGAAATCAGACCAATTGGTGTTATTACCAGGAAGAAAAGTACCGAGAGTATTACCCGTGTCATTATCCATCCTAAGGTGAATCCAATGTAGCTGAACAGAATAAACAGTGGTTTCAAGATTAACGGGAAAAGTAAACCTGATGCAAGTACGATTCCGGCTGTAAGGTAAACCATAGGGAACAGAGATTTTCCCATTATCCATTGGATAGTTCCGAGGATTGTTAGAATAATTGAAAGTCCAATCCCGAATTTTTTCCATTCCCTCTGGTCTTTGAATTTTGATTTATCCATGGCTGCTGATTCCTTCGGTGTGAATCTACCCTTTGCGAACCCATCTTTCCAGGAGATTCCCGGTATGGTTTCCGGCTGTTCTGTTTTATGCAGAAGATAGTTTCCCAGTACCAGATTGTCCATTTCTGTTCGCATAAAACACTTATAAGCGTCCAGGGGAGTGCAGACAATGGGTTCCCCCCGGACGTTGAAAGACGTATTAACCAGAACGGGATAGCCGGTCTGTGAGGCAAATTCAGTCAACAGAGCGTGATATCTTTCATTGGTTTTTCGGTCAACTGTTTGCAGCCTAGCGGAGTAGTCTACGTGCGTTACTGCCGGAATTTCTGACCGTACTACGTTCAGTTTGTCGATTCCGAACAACTGCTGCTCTTCCTGGCTCATGGTGCGTCGTTTATCCTCGGCTACCTCCGCGACAAAAAGCATGTATGGACTGGGCCGGTCGAACTGGAAATATTCTTTCAAGGCATCAATTAGTATGGACGGCGCAAACGGTCGGAAAGATTCACGAAATTTAATCTTTAGATTCATCTTCTTCTGCATTTCCGGGGAACGCGGGTCTCCCAGGATGCTCCGTGACCCCAGTGCTCGCGGACCAAATTCCATCCGGCCCTGGAACCAACCGACTACTTTCCCCTTTGCCAGCAATTCCGCTGTCTGTTTTATTAATTCTGTATCTGACAACTGGTGAAAGGGGATATGATGGCTATCTAGAAATTCCCGTATCTCTGAGTTGCTGAAGTTTGGTCCCAGGTAGGAACCTTTTTGGGAATCGTTCCCTTGTTCGACTATGCGTGCATTGGATAGGTATTCGTACCATACCGCCAGAGCGCCGCCCAGTGCGCCGCCGGCATCACTGGCTGCCGGTTGAACCCAGATATCTTTATAACCGGTCTCGCGCAGTAGTTTTCCGTTAGCCACACAATTTAGCGCCACTCCACCTGCCAGAACTAAATATTCGGCTCCTGTTACTTCTTTAGCATGCAAACTCATCCGTTTCAAAACGAGTTCGGTTACTTCCTGCACAGATCGCGCCAGGTCCATTTCTTTTTGGGTTGTCTGGCTTTCCGGCTTACGCGGAGGGCCGTCGAACAGTCGGTTAAAATTCCGATTAGTCATCGTAAGCCCTACCGGAAAGTTAAAATAATCCAGATTGAGCTTAAATGAGCCGTCTTGCTTTATATCGATAAGATTATCAAGAATAGTTTGGACATACTTTGGTTCCCCGTAGGGTGCCAACCCCATTACTTTGTATTCCCCCGAATTTACCCGGAAGCCGGTGTAGTAGGTAAATGCTGAATACAGCATTCCGAGAGAGTGAGGAAATTTAAGTTCCTGTAAGAGTTTGATAGAATTTTCCCTTCCAAAGCCGATGCTGGTTGTGGTCCATTCTCCGACTCCGTCCGTGGTAACAATAGCGGCTTCAGAAAAGGGAGACGGAAAGAAAGCCGAAGCTGCATGGGATCGGTGATGTTCCGGGAAGAGTATTTTACCTTTGAACCCAGGGAGTGCTTCGCTAATCAGGCTTTTTATCCATATTTTCTTCTTTATCCATACTGGCATGGCTTTTATAAAGGACTGAATGCCTCTCGGAGCGTATTGCAGATAAGATTCAAGAATGCGTTCGAATTTCAGGAACGGTTTGTCGTAAAAAGCTACATAATCTAAATCAGATGGTGAGATTTTTTCCTCTTGCAGACAGTAATTTATGGAGCCTTTCGGAAATCGATAATCGTGTTTTATGCGTGTGAAACGTTCTTCCTCAGCGGCACTGTCATGATAAAATGCTGAGATGCCCAGGATATACATAGATTTACTCACTTTAAATTCAATTTGTCCAGCAAACCCGAGGGATCCGGATGGTCTGGATTTATTTTTTTTAGCTTATTTAAATAACGAACCGCTTCTTTTTTCTGGTCAAGATAATAGTTCGCTGCTGCTAGATTATAGTACAAATCCGAATCCGTAAGTCCCATAACTTCGGCTTTTTGCAAATAGGGGAGCGATTGTTTAAACTGCTTCCGGATAATCAATATCTGCCCGATCCACTTATCTGCAAATGCTGTCTCTTTTATATTCAGGGATTGGTTTAATAATAGGAAAGCAGTGTGGAAATCTCTTTCCTTTAAAAAAACAGTGGAAGCGGAATTGTATTGTTGTCCCAGCTTTTGCGTTTCTGTTGAAACATGATACGGAAACGGTTGGAGTGATACGGATTTATGGGTGTTTAGATGTTCCAGAACTTTTCTAAATCCGTCTAATTGTCCGGAAGCGATATAGGCATGCGCAAGAGTATTCAGGAAATCCTGATGCTTCGTCAGGGCGGGATCCGCTTTCGCGCAACAGGATAGGGCTTTTTTAACATCGCCCTTAGCAAGATACAAGCGCGCGAGGTGCTTTATGGCAAAATCGTTTTTTGTAATCCGCAGCGATTCTTCCAAAATTGAAATGGCTTCTTCTTCCCGGTTCGACTTTAGCAGCATCTGTGCCGCACCCTCGTAGAACATTACCTCATGGGGTATTGTATATATAAGTGCTCGGTATTCCTGGTAAGCCTTCTGGTATTCTTTGCGATCCTGATAGTGTCGCGCCAGGGTAAGATGTCCCACTTCAACTCCGACTTCATTGTCCACCAGTACCTGCAGTGCTACCGAGTCTACCTTGTTTTTCGGTATATAGGTGGCAAGACTCGTATTCTGTAATTCCTTAGGCTGGAACGGCCATCCACCCTTGAGCCAGCGGATACTCAGATTGCCATAAACCGTATCAAGGGCTGTTATTCCCCAATCTTTTTTATACTCATCAGCACTTTTTATGAGGGTGCTGTCCCACTTAGAGCTGATGTATCCTTCCTCTAGCATCGTTTGATAGAAACCCTCTGCTATAAGGAAATTGCCGTCCACATTCGGATGAAGGTGTTCGAGTATTAACTTATTACCAATTATGTTATTGGAAGAATGGCTCTCAAAGATCTGTTTCATGGACACTACCGGGGATTTGTGTTTATAGGCAGATTCATGGATGATGTTATTAAAATCTTCGGTTGCCCGAAATCGCAGGGCGTCAAGATCTTTTGCACGGAAATATAGTTGACGGGCTTTGTTGTAATTTCCCTTAGCTTCCAGCTCCTGTGCTTGCTGATATACTTTTTTTGCCGGGGTAAAGGCGTCTGACTCTACCGAGCGGAACGGAGGTTGGTCCCCCACATTACTGACCAGCTCGCTCAGTACGACAGGTACATTCGCCGAAGCGGCTATTTCCAGGATTTCCTCAATATTACTTATAAATTGTTTTTTCCCTTGTTCGTATAATTCGCTCTCCAGAGGAATAACCTGTTCTGAGACAATTCGCTCCATTAGAGTTGCCGTAAGGTCCTCTGTATAATCTGTAATATCTCGTTTAAATATCGATTTTACCTTACTGATGAATTCTCTCAGCAGACGAAACAACCGCAGGTGCTCTATTTTTAGATAAGTTTTAATAAACCATCTGCTCTGTCCTATTGACTCAAATGATGCTACTCCAAGTGCCCCATAGAATTCATTGTGTCCCGCATAAATGAGTATGAGATCAGGCTCATATTTGAGGATTTCATCGGTGAAGTCAAGCAAGGTGTAGCTGTTTACAGCTGCCATGGCTGTATTTATAACCTCAATGCGTTCCCCCGGGAATGTATCTTGAAGTTTCCGCCACAGGATCCGGGAAAACATCAGGTTATTTCCATATGGAAATCCGGCAGTGGTAGATCCTCCAAGTACGAAAATTCTATACCCATTTTCCGGTTTTTTCTTCAGGAACAGATCTTTAGTAGGGTCAGGGATAGTGAATTGTCTATAGAAATAGCGTTTGCCGATATCCGGATTAAGGCGGTAGTAATCCGAGACCTCCTCTGGCGCAGATACGAATAGGCGTAAATCTCCTCCGTAGTTGATAAGCCTGAGAACACCTTCCGCAAGCAGTAAAAGAATTACCGCAATTAGAAACAGAAAAAAGCTAAATATTATACGTTTTCCAGGACCGATTTCTATTCCGGAGCGCGAATTTTCAATTTTTTTCTGCATCAGTTAAATTTTTTCTATTCATTTTTATGCCGCCATAAATAGACATTTGACCTCCTGAAACCAATTATAGACAATAAAATATTGGAGTCAAGGGGGGTGGAAAATTGCTATATGTTTTTAAATTGAAATTAGAAGCTGAATATAAAACGGAAAAATAACAACTTAAACTTTTTCTTATTCTCAGGAATTTTACTATTTTTTTGAGCGTCCGGGAGCTATTCTAATAGATGCAGATAATTGAGAGGAATGAGTTCTTCTCCGTCGATTTTTAGAACCATCATGTGCAGGTGCGTTGGGCATCTTTTTACCCAGGCATTCTTGCCGCTTCTTCCCATTGTGGCTATAGGCTTGCCTTTCTTACAAAGGTCTCCTCCTTTGACAAAGATGGAATCCAGATGAGCAAAATAAAATATTTGATTCTCGATTGGGTCAAGAGCCCAAACGTAATTTCCGCCTCTTATCCCGGAACCCCTTACCCAATCTTTAAAAAACGATAGTATCATTAAATCGACAGGAGCAGTAATATTTACCGGCTGACCGCTATCATCATCCAGACAATCCTGATTTTTATCAAGAATAAAAATGTCATAGGCTGGATGACCTCCGTGTTTATTCCCGTCATAAAAGTTGTATCCTTTTATGGTCGAACCACCGTAATAAATATCCGGTTTGAAACCGCCTTTACCTATTGCGTTTATACCGTATCCCGCAACAGGGAAAGCCCATGAAGTTGTTGAGGTATCAAATTTATGTTTTTCCGCATACTTTTTCAGCTCGGTATACAAAGATGGAAAAACTTTTTTGGCTGAATCTTTTGAGATCGTCTGATTTCTTACCTCCTTCTCAAATACGTCCCATTTCTCGATGGCTCTCGAACTTTCTTCAATGAAAAAAGAAGGTTCAAATCTCCGAAGGATAGGTTCTCCGAGAGGTAAATATGCCTCTAAGTATTCAAAATATTTCCGAAGAGTAAACCAGCCTCCGACCCCCCTTGTGCTCGCTGCTTTTTCTATGTGGAATTCCTGTGCGGGCATAAAACTGTAACCGATTAAATATAACTTTTTCCCTTTTCCTGCCTTACAAATATCAAGTATTACGGAAACGTGACCTATTCCTCCGCTCTCATTTTGAACTATCATATCTCCGGGTATAAGTTCATGCTTGCTTACTTTCTCACAGCCTCTTTTTAATGAGTAAGAATTCGAACATGAAAAAGCCCACTTTAAAAAACCGCGGTAACTTTTGCCGCTTTCCGCGAATTTCTTCTTCTTTCCGCTGTAATCGAAAAGATAGAGAGAGTCTAATCTATTCATATTTTTGTGATATTCCGCCCAAAATCGCATGCAATAATCCGCGCATTGCTCTAAATCCGAATTGAATAAAAGAGGCATATCGACGACCGCGAGAATACTATAAAAACAATCGCGACTAAGCGTAAAACCTCTATAATCGAGAATCATCGGGTTTTCTTTTAGAGGTAAATTCTGAATCCAGTTACTGTAAGACCCTTCGGGAAATTTTATCCTGACATAGCCATTAGGTGTATCGATAGAGTTTCTGATAGTCTTTTCCTGCGCGAGGAGATTGAAATTCAAGAATAAGAAAGCAAGGTAGAGTATACTATAATATAGGTATTTAAATTTTGCTAATCTACTGTGTATAATAATTCGCCTCCATAGATATAAATTTATTGATATTTTAATCATACCAGTAAGGAATATTTTGTCAAGAGAAGATAATATTGGTTAAAGATGAAAGAAAGTTAATCACATTTAACCTGGCGATATTTTAAAGTTATATTATCTTAAATTATGAAAATAGTAATCGATGAGAATGTGTTATTGGGAAAAGAGACTTTCTCTTTAATCGGAGAAGTTACCGCACTTTCGGGACGGTCGATAACTCCCGAAGCAATTAAAAATACTGATATTCTTGTAGTCCGTTCTATTACGAAAGTAGATAAAGAACTGTTAAAGAATAGTAACGTTAAATTCGTAGGTTCAGCGACTGCGGGTATAGACCATGTAGATACCGAGTATTTAAGAAATAGAGGTATAGGTTTTGCGAGTGCACCGGGCAGTAATTCAAATTCTGTTGCGGAGTATGTAATATCTGCTTTATTACTTCTCGGTAGAAAGGGTAAAATTTCTCTTGATAAATTAAGTCTTGGAGTTGTAGGTATCGGGAACGTCGGGAGTAAAGTTGTGAAAAAGGCAGAGGGACTGGGAATTAAGGTTTTGCAAAATGATCCTCCGCTTAAAAGAGAAACAAAAGATAGTATTTTCAGAGAACTGGATGAATTAATGGATTGTGACGTTATAACTTTACATGTTCCATTATCTTATTCCGGCGTGGATAAAACCTTGAATTTGTTCGATGAAAAAAGAATGCATAAAATGAAAAGAGGTAGTGTTCTTATCAATACTTCCAGAGGCAAAGTTGTAGATAGTTACGCTTTGAAGTCTGCCCTACAAAAAGGTTATTTGTCCGGAGCGATATTAGACGTTTGGGCAAAAGAACCTGATATAGATAAAGAATTACTTGAATTAGTTGATATTGGGACTCCTCATATTGCCGGTTACTCTTATGACGGAAAAGTTAAAGGTACCAGGATGGTTTTCGATGCTATTTGTGAATTTTTTTCAATAGATAAGGAATGGAAAGTGGAACTTCCTCCCCCCCGTGTTTCTTCTATAGAAATGAATGTTAATGAACATGAAGACTTCACAGAAATTTTATCTGATGTTGTTTTCAGAGTATATGATATTAAAAAAGATGACTTGAATATGAGGAAAATATTGAGTCTCGAGCGAGAAGAAAAGAGAAATTACTTTGACGCTTTAAGGGCAAATTATCACGTTAGAAGAGAGTTCTTTAACACCCGGCTCAAATTAAATACAAAAAACGAGAATCTGAAGAATAGTTTTAAGGCTTTGGGTTTTGATGTTATCGAAGGTTAATAGATTACTTCTAATCCCTTTGTTTTTTCGTTTAGAAAACACTCTTGATTTTCAATATTTTTTGTTTACACTTACTTACAGTTATATTAGACTCTTTTGTATAATATATGAAGATTTGTGAAGTATTTTACTGTAAAAAAGGAGGTTATTTGTGAAGAAAAGTTTCTTTAGCAAAGTATTTGTATGTGTTTGTCTTATTCTGATATTATCAGCAACAGATTTATTTGCGGGGGCCAGGGACCATGACGGAGGATTTTTTCTCAGATTATCTGCCGGAGTCGGTGCATCCGAGACAATATTTGACGATAATGTGATGAAGTATACCGGTGCATCGAGTAATACTAACGTCGCTATCGGAGGTGGAATATTACCAAACCTGGCCTTACATGCAACGCTATTCGGTTGGCTGATACCCGAACCTGAGTTAGAGGTTCTCGGGGTTCCTCTGCCTACTGATGAAAGCGTTATGCTCTCAGCTGTGGGAATTGGAGTTACATATTATATTATGCCTGTTAATCTTTATTTGTCGCCATCTATAGGTATAGGAGTTCTGTCTGATGATTCAGGTGGAAGTACGGATAATGGAATTGCTCTTGATATCACTTTAGGAAAAGAATGGTGGGTTGGCGGCAGTTGGGGGCTGGGGTTCGCGGGTTCATTTGGTTACCACTCTGTGCCGGAGAAAGACATGGATGTGAAATGGGGTGGCTACGATCTTTCCCTCAGGTTTACAGCAACGCTTAATTAAAGGGAGTATTCTCTAAGAGAAAAATATTAGAACTGAAAAGAGAGATAAAAAAATATGGAGGGTAACACTTGCCCTCCATATTTTTTTCTAAATTCAAATCGAGCTATTTTATTACGGAGAGTTTTAATCTATTTCCGTTTTTATCGACTATAAAGTATATTCCCCCTTCGACCACTTTACCTTTTTCGTCCTTTAAATCCCAGGAATTAGTATTTAATATCCTTATCTCTCTGCCCGTTACATCGTAGACAATAGCCTCTGCTTCGTCAACTTCTACTGTACTTCCGCCAAGTACAACCTGGCTCCTGATTCTAACGGTGGTTTGTTCCGTATCTTCAGCAATTCCGCTCTCTCTCCAGGGAGCGTCGAACCACAAATTTCCCAGAGTATCATTAAATACAACTGCTCCTCCGCCAGCGGGTGCTCCGGGTGAATAAATCAGTTCCGGGATTGACCTGTTTTCTCCTGTACCAACAGAGACAGTTCCCTGCCAATTCATAGGTTCATCTTCTGAGGACCAGCACCAGAAGTTCTCGAAAGAGGGAGTAGATGATGTAAAACAGTAAGTAACATCCATCCACTTGTTGGGAGCAACTTGATACCCTCGTAGATCACAGAGTACCGGTGAATAGCTTTCATCTGCGAGTGTGTCGGGTATACTGTCCCAATCAGCTCCTCCGTTTTCCGAATACAGATAAAGTAAATCATAATTTCCGGTGATTGAATCCTCCTGGGAATAGAAGGCCTAAACTAACTGCGTGGAATCGGGCAGTGTTGTGGTAGCTCCTATTCTCGGATATTTAATTTGTCCGTTGCTGTTCGTATTGACTTCAAGAATATTTATTACATCAGTAGATATGCCCCTGTGACTCCAATAGCCAAATTGCAGAGTCTGATTTTCAAAATGTTGAAATGTCGATAAATGATATATTGAAGAATCGGATACCGCGATATCATGGTCCTGCCATTCGGCAGCGGAGCTGGCACGCAGTAGGTTGCTCCAATTGTATCCTCTATCGGTGGAGCGTAAAAGAATAAGAGAATCTCTGTCCGGAGTAATATCAAGATATGCAATGTATAAATAGAAATCATCGAAATCGTCTCTTACGAGTTTCGGGGAACGGATTTCTGTTCCACTTAAATCAGGACTTAGAATCCAATCCAGCTCCCATTCTGTACCTGTATCATAAATTTTTGCTAAATTCATCCTATCAGAGTCTTCGTCTTTGTAATACCAGCTTACAAGAGCATACAGTGTGTCACTCCTTGTAGCAACGAGATCTATTTCTTTCCCCAAAGAAAGTTCGGTAGAGTAAGGATATTGTTCAAGTAATAAGTTCCAGGATAAGCCATGGTCTGTTGAGCGGAATAAACGTAGTCCCCAGGCGTCCGAACCAAAATACGTTCCAGAATCAGGAATACACGCAACAAATATATTTCCGTTTAGATAATTGTAGTCTGCGGCAAAATCTACATAGCTGCCAAGAGAATCTTCGATAAGTATATCCGGTGAATCCCAGCGTGGGCTATTTGTTTCCACTGAGCCTTGGGAAACTAAAATTAGATAAATTATTAGCACCATAAAGACCTCCCTTTTTGTGTTAGTACTTATATTATTTTACCCAAAAAGATATCTGTTGTCAACTGGCTCTTTTTTTCTTGCCCCTTGATTTTTTGAGTTTTTTTGTTTATGCTATAAGAAAGGAGTAGCAATGAGAAAATTTAATTTATTAGTTTGCTTAGCTATATTAATTTTAATGTTTAGTTGTGTAGATCCGGGTAATAACCCGGATAATCCCGATTTAAGGGTTATAAATGGTTTGGAAAATTATAAAATCTCAAAAATAAAGTTTAACAACCAGCTTTTCACAGAGCTCGATGAATATTTGATGCCCGGAGAACAAACCGAATATAAGAAGGTGGATGCCAGTCCAAACGTAATGTTGCCATATCTATGGGAACATGTTGACAACCCAGATGATAATGGTGAAACCGGTACTATGTTTACTGAAGGAGATTTTGAGGGATTCGAAGAGAAGCAAACTTATACTATAGTCATCACTGGTTGTAGGATTTCGCCGACTCTGTACGTATATCAACCATAAGATTTTTTAATGTTTCCTATGATTTAAATTTTGAGTTTTATAGTTAAAATTGTGCTAGAAATAGAAAAAATTAAGGAGAAAGAGCTTATGAGAATATTTAATTGTTACCAATTATTCGGTTTAAATGCGAGAAAGATATTTGCTTCAATAGTTTGTCTCTTCCTGCTTGCCTGTATACCTATACTTACGCAAAGAGCGGGAACAAGCACCGAGAGAGTCCCTCGGGAGCGTATTTCCATCAACGAAGACTGGCGTTTCTATAAATATGAGCAGGTAGCAGGCGCAGACGATCTAATCTACGATGTGCGTCCGGAGATCAAAGATCGTAGGGGCGACGATACCGAACCAACAAAAACGGAAGGTATCGAAGCAACTCAAACGGTATTCAAACCCTGGATCTTGC
>Ga0307438_1002449_pt1 | contig 10795 bp, 7 predicted proteins | sample SalMarWE160110MG_FD_202144 | JGI IMG/M metagenome (GOLD analysis project Ga0307438, IMG submission 202144) | Salt marsh sediment microbial communities from the Plum Island Ecosystem LTER, Massachusetts, United States - WE1603-110 | ecosystem: Environmental > Aquatic > Marine > Intertidal zone >...
GTAGGCCTCGCCCGCCGCCTCCAGCACAATACGATACCCAGGCGTGATCACCTGCGCGTACACCTTCCCCGGCTCCGGGCAACCCAGGCTGACATCCGGCCACTCGACCGCTTTCGATTCCACCAGGTCAATCTGGTCCACCTCGATGGAAAGCCGTCTGGCCAGGTCTTCCTTGGCTTGCATCACCAGCCCCTGCAAGGCCGGATTAGAAGGGGTGGGAATAGCAGAACTAACTGCCACAGTTTCCTCCTGTATACCTTGTGTAAGGGAGATAGGGACAACGGTCCACAGTGGCGCAGGCGTGCCCGCCGGCTCGACCACAGGTGTTGAAGTCACTACCTCACCAACCGGCGCGCCCGGGGATGACGCGGAGACAGTTCCCACTGAAGGCGGAGGAGGTACTGCCTGGCTGCAAGCAACCAGGCCCGCGGCCATCAACCAGCCGCCCAAGAGCCAAATCCACTTGCGTTTCATGTTTACCTCCTTAACACAACTATGCCAGTTGATCTCTCTGGCATCCACCAGTGATCCTTCCCCAATGTCGAAATAGCCCATCTATTAGACGCGCCGGGCTGTTCAAAAGTTCCCTCTGTGAAGAGAAATCTGCACATCACTCTCCTCGCCACTCGCCAGATAAAGCGGTAGGTACAGCACGCACCCCTGCCCAAAGGTGTACTCGCCCAACCGCTGGATACAGGTGCTCAGCCGGTTCACCTCCGGCTGGCGCTGCCGCGCCGGGCAGACCACGCGCTGCCAGCGATCGCCCTCTGTCAGGCGGTACAGACCCAGGAAGTCCTCGTCCAGTCCCACCACGTCCGAGTCCGTGTACTGCCAGGTGACGGTAATCGGAAGAAGGGGGATCAACGACACCGGCTGCCCGCCCTGGTAGGCGGCCAGTGTAAAGGCAGTGACGCCAATCAGGGGGCCGGGCGGCAGCTCTGACGTCACTCGTGGCGTAAAACGTATCTCAGTAGGTGTCGTCACCGTCCCGGCAGGGAACAGGAACGCCAGGTGGCCGCCGGTCGAGGTCAGCACAGCAGCCACATCGGGCTGCAGCGTGGTCGTGACGACGACGGGAATCGTCACCTCGACCCGGTTGTTGCCCTCATCTTGTTCATCCACAGCGCCGTCGCTATCCACCTCCAGCGCCAGGCGGTATACATCATCGTCCGAAGCAGACAAGGCCAGTTCCTCTGCAATAGTCACCTGAGCGCCCGAGCCGAGGGCCGGGATAGCAAAGCGCTGAGCGGGCAGGAGCAGAGCACCCTGGGTGTCGCTCAGGTAGAGTGTGCCCGAAACAGGCGGCGCAGGCCACAATCCCCCGTTGGCCATCGTCAAGGTGACACTCAGCACACCGCTCAGGGTTCCCGGTGGCTGTATGCTCCAGGCTGTTGCCGAGATCAGAAGATCGGGCCGGGCGTCCACGGTGGTGGTTATCGTCGTGGTCATCGTGTTGTTCCACGCGCGCGGGTCGTTGACAGTGTAGTCGGGGTCTGCTACGATGAAGAGAGACAGGTCAAAATCGTACCTGCCAGGTTGGGTCAAGACAATTGACGCGACTGGGAACGATGTGACATTCACTGTGTAGCGGGCTGGCAACGTAATTGTATTGGTAAGCAAGCAAGGGAGATAGGTGACAATGGGGACATTGTTGGCGGGAAGTTTGCCCAAATTGGTGATAGGCACTAGTATGGGCAGAGTTGCTGAAGTGACTTCATATGGGACAGCAGGCACAAGGTTTTGTAACAGGGAGGTATCTAGAGTCGCACTTGGATAGACCGCCAGGTCAGTGTAGAGCGTATCACTGAGAGCAGCAGTATAGTCGGCATAAGCCTGCCCCATCGGGGAGATCTGCCTGGAGCCACTGTGAAACAGATAGCCGTTGTACTGCTGGTCGTCGGAAAGGCTATACCAGGCCCAGGCCTGTACCAACCGGTAGTCGTCGGCCGGATAGCCGACGTCGAGATCCGTCTCGTAAAGGAATAGATCGAAGGTCTGGGTCATAAAATGGCTGACCCGCTGGGGGGTGAATTGGGGGGCAAACCACTCTGGCCAGAGGACGCCGTATTCGGACACGACCAACGGCCTGTCCTGGTAACCTTTTTCCTTCATCCAGCCCCGCATCGCCCTCATGTTGTCCCGAAATATGTCAATGTTATCGCCATCGTTCACAGCATAATCCATGGCACAACTGGGGTCCACCCCCGGAGGCGTGCTGGCCCCCCAGGAGCCATATACCTCGCGCAGGATGAAGGCGTGGACGTTCCACACGTCCACCGGCATCGGTTCACCATAGGTCTGCTGATACGTGTCCCACACAATGTCCAGATATTCCAGCCGGCATGGGGTGGGCTGGACAATACCGCCATTGGCGATGAGAGCAGTGGGGTCAAGTCCCTTGATGTAGGTATAAAAGTCGTGATAGACGTGGGCGTAGACGCCGGGGTAGATAGGGTCGCCCTGGTAAAGGGAATCCGGCTCGTTGCTCATGAACCACAGGGAGCCCGGATGCGCGGCAGCGATCTGGGCAATGACCTCCCGACTGGGGTTCACCGTGACCTGCGCCGGGTCGTAGGGGTCGGAGCCGGCGTGGAAGCGGATCAATTGCACGTAGGTCAGGCCGTCGGGATGGGCTGGGCTGAGGCTGGCGGTCCAGTTGCTATACCACCCGGCGTGGAGCAGCGCGACGTCGTAGCCGGTCAGTGCGCCGCTATCGAAGCCAAAGCGATCACGGGGGTTGGGATAAGGGGGCAGGAAGTGATGACCGGAGTGCAGGGTGCGCAATGGAACGGTCGGCGCGGCCTGTGAGGCGATGATGCTGACCGCCAGCGAGAGCAACAGGCCCGAGGCCAGGGGTAAAGCCAGTTTTTTCATGCGAATCTCTCTCTCACAATGTCCTTCCGCAGATAGGCTGTATCATACCAGAACGCAGGCAAAGCGCAAGGGTTCCAGATCAACCGTCCTGAACGACCATACCTGGAGGAGTTAAGCGTCTATTTCGCCAGCGGAGAAAGCAAAGAGCCACTGGCGGGTCGCCCCAGTGGCTCTTCGATCTTGCACCCACTGCCGTTTGGCGTTGAGGTTACGGGGAACTCCTGTAGACGATTGGTAGATGGATCTGGAAACCGACGGCGACATCAACTTCACCGATGGCCTTGTGGCCATAGCTGTCCGTGACCTCAACCCTCGCCTGAAAGACACCGAACCGGCCGTAGACATGACCGGCCTCTGGACCGGCGCTCACTACGAAGGGCGAGCCATCGCCGAAGTCCCAGCGATACTGCGCCGCCTCCGGTTGCCCAGGCAACAACAACGTACCTGAGGTATTCGTCAGGACAGGGCTTGCCGTCAGCCTGACCAACTGGTATGGGCTGGTGACGGTACCCGAAACCGAGATGGTCACAGTCGGTTCGGCGGTGAGATAGTGGAGCAGGTAGTTCATGAACTGCGGCCGCGTGGTGCAGCCGGTGTCGTCGCGGATGCCCTCAAAGCCGAACGCCAGATAGGCTGTGCGGCCGGAGAAGATCGGTTCCGGTTCCTCCAGCGTAGGCTCCGCAGCGCGGGTCAGGCCGGCGTACCCTTCCCTCTGTGGCAACCCTCCGATGACCATCAAGAACGGCTCAGCGGGGACAGGGCGCGTGTCAGGAGACGGAGGTTCTCCGTAGACGCTGATCTCGTCCACATAGAACTGGTTACCGGCACCATTCAGCAGCGTAGGGGTTGTTGGGACGCTCAGGTCCAACACGGTCCCGGTGGCAAAGCTGCCCGGCAGGCCGCTGATGCTGGGACTGGGTGGGAGGCTGCCGGGACCACCGCCAAAGATGTCGTCCTGCTCGTAGTTAGCGCCCAGGAAGGAGTTGTAGAGGCCCGTAGGCGCATCACCCGGGTCAGTGGAGCCAGTCGCCGAGGCCAGGTCCTGCCCGGTGGCCAGCAACCGGCCGCCGCCTCGGAGGTACTGCGATAAGATATCCTGGTCCCACTCGGAGGGAGGCGTGGACACAGTAAAGGTGCCATCCGGCTGGTAGTTGTCGCCCGTGTACCAGATGACCGCCTCGTATTGCTGCAACGTGGCTAGGTCGGGGAACATCGGGTCGCTGGCAAAGTGGAGATCGGCATTGTAATAGTCATAGCCGATGCACAGAGACTCCAGGGCAGTGGTGTAGTACCCGGTGTAGTCCGGGTAGCCCACCAGGTCGCTGAAGTCATTGTCAATCAGCAGCACCAGGTTGGCGGCCAAGGGCAGCCGCACCCACGCCCAGAAGGGGATGTGCAGGTCTGGGCCAACCAGGTTGATCTGGCCTTCATAGTCGCCGAGGTCGGCGTTGGGAGCCACCTCCAGTGTAACCACGAAGGAATCAGACCCAGCGGCGGCGATGTTGAGCGCCGTCGGGTTGACAGTCACGGTGAACATGTTGGTGTGAGTCACAGTGCCTGTCTTGCTGACGACGATGCTGGCGCTCACACCCGCAGTTACCACGTTGGTAGCGTTGACGGTCATCGAACTGCTATCGCCGGCATACATCTCACCAAAGCTCAGGCTAGGCCTGTCGAAGGTCAGGCCAGGGTCGCCAGCCTTGCCCAGGTCAATGCGGCCTGCGCCACGATCAAGGACCCCCACTTCGCTGCCGTCGTAGTCCGCCAGGTCGGTCTCGGCCGTGCTCATCAGGGCCGACTTGATTTGCGCCGGCGTCCAGTCGGGGTGCAATTGCTTGAGCACCGCTGCAGAACCGGCGACGTGCGGCGCAGACATGCTGGTGCCGCTCACCGCGCCAAAACCGGCGTGGCGCGCCACGCCAGTGCCCGAGCCGTACCCGGCCGAGAAGATGTTTACCCCGGGCGCAACTACATCGGGGGCGATCATGTGCCGGATGGACGGACCGCGCGAGGTGAAACTAGCCAACCGGTCTGGGACGTTGCCTATCTGCCGGGGCGAGAAGTCGAGCTGCCCCTCGGCCGTGGTCGGGTGGTCGGCGATCCACTGCACAGTGTCTTCGCCGTTCGTCTGGCCAATGAAACCACCGGCGATGGTAAAGGTGTCTGCTTCGTGGCTGCCTCCCGACATGTTGATCAGGTCATCCCCAGCGTTGTTGTAGACAATCGCGCCGATTGCCCCGGCCTGCTGCGCGTTCCACAGCTTGTCGCTGAAGCAGCAGCCGCCGCGGCTGACAAGAGCGATTGTGCCCGACAGGGCCATGGTGGGGCTGATTGTCTCGCCATCGCACAGGGTGTTGGTGCCACCCACAGTCACGTCAGCGACATCTACCAAGGCATCCGGGCCTACAGTCTGCATACTGAAGTCCGGGCAGAAGAGACAGCTGCCCATTGCCATCTGGGTCAAAGTAACGGGCACAGTCGGCGGCGCAGTCACGTCAAAGAAGCCCGAGGCGATGGTGCCATCGGTAGTGCTGGCACCCACGAGGATGTTCTTGTCCGAGGGGTGGTCAACGGTGTAGGGGTAAGGGCCGCTGTTGCCGGCGGAGAAAACGACCACTACTCCGGCGTCCCAGGCCGCGTCATAAGCCTCGTCGAGCGCGGTAGGAAATGCACTTGACGAGTGTTCGCCCCAACTGTTATTGACCACATCGGCACCGTCAACCACCGCGTCTTCGATCGCGGCGACGAGCTCGGGATCAAAAGCGCTGCCTGAGAAGGGGCCGGCGCTGGGGTAAAAGACCTTGTAGCTCATAAGGTAGGCGGCCGGCGCCACGCCGCTGATGGTGTAGGTGAGGTCGCCGGTCCGCCCCACCGTGCCGGGCACACAGGCCATCGAACCCGAAGTGTGCGTGCCGTGGCTACTGCCGTTGGTGCCAGGTAGCACGCCCTCATCCCCAGGTGTGGGTGGGTCGTCGGCGCGATAGTAAGCCCGCGCCACGATCACCTTCTCGGTGGTCACACTGGTATCGCCCTTGGGATAGCCTGATGGATAGGTGTAGCCGGTGGGGTCGAAGCAGTCATTGTCGACATAGATGCCAGTGTCGATCGAGGCGATCTTGATGCCTTTCCCGGCCTCGCTCTGACCACCGACCATCCCCCACAATATGGGCGCATCAATCAGGGGCAGGCTGGCGTACATATCGGGGTAGTAGGCATGCTCACGAAACACCGCCTTCACCCGCGGCAGACGGGACAGCCAGCGGTCGGCCTGCTCGTCCGCCTCAGGCAGACTCACCGCCAGGCCATTAAAGACGACCTGATAGGTGCGCTCGACAGAAGCGCTGGGCACAACCTGCTGCACCGCTGCAGCGACCTTGGCCTGTTCAGCCTCCAGATAGGCAATGTAGGTTTGTGCGTCGGGCGTGTTCACGTCCAGGCGACGGGCACCCGTGACACTGGTGGCCGTAGCACGGAGGCCCACGATCCCGCCAGTATACTGGGCTAGAGGCGGGTCTGCCAGTTGAACGATCCACCGCTTGGCCGGTACCGTCGCGGGCGCATCACCGTCGGTCTGTGGCTGCATATACTCAGGTGCCGTGCCAGCCTCCGGTAGAGCCGGTCGAGTTACCTGCTCCATCACGGGAGTCGCCTGCACGAGGGGGATCGTCACGCTGAGCACGATCAGCGCGGTCATCGCCCTCCATAAGGTTCTGCGTATCATCTATTTCCTCCTTTTCGCGAATTGAACGTCGGGATAAATCGTCCTACGGAAGGACAGCGTGGCTCAGATACACATCACCTCCTTTCGCTCGCGATGTTGGCACGTACCAGAAGCCGGTCAAGTGAAACAGCAACAGTCGGTGTCACAGATCACCGACCGTCCGTACCAGCCGAACAATGTCAATGGAAGGTAGGAAGCGGTTGACCAAACGATGTGGCAATAAATCACAGAGGATACAACCATCAGCACCTATTCCTGAGAAGCAGAGTGTCACGAGAAATCAGGATGGTTAAGCGCTCATAGTATAGCATATCTCGCGCCACTCGTCAATTTCGGTAACCTTTATTCGTGAGGCAACGCGTCCCGCGTCCCGCCCGTGTGGATGCCACCATAAGCAGCAGCACAGCGCGAACGTGCCTACACTTCCCCAGGCACGCCCCCGGGGAGACATACCGTTGGAATTCTACAACAGGGCAGATCAGCCCTGTATTACCAGCCGCGACTCAAGAGTTGCGCATAACCAGGGACAGGTAAATGTGAACAGGGTTGAGGACCGTGGTGAAGCATTGCGGATGCTGGACGCCGCCCCAACTGAGATAGGCGCAGTTCGTCACCGGCTGCCGGGCTCCCGCCGTCGCCGTGACAGCAAAGGTGGTGGTGATACGGTCGCCGCTATCGAGGTCTTTCTGCCACATCCGGTCCAGATTATCACAGCTCAGGGTCCTGCCGCCGTAGATGTAAGTACAACTGCCAGCAACGAACTGGACTCCGCTGGGCAAGGTGTCCGAAAGAACGACATCCTGCACCTCTTCCCCCGTGTTCACCGCGACGATCGTGTACCATATCTCGTCCTGGTTCTCAGCAAACAGCGGGCCGGTCTTGTAGGAGGAAGCGAAGTCAGGTATAAACTTCGCCACTCTCGTTGTGAAGCACATTTGCTCCGGGACGCCACCCCAATCGAGATAGGCGCAGTTCTCCAGCGGGTATTGCAGGGTTCCCGCCGTCACCGTAACAGCGAAGGTAGTGGTGATGCAATCGCCGGTGGCGAAATTCTCCTGCCACATCCGGTCCAGATCACCACAATCCCAGACCCTGCCGTCGCAGGCGTAGGTGCAACTGCCAGGAACGAACTTGACTCCACCAGGCAAAGTGTCCGAAAGGACGACGTTCTGCACCGTGCCCCCAGTGTTCACCGCGACGATGGTATAGGTGATCACGTCGTCTGTCCTGGCATAACGCGGACCAGTCTTGTAGGACAGGCTGAAGTCAGGTGGCAGGGTCCCCACGGTCGTAGTAAAGACCATCTCCTTCTGGTCGCCGTTCCAACTGAGATAGGCGCGGTTGACCAGTGGCCACTGTGCTGTGCCTGCTGTCACCCAGGCCACCACAGTCCCAGGTCTGGCCGTCGCAGGTGTAGGTACAACTGCCAGGAATGGGCTGGACTCCAGTGGGCAGGGTATCCGAGAGGGCAACGTTCTGCACAGGGCCCCCGGTGTTGACTGCGACGATAGTGTAGTAAATCATGTCATTCTGGTCGGCATACTGCAGGCCGGTCTTGTAGGAAGAATCGAAGTCGGGCGGTGCCTGGGCAGTGACGGCAACCAACGTCAGCAACAATCCAACCGCAGCCGCCAGCACGGTGAGCCCGACTCTCCTCGCGGCCAGGATACGAGGACGACGAGTAACTTTTTTCATCGAGAACCTCCTCGCAAGTATGGCGCTGCCATACTCAGGGCTATCTGGAACATCACAAGAGAAACCTACGACAAGGAACCCCGGGCATCACCCCCTTTCGCTCGATCTTGCACACGCCAGAGGTCAACCAGGTAGATGAGAGTTAGCACACAATATCCCGTTGCCGAGCATGGAGAAATCAGCAATGATGAGGCATTCATAATGTAACACATTTCGTGCCGCTTGTCAATTGCTTCTGCTCGAAAACCGGCCTGAGAAAGCACCCGCACACCAATACTAAGGGCGGGCCCTCGGCTCTCGTCGAGACAACCGTTTGACGCCACCCTTGCCACGTGTTACAATATCAAGCGAGTCAGCGAGTCGGCGAGTCGGCGAACCAGCGAGTGCGAATGGACGAATGAACGGGAAACAGCCTTACACACGGGTCATCGTCGCCCTCAGCGGCGGCGTAGACAGCGCTGTCGCTGCCGCGCTCCTGGTAGAGCAAGGGGACGAGGTCATCGGCGCAATGCTGCGATTGTGGGCTGAGCGTGGGCCGGGCGATGCTCGCGCCAACCGCTGCTGCACACAAGAGGCGATAGACCGCGCCCGTCGCGTCGCCGACCGGCTCGACATCCCCTTTTACCTCATCAACGCCGAGGCCGCCTTCAAAGACCAGGTGGTGGATTACTTCGTCGCCGAGTACGGTGCCGGCCGCACCCCTAATCCGTGCGTTCCCTGCAATCGCACCATCCGCTTCGGCCTGCTCCTGAACCGGGCTCTGGCGCTGGGTGCGGCGTTCCTGGCCACGGGCCACTACGCCCGCGTGCGCCACGTCGAAGACCATCACCAACTTCTCCGCGGGTGGGATCCCCACAAGGATCAATCCTACTTCCTGCACGCATTGACCCAGGAGCAGTTAGCCCACGTCCTTTTCCCCCTGGGCGAGTTGACCAAGGAAGAAGTGCGTGCCATCGCCCGCCAGCATGGCCTGCCTGTGGCGGAACAGCCCGAAAGTCAGGATATCTGCTTTCTAGCCGATGGCGACTACCGCCGTTTTCTGGCCCACCAGGCCCCTCACCTGTTCCGGCCCGGCCCCATCCGCGACACTTCCGGGCACATGCTGGGCCAGCATCAGGGATTGCCGGCCTACACCATCGGCCAGCGCAAGGGGCTAGGGATCGCGGCGGCAGAGCCGCTGTATGTGCTCGCGATCGAACCGGCCGAAAACGCACTCATCGTCGGGCCAGCGGAGGAACTGGGCCAGGATGAATGTCTGGTTGCAGGGATGCACTACATCAGCGGAGAGACGCCCATGGCCACTTCCCGTGCCACGGCGCAGACCCGCTATCGGGCGCGGCTGGTTCCCGTCACAGTGACCCCGCTGCCCGACAAGAGAGCCCACGTCCGCTTTGCCTCACCTCAGCGCGACGTCACGCCAGGTCAGTTTCTGGTATTGTACGATGGCGAAGTTGTGTTGGGTGGCGGGGTCATTTGTAAAGCCCAGGAATCTATGCTATAATAGTTTCAACATGGAAGCCCAGGCCCATCCTGTACATGCAACGGAACCTACCCCGTCGTTGGAACCAGAAACGCTGGCAGCCGTTGAACCATCCACTGAACCATCGCCCGCAGAACTACGAGCGCGACGACTGCTTATCACGGGCCTGGTCGTGGCTGGCCTGTTACTGCTGGGCCTAGTCGTGCTGCTGGTGTTCCTTTCGATAGATGCCTATCAGGCCGCGTACACCGGTGCAGGCTCAAGCCCTGGGTCAGTTGTGGTCGGGTTGCTCAGGGATGCGGCCATCATATTCGTCGCGTTCGAAATGTTGATCATCGGCGTGCTTCTGATCATCCTGATGCTGCAGGTGCAGTCGCTGGTCGTGCTGCTGCGAGACGAGATCAAGCCGATGCTGGAGGCTGCCAACGAGACTCTGGCGACTGTACGTGGTACGACTCAGTTCGTCAGCCACAACGTCGTCTCACCAGTGGTGAAGTGGTCGGGCTACCTGGCCGGGTTACGGCGCATCGTGCGAGAAATTAGCGGGCTGCACGAGAGCGGAGAATAATAGAGAAACAGACAGTGTGAGTAAGAATCATTCGAGGAGGTAGAAATGAGCAACAACAATGGCGGCAGTGAAATTGGGGCCTTCTTCGCCGGCTTCTTGGTGGGCGGGCTTGTAGGCGCAGCGGTCGCCCTCATCCTGGCCCCACAATCTGGAGTAGAAACCCGCGAGCAGATTCGGCAGAAGAGCATCGAACTGCAAGGTAAGGCCGAGGATACCCTGGGCGATGCCCGGGCCAAGGCCGAGGCCGTGGCCGCTGACATCAAACGCCGCGCCGAGGAACTCCAGATTCAGAGCAGGACTATCCTGGAGGAAGGCCAGAAGCAAGTGGCAGAGGCAATTGAGGAAACGAAAAAGGCCGCTGCCGCCGCGGTGGGCAAAGAGGCAGAGCCTGAAGTCACCGAGGCCGCATAACATAAATGCGCTAGGCCGAAGGGCAAGGACAGTTAGCCCGCGCTCC
>Ga0307438_1002452_pt1 | contig 10792 bp, 9 predicted proteins | sample SalMarWE160110MG_FD_202144 | JGI IMG/M metagenome (GOLD analysis project Ga0307438, IMG submission 202144) | Salt marsh sediment microbial communities from the Plum Island Ecosystem LTER, Massachusetts, United States - WE1603-110 | ecosystem: Environmental > Aquatic > Marine > Intertidal zone >...
CCCTCCTTCTTTATATATTATGTTCTGTACTATCCACAAGCCCATACCGGAACCCTCAATATATTTAACGGATTGAGATCTGTACGACCTTTGAAAAACCTTAGCTTTTTCCTCATCGGGAATCCCCATTCCGTTATCGATTATCTTTATTTCAATATCATCCTGTGAGCGCTGCAACTCAATGAGGACTTTAGTTTTAGGATCCGAATATTTTAAAGCGTTTTCTATCACATTACAAATTGCATTTTTAAAGACACGCCCGGTCTCTATGAAGAACAGTTTTCGCGAATTATAGTTATATTGTATTCTTGGATGTTCGGATAAAGGAATCCTTTCCTTTTCTAGAGAGATTGAATTTATCATATCTACGAGTGAGAATATTCGTTTTTCAAAACTGATATAGCCCAATGCTTCAGATATCAGGTTGTATAGCTCATTGATGTGCTTGCTGAGAGAATTTGAAATTACATTTGCGGGAAGATCTACCAAAAGAGCAAAAATATTGGTGAAAAGATTTTTTGTATCATGGGTAAGAATATCAAGTGTTGTCTGCATAATGATGGCATCTTCTGAGAGCTTTAATTCAACATCATTGCATTTTAAAAGATGCTTCTGCTTATGCATGAGCGAAAACTCCTTTTTATTCGCTGCCTTATGTGTTGCTTGTTATGATATATTGTGATTTTAGTATAGTGAATTTGATTTATCTTTGCCAGAAAATTACTTTTTTAATTAAAAACTTCATTAATTTACCACTTTTCTTTTAGCCGATACCTCAGATATGTAACTTGTTTCAAGTCCATTTAATGCTTTTACCCATGTTAAAAATTTTTCAGCTTCTTTCTTTATTGTATAGGGTCCGATACGGACACGATAGTATGTCTGGCCATTAACACTCTTTGTTGATATTCTGCCCGGAAGACCCTTTTCCATAAGAAAATTGCTTAAGATATCCGCTTTGCTCCTCTCTATATAAGAACCGGCCTGTATCCAATATTCTTTAGCATATACGGTACGCGTTTTAGCAGGTGAAGTTGCAGTTCCGGAAGTTTGTGATGACGTTTTGTTTGTTGTTTTAGGTGTCGTCTCTTTAGCTTTACTGACTGACTCTTTTTTATCCGCATCTTCGACTCGTACACCTTCTGATTTCTCATTACCCTCTGCTTCACCTATAACCACATCACTCGAGATAACTTCGCTTTCTTCCAATGTTGGTTCAAGACCACTTAAAGGATAGTTTTCACGCGTGTAATCAAATGCATAGCTTTCAGCATTTATACGTGACATGGGATAGTTCATTCCCGATCTATCGTCTGTTTGTACTGTCAGCGTCTCGTCCCTCAATAATATTAATCCCCCTAACAGCACAATAATTGCTGCTATGGTAACTGATAGAATGATCCAGATTAATTTTTGATTCTCCATACCTTTTATCCCTCTCCTCTATTTCTTTCCCTTAATATTTCTGCTATTCTCTTTTCTAACTCCTGAATACTTCCTTTGTTGTCTTCATAATAAATATCGACCCCTGGTAATTTTAGTTTAGAGAAGATTTGAAATTGAGAAAAAAATCTCGGTAAAATATCCCAGATAGACAGTTTATCTCTATGCAGAGCCCATCGAACTCGTTTGCAAAATGGTGCCCGAACAAATATAATAAAATCACATAACCCATGAAGCTGCATTTGGAAAAGCAGTGCCGCATTAATGATAAAATTTTTATTATTTCTTTCTATTACACCTTGTATCTGTTCTTTCATAAGGGGGTGCAGCATAGCTTCAAGTTTCACTCTGCTTTTTTTACTTCTAAATACAATTCCAGCCAGTTTCTGCCTGTTTATCCTGCCTTCTTTATTAAGGATTCCCCTGCCAAAGGTATTTATTACTCTTTTCTCTTCATTTTCCAAAACCCGATGTCCGATTTTGTCTACATCTATTTCTATGAAGCCGTATTTTTGAAGAATATATGACACTATGTTTTTCCCGGAACAATACTTGCCGGTCACACCAATTATCATAACTAGTGGATGCTTCCCCAACTTTCTCCACACTCAATATTTACTTTTAGTGCAACTTTTAACTTCACCACATTTTCCATAATATTTTTTAACAGATCCCTCACTAAACCCAATTCTTTTTCCGGAACCTCAAAAATAAGTTCATCGTGCACTTGCAGCAGGAGTGTGGTTTTTAAGCCTTTTTTTTGTAATGAAGCGGCAATCTCTCGCATAGCGCATTTCACAATATCCGCGGCACTTCCTTGAACTGTAGTATTCACGGCAATTCGCTCAGCAGCCTTCTTTTCCATACGGTTTTTACTATTTATATTAAATATTTTACGTTTTCTCCCCATAAGGGTATTTACATATTCAAGTTTTTCTGCAGATATAATCGTATTTTCTATATAGTCCTTAACACCTTTAAATTCTTTAAAATAGTTGTTAATGAACTCTAAAGCTTCCTTTTTGCTGATTTTAAGATCTCTCGCCAGCCTAAAGGAGGACATTCCGTAAATCACACCAAAATTTATAGTTTTCCCGAGCCTCCGCTGTTCGGGAGTTATATGCTCGCGTTTTTCATTAAAAATAATTGCTGCTGTTTCCGTATGCACATCTCTGCTGCTGTTAAATGCATCAATAAGCAGAGCGTCATGTGATAGATGAGCCAAGACAACCAGTTCAATCTGCGAGTAATCAGCGCTTACAAATACAGAGCCTGCTTCCGGTATAAACGCTTCCCTGATCTTCCTTCCATCTTCATCTCTAATGGGAATATTCTGTAAGTTGGGATCTTTGCTAGAAAGTCTCCCTGTTGTTGTTCCGGTTTGAATAAACTGTGTATGAATTCTTCCAGTCTCTGCATGAATAAGTTCCGGCAATGTATCCAGATAGGTATTTTTTAATTTAGCCATAGAGCGATGTTCCAATACGAGGCACGGTACCTCATCATCAGTTGTTGCTGTTAAAATTTCCAGCACCTGTGTGTCTGTAGAATACCCGGTCTTTGTCTTTTTTACGGGTGTGAGCTTGCGTTCTGTAAAAAGCACCTGCTGCAGTTGTTTAGTAGAGTTGATATTAAACTCCTTACCGCAAAGTTTGTAAATCTCCTCTTCCAAATCCTTCATTCTCACAGCGTACTGCTCGCTTAACTGTTTTAATTTTTGAGGTAAGATACGGATGCCCTTTAACTCCATTTCGGCAAGTACTTTTACCAATGGCATTTCAATGTCATAAAAAACCTTATCCAAACGCTGTTCTTTTAATAATTCTTTAAAATGTATATAGAGTTTAAGTGTGATATCTGCATCTTCAGCCGCATAATCGGTAGCCTTAATTATATCAATATCGGATAACAGTAAACCGCTCTTTTTTTCAATAAGCTCCGAATATTTTATCGTATTGTGGCTTAAATACTTTTCCGCCAGTTTATCGATATTATAAGCACTCATCGCACCGCTTTCCAATACCCATGCGGCAATCATAGTATCAAAATAAATCCCGGCGATGGTAATCCCCCAGCGCTTTAACACCTTGTAATCATATTTTATATTTTGCCCAATAACTTGAGAGTGCGGATTTTCTAAAAGCTCTTTTAGTTTTTGCTTTACTGCTGCCTGATCTAATACCTGAATGTCGTTTGCCTTTATAGGTATATAACACGCTTTACCCGGACTGGTACAGAGCGAAAAACCAACAGGAGAGGCCAGCATGTCATCTTTACTGTCCGTTTCAACATCAAAGGCAAATACAGTGCTCTGCTTTGCTTCATCAATCCACCGGTCGAGGACCTTGAGCTCCGTAACAGTACAATAGGATCCCGGCTTGGTACTTGTAAGGTTAAGCTCCTCGCCTGCTTCTCCACCCAGTTCTTCAACAAGGGTTTTCATACCTTCTTTGGAAAAAAGAGGGATCGCCCCCTCAATATTCAGGGCCCTCAGTTCAAACTCGCTTGTCTTAACATTAAGGGGTACATCCGTACGAAGCGTTACCAGCCTCCTGCTTAATTCCGCAGCTTCTTTTGCCTGCAGGAGCTTCTGTTTCTGACCCTCAGGTGTAATTTCTTGAATATGCGCATAAATATTATCGAGTGTGTTATATTGTAAAAGTAATTTTACGGCAGTTTTAGGTCCAATCCCCTGAACTCCGGGAATATTATCAGACTGATCTCCCGTGAGGGCTAAAAAATCTATAAGCTGCTCAGGATATATACCCAGATTAATATGGACTTCTTCTCTACCCCACTCATCAAAACCGCTTTGTCCTTTCTGCTGCCGCAGTACAACTATATTATCTCCCACAACCTGAAGAAGATCTTTATCTTTAGAGATAATGAAGCAGTGGAGATTTTCTTTTTTACACTGTAGCGCCAAAGTTGCAATTATGTCGTCCGCTTCATAACCATCACATCGTAGTAGTGAAATACCCAGTGTTTTTAAGATTTCTTCAATGACATCTATCTGTATATGCAATTCTTCCGGGGTGGCATCACGCTGTGCTTTATAAAGCGGATACTCTATATGCCGGAAAGTCTTTACTTTGGAATCAAATATTACTGCCAAATGCGAAGGATGACGCTCCCTCTTCATTGCGAAAAAAGAGCGAAAAAATCCGTATATAGCCGAAGAATTTCTCCCTTCAGGATTATACAGAGGTCTGTTTTTAAAAGCATAATACGCTTGATAAATGAGATTATAACCGTCGATAAGATACAGTGCTTTGATCATGAAGTAATATCTATAAAATTAGGTGTCCCTATCTTTTTATATGGCGAGCTTACATTATACGATCTAAAAGGTAAAGAAGCTATTTCCTTTTTCATATCAGTGAGCTTCTCTTTTACCAATGTTTTATTAGCTATATTTGCTTGATATGCTTGTTCCAGTAATACCTGTAGCGAAGCGTACCTGCTTGCTATGTCGTGGTCAGGTCTTTGTTGTACCAGCATATCGTATTTTTTTCTCCAGTTTACGAGTGCTTTATCACATGCAGTAATAGTTGCATTAAATCTGTTCTCTAACTCCATATAAACGGGAATCTTATCCATATCTTCGCTACGAATAGCCTTTTTTTCTTTTAATGATAAATTAAGATACTGTGTTAGATTTTCATGCTGAGCAGTAAGGAGATTCTTAAGGTTCTTTATAATACAGTTTGCCGCTGCATCATTCTGTTGTACATTATGCGGGGATTTTTCGTTCATTGGTAATATTTTTAAATACCTCTTTTACCCTGCAATATTAATACCGGTGGAATTACTCTGACTTTGTTCCACACCGGCTTTATTTGCCACTTCAGCCCACGCAGAACGCAGCTCCATGAGCAGTTTCTTCACTTCGTCCAGTATTTTCAAATCCTTTTTAATGTTTGCTTCCAAAAGCTTACGGTTCATATACATGTAAAGACTGAACAAACTCTTGGCGATTTCTCCACCCTTTTCAAAATCAAGTGAAACCATAAGTTCTGTAACAATATCTTGCGTGCGGATAATATAACTACTTACTTTATCATATACAGCATATTTTTTATTTATATTTTCAGAGGCCAGATTTATGTACTTAATTGCCCCATCATAAAGCATAAGAATAAGTTTTCCCGGAGTAGCGGTTTTAATCTGGGTTTCTCTGTAGGAATGAATGGGGTTCATCTTATTCAATTTGTTTTATCCTCCCTTAAAAAAACTTTCTCTCCATTTAATATATCGACAACGTCCATTTTTAACTTAAGGCTCTACCTGTATAAATCTACTAATTTCTCTGTTTTTTTCAATAGAATTTAATTAAAATATTTTTTTATTTTGCATGTTCCATCAGCGTGGAAACAGTTACAATCTCATAACCTAATTTCAACAAGGCATTGATAATAATATCTACTCGATGGAACAGATAATCATCTCTTTCACCGGTTAATCTTCCCAAACGGAGGGGAATTATGGACCCCGGTTTTTTCAATATCAATATACGTTCCACGAGTCCAGCTGAAGTGAAATAGATTCCCGAACTTATGTTCTTTTCATTCTTGGAAACCCAATCCAGACTGTCGATATCTCTTCCGATGTATGAATAATTCATTGCTTTTGAAGCTTTGATTATCTCGGAATTTATAAAATAATAAGGTGCATGCCAAAGTAAAGATAATTCTTTTCCCGAAACTAAAAAATATTCATCCTCGTTACGTGCCAATCCCTTTTTAATAAACTCTTCATCAATATGAAACCGTGCATCCGTCATATTAAAATGGGCATAGAAAAGAGAGCCAACCTCATGGCCGGATTCGGCAATCTCTTTAACCGCATCGGGGTAGCGTCTAATAAATTCTCCGTTGACAAAGAAGGTACAGCGTATGCCGTAATCAGAAAGAACCTTCAGAACTACCGTTAACCCCTCTATTGAATCTATGGCATTAAAGACTATGGCTACTTCTCTTCGTCTTATGCGAGAGCCATGATTAAAGAAATCAAAATCGATAGGAGTTTCTTTTTCCGGGTAACTTTCATAGATATATTCCTTAAACGGAAAGAGAGTGAGTGTAGTAAGCCCTTTTAAATCTCGTACCATAACCATATTTGCATAGTTACCGCGCTCGATCTCTTCAATATATACTCTATAATCTTCACCTGCTGTCTCGTCATCGGCAATCTTAAACTCTAGTGCAGTCTGCCAGGAAATCCTTTCAATCGGTACAGTATAAATCTTTTTATCAATTTTTGTGAGCACATTTTTATTGTCTTCTGAAAAACCGAATATTCCGGGTTGAGAAAGAGTAACAAATTGACGTGTTCGCGTCGTAATATTATAGAGCTCTGTGAACTCCGCACCTGCAATAATTAACTCAGAATCCGATTTCCACAGTACCTGAAGCGCCCCCGGATGAGTTATCTCGTGTATTTTGTTCCATTTCCGATAATCAAAAATGTCTATACTGTTCGCTTTCATGAGTGCAATTCTCTTACCGTCATCCGAAAGTGTTATGTCTTTAACCTCCCCGACATTCAATTCGGCGAATGCTTTGCTTTCATCTTCAATAGGAACAGCAATACGATAGAGACTTGTCTTTATTTTACCCTTTTCCATCCTTTCGGCAAGCAAGGTAATATAATCGTCTATTGACCATAGAATTTTTGTTATCAGTGCATCGCGAGGCAGGTACAAATAAGGCAGATTCGTGATTGAATCCTTAATATGAGTGTCTTCATTTTTTAATAAATAAAGAAATATATTCTTTCCGCCCTTATTGAGAAGTATCTTTTTACCGTCGGGAGAAATATAGAAGCTGTCAAAATTGGACTCAAAGGGAAACGGTATTCTTCCAACTATGGTGCCGAGTTTTAGAAAATTTATATATAATGCTCTGGTAAAGAACTCACTCCCCACAAGTTTATATACTAAAGTATCATATATGTAATAAAGGCTTCCAAAATTATCCCAATGAATATTGGAAATAGTGCCTTCAGCAATGTTTCTATAATTTTCTGCAATGACTCGATTCTTACGCAATTGTTCAATTGAATAATAATAAATCTTATATTCTTTACTATAAACAAAATATCTGGAATCAGAGGACCACTCTATCGGAGGAGAGGAAAGAGTAAGTTCTATTTTTTCGGAAACCAGCCATTCTTTATTATTTTCAAAATCGTAGAGCATAAGATTTCCGAGAGCAGGAGAAACCGCTTTGAAATAAATAATAAAATTCCCGTCCGGAGAGGCTTTAACCGGACTTATCTTGCCATTCTCAATTTCATAGCCATGTGCAAAAGCGGGAAATATTTTTACTGCTTTAATATTTTTTAAGCCTGAATCGGTTCTAAATATTCCATAGCGATTCTGAAACTGTAAAATGCTTTTATTGTTCAATAACATCACTTTTTCGGGAAAAAAAGTGAGTTGAGTAATTGATTTTTGTCTTAAATCACTAAAGAATAAGGTATCATAGCTTCCATAACCCGGAAAATCCGCTTTTGCCCTGAACAACAACATGTTTCCCCTGGCGAGTTTGAGATCAGAAAAATTGATCTCCGCAAACACGGGCTGATGTGTCATGAAAAATATGCTCATAAAGAAAAAAATGAGCTGTATTGAAGTAAATATCTTTTTGTTCATACTCTCTGTTATATTCGGCATAGCGATTCTAAATTTGCACCATTTTTATCAAATATAAATTATAATATAATCTATGAGTAAATTCTCGCATTATTATTGTTTGTTGAGGATAATAATTGAATTTAATTCATTTTCCAAATTCATTAATTGTTTTTCCAGATTGTCTAATCTTTTCAGATAATTGGTTTTAGATTTGGTTTCAATCTGTTGTAGTGAGTTATCGACAATCTCATCCATTGTAGATTCTCCCTTCTTGGGAATTCCGCAAAAAGGACAAAAATTAAAAGATACGTTTAAAATGTTGCCGCAATGCTTACAAAAAGTAACTGCCTTCATTATCTTCTAGTATAAATCCCTTATTCATGGTATTCAAGTATTTATTACTAGATTTTCGACAATTCGTTATTCAAAATTTAACGACATCTCGAATTCTTCAAAGTAATATTTTCGCTACTACTTTTTTGAATACAAGCGCTCAATACTTGAGTATTTTGCTTCCTTTGTTTTTACTCTCCCAAAGGTAATAATACCGAGGAATGTTATGCCTAAAAGAATAATAAAGGCTGCAATATTAAGCGGTTCCGGTGGAAATTTTAAATTAACTTCCGTAAGCTTTTCATTTGTAATAGAAATTTGAGCAGTTGTCAGCTTTGTATGCAGGTGTGCTTCTATAGTATAATCACCGGGAGCAGCTACCATAGTAGTAAGCGGAGAGATGCCGCAATACCTGCTATTAATATAGATTTTAGCATGAGCGGGAGAAGTAATTACTTTAAGGGTAACCTCTTCTGAAAGATGAGGCTGGCTTTGACTGACCGTATCTGCTTTTTCATCGGAATATAAATAGGAGTTGAGAAAAAAAAGACAAATGATAATTATGACCAACCTGTGAACACAATTCTTCATTTTGTGCTATTTTTTAATTGAATAGAAAGCATGTTTTCCCGGATATTCTGATCTACCTTCAAGTAAGTCTTCAATTCTCATTAATTGATTATATTTAGCTAAACGATCGGAACGTGATAAAGAACCTGTTTTTATTTGTCCTGTCTCTAATGCTACCACTAAATCCGCAATAAAGGAGTCCTCTGTTTCCCCGCTTCTATGCGATACTACGGCAGTGTAATTGGCTTTTTTTGCCATTTCCACAGCTTCATAAGTTTCCGTAAGAGTGCCTATTTGATTTACTTTAATAAGAATCGAGTTAGCTATACCTTTTTCAATCCCGGTTTTCAGACGCTTTGTATTGGTTACAAAGAGATCATCTCCTACTATCTGGATTTTTTTATTCAATTTATCAGTTAAATATTTCCAGCCGTCCCAATCATCCTCAGCCATTCCATCTTCAAGAGAGATAATCGGATATTTTGCTACCCAGTCCGCCCAATAATCGGCCATTTCCTGCGACGATAGTTCTCGTTTATCTGATTTTTTAAACACATATTTGCCTTTTGCTTTATCAAAAAACTCCGATGCTGCGGGATCCAAGGCAATATACACATCTTCTATGGGTTTATACCCTGCTTTTTCAATGCTTTGCAGGATTACTTCAATAGCTTCTTCATTAGATTTCAGGTTGGGTGCAAACCCTCCTTCATCACCAACAGCCGTACTATAGCCCCTATCGTGTAATACCTTTTTAAGGGTATGAAAGATTCCCGCCATCATACGCACCGCTTCTCGCAAATTAGCCGCTCCTACCGGCATAATCATAAATTCCTGAAAATCTACCGAATTATCCGCATGAGATCCTCCGTTAATGATATTGGCCATGGGCACCGGCATGACAGATGCATGATAGCTTCCCAGATATTTAAAAAGCGGAAGATCTAAATAATCCGCAGCAGCTCTCGCCGCAGCCATAGAAACACCTAAAATGGCGTTGGCTCCGAGTTTGCCTTTATTTTCAGTACCATCGAGCTCAATTAATGTTCTGTCAATATCCACTTGATCCAGGGCGTTTAAACCTAATATTTCTGCAGAAATGATATTATTTACATTTTCAACCGCTTTTAACACTCCTTTGCCTGAAAAGCGCTTTTTATCTCCGTCACGCAATTCAACTGCTTCATGTTCACCTGTAGACGCTCCGGAAGGTACGGCAGCCCTTCCCAAAGACCCGTCTTCAAGAATAATATCCACTTCAATAGTCGGATTTCCTCTCGAATCTAAAATTTCACGTGCTTCAACATATTCAATAGTACTCATATGTCTACTCCTTTTTACAAATCTATCTTATTACTGAGCTTCTTGCAAAAATAACATTTTTGCAAGAAGCTCCTAAAATGGAAATTGCTAACTTATTATGGTATAAAGAATAAGTATTTTACTAACTTAATATATTTTGAGTTTTGCAATTTCCTCTACTAAATAATTATAAGCAAATAATTGATTAATATTCTCAAGTTTAAAATATTAACTCTTTAATATAAATAAATCAAGGCTGCTGTCATCAAAAAAATGATAATTTATTCTCTCGAATTATCGTGAATATGTTATATAATAATACACAGAGGGGAGGGGAAGGAGGGGCAGCTATGAAATATGTATTGTTTTTACTATCTTTGGTGTGTCTATTATACATTTCCTGCGGAAATGACACAAAAGCAGGCTACGAAGATTTTATTGACACCACAGCCGACAATTTTTCCGAAGCTCTCGAGATCGAGTTGAAAGGCAGCCTGGATTTTTCCG